>Ga0210395_10000319_pt1 | contig 37522 bp, 28 predicted proteins | sample IncBWH4OmetaG_FD_150861 | JGI IMG/M metagenome (GOLD analysis project Ga0210395, IMG submission 150861) | Forest soil microbial communities from Barre Woods Harvard Forest LTER site, Petersham, Massachusetts, United States - Inc-BW-H-4-O ... | reverse complement strand
TCGACACCGGCTCTGCGCGACCATTTCGACGGACGCTGGGTGCGCGTCCGTGGTTGGCTGCTCCTCGACACCGAACACCTAGCCCAGTCCATGAATACGGCCCCAGGTCGTCCCCGCGACTGGCGCGCCACCGCTTGGGAACTTCACCCGGTGACCTCCCTCGAAGTGATCGACCGCCCCCGCTAATCTCCGATGCTTCACAACCCACCAGCCGCGGCTTCTCTGCATGTCACCGGGAACTCTGCGCCTCCAGGTTATTCCGTCTCATGCCTCACGACTCACTACCTGGTCCAGCAACTGCCCCACAGCCCGATGCGCCTCCAATATCGAGTAGCGATGGTCCATGGCTCCAGCCAAATCCGTATTCGCAAACGCGATCCGCCCAAACGGGGCAGCTCGCAGAACATCGCGCGGCGCCCGTTGGCCATTGCTCCCGAAAAAAAATCCTGGCTGCGGGGTAAGGTAGGCATGGCCCCACCGATTCAAAACAATTCCCGCAATATCCTGCTCCGCGCGAAACCCCGCGGCCCGAAACATATCGGTGAACTGTTGCCGGATTCTCCGTTCATACTCACGGAACGGCGTAGTGATCATTTCGCCGCGCCCGCGATGTCCCTGCTCCTCGGTCGAGTACCCCGGGTAGGAGTAAAGAACTTTCAGTGTCAGAACGATCGGCGCATCAGGAGTTATGGTGGGCTCGACTCCGCCGCATACCGCCTGTCGGCGCACGTCAAAATAATTTCCAATGCCTCGAAACCATCGGCATCCGGTTATCCCCATCTTTTGCAAAAATCGCCAATTCCGCACGGCGACATTCGCCATCATGCAAGGCGACCGGTAAAACTGTGCGTAAGCACTCCGTTGTGCTTCCGGCAAGTCTTTTATGATGTGCTTCGCCGTCCAGCTCCCGCCGGCCATCACCGCCGATCGTGCCTTCACGCTAAAAACCTTTCCGTCCTTGGCATACGCGATCGAGAGGGCGCTGGCCTTTGCCGGATCGCCGTCGTGCCGCACGGAAACTGCCGTCGAAGAAAGCCGCACGCGCGCCGTCGATCCGCGCGCATCCAGCGCCGCGAAATTCACTGCACCTCGGCTTACTCCCTCAACGCCTTCTGGTCCATCGATCGATCCGGGAAGCAGCGCCTTCACCATCAGTCGCGCGATGGTCGTATTTCCGCCGGGGAACATTTGCACCACTTCGCCAGATCCGTCATCCCACGGGTGCAACAAATCCGCCGCATACTCCGAGAAGGCCGAAAGCGCATCCGGACCCAGCCCCGAGCCACCTCCCTCGACAGGCGAAAGAAACGTGCGGATCGTCTCGCGGCTCAATCCGTAGCGCTCCATCATGTGCTGCTCCAGCGAGATCGCATCCAGCTTGCGCGAGATTTCATCACCTTCGTATTTCGGTGGATCAAATTTAGATTCGTCGGCTGCAGCGCCAGAAAACCATCGCAGCAATTCACGGCGCGCAGCCGGAGAAAGCGGCGCTCCTTCCATCTTTTTCCCGACAGGATCAACGAGCCACAACCCAGGGTCCTGCCCGAACTCTGCTCCGAACCAGAAACCATACTGCCCGTGGCTCAAACCCGCCGAGTCATACGGAGTACGGCCGAGGGTCATCTCCGGTCCTGTACCGGACCATCTCTGGTAAGTCAGCTTCGGCGTGTGCAGTCCAATGGAATCGTAAAAGCGTGCGATGAAACTGTAAGGATAGGGAACCAGATAGATTGCCGATCCTTGATGCGCCACGAGGCGTTTTCCATCCACCTCGAATTCGTTTTGTTTCGCCTCACCGCCAAAAATCGGATGATTCTCCAGAATGAGGCACGTTTTGTCCTTCCCCGCTTTCCGCTGGAAGAAAAGCGCCGCCGCCAGGCCGCTGATTCCTCCGCCGACAATGACGCAGTCGTACGTCTCTCCTGTCTCGATAGTGTCGGGAGGCAGCGGCTCGTAAGCGCCGTCGCGCATTTTGTGTCCAACTTCCATCACCGCGAATGCATTGCCGTTCGAGCGGCTGTACTCGCCGACGCCGCCGTACCCCGTCCAATCGGCCTGCGCATCGGCCGCTGAAAACGCGCCAGCCGTGGCGAGAATTTGAGCCGGATTCAATCCGTTGAGCGCGCTTGCGCCTGAAGCCAGCAGCGCAGAACCCAGAAAATCGCGGCGCGTTATCGACGCATCCATCCCGATCGCACGATCGCCGCTCGAGGCTTTTTTGTTTTTCTCCGTCATGACCAGGCTCCTTCCCTAGAAACTAAGGTCGCGTATCGAGCGGGTGTTTGCTCTTCTCGTAAAATTCGTTCTGAATTTTCAAACTTTGCTCATCGGCCTTCGCCGCGCGAATGGCTTCGACGATGGCTGCGATCCAATTCTTCATGTTCCATTCGCCGAGCTCTTTTGTCGCCAGAGAACCGTCGCCGGAATAATGATTCGGGAACCGCGCGTACCACCAGATTCCGGTGTACACGTCTTCCGGCAGATTCACGCGCTTCTGGTCCGCGCCCGATTCGCTTGCCGCGCGGTCCAGATGCACCAAATCCGGGTGCGAAACCATGGTGTTCGCGGTCTCATTTTCCCCGGCGTGATAGTCGATCCCCGCGGATTTTTTCTTCGGGCCTCCTGGACGGCTCGGCACGCCGTCCAGAACGTAAACGACGTAGTCGTGAGGCTTATCCATTTGCGCCTGTCCAAACAGGGGAAGCAGGTGTTCATTTCCGCCATGGCCGTTCACGATCACAATTTTCTTGCATCCGTTGCGCGCCATCTCGTCCGTCGTTTCCTGCAGCAATTTCAACTGCAGTTCGAGGCTGTAGGCCACGGTTCCTGGCTCGTGTTTTGCTTCAAAGATTTGACCGAAATAATATTCGGGGAAGAGGATGGCGTATTCTGTCGCCACTGCTTCCAGAGAAGCGTAACGCACGTTCAGCAAATCCGTGCCCAACGGCAAGTGCGGTCCGTGCTTCTCCAAAATGCCAAAGGGCAACAAACATGTTCCCTTCGATTGCTGGATGCCCAGCCGAAAATCGGCCGCGGTCAATTCCTCCCACTTTGGCGAGAGCTTCCCCTGCGCCCGAACAACCGTCGCTCCGGGGAAAACAATCGCTCCAGCCAAAATAATCCCGCAAGCCAACAGTCCTCGACGGATCATTTGTCAGCCCTCCTTATGGCCGCGAATTCTAACGCCAGCGAACCGAAAGCGCACTATTAAATCGATTTTATGAATGAAGCTCGGCGGCCATAGGAGATTTATTTGTGTTAGCTCTAGCCTGGCAATACCGGTAAAAAACGGCGACGATTCTTCCTGATGGCCGGCGCGGATTGGAACGACGCGTCTTGGCCGCGAGCCAGTCGGAGCGAGGCCATGGGAAGGTCCCCGATGGCCAGAGATCATCGGATGTTTCCAAATTCTCCACCCGCTTAGACATCCACATATCGCTTGCGAGCTTCGGTGACCTTTAGGCGCCTGTTCTACTATCTAAGGACAGTGCGTTTCCGCGGGAGGGAAGGGCACGAGAGGCACCATATACTGTAACGCAACAAATGTTGCAGTAAAATGAGCGCCTATAGTGCGCAGGGGGCAGTTCCACAGCCGTAGTCTGTCTATTTGCGTTTTTCAGCGTATTGGCGCGCCTTTAATTTCTCGCAACGTATGTTGCGCTGATGGTAGAGTGAATTGGATTGGCCAAGTGAACGCGGCAAAGGCTGCCAGTGGCGGGCTTGACAGGATGTAACAAACGTTGTAATTGCGTCAGCGCACTCGAGGCTTGCTCGCACGAGGGGCAGCGGCAGATCGCGCCGGCCGCGGAGGAAGAGTATCCCAGAAAGCGGGTCGGCACGGGCTTGGCCGCGAGATGCTGATTCCGGCGGTGGAGCAAGCGAATGGATGGCTCACCTGGGACTCTTGGTCGGCACGAAAGGGACAGTGGATGAGAGACGCGCCCACATTGGCAGGGAAGCAGGGGATCCAGGTTCGCCTGCTCGAAGAGGTTCAGGAGATGAGCGTCTGCCTCGAATTGCAGCAGCGCATCTGGGGCTATGCGCCCGTCGATACCGTGCCGGATCAGATCTTTATTGTGGCGAAGAAAACCGGCGGGCAGGTGATGACGGCTTACCATGGGGATACCCCGGTAGGGTTCACTTTGGCCTTCGCGGCGATGCGCGAGGGGCTTGGCTACTTGCATTCGCACATGGTGGGTGTGGTGGAGGAGTATCAGAACCGCGGAGTCGGGAGATTGCTGAAGCTGGCGCAGCGCGAGGATGCCCTTCGTCGCGGAATTAGATTGATTGAATGGACGTTTGACCCATTGCAACTTAAGAACGCGCACTTCAACATTGAGCGGCTGGGAGCAATCGTAAGGCGCTACATACCGAATCTTTATGGGCGGACCTCCAGTCCGCTGCACGCCGGGTTACCGACGGATCGGCTGGTGGCGGAGTGGTGGGTGCGCTCCGAACGGGTTGAGGAAGTGCTCGGTGGCCGGGCGCGGCCACTGGCTACGGATTGCGAACGGATTCGAATTCCTGCGGGAATTCGGGCGATCTGCCGGGACGAGCCGCTGTTGGCGGAGAAGATTCAAACCAAGGTTCGCGAGCAATTTCTAGCGAACCTTGCCAATGGCCGCGCGGCCGTTGCATTCGAGTTCAACGAAGAACAAGGGACCTACCTTCTGGAGCGTTATGAAGATTGAATCCATTACCTTGCGTGAAGTTCAAATGCGGTTGAAGGCGCCGTTTGAAACCAGCTTTGGCGTTTCGCACCATCGGAGAATAATTCTTGTAGAAGTGGTCGCGGATGGAGCGAGCGGCTGGGGAGAGGTCACTGCTAGCGAAACACCGGGATACAATTCGGAGACGACGGAGACGGCGTGGCACGTAATTTCGGATTTTGTTGCGCCAGCGCTGATCGGGCGGACGATTTCGTCCGCTTCGGATTGTCCAGCGCTGCTCGCGACGATTCGCGGACATGAGATGGCCAAGAGCGGTGTGGAAAATGCGTTGTGGGACGCGGAGTCGCACCTCAAAGGAGTTCCACTCTCAAAACTGCTCGGCGGGACGCTCGAGGAGATTGCGAGTGGAGTGTCTCTCGGCATTCGCGAGAGTCCGTACGCGCTGGTGAGAAGAGTGGAAGAAGAATTGCGCAGCGGATACCAGCGGATCAAATTGAAAATCAAACCGGGCAAGGACATCGACTACGTCGCGGCAGTGCGCAAAGAATTTCCGGAAATTCTGCTTTCCGTAGACGCCAATTCCGCTTACAGGCTCGAGGACGCCGCGCATTTGCGCCAGCTCGATCAATTTAACCTGCTGATGATGGAGCAGCCGCTCAACTGGGACGACATTTATCCGCATTCGAAGCTGCAGGCGCAAATCCAGACGGCCATTTGCCTGGATGAGTGCATCAACAATGCAAGGCATGCTCTTACGGCCATCGAATTGAAGGCCTGCCGGATCATCAATATCAAGCTTGGGCGCGTCGGCGGACATAGCGAGGCGCGTCGTGTGGAGCAGATTTGCCGCACACATTCCATCCCCGTGTGGTGCGGAGGAATGCTGGAAACTGGAATCGGCAGGGCGCACAACATTGCCATGTCGACACTCGCGGGTTTCACGCTTCCCGGAGATGTTTCGGCGAGCAAACGCTATTGGGATGAAGATATCATTGAGCCCGAAGTGGAGGTCACATCGAACGGCACGATTCACGTGCCGAAGACGCCAGGCATCGGCTATGCGGTCAGGCGCGATCGAATCGAACAGCTTACCGTACGGATAAATAACTGGAGCCACCAGCGTACGGCGGCCTAATCTTCTTCGCCGCCGGGCTCCACAGGCTCCGGCAGAGAGCTGTCGCTCCGAAGCGAATCACCAATGCCCAACGGGCTGATTGCCTGCTATCCTCTACCACACGTTTCGGTCTAATGGAGCATGAGGGCGTAGGTGCTCAAGACAGTTTGGAAGGAAATCACAATGAAGCGCCTCGTTGCCTTGGTGGTGTGGAGTCTGCTCGCAAGTTCGGGTATTTTGGCGCAGCGACTGCCGGAGAATGTCGTGCCGGACTCGTATGACCTGAAATTTGAGCCGGATCTCCTAAGCGCGACATTCGCGGGTGACGAGTTGATTCATGTGCATTTCCTAAAGCCCACGAATGCCATTGTGCTGAATTCCGCGGAGATTGACTTCAAGGAGGTGTGGATTGGGTCAGCAGACTTCAAGCAGGCGGCGGCCGTAACCAAGGACGAGAAAAACGAAACGGCGACTCTGACGGTCCCCAGCGTGGTTCCGGCAGGGCCTGCTGAGATTCACATTCGTTTTACGGGAGTTTTGAACGACAAGCTGCGCGGATTTTACCTCAGCCAGACGGCGCGCCGGCGCTATGCGGTAACGCAGTTTGAAGCAACTGACGCGCGGCGGGCGTTTCCCTCGTTCGATGAGCCGGCGTATAAAGCTGTGTTTCGCATCGCGCTGGTTGTCGATAAGGGTGATACGGCCATTTCCAACGGCAAAATTGTTTCGGATACTCCCGGCCCCAGAACTGGCAAGCACACGCTGCAATTCTCCGATTCTCCGAAAATGTCTTCCTATCTTGTGGCCATGATGGTCGGGGACTTCGCTTGCATCACAGGTGCAGCGGACGCGATTCCCATCCGCGTTTGCGCGGTTCCGGAGAAAAAGGACTTGCTGTCGTATGCGTTGCTCTCCGCGGAAAATATTCTGAAGTTTTATGACACCTACTTCCAGATAAAATACCCTTTCGGGAAACTGGACATTATCGCGTTCCCTGATTTTTCTGCCGGGGCGATGGAGAATATCGCGGCGATTACCTACCGCGAAACGTTGCTGACCATCGACGACCAGAATGCCTCAGTGGATGCCCACCAGGCGGTTGTAGGCGTGCTAGCCCACGAGATGGCACATATGTGGTTCGGCGACCTGGTGACCATGAAATGGTGGGACGACATCTGGCTGAACGAAGGATTTGCGACGTGGATGTCCTACAAACCCATCGAAGCCTGGAAGCCCGAATGGCACGAAGAGCGCAATGAAATTCACGAGACCGGGGGGTCGCTTTCAACGGACTCGATCGCGTCGGTGCGGGCGGTCCGCGCAAAGGCGGAAACGCCGGCGGAGATTGCAACGCTGTTCGACGGCATCGCGTATGGCAAGGCCGCATCGGTCCTGCGGATGGTGGAAGCGTACGTGGGGCCGGAAGTTTTCGAGAAGGGCGCGAATGCGTATCTGGAAAAGCACGCGTACGCAAACGCGACGGCGGAGGATTTTTGGAACCAGATGGCGGCGACGTCGGAGAAACCGGTCGATGCCATCATGGCGGGCTTCACGCAGCAGTCCGGAGCCCCTCTGGTTACGTCGGTGAAAACCGAATGCGGCATAAAGGTCGTCCAGAGCGGGCGAAAGAAAAAGAAAGTGCCGGTCACGCAAGTGACGCTTTCCGAGGAGCGTTATTTTGCGGACGCCGCAAAGCTTACCGCGGGATCGCAGGAGATCTGGCAAATTCCGGTCAGCCTGCGTCCTGTAGGAGCGAAGGATGCGACGTACGTGTTGCTGGCACAGCGGCAGCAGACCTTTGAGTTGCCAGGATGCGCAGCGTGGGTCTATGCCAACGCGGGAGGGCGCGGCTACTACTACAGCAATTACGACACGGCCACACTTACAAAAATGAGCTCGGAACTGGAGACGAATTTTTCGCCGGAGGAGCGCATCCACTTTCTGGGCGATGAGTGGGCCATGGTGCGCGTGGGGCGCTTGAACGTTGGCGAATACCTGGAGACCCTCGGGAAAATGAAGGGCGAGCGCAGCAGGGCCGTGGTGGCCGTAATGATGGGCCGGCTCGGAGATGTTCACGACACCGTCGTGGACGCTTCCGACCGTGCCGCGTTTGAAAAATGGGTACGCGATTTTCTGCGGCCCATGGCGACAGAACTCGGCGAGACTCCCGCTTCTGGGGAATCCGACGACAGACGCGGGCTGCGATCCGACGTGTTCGCCACGCTGGCAACGTACGGGCGCGATCCTCAACTGCTTCGCGAGTCGCGCGTCCTGGTCGAGCAATACATGAGAAATCCGAATTCGGTCGAGGCCACCCTTGCCGGGAATGCACTGGCGGTGTCGGCGCTGGAAGGGAACAGCAATCTGTACGACAGCTATCTTGAGCACATGAAGACGGCGAAGACTCCGGAGGAGTATTACAACTATTTCAGGGCGCTCTCCCAATTCCCGAGCGCGGAGCTAGCCAAACGCACGATTGATCTGGCTCTCGGTCCAGATGTGAAGAACCAGGACTTGTTTTTCATTGGTGGCCTGTTGGCCAATGTCGATACACAGGCTGCGGCGTGGGAGCTTTTTAAGAGTAACTTCCCGGCCATAAAGGAAAAAGCCGGTGCTTCGCTTTCCGCCGGGTTTGCGAGCCTTGCCGGTTCTTTCTGCGATGAAAAACTGAGGGACGATTCACAGGATTTTTTCGCGTCGCAGAATCTTCCGGGCAGCGAGCGCCCACTTCAGAACGCCAGGGATAGCGTCAACGCTTGTATCGAGCTCCGGTCTCTGCAGCAGGCCAACTTGTCGGCCTATTTGAAGAAGTCGCCGGCAGCGGCCCCTGGGAACGCGACCCACGAATAGCTGTTTACGCGGGGGCATCCGCAGATATGCAAGAGAGTGATTTGCCTCGCTTCCAGCAAATCACTTGACAATCCTGGTTTTGCTCCTTAGTCTCCCCAGACAATGAATGCAACAAATGTTTCACGTGTCCCCAGGCCTTCGGAAGCAGGTCACGGACGCGGCTGTTCGTTTTGGAGCAGCAGGCAAAATAGGGGAGGTTTTACGGTGAAACTATCGATGCGTGCGAGTCTTTTGTGGCTGGGCGGCGCGGCGGTTTTCGGTGGCGCCGCTATTTTTGCGCAAGCGCCAAAGCCCGTGGACACAAAGGCGGCCGCTGCTCTAAGCAAACCAGCCCTCCCTCCCGAAGATCCGGCGCCGAAGGCGCATGAGTTGACTGCCGACGATCTAGGCGCGTTTCTGGATGGTTTCATGCCGCAACAAATCGAACACGCGGACATCGCGGGCGCGGTTGTGGCGGTGGTCAAAGATGGGAAGCTGCTTTTCGCCAAGGGCTATGGGTACGCTGACGTTGCAAAGAAAGTCCCAATTTCGCCGGAGACCACGCTGTTCCGCCCGGGATCGATTTCGAAGCTGTTTACCTGGACGGCGGTGATGCAGCAGGTTGAACTGGGAAAGCTGGATTTGGATCGAGACGTAAACGACTATCTGGATTTCAAGATCCCGCTGGCGTTTGGAAAGCCCATCACGCTGCGAAACATCATGACCCATAGCACGGGTTTTGAAGAGACGGCCAAGGATTTGTTTGTCGGCTCGGCGGGCGATCTGCGCCCTAACTCTGAATATCTGCGCGTGCATATGCCCGCGAGAATTTTTCCCCCGGGAACGACGCCGGCGTACTCGAATTATGCAACCACCATGGCGGCGTATATCGTGGAGCGAGTGTCTGGTCAGAACTTCAACGACTACGTCGAGGAGCATTTTTTCAAGCCGCTCGACATGATGCATGCGACGTTTCGCCAGCCGCTGCCGGAGGCCTTGAAGCCGTTCATGTCCAACGGTTACGTCCTCGGGTCCGGCGAGCCGAAGCCGTTCGAATTCGTCCAAGTTGCTCCTGCCGGTTCGCTTTCGGCGTCGGCAGTCGACATGACGCATTTCATGATCATGCACCTCCAGAATGGACGCTATGGGGATGTGCAAATCTTGAAGCCGGAGACGGCTGTCGAAATGCACGCGCGGCAGGCGGGCTGGCCGCCGGCGATGAACGCCATGGCGCTGGGATTTTATGAACAGTCGCGCAACGGCCACCGGCTGATCGGACATGGCGGAGACACAATTTCCTTCCACAGCAATTTGCATTTAATTCTGGATTCTGGTGCTGGACTCTTCGTGTCGTACAACAGTCCGGGGCGGGTCGAGATCGATCCGCGAGGTTCGCTGTTCGATAAATTCATGGACCGCTATTTTCCTGGCGCTCCGCCCCATGATCCGGTGCTGGCAACCGCCGCTCAGGATGCGCAAAGCGTGGCCGGTACTTATGAAGTCAGCCGGCGATTTGAAACTAATGTCTTAGCAGTAACTACTGTGCTGGGGGAGACGAAAGTCAGCGTCAATCCAAAAGACAACACCATCTCAGTGGCAGGGTTCAAGGGTCTGAACCAGCAGCCGCTGCATTTCGAAGAGATATCTCCGCTGGTGTTTCGCGAAGTGGATGGGCAAGCGAAGATTGCCTTCGTGGGCGACCCCACGGGCCGCCGCGTTGCTTATATCGACTACCCGTTTATGGTGTTTCAGCAAGTGAACAATGCGCTTGATAAGCAGACCGTGAATTACGTCATCATGGGATTTAGTTTGAGCGTGATCGTGCTGACTTTGCTGCTGTGGCCGATCGGCGCGATGATTCGAAAACATTATGGCCAGCCCCTCACTTTGGAACCCGGCGCGAAGCGGTTGCGGATGCTGGTGCGGCTGGTTTGCTTCGGCGCGGTTGCCTTTGTCGTGGGGTTCCTCGTCTTCGTCAGCAAAACCAGCGAGCCGTCGGCTTTGTCAGAGCGGAGCGATACGTGGCTGCATCTTCTGCAGGTTGTCGGCCTATTGGCTGGTCTGGGATCGCTGATCGCGATTTACAACTGCCTGAAATCGTGGAGTGACGGCCAGCAATGGTTGTGGAACAAAATCTGGAATACCTTTCTGGCGATCAGTTGCGTCGGCTTTTTCTGGTTTATTTATCATTGGCACCTGCTGAATTTTCATTTGAATTACTGAGCGGGCGCGGGAGCGCCGGCAGATCGAACCGCCGGGAAAATGTGTCGCGTAATCCTGCACTTTACTGGGCGAGCGCGGGGAGAGCGACGAGCAAAGCTTTCGCCCCATTCCAGAGAATCTGCACGCCGATGCAGACCAATAAGAATGACGAGAGGCGCATGATGACGCCCATCGCCGTGGCCCCGAGTGCGCGTGCCAGGCGATCCGAAAAACCATAGCAGAGAAAGATGCTGATTGCGATGATGGCGCACCCAAAGAAGATCGCGAGCATGCCCAAGAGATTCCAGCCATGGTGACGGGGCACGTTGGCTCCGAGAGTGATGGCGACGGAAATCGAGCCGGGACCAACGGTTAGCGGCAGCGTCAGCGGATAAAAGGCGCTCTTGAACTCGTCGCGAGGGCTGACTTTCTTGCGGGCCTTTCCTTCGCGGTCGTCATCGTCATCGTCGCTGCGATTCAGCATGGCCCAGCCGGTGGAAATCACGATGAGTCCGCCGCCGACCTGCACGACCGGCAGCGAAATGCCGAAGAAGCTGAGGATGTGGGTTCCCACGAGGCAGGAACTTAGCAAAAGAAAAAAACTATTCATGGCCACGCGGCGCGAGAGGGCTCGGCGCGCTTGAGCCGAGTAGCCCCGCGTCAGAGTGAGGAAAATAGGGCTGCCGCCCAGCGGGTTGACGATGGGGAACAACGCGCTGAGGATCAAGAGAGTGCTTTTTGCGGCTTCGAGCAATCCTATTCTCCAAGTCTGAAAGTATAGCCGAGACAGATACGGGCATCACAACGCGGCACGAGATTGCGGCGCGAATTTGTCCGGAAGACGGCAGCAGCAGGCGTTTACGGCGATTGTGCGAGCACAAACTTCGCTGTGGTGACGGCTTGCCCAACGTGGCGTTGGGTGTGGTCGGCAATGTGTACCAAAAGGCCCGCTAGCGTCGTCGGAAGTTTGTTTCGGCCAACGCCGCGCGCCGTCTCGAGATCGGCGCCGGAAAGGCTGCGGATGCGTGTTGCACTCGTTGTTAGAGTCGCGGAAAGTTCGGCAAACAGTTCGTTTCGACTGGCTCCGGGCTCGAACTCAGATCTGAGGCCCGACAGTTGCTCCTCGTCGAGGGAACCACCCTCGGCGTAGGTCAGGAGGCGGTCCACGCTCCGGGAAATGTGCCTCATATGGAAAGCGATGGGAGCGATGTCCGCGGGCCGCTGATTTAACTGCTCATCGCTAAGCTGGCCACACCAGCGTTGCAAGTCTTCACGCGCGAGTTCCAGAGCGTGCAGGACGGCGCGATGAACGGCCGGGACTTCCGTAAGCGTGCCGCGCAGCCAGGGCTCCGGAACTGTTTTCTCAGGCATTCAGAATGGCCTCCCTCAAAGAATGGTCCCAAGCTTAATTATCTGCGAATTCCAGTCGAAAAGAGACAATCTGCATCATGTCGCGCGAGATATTGGGGGTATCGAGGGCGGCCAAAGACTTAGTCTTCGAGACTTTGGCAGACGAACCTTGCCGACAGACGACGACGTGAGCTAGAGTCGCGGTTCTAGTTTGGGGAAAACAATGGCCACGAAGAAACCAACAACTCGCAGCGCACATATCAGACCGGGCGAGAAGGTCAAGGTCTTGATAACGCGAGACCGCATTCACCGACGCATCTTAGAGATCGCAAAGCAAATTCGCGAGGACTTTCCGGAGGAGCCGCTGCTCTTGGTGGGGGTCCTCAAGGGTGCGGTGTTCTTTCTCTCTGATCTCGCGCGGGGCATCCCGGGCGAGGTGTCGCTTGATTTCATTGCCGTGTCGAGCTATGGAAAAGACACGAAAACTTCAGGGCAGGTAAGGCTTACGAAAGATCTCGACGCCAGTATCGAGGGCCGCACGGTCATCGTAGTGGAAGACATTTTGGATACGGGCATGACCTTGCAATATCTCCTGCGGGTTTTTGAACAGCGCAAACCGAAGCGGCTGCGCGTGGCGGTACTGTTGGACAAGCCGGAGCGGCGCATCGCGGCGGTGCGGGCAGACTATGTGGGATTTAGCATCCCTAACGAATTCGTGGTCGGGTTTGGGCTGGACTATGCCGAGCGTTACCGCAATCTACAGGGAGTCGCGGTACTCTCTCTGAAGGCGCAAGACAAACCGGGGAAACCAGAAAAATGAGCAATCCGCGATGCGCGGCGCAGTTTCTCGACTGAGCCGCCAGCGCCAAATTGGAATATCCCCGAGCGATCTGCAGAAAGACGATCCGCAGCCGCTGCGGGGCTGCCTGCTATAATGATAAAGATTCATGAATCCCGCCAACGAACATATACAGGCGATGGCCACCGAAACGACGGCGACAGAAAAGACGGAGATTTCCGCCGAGGTTCTGAGCACGCTTGCCGAGATCGGCGAAGAAGTAAATTCTTCGCTCGATTTGGACGAAGTGCTGGCGCGATCCGCAGCTCTGATTAAACGGCACATTGACTATGAGATTTTCGGCGTGCTGATGCTCGAAGGAGACGGCGCCTATCTGAAACACAGATTTTCGATCGGGTATCCGCGGGAGCTTGCGGACAATTTGCGCATTCCGATTGGACAGGGAATTACCGGGACCGCGGCGGCCACCGGGCATTCGGTGCGCGTGAGCGACACTTCAAAAGATGCGCGATATATCAATGCGATCGAGAGTGTGCGCTCCGAGCTGGCCGTCCCGCTGATGCTGCAGGGGAAGTGCGTCGGTGTGCTGGACATCCAAAGCCGGCACCTAGATTATTTCACGCCGGACCAGCAGAGCATACTGACGCTCCTGGCTAGCCGTCTGGCGGTCGCCATTGATAATGCGCGGTTGTTCCAGCGCGTACGAGCGCAGGCCGAGACATTGCTTCTGTTGAACGAAGTGGGACGCGAGACGAGCTCGATCCTCGACGTGGAGGAATTGTTGCGACGCGCCGCGGAACAGATCAAGCGAGTGATCGACTACCAGATTTTGAGCATCATGCTTTATGACGAGGCGCAGAAAGTGTTCCGCCACCGAGTGGACGTGAAGCATGGACAGCGCGTTCAGGGAAAGATGCGCGTGGCTGCGAGCGAAGGGATAGTGGGTGCCGCCGCGGTGCTGAAGGAGCCCGTCGTCGTTCCGGACGTGACTGTTGATTCGCGCTATTTGATGGTGAATCCGGAGACGCGTTCGGAATTGGCCATCCCCATGATGCACAAGGGGAAGGTCATTGGTGTGCTGGATCTCGAGAGCCCGCAACTAAACTATTTTACCGAGGATCACGTGCAGACGTTGTCGATTCTCGGAGCCAATCTTGCCATTGCTCTAGAAAATGCGCGGCTGTACGAGCAAGTGGCTCGCGACGAGGCGCGATTGGAGCGCGATCTGCAAGCGGCGAAGCGTATTCAAGGCGCGCTCTTGCGGCCCGTGCCAACCGAGGATTTTGGCTTAGACATTGCGGCACGTTATCTTTCAGCTCGGGAAGTATGCGGCGATTTGTACGAATTCCTGCGCTATGGGCCTCAACAGCTGGGGATCGCGCTGGGCGACGTCAGCGGGAAGGGAACTGCCGCGGCGCTCTATGGGGCCGTGGCCATCGGCATTATGCGGAGTCTTGCTCCGCAGAAACTTCAGCCGGCGGAAATGCTCAAGCAGATGAACCAAATCGTCGGCGAGCGGCGCATCGAGGGGCGCTTCATGACCGCGTGTTTCGCGACGTGGCAGAAGGGCCGAAGCAAGTTGCGCGTGGCAAACGCCGGGCAGTCGCAGCCGTTGCTCTATAAGGATGGGCGGTGCGACAAGATTTCGCTTACGGGGTTTCCACTCGGAATTTTTGAGGAAGTCAGCTACGACGAGTGGGGCGTGTCGCTAAACCCTGGCGATATTTTGGTTTTTCATTCTGACGGAATCGCGGAGACGAGTAACAGTGAGGGGCAGTTTTTCGGAACGGAGAAGCTGCGCCTGCTCATCGAGCAACAGCATGAAGTCAGCGCCACCGAGATGGCTGACCTGATTTTGCGCGAGGTGGATTGGTTTGCGCAGAGTGCGCCGTTGGCGGATGACCGGACCCTGGTCGTGTTGAAGGTGCGATGAGCGCGCTGGCGGCCAATTCGCGCAAAACCTTGACATTTGTCGATCCGGCTGAGTACACACCGCACTTCGCCTGGAAAAGGCCCTCCCGGGGAAAAGACGTGGAGCGCGTTTTTTGCGAGAGCGTCGATCTAGTCGCGGCCGCTGGGCAGTTTGGCACGCCTACTTACCTCTACAGCAGCGCGGCGATTACGGACGCTTACCGCGAGTTCGACCACGGCCTTCACCAGATTCCCCGCACGATATGTTTTGCCGTGAAGTCTAACGGGAACCTGTCGCTCTTGAAGCATCTCGCTAAGTTAGGGAGCGGCTTTGACATCGTTTCCGGGGGCGAGCTTGAACATTTGAGGCTTCTCGGGGTTCGTGGCGACCGGATTGTGTTCTCGGGTGTAGGCAAGACCCGGTATGAAATCCGCGATGCTTTGCAATATTCGCCTGCCCGCGGTGGAGGCATTGCCCATCATAGCCGCGGGATTCTCGTGTTTAACGTCGAGTCGGAAGCGGAACTGGAAGTCCTACTGGAAGAATCAGAACATCACATCAGGCGCGGTGGAAAGATTCCTTCCGCTGCGATTCGCGTTAATCCGGATGTTGCGGCCGGCGGCCACCCGCATATCGCCACCGGAAGCCACACTCACAAATTCGGTCTTGATTGGCTGGAGGCTCGTCGGCTCTATCTGCTACACAAAGATTCAAAGTATCTGCGCTGGAACGGAATCAGCGCGCACATCGGTTCGCAGATCGTTTCGCTCGATCCGTTTCGTCGCGCTTTTCGACGAATTGCGGCCTACGTATCGGAATTGCGGCGCGTAGGAATTCGTCTCGAGTACCTCGACTTGGGCGGTGGGCTGGGCGTGCGCTATACCGCGGAGAAGCCTCCAAGGCGCGAAGAGTATGCGCGGATGGTGGCGGAATGCGTTCGGCCGCTTGGGTTGCACCTGCTGCTTGAGCCGGGGCGTTCGATCATTGCAAGCGCCGGCATCTTGTTAACGAAAGTGATTTATACAAAACGGAACCGCGGGAAGACGTTTGTCGTCGTCGATGCGGCCATGAATGATTTGCTTCGTCCGGCGCTTTATGGCGCGGTACATCCCATCACACGCGTCATGCGCGAAGCTGACGGCCCTAAGCTTTCAGCCGAGCGGGTTGATATCGTGGGCCCCGTCTGCGAAACCGGGGATTGTTTGATCCACGACTGGCCGCTTGGGGAGGTAAAGCCGGGCGCTCTTCTGGCGATCTGGGTAGCCGGGGCATACGGAATGACGCAGGCTTCCAACTACAATGCGCGAACGCGTCCGAGCGAAGTTTTGATCGCAGGGACGCGCAGCAAGCTCATTCGACGACGTGAGACGCAGGACGACCTTCTTCGTACGGATCCGCTAGCGCCAACCCGACGGCGGCGCTCCTGATCACCGCCATCGGAGACATCTTGCGATGGAAGTTCCGCTGGCGAGGAGTTCGGGCCGCAACAGCGCCTCAAGTCGGGAACCCGCCGACGAGCTAGCCAAATACGCCTCTTTTCTTTAAGGACTAGACCTCGCCCCACTTTAGTTTGTTGCGCAAGATCTCGAAATAGGACTTTTTGGGTGGCTGGATCAGCTTTAGGCATTGCGGAGAACGCGTGAGGCGGATGCGGTCTTCGGATTGCATCGGGATGCCTTTTTGACCGTCGAGAGTTAAGAAGACGGATTCGGCATTTCCTCCCAGTTTGAGTTCGATGCTGGAAGAATCGCGGACTACCACGGGACGATCGGTGAGCGTGTGTGGGCAGATGGGAGTTATGACGAATGCTTCGACGGCGGGGTGAACGATTGGACCGCCTGCGGAGAGGGAATACGCGGTCGAGCCGGTGGGCGTGGCCAAGACAAGCCCGTCAGCGCGGTAGCGGCAGACAAAATCACCATCGATGGACAGTTCGAGTTCAATCATGCGGGCCAGGGTGCTTTTGTTGACGACCGCATCGTTTAGAACGTGTTGGCGATCCAGGACGGTCCCCTCGCGCAAGTGTTCGACCTGCAGCATGACGCGCTCACTCATGGATGACCTTCCAGCGAGGGTCTCCTCAAGAGCCGGGTAGAGTTCCTCGACTGTGAAACTGGTCAGGAAGCCAAGACTGCCCATGTTGATGGGCAGAATGGGAATGCAACGTGAAGCGGCGACGCGGGCGGCTGCGAGCAGCGTGCCGTCCCCACCGAGCACGAGAAGGATTTGTGCCTGGTCGGCAAGCTCCTCGCGGGTGAAAGCCTTAGTCGGTGTGCGGAGAGCAGACGCGGTCTCCTCGTCATAGATAACTCGCAGGCCGCGAGCTTCCAGCCATTGGAGCAGTTGTGGCACGACGGCGGAGAGGTTGGCGCGGCGCGGGCGCGAGATGACGCCGATCGTTTTGAAGAGTGGAGCGGGCTGCATGATGGTCTGGGATTCTACTTCAGGACTCCTTTACGAGCGTGGAGAAAATACTCCTGATTACCCGCTGCGCCGGTTACACGACTTGGCAGGACGTTTATCGAAGTCAGCCGGGAGGCGTCGACGCATTTTCGTACGCTCGCGATGGCTTTGTCATGCAGGTGAAGGTCCTCGACGATTCCGCCTGGGCCGACGTCTTCGCGGCGGAGTTCAAATTGGGGTTTGATGAGAATAAGAAAATCCGCGCTTTGCTTGGCGCAAGCAGAAGCAGGAGCCAGTATTTTGCAGACGGAAATGAAGGATACGTCGGCGACAACGAGATCGACCTGCTCGGGGATGTCCGCGGGGTTCAATTCTCGTGCGTTGCGCTCAATGACGACGACGCGCGGATCTTGCTGTAGCTTCCACGCGAGCTGGGCGACATTCACGTCGACCGCATAGACTCGCGCTGCTCCCTGCTGCAGCAGGCAATCCGTGAACCCGCCGGTGGAGGCACCTGCGTCGAGGCAAACGAGGCCCGCCGGATTTATCGACAAATCTTCGAGAGCGCCCTCAAGCTTTAAGCCTCCGCGGCTGGCATATTTTAGTTGGCGGCTTTTCACCTCGATGCGGGCGTCGATGGAAACCGGCATTCCGGCCTTCTCGACGGCGATGTTGTTCACTCGGACTTCGCCGGCGAGGATCATCGCTTGCGCTTTTTGTTGTGATTCGGCGAGGCCGTGTTCGACTAGAAGAAGGTCGAGCCTTTTGCGTGCGGTTTTGGGTTTCATGGTGCGTGGACTGCGTCAAGCGCGGCGTTCGACCAGGTATTCGGCAATGTCGCGCAGGCGCGAGGCACGCTCGCCATAAGGGGCCAGTTCGCTGATGGCTTTTCGGGCAAGCTCATTCGCAATCTGGTGCGACCGTTCCAGGCCGTGGACTGCGGGATAGGTCGCCTTTTGCTGCGCGGCGTCCTTTCCGGCGGTTTTTCCGAGTGCGGCGGAGGTTTCTTCGACATCGAGAATGTCGTCGGTGACCTGAAAAAGCAGGCCGAGGGATTCTCCGAATCTTCCGAGACGAGCCACATCTTCTGTCGGCGCGCCGGCGCACAGGGCGCCGGACGAAATCGACGCGCGAATTAGAGCGGCGGTTTTCGAGCGGTGAATGTATTCGAGCATTTCCGGATCGATGCGTTTGCCTTCCGCTTCGAGGTCGGCCACTTGCCCGCCAACCATGCCGTTGGTGGTTCCCGCGGCGATAGAGATTTCCGCCAGCATGGCCACGCGGCGGCCGGCGTCGACAGGAGCCGCGGAAATTGTTTCAAATGCAAGTGTCAGCAGAGCATCGCCCGCCAGAATGGCAGCGGCTTCGCCAAATTTTTTGTGGCAGGTAGGTTTGCCCCGGCGAAGATCATCGTTGTCGAGCGCGGGGAGATCGTCGTGGATCAGCGAGTAGGTGTGGATGAATTCGACGGCGCAGGCAGGATAGTGGGCAGGCGCCACGTTGGAATCGAAGATCCTCGAAGTTTCCAAACACAGAATCGGACGGATGCGCTTCCCACCGGCAAAGACGCTGTAGCGCATGGCTCGGTGAATCGAGGGCGGCTGGGCCGTTTCCCGAGGCATCAGGCGGTCGAGGGACGCGTCGACGTCCACGCGGTCTTCTTCAAAAAATAGCGGGGGGTTCATTGTTAGGGGAGGATCAAGCAAGATGCGAGAGCGGGCAGGGTCACGACTCGCTCTCGCCTTCGGGATCGAACGGCTCGGCAGTGAGTTTGCCGTCCGCCTTCTTCAGCAGAATTTCGACGCGGCCTTCGGCCTCTTCGAGCTGCTTCTGGCATTCGCGGGAAAGGGCCACACCCTCTTCGAAGAGTTTCATCGCATCGTCGAGCGAAAGTTGCGGGCTTTCGAGGCGGCGGACCACCTCTTCTAGCCGAGCGAGTGAGCGCTCAAAATCGGGCTTCTTGGGCGGCTCGGGTTTTTTGGGGGCAGGTGAATTCACGCGATCGGTTTGTCTCCTCGAATATTATTTCTGACAGTACGCACAAAAGTAAGTTGATCGGCCGCCTTGGGCGATGCGTTTGATTGGTTCCCCGCAACGGCGGCATGGTTTTCCTTCGCGGTCATATGCGCGAAGAATATCTTCCAAACCTTGAAACCACCACTCCGGGTCGCGAAAATCGGGCGGCGGATCTAAACAGCATTCTAAGGCACGCGCGAGAACGGAAACAATCGCTTTGTGGAGACGGCGAGCTTCAGCAAACTTCAGAGAGTCTGCCGGGCGGCGTGGGTCGAGACGCCCATGCCAGAGCGATTCACAAGAGTAGATGTTGCCGATGCCTGCCACTCGCATTTGATCGAGTAAAAATTCCTTTAGCGAGCGTTTCGACCCCTCCAGCAATTCCGTGAAGCGCGCTGGTGTGAAATCACGGGACATTGCGTCCAGGCCTAACCCGGCCAGGGCGGGGCAAGCCGCCTCGGATTCCCACACGTGTACGCGGCCAAAATGGCGCCGATCCGCAAAACCGAGAACGCCCTTGTCCAACTCGAAAATCACGTCCACGTGCACTCCAGAGCCTTGCGGGCTCGCGAGTTCGGCCATTTCTTTCGTGCTGGAAAACCAAAGAAGGTGGCCATCGAGCTTGAAGTGAAGCGTGACGATGCCTTGCGTTAGCTGGAGCCAGAGATATTTGCCTTTTCTTTGGACTGACTGGATTCGCTGACCTTCCGCAATTCGTCGAACGTGCGAGGAACTTTGCGGTTTTGTCGCGATGGCATGCACGACGTGAACCGAGCGAATCTCCCGCCGTTCGACCAAAGGGCGCAACGTTCGCGCCACCGCTTCTACTTCTGGCAGTTCAGGCATGGCGGAATGGATTCGCTATCGAATCACAAAAATGGCGTCAGTTTCAGAGTGTGCTTGCGGGCTTTTGCTTCCGCCGCATCGCTGAACGGCGTGACAATGGGCTTGCCTTCATGCCAGTAGGAGAACTGGTCGGTGTAGTGGCTGCTGCCGACCTGGCCGGATTGGCCAGCGGGAATAAGCAGAATGGAGTCATCCCAGTTGGCGAGATTGGCGATGAAGCGCATTGAAGGGCCGTGGCGTTTTGTTGCGGCGCGCACGCTGTAAGCGGTGCCAGATTGCGGTTTGCCCGTGATGCTGAGCAGTAGCTTGAGGAAGCCTTCGCCGCCGATCGGGTGGAGCATGTCGAGTGAATTTAGCTCCTTCCACTGCCAGTCATCGACGCGCTCACTCTTTGTTTGTTCTACCAGCATGGATACGGCGCGGTCGGCCGTTGCGGCAAGCAATTCGTCGTAGTTTTTGTAGGCGGGTGGCAGCCAGTTTGCGGGCCGATCCGTTAACACTTTTTGGAGGAACGCTGTGCTGCGCCAGCTATAGAGGTTGGTATCTTTTCCGAGATAGGGTTCAAGAATAAGATCCAAAGCTGCGCGGCGTGCCATTACCAAGAAAGATACGAGCGAGGAATCCGCGTCGGCGATTCCGTTCCAGTCTTTCAAGGCATCCACGAGTTTTCTGGCTCTCGGGTCTTTTGGTTGAACTTTTTTTGCGGCGCCAGACATTTGGTCCGCGAGAAAAGCATGCGGATAGCTGTAGGTATCGGTTTCGACCTTGAGCATGTCGATCGGACGGAGATCCGTTTTGTCGCGCAGTAGATCGTGGATGCGGGCAGTGCGATAAGGCTCTTCCCAGCGGTCCGTCAGATATGGTTTGTAATTCGGCCCGACTACACGCGCATTGGCGGTGACGATTAGGCCACTGTCTGGGTTCAGGGCTTGGGGAAGTTGTTCGAAGGGAATATAGCCTGTCCATTCGTAGTCGTCGGTATCGCCGGGAACGGGAATTTCACCGTGCCCCTTCCTGCGAATGGGGACGCGCGCGGCCATGAGATATCCGATGTTGCCGTCCACATCGGCATATACGGCGTTTTGTCCGGGGCCCCAAACGGTTTTCATGATTTCTCTAAATTCGCGCCAGTTTTGCGCTCGGGAGAGCCAGTTGTACGTGTTAGCGAGGCCGCCAGGCTCGAGCGCCGTCCAGCGGAGGGCGTACGCTTTGTCGCCTTCGCGGTGGACGATTGGGCCGTGCCGAGTGACGACCACTCTTAAATGTTCGTCACTTTGTCCTTTGACATGAATCACTTCATCGAACACCTGTGCGGCGTGCCAAGAACTTCGGTCCGGGCCTTTGTGGAGATAGAAATCAGGGCGGTCCTTGTCAAAAGTCTCGATATAGAGGTCCTCGACATCGGCGCCGTTGTTTGTAAAACCCCACGCGATGTGGTCGTTGTGGCCGATGACGATGAGGGGCGCGCCAGGGAGCGTAAACCCCTTCGCATTAAAACCCGGGGCGCTGAGATGGATTTCATACCAGATCGGGGGAATGGAGAGCTCGAGGTGCGTGTCATTGGCGAGTAGCGGTTTGCCGGTCGCTGTGTGCTCGCCGCTGACCACCCAGTTGTTGCTCCCGAGACCTTGGCGGATTTCGCTTTGCGATTCTTCTAGGTAGCCGTCGATAGAAGGCCACAATGCGGAGGTTACGTCCACGAAGGTCTCTGGCGTGCGAACGCTGCTGGCGCCGCGTCCCGCGGCTTTCAGGACGGAGTCCGTTGGCATGTCGTCGTCATCGTCTTCGTCGTCGGGATCCACGCGAGAGGCTTGTGAGCCGTCATTGGGGACATCGGGATCGCCCACGACAAAATGGTCCATGGGCGCATCTCGAGCAAATAGATCCTTGGAACGATCCAAGCCGACGCGCTCTTCGACTTTGGCGCGGTTCAACTCGCGCTCCCAGGTGTCCGTCAGCGTCTGGTACATGTAGCCGGCGATGACGAGTGAATCCGTAGGCTGCCACGGCTGCGGCTTGTATTTGAGCAAAGAAAATTCCAGCGGCAAGTTGTTCTGATGCTGTTCGATAAAAGCATTCACGCCGCGGGTGTAGGCTTCCATCAGCGCGCGAGAATCTTTGTCCATTGCGGCGAAGTCGCGGTCCGCAGCACGCGAAAACCCGAATGTACGAAATTGTTTGTCTGACTTGAGCGCGAGCGGACCGACAATCTCGGAAAGCTGGCCGCGGGAGGCCCGGCGCATCAAATCGAGTTGCCAGAGGCGGTCCTGCGCCATCACATAGCCCTGGGCTTCGACAGCATCCGGGAGGGAGGCCGCGCGGACGTGCGGGACTCCCCAATCGTCGCGATCTACGGTGACTTCTTTTTGCAGGCCGGGGAGCGCAATCGAGCCGTCTAGCTGCGGTAGCGGGCGGTAGATGAACCACCAAGCCACAAGGCCCGCGACGACAACAACAACCAGAAGCGTCCAGATGAATATCCGAAGGATGGTCCGCAAGCAGTCTCCCGGCCGAAGGAAGTAAAACCTGAGTGTAGTGGACGCGCTTCGAGGGTGCAACCGGACGAGCGCGCCTGGCGGCTGTGATAATCTAAGAACATATTGCCTATGAGCTTGTACAAACCAGTGCCGCGAGTGCCCGATTTCCCCGCGATGGAGCGCGAGATTTTGCGTTTCTGGGAGGAGCATCGTATTTTCCAGAAGCTGCGAGAACAGACCGCCGACGGCCCTCATTGGTCCTTTCTCGATGGACCGATCACCGCAAATAATCCAATGGGCGTGCATCACGCCTGGGGCCGCTCGCTGAAGGATATGTATCAGCGCTACCACGCGATGCGAGGGCAGGCGTTGCGCTATCAGAACGGGTTCGATTGCCAAGGATTGTGGGTGGAGGTCGAGGTCGAAAAAAGCCTCGGGCTCAAAACCAAGCGTGAGATTCGCGAGTTTGGGATTGAAAAGTTTGTGCGTGCGTGCAAGGAGCGCGTGCTCACCTATGCCGCGCGGCAGACCGAGCAATCCGTCCGTTTGGGCTATTGGTGCGACTGGGATGATCCCAAGGTACTGATCGCGTTGCGCGACGCGTTGGCCGATGGAGATCGCGTGGTCACCGTGAAGCTGCCCAGCGGGCGCACAGAAACTGCGCGCGCCAGTGAGATCGTTCGTAAGTTAGGGTCCGCCGCGTATGGCGGCAGCTATTTCACTTTTTCTGACGAAAATAACTACACCATCTGGTCTTTCCTGAAAAAGTGCCACACGGAGGGCTTCATTTATCGCGGGCATGACGTTATGCCGTGGTGCGGGCGGTGCGGAACGGGGCTCTCGCAGATGGAAGTGGCTGAGGGGCGCCGCATCACCACACATGCTTCGGTCTTTGTGCGTTTCCCAATCAGAGGGCAGGAGCGAACTGCCCTGCTGATTTGGACGACGACTCCTTGGACGCTAACCTCGAACGTTGCAGTTGCCGTGAACCCGGAGATGGTCTATCTCAAGGTCAAGCACGGCGACTGGTTCTACTATGTGGCGAAGGGAAACTTCGCGCACGATCGCGTGCAGGATTTGCAAGTGGAGGGGAAGCACGAGACGCACAAGTTGCCTTCGATCCGGACCATTTTAAAGGGCAGTGGTGGCGTCGAGGTGATCGGGGAAGTTCCGGGCAAAGATCTTGTCGGCCTCTCTTATCAAGGGCCTTTTGACGAACTTCCTGCACAGACAACGCCCGGCGGCGTTTTTCCTTACGGCGAGACCGGCGGCGGCAAAACCGCCGCGGAAGCGCACCGCGTCATCGCTTGGAAAGAAATCAGCGAAGCGGAGGGTACGGGGCTCGTCCATATCGCGCCCGGTTGCGGCGCCGAAGACCAGCTACTTGGCAAGCAGAACGGCATTCCGTTCATCGCGCCGCTGGATGACAGCTCGGTTTTCCTCCCTGGATTCGGGCAATTCACCAAACGCAACGCGAACGAAGTGGCGGATGATGTGATTGCCGCGCTAAAAGCATCCGGGATGCTTGTAGCGAAGGAGCGCTACCCGCACGTCTATCCTCACTGTTGGCGGTGTAAAGAGGAGCTGGTGTTTCGCCCTGTCGATGAATGGTTTATTCGTATGGATTGGCGCGATCGCATCCAGCGCGTGGTGCCCACCATTAAGTGGATACCTCCGGATGGCGAAGCGCGCGAGCAAGATTGGCTTCGCAACATGAGTGACTGGATGATTTCCAAGAAACGTTTCTGGGGACTCGCCCTGCCAATCTGGGTCTGCGGCGATTGCAAACACTTTACTGTGATCGGAAGCAGGGAAGAGTTGGAGGGAAAAGCGGTTGAGGGTTGGGAAGTCTTTGAAGGCAATTCCCCACACCGGCCTTACATTGATGCCGTCAAGATCCGTTGCGAGAAGTGCGGGGGCTTGGCGCAGCGCACCGAGGATGTTGGCAATCCTTGGCTGGACGCGGGAATTGTGCCGTTCAGCACCATGCGCTACTCGACCGACAAAGCGTATTGGGAAAAATGGTTTCCGGCGGACTTGGTTCTTGAAAGTTTTCCAGGACAGTTCCGCAACTGGTTTTATTCCATGCTTGCGATGAGCGCAATGATCGACGACCGCGCGCCATTCAAAGCTCTCTTGGGCCACGCGCTGGTTCGCGATGCGCGCGGCGAGGAAATGCACAAGTCCAAAGGCAACTCCATCGCGTTTGATGAGGCGGCGGAGGCGTTGGGCGCTGAAGTAATGCGTTACATCTACACCGAGCAGAAGACGGCGCAGAATCTCAATTTTCCCGACCTCAAGCCCGCCGCCAACGCGGGCCAGACTATTGATGGCGATGCCCGACGAAAGCTGTTGACGTTCTGGAACTGCTACAGCTTCTTCGTGATGTACGCCGGGGCCGACGGCTGGAAACCCGGCGGTGCCGCGCTTCCCATCACCAACGAATTGGATCGATGGGTTATCAGCAAACTTCAGCGCCTGGTGGCGGAGGCGAATAGTGCTTTCCAGAATTATGAGCACTACAAGTTGGTCGAAGCCTTTCAGGCGTTTGACGAGGAGTTCTCCAACTGGTATTTGCGCCGCTCGCGCCGCCGCTTCTGGAAGAGCGAGCCTGGCGCCTATCAAACTCTCTACGCGGTGCTGACGACCGTGACTCGCGTCATGGCCCCTGCGCTGCCTTTCTTGACCGAGGATATTTACCAAAACCTGGTGCGTTCGGTAGACCCATCGGCGCCGGAGTCCGTGCACTTGACCGTATATCCGCAAGTAGACGTTTCGCTTATAGACGACTCACTTGAGCTGAGCATCGAAACGGTGATCCGCATCAAGAATCTCGCTCTCGGCCTTCGCACGCAGAGCAAAGTCAAGATTCGCCAACCCTTGAGCACCCTCTACGTGCGCCCCAAGGATCAATCGGACCGCCGCGTCCTGGAAAACTCCGACTACGCGGCGCAGATTCTGGAAGAGACCAATCTGAAGCATTTAGTTTTGATTGATGACGAGAAGACGCTTGTGAAGTTGCGTCTCAAGCCGGATGCCAAAAAGATTGGCCCTCGCGCCGGAAGATATCTCAAGGCCATCGGAGAGGCGTTGGAGAATGCGGATCCGGCCCAGGTCCTCAAGGGCGGCGCATATTCGCTTCCGGTCGCCGACCAAGTGTTCGAGCTCGCCCCGGAAGAAATTGTCATCACATTTGAAGGTCCGGAAAACCTCACGTGCAGCCTGGAACAAGGCACTTTCCTGGCGCTTGACACCAAGCTGACGCCGGAACTCCTGCAGGAAGGTCTCGCACGAGATTTCAATCGCATGCTGCAAGATCAGCGCAAAGGCTTGAACCTCGACATCTCCGACCGCATCGTGGTGCGCTATTCCGCGTCGCCGCGCATCGCGGAAGCCATCACGGCGCATGAAGCATTCCTGCGCAATGAACTTCTCGCCGAGCGTCTGGAAATGAGCCCAACGCAGAACGGCGGCGTCAAGCTGGTGCTCAGCGGAGAAGATATTTTTGTCACCATCACGCGTGTGTAGAGAAGGCATCGGCGTCTCGCGGTCTGCTTCTATACTGCTACAATGCCGCTAGGGGTTCCCTAGGAATCTATGTTCGTAGTACGGCTGATCGGTGTGCTGGTGCTTGTGGCCCTTAACGGCTTTTTCGCCGCTACGGAGTTCTCTCTCGTCGCCGTCCGGCTCTCCCGCGTTCGCCAGCTCGTTGCCAAAGGCGACATGCGTGCTCGCGTGGTCGAGCGTTTGCTGGCGGATTTGCACCGCGTCGTTTCCGGCGTGCAAGTCGGCATCACTCTGACAAGCCTGGCCATCGGTGCTCTCGGCGAAGCCACGCTCGCTACGGCATTGCAGCAAATCTGGCACGGGACCCCAGGCACGCGCACGGTATTTTATGCTCACGCCGTTGCTCTCACTTGCGCTTTCGCCTTGCTGAGCGCGATGCACGTCGTGCTTGGCGAGTTGGTCCCCAAGACCGTCAGCCTCGCGAAGGCGGAGCGTGTCGCGCTCCTAATCGCCCTGCCGTTCCAATGGTTTCTGCAGACTTTTCGCTGGGCCATCGATCTGCTTGACAGCATGTCCGGCATCATCGTCAAGGCCATGGGCGTCTCGGCACCGCAAAGTCACGGCGCGGCGCATTCCACCGAAGAGCTGCAAATCCAGATCCAACAGGCGCGCGAGCGCGGTTTGATCGCTCCCGGTGAAGAGAAATTCATCGTGAGCGCCATTGAACTCGGTCAAGTTCAGGTCCGCGAGATCATGGTGCCTCGCCCGGATATGCACACGCTTCCCATCGAAGCCAACCTGGACGAAGTGATGCGTGTGTTTGCAACCTCGCAGCGCTCCCGTATCCCCGTGTATCGCGGTTCGGGGGATCATATTCTAGGGTTTGTTCATATCAAGGACATGCTTTGGATTCTGCTCGATCGCGAGCGGCGGCTGGAAGAGAATCTTCCGCCACCCCCGTTTGACCTGCGCCGGGTTTTACGCGAGGTTCTGATTGTGCCGGAAACGAAAACGGCCAGCGAATTGCTCATCGACCTTCGCACGCGCCACATCGGTATGGCTATGGTCGTCGACGAGTTTGGCAGTATCCTCGGCCTGGTGACGCTGGAAGACATTATGGAACAGGTGGTCGGCGAGATTCACGACGAGTTTGACGTCGTCGAGCGGCCCCTGACCCTCGCCGACGGTGCTGTAATTTTTGACGCAGCCCTAAATGTTCGTGATTTGGATGCCCAGTACAACATCACCTTGCCGGAAGACCCCGCGTATGCCACCGTCGGCGGATTCGTCTTGGATCAGCTCGGTTTTATTCCCCGCGGCGGAGAAAGCTTCGGATACGGGCAGTTTCGGTTCACGGTCGTCGAAATGGACGGCCGCCGAGTCGCTCGTGTGAAAATTCAGCGGGTGCGCCCGGCACCTGAAGAGGAGCGGGCGATGGAATCCACTATCAGCGGCGAGAAAACGGCTAAAAGCACGAAAGCCGCTGCGGCGGATTCCTAGTCCTAATCGACGAATGGTCCGCCACATCCTTCAACGATTTCTGCTCACACTGCCGGCACTCTGGTTGGTGCTCACCCTGGTTTTCCTGCTGATTCATATCGTTCCTGGCGACCCGGTCGAGCAGATGCTCGGCGAGGGCGCAGCGCCCGGACAAATCACGCAATTGCGCCATGGTCTCGGCCTTGACCAACCGCTCTATGTGCAATACGCCCGCTATTTGGAGCGGCTGGCACATGGCGATCTCGGCCAGTCCCTAAAATTCCAAGCGCCGGTGGGACGGATTATTTTCGAACGTTATCCGGCAACTCTCGCGCTCGCCTTCTTGGCTCTTCTGGTCTGTGCCTCCATCGCCATCCCAGCAGGCGTTCTTGCCGCGCACCGCCGCGGGCACCCAACTGATCGTGCGGTCGGCGTCTTTACATTGCTTGGACTCGCCATTCCTAATTTCGCGCTCGGCCCTATGCTCATACTGCTTTTTTCCATCGAACTGGGCTGGTTGCCCGTCTCCGGCCGCGGAGGCCCTTCTTATTACATCCTCCCCGCCGCCACTCTGGGTGCCGCGTTAGCCGCCATTCTCGCACGCATGGTGCGCGGTTCGATGCTCGAAGAACTTGCCAGCGACTACGTCCGCACCGCCCGCGCGAAAGGGCTTTCCACGCGCGCGGTTTTGTTTCGCCATGCTTTCCGCAACGCGCTCATTCCCATCATCACCATTCTCGGTCTGCAATTTGGGACGCTTCTCGCTGGGACAATCGTTACAGAGACAATTTTTTCGTGGCCCGGCATCGGCCGGCTCACCGTCCAAGCGATCTCCTCGCGCGACTACCCTCTGCTGCAGGGATGCATCCTGGTTATCGCTCTTTCCTATGTTCTCGTGAACTTGCTCACTGATTTTCTCTACGCCGTCATCGATCCGCGGGTACGCCTGTCGTGATTTCGCCGACCGCCCTTCGGCAATTTCTCCGTCAGAGTGTCCTTGCCCGCGTCGGATTTGTGGCAGCCATCCTGCTTCTCCTGGCGGCCCTTTTCGCTCCCTGGATTGCCCCGGCCGATCCCGCCGCGCAAAACCTTCCCACCCGACTCAAATCTCCGTCGCGCGCACATTGGATGGGAACCGACGAGCTTGGCCGTGACACTCTTTCGCGCACACTCTACGGCGCTCGCATTTCGCTGTTCGTGGCGATCTCTGTCGTCCTTGGTTGTGGTTTAACAGGTCTCGCTATCGGCTTGCTGGCAGGTTTCCTCGGCGGCTGGTTCGATCGCTTCGTAAATCTATTTCTGATCAATGCATTCTTATCGTTTCCCGGAATTTTGCTGGCGATCGCCTTTGCCGCTTTTTTTGGTCCGGGCATTGGAAAGGTCATTCTCGCCCTGATTATCACCGGTTGGGCCGGCTACGCCCGTCTCGCCCGCGCTCAGGTCTTGAAAGTTAAGGAACTTGAATTCATTCTCGCCGTTCGCTCACTTGGCGCTTCAAACCCACGCATCATGCTGCGACATTTGCTTCCCAATATTCTTCAGCCCGTTCTCATTCAAGCGACCATCGGGATGGCTGGAGCCATCCTCGCCGAATCCACGCTCAGCTTCCTCGGGCTCGGCGTGCTAGCGCCCGTTCCCAGCTGGGGCTCCATGCTGAACGATGCGCGCAGCCATCTCTTTGACGCCCCGCACCTTGTCATTTTTCCCGCTCTGGCAGTCATGACCGCCGTGCTCGCCTTCAATCTCCTAGGGGACGCCTGGCGCGACTGGCTGGATCCGCGCACGCGTTCGCAGATGGCCGCACTCGAACACACCCGCTGAGCAGTACGGTGTAGCGCTTGAATGCTTTCCTCAAGAATAAACAGGGAACTACTTTAAGGAGAGAACCACAGGCGCTCCGCGTCCGACACTCAAGGTACGCGAAGCGTTTCCCTTGTTGATGGCAATTTCCAAATAACCGCTTGACCCAAAATACGCGACCGGTTCGCCAGCCTTGCCACGCGCAAACGTATCGACCAGCCGGCTAACGGCGTGGGTTCCCACATGCATTTTCAACCCCCCGCCATTGTGTGCCTCGCTGGACAAATCCTCGGCGCGGAAATTGGTGACCAGGTTCCCGAACGAATCGACCTTCAGTACCAAGCCTTTGATGCCCGCCTCTCCAGGTTTCGGCCGCGGCAGCGCCATCTTTTTGTAATCCTGAATTTCTTCGCCCATGCTTGGCGTCTGCCAACCCTTCGACAGCCAGGCCGCCACCGGCGCAAAAACATCGCGTCCGTGGAACGTCTTGCTGAGCGGTTGGAGAAAATAATGCTCGGCGTTAGCGTGGCGCACTACGACGTTTGGTTCGCGTTCGTAAACGAGGGAGAGCACTCCGTTATCGGGCGCAACAAAATAGTGGTGCTGTCCGCTGACGAGCAACGGGCGGCGCTCCGTGCCCACGCCAGGATCCACAATTACTACGTGAATCGTCTTTGGAGGAAAGTAAGCGTAGGCCGCGCCTATGGCCAGCGCTCCATCGAGCAGATCAAAGGGCGTCACGTGATGCGTGATGTCCACGATCGTCACTTCTGGATTGATCTTGAGAATGACTCCCTTTACGGTTCCGACCAGATGGTCGTCGGTACCGTAGTCCGTAGTCAGTGTGATGATGGCGTTGGTCACGAGGGTCTCCCGCCCAGGGTGTTCTGCGCGCACCGTGCGCCACGAAGTGGCAATGCACTCCGTACCCTTTGACGCTAACGGAGGCTTGCTCCGCCGTCAAGAAATCGCGCGGGCCCTGCTGTGCAATCGCCAACGGTCCACTCATCACCCACCCGCTCGGTTCGACCGCCCGCAGCGCGCAACCCGATGGGGGGTATGCTCGCGACGCTGTATCTCGCAAAAACTCTCTCTGCGGTGCATACTGTTACGCTTTTCGTCTTCTCAAGGAGCTGATGATGATGAACCGGCGGACTCTTCTCACCATGGTCTGCGTTCTTGCCCTGTCTTCTTTGGCGCAAGCCCAGGAGAAAGCAAAGAGCGGCCACGTGCTCACTCCTAGCGAGTTTTTGGGCTTCGAAGTCGGCGCCGACCGCAAGCTCGCCGACTATCGTCAGATCGCCTCGTATTTCAAAGCGCTCGCCGCTGCCTCAAGTCGCGTCGAACTGGAAACGCTCGGCAAAACCACTCTCGGCGAAGAGATGTTTATGGCCGTCATCTCCACCGAGGAAAATCTCCGCGAAAAAGCCCATTACAAAGACATCGCGCACAAACTCGCCGACCCTCGCGGCCTTACCTCTCAACAAATTAACGCTCTCGCCCAAGATGGCAAAACCATCCTGCTGCTCACCTGCAACATTCACTCCACCGAAATCGGCTCCAGCCAAATGTCCATGGAGTGGGCTTACAATCTCGCCACCTCGCAAGATCCGGAACTCCTCCGCCGATTAAACGATTCCATCGTCCTCCTGGTCCCCTCGCTTAATCCCGATGGCGAAACAATGGTCACCGAGTGGTACAGAAAATATCTCGGCACCAAGTACGAAGGCGGCGAGATGCCCTACCTCTATCATCACTACGTCGGCCACGACGACAACCGCGACTGGTTCATGCTCACGCAAATCGAAACGAAAAACGTCAATCGTATGGTCTATCACGAGTGGTTTCCGCAATTCTGGCTCGATGAACACCAAATGGGCGAAAACGGTCCGCGCATTTACATCCCGCCCAACGCCGATCCCGTCGCCAAGCTCGTCAATCCCTTGGTCCATCGGGGCAACAATCTCATGGGCGCGGACATGGGCTGGCGCCTCGAAGAAGGAGGTAAGTCTGGTGTGATTTTTGGGTATTCGTTCGACGCTTATTGGCCCGGCGGTACACGAAACACTGGCTGGTGGAAAAACATGTATGGAGTTCTCACGGAGGTAGCCTCGGCCCGCATCGCCACTCCCGTGGAGATAGAATCCACCGAGCTCCAAGGCGGCGGCAAAGGTCTCACCACCTATGAGCAGCAAATTAATTTCCCAAACCCTTGGCCAGGCGGCGTGTGGCGTCTGCGTGACATCATGGACTACGAACTTCTGGTCTCCGGCGCCGCGCTAGAAACCGTTAGCAAATATCGTCGAGAACTTCTCCGCGGCGTGGCCACCATGGCCACGCAGGCGGTCGAGACCGCCGATTCCACGGTCTACTGGCGCATGCCCCTCGATGGGCAGCGCGATCCCGTCACCGTCACGCGTCTCGCCGCGCTGCTCCTCGAACACGGCGTAGAAGTCCGCTGGCACGCCGACAGGAAACTTTTCCTAATTCCCACTGCGCAGCCCTACGGTCGCTTTGTCGACGAGATGATGGGCATCCAACGGTATCCCGAAGTCCGCCCCGCCCCTAACAGCGGCATCCTCGAGCCCTACGACGTTGCCGCATGGTCGCTCCCGCTCATGATGGGCGTCAAAGCAGAAAGAGTTGCCATCACCCCTGACGTTCAGAATTCTTCGTTGCTGCTGCAAACCGTTTCTTGGCCCGCCGGCGGTCTCGCGGGTACCGGCCGGTATTATTCCATCGCCGCTCACCAAAACAACGTCTTTGCTCTAACCAACGCCATGCAATCCGCAGGCGGTCAAGTCTTTCTCTCGCAAAAACCAAACGAAACTCCCGAATTCATTTTCGCAGCGCACGCGCAGCTAGCAGCGAACGCCGAAAAACTCCACCTGCAACTCCAACCTCGCGCCGATCTTCCGCACGGCGCCGCGCCGCTCAAGTCCGTTCGCGTTGCTCTGTACAAACCCTATATTCCCTCTCACGACGAGGGCTGGACCCGCTTTCTCCTCGAACAATACGGCTTCAAACTAAAAAATATCGAAAACAAGGAAGTGAAAACCGGCAATCTGAACGATTCCTACGATGTGATCATCCTCCCCGACTCCACTCGCGAAATAATCGTCGACGGCAAGGAAGGTCGCGGCGGCTATTTCGAAGAATTCCCGCCCGAATACGCAGGCGGCATTGGCAAAGAAGGTGTCCACGCCCTGCGCGATTTTGTCGACAAGGGCGGCACGCTCATCACTCTGGCCAACGCCTCCGACGTAGTCATCGGCGAAGAATTCAATCTGCCGGTCCGAAACTCCTTAGCCACGGGCGGCGCAGGGGGACGCAGCGCAGCCGCCCCAGGTGCATCCGATTTCAACATCCCGGGCTCGCTCTTGCGCGTTTATGTCGATACCAATCATCCCGTCGGCTACGGCATGCCCCACGAAATCGCCGCTTTTGTCGATTCCCCCATCGCTTTTCAAACCTCCGCCCCGCCCCCCGACATCCAGCGGTCCGTAATCGCATGGTATCCCGACGACGCCAAAGACATCTTAGTCTCCGGCTACGCGCACGGCGCCGAACGCCTCCAACGCAAAGCCGCCGCCGTTAGTTTTATCAAAGGAAAGGGGAAGATCGTAATGTTCGGCTTCCGCGTCCAACACCGCGCCCAAACCGAAGGCACCTTCCAACTCCTCTTCAACGCCATCTTCTGGGGAGCAGTGTAAATTTCGGCGGGGAATGGTTGATTTTGCAGGCGCCGAGCTTTAGCCCGGGTCTTCTCTAGGGGGAGCCGCCATACAACGCAAACTGTCATCTTGAGACAGCGAAAGACTTCTCTTTCTCCCCACTCATCGCGCATCGAACTACCGTGCCACGCTCACCTGTGCTCGCACTCCCGTCATCTCGTCATACTCCCGTCCCGAACTCTCCGGCAACAAAACCCACAACGTATAAATCCCCAACGCCGTCCCGAATGGAAAACGTATCAACGCCAAGAACCCAACCACGATTCCCAAGATCCGCGCCCAAGGCTGCCGCTCCGAAAGCCCCCAAGCCAGCAACAAATGCACTCCCGCAAACAGCGCAAGCAAAATCCCAGCCGCGAAAATCCCACCCCTCAAAAACGGACTAAACGCGAACGAGCCTCCGAACGGCCAGCTCCCCGATCCGAGCCAACCCCATCCGTCCTCAAAAAACAGCCTGCGAAAGATCATCATCCCGCCCACTTCGATCAATCGCAAAATTCCATTCGCCAGCCAAAATCCCGCCACTATACTTATGTTTCGCCTGACGCGCCCGTCTCTCGCCACGCGCGCAGCCGCTGCGGTCGGCGTGGTTGGCGCTGCCGGCCCCGTCATCAGTTGTTTCCCGCACGAGCTGCAATATCGAGTCCCAGAGTTGAACGGTCTCCCGCAGCCATCGCAGTACATGTTTCTACCCCCCTCGAGTCTTGCCACTAACCAATACTACGTTCCCCACCCCAAAATGTTCCAGGCCCCAGCCCCGCTACGGGCCTGCAATTTCCCCAGAAGTTTTCTCTTGCTGGCTCCTACGGCACAACAGCCTTCAACGTCAAAGTCAATTTCACCAGCTGCCAAGCCACTAAGCACTAACCAATTCTTCTTTCCCCGGCCTGTAGGTCCCGGCTTCGGCCCCGACCTTTTGACTTCTCTCAGAGTTGTTCACTAAACTTTGAACTGTCAGGCAGGAACTCCAGGCTCTCGACGGCAAACTCAGGCGAGCTTCCTCCGAAAGCACCACCCAAAGCACCCGTCATGTCCAAGACGCCCAGCACCAATCCCATCCTCCAACGTCTCACAGCGACAGCCCTAGTTCTTCCCGAAGTCCGGCGCGAACTCTCCGGTTCCCACGCCTCATTCCGAGTCCGCAAAAAAACCTTCGCCTACTTCCTCGAAAATCACCACGGTGACGGAATCGTCGCCGTAACCTGCAAAGTCCTCCCAGGGGAAAACGCCGCGTTGGCCAAAGCTCAACCCCAGCGCTACTATCTCCCCGCCTACATTGGCCCCCGTGGCTGGGTCGCTCTCCGCCTGGACCTGCCCAGAATCGATTGGACCGAAGTCCGCGAACTCCTCCTAACCAGCTACCTCCTCACCGCCCCCAAACGCTTAGCCTCCTTAGCCCGAGGCCCCGACGAAATCTGAAGGAACGGATCGCATGGTTATCCCGGCTTGACCGGTGCGAAATGCGCCAGCAGTTCAAACATCCTCTCGTTCCGCCCCCCGTCGGCCACGGAAAAAGTAAGCCCCCGCCCCAATCACAATCGCAAAAAAGAGCACCACCCCAGCCAGCATAGCAAACGCTCCGGGATCCACTCTCGCCCCAGCCACCGCACCATACCGCGACGACCAAATCGCTGCATAACCCAACGAATCATGCGCCGCAGCGCTCCCTGCCGGGGTCGTTGTCCACGGCGCAAAACAACACAGAAAGCCCATTCCAATCAAGAACGAAAAAAACGTAACGCTAAAGAGTGTCTTCATAGAACGACAGTCTACACCCAGTGAACTACAGGAGTGGCATCCTCTCCACGCTGGCCGCCGCCAAGAAAACTGGAAAGAATTTCAACGGCCCCATCGAGAGTATATGACTGTTACGAAGTTTTTTCTCCTGGGGCTGACGGGGAATTATGGATGGCTGTGCTACCTCTTCTACCTTGTCAGATAATCGGAAGGTTGAAAGAGCACCGAATCCCGCAAGGCCGGTCGTCCACGTCAACAATACGGTTGTCGGAAACCGTCAGGTCAATGTTCAACTATATTTCTCTTTTGTGTATCAAGTTACTCCCGGAAAGTTTGCGTCCATGGAACAGGGCCTTGTAATTATGGCTCCCGAACACGTGCTACAACTAGTCAAAGCGCCACAGAAAAACTTGCAAGCCTATGAGGCCGCCCACGGGAAAATCCGCGAAACTAAGCTACCCGAACTTCCCGCCGAAAAGAAGTTCCTCGGGTAACGCTGAGCCTCCGATAAGAGGGAAGGCGGGTGGGCAGTCCTTGAAGCGAGTGGCCCGCCCTTTGAGGCTTAGTTTTACAAAAGGATGCGGTCCTTCGGTTATGAAGTTGACAGATTCAGGACGCTGACGTAAGAATCGGACTTACTATCTCAGGCCAAATACGCGATGCAGCCACCAATCCCGAGTGACGCAGACTTCAGTCTGCGCGCCTCAACGGAAACAAGCTAGGCTCCGCCGGTGGCGTATCGGCGATGGACTCCAACTCGGGGAACTGCTGCCTCAGTGGCTCGGGCACTTTCACTTTGGAGTCTTTCAATATGCTAATGAGCTGCAGCGCGTTAACCACGCCTTTTCCTTGATAGTGGTTGTTGGTGATGACGAAGACATCGCGCGATCGCTCCGCGACCTTGTGGACTCGCTTCGCCCACGGCGCAAGCTCCTCGGTGGAATAAAGATAGTTGTAGCGTTCGTGCGAAGGAACAGCGGCATCGTCAATGAACCACGTGTCATAGCGCCGCCCATGCAGCCGCACGTAGCCCACCCTGCCAGTGTTTTCCGCGGATGGTTTAAGCGAGCGCCCGATGATGGGCTGGTCGATGTTGCAAAACCCCGCGTTGCATTTCGCAAGCAGCTCAAGAGTTTCCGCCGACTGCCAGGAAGCGTGCCGCACCTCGACGACCAGCGGATAATCGGCGAAACGCTTCAAAAGCGCTGCAAGGTGAGCGACGGTCTCACGCGTTCGATGAAACGAAAAAGGGAACTGCAGCAGCACCGCGCCGAGTTTTCCCGCCGCACGCAAAACGTCGAACCCAGCGCGAACGGCCCGCTCGTCTTCGGCTGTTGGCATAGCGATTGTCGAGTGCGCGGCCCCGTCTGCATTTGCAGGAATTATATCGTGAGTGAATCGCTGCCAAAGCTTCGCCGTAAAAACGAACTGCGGGTTCGCCGCCACACGCTCGATCCACTGCGCCGCGTGGTCCGGCCGGATGGGATTGTAGAACGAAGTGTTGATCTCAATAGTGTCAAAGAATTCCGCAAGGTACGTGGCTTCATGAAAGCCCTTCTTGCGGCGCGAAGGGTAGACGTACCCAGCCCAGTCCGGATACGACCAACCGGCCGGTCCCACGCGAATCATGGTGTTGGAGGAGGCTTTTTTCGTAGCAGGGTTCATTGCAATGCGCTAACTAAGTTTCAGTTGTCGGTAGCACAGGCGCTCTTGACTGTGCGCTTTTTCGGAAGCACTCGAAGCCACCGATGGCAGGGTAGAGTGGGACATGCGCGAATGTCAATGCATGCGGAGTTGTGTTGCATGCGGAGTTATGTCTTCCGTTAAGTACAGTGCCACGAAATGTTTCGCATCGTGATTGCCGCGCGGAGCGCGCGCTGGTATGCTCTGAACATGATGCGGTGCACAGAGCATCCCCGCGTCGCCCGCCTCTTCTGTAAGAACGCCTACAGGTGCATCCATGAAATTGTCTATCAGTTACAAGAATGTCGAGCCGCACAAGCCCGCCGAAAAAGAAGTCGAACGTTACGCGAGCAAACTCAATCGCCTGCTGAAGAGTTATGAACCAGATCTGGTTCTATTGCACGGCGTGTTTACAAAAAATCCGCATCGCGAAGAGAATTCGTTCTCGCTGAATCTCTCGTTACCAACCGGAACACTCCACGCCACAGGCACGGGCGAAAACGTTCGTGCCAGCTGCAAGCAAGCTTTCGCCGAACTGGAGTCTCAACTGAAGAAGCACCAGTCGCGCCTCCGCAAAGACTACGAATGGAAACGCAAGCGCCCACGACCTGCAGCCGCGCTGTCCTGAACGAGAAGCCGCGTGCCCGATGCCGCGAAGCGCATGCCGTGCGTTCGGTGCTTGGCCCGACGGAGCAAATTTGTGAGGGCGCGCCACGCGCAATTTGAGCGGCTCTGTGTCGGGAATTTCTGGTCTGGCGGATGCGCTTGTCGCCGCAGCGCTCATGCTACAATATGAAATTCACGCCATAGGGGCGTAGCTCAGTGGTAGAGCAGCGGCCTTTTAAGCCGAAGGTCGTGGGTTCGATCCCCACCGCCCCTACCAACCATCCTTTTTCCCAACAACAACTTAGCGATTTGTCGAGGCGGCAAAAGGCGGCAAGAGAGAGCCTCAAGGGTGGCACCC
>Ga0210395_10000318_pt1 | contig 37524 bp, 42 predicted proteins | sample IncBWH4OmetaG_FD_150861 | JGI IMG/M metagenome (GOLD analysis project Ga0210395, IMG submission 150861) | Forest soil microbial communities from Barre Woods Harvard Forest LTER site, Petersham, Massachusetts, United States - Inc-BW-H-4-O ... | reverse complement strand
CGGAGTATGGCTCCGCATTGTATACGTAGTCGAACAGTAGGTGGCGTAAGTGTTAGGTCAGTAAGCGAACTGAAGGTAATCGGTGGTCTAAAGATGTCGGCAAGTTGCAGACCTCTATGGCAAACGAGGTTCGCTGGCTGTGATTGTGATTTTTAATCCGTTAGACGCAATCCTGGTTGGCGGCGGTTAAACCCACAGCATTACAGTCGCAGATTCCTCTTGAAATCGGGCGCCACGGCCCTCTTTTCCTTTGCCATTCCCCCCTCAAACAACGCCTTCCCGGATCAATCGCTTGCTACTGCAAACGGCAGTACCGATCCGTATCCGATTCCTTGGCTGGATAAGAATGGCAGTCACAATCAGCCAGCAGGCCCCAATCTCGAACCGTCGCACATTTATCATTTCAAGGGTCGTGTCGCTCGCTGCAGCACTTTTACCGGTATGGGTACCGACAATCGAGGAAATCGTATCGCCTTTGGCGCACCGACCACCGACTACGGCGTGATGCAGGGCGAATACTGGGCAGCCCGAGCAGCACAGCAGGGGACGTTCACCCATATATGACTGACCCTGTTCCAGGGACCGGCGGTCCCTGCAAACCAGATCCACGACCTTCACCCTTCCATTGCAGCCTCCGGACTTTATTGGGTCGTTCCTGTGCCAGAGCGCGGCCTTATGATCAGTCCGGATGGCAGCACCTTCACTCTGGAAATGCAGAACGTCCCGGTCGTTGATCAGCCTCGGTGGCCCTCGCTGGATTCCGTCGCTACACCTGCGAAGATGACATTCAAGATGGTTTGGAAATCGACCGGGGATCGGGTTGCTTACGACGATCCGCACAGACAATTTCGCTTTACGGGGTTTCGCGCTTCGTGTCAGCTCGAAGCACAGGTCGAGGTGCCGTCGATTGGGTTTTCGTGGAAGTCCGATCCACTTGAGAAATCGCGGGCAGATTTCGCGATCATGGGCGAAGAAGCGAACGGACGGTACTACGAATAGTATTCCCGATGAGAACTGAAAACCATTTGCCGACAACCGTTGCTTGCAGTACATGCCGCGACCAAGAATCTAACATTGAGTTAGTAGCAAAGGAGTTCGCGATCATGAAGCGTGCTTTGTGGTTTCTGGTTTGGATCCGTCGCGCGCTGGAAGTGTCGCTGATCCTGGGAGTCGTCATCGTGATATCACATTCACAGAAACCCGTTGTTTCGACTGCGAGCGCCGCTCTCTTGGACGAAGGCCCCATGCCTGATTTGGGCGGAGCCGTCGGCTGGCTCAACTCTGCTCCCCTGAATCGGAAGTCGCTGCGCGGAAAGGTTGTGCTGGTCAATTTCTGGACCTACACCTGTATCAACTCCCTTCGACCCATGCCCTACGTTAGGAGCTGGGCGGCAAAGTATAAGGATGCGGGCCTAGTTGTGATTGGCGCGCATACGCCGGAGTTTTCGTTCGAACACGAACCGAGGAACGTAGAAAATGCCGTCCGCACTTTGAACATTTCTTTTCCGGTGGCCATCGACAGCAACTACGGGATCTGGCGTTCGTTTAATAACGAAGCTTGGCCCGCCCAGTATCTCGTGGACGCGAAAGGGCGAATTCGGTACCACCACTTTGGGGAAGGCGACTATGGCGACATCGAGCGCGTCATCCAGGAACTCCTGAAGGAAAACGGGGCAACTGGCCTGGCTTCTGACACGACTAACGAAACCGCTGTTGGAATCGAGGCCGCTCCTGACTGGACGGATGGGCGATCTCCCGAGACATATCTCGGATATCGCCAGGCCCAGAATTTCGCCTCACCCGAAAAACTGCATAAGGATTCAACCCAGCTATTCAGCGCGCCCGCGAAACCCTCGTTGAACCGTTGGGGATTGAGCGGATCGTGGAACGTCAATGCCGAGAGCGCCGTACTCGAGGTAGTGCCTGGAAAGATCGTATTCCGGTTCCACAGCCGAGATCTGCACTTGGTGCTGGCTCCTGGGAAGGACGGCAAGCCAGCACGCTTTGTCGTACGATTGGATGGCGCCGCTCCCGGCGAAAATTGCGGCATTGACACTGCCCCGGATGGCTCCGGCGAAATTCGCGAGCCCCGCCTCTACCAGCTCATCCGGCAAAAAGGTCCCATCGTAGACCGAACCTTCGAAATCGAATTCCTCGATCCTGGCGTCCACGCCCTTGATTTCACGTTTGGCTAGAGACTTAGGAATGATTGGAATCCAAAAAATCGGCTTGACCTGATGTTTGCTACAATACTTTTACTCGATGAGCAAAACTCTTTGATTGAAGCAGTTGCGCTTGAGCTTTTCGGCATCGGATAACAGCAACCTGCCTTTGATTCGGGCTCTCAGGATCCGGTTCTCTGTGCCCAGATATTCGTTCCTCAGCAGTAGTTCCTGATCTACGGTTCCGGTGATGTAAGCAAGCATGCGAGCCCAAATCATTACAGAGCCTCCGTAAACTTGATCGTCGAACCCGGATTGTACATGCTCTTGAGTTTCAGAAAGCAGCTGTGCAAAAAAAATTTACGAGACAGGAAACCGAGCCTTTTCAATACGTTCGAGATTTTTGACCACACGGGATACCGAAACGAGATGCTAAACTTCTCAACAAAATGATGTCCTGCGCAGGCGATCCGCGGTCCCTACCGGCGAGCGAGCTGTTTCACACCTCTGGCGGGTTCGTCTCACCGGGGACGTAGTGCGAGAACTTGCGCTCGTAGTCCAGGCACATGCCGAAGGGAAATCGGGCGTAGGGCCAGAGCACCAGGCGCATCGGCCGGGCCCGGTCCGGGAACTGGTGCAGCAGGGCCTGCTCGTCGGCCGGCTCCTGTCGAGCATCTCCCGTCAACTGGACGTGCATCGTGCACGCCGTTCCAGTAAAGACCAGACGAAAGGCGCCCGACAAGCGCCGCGCGATCGCCTGATCGGCGTACAGCACGTCTCTGTACACGCTCAGCTGTGATCCGTTCGGCAGCGCGTCTCGGTCCCGGCCTTTCAGTGCGAGGAGCATGGGCGGAAGGTCAGCGGGAAGGACGATGCCACGCCGGCTGACGAGCTCTGCGGCCTCGACAGCGTCGAGGAGGCGGGCCACGTCGCCTGTCTGGTACCGCAGTAACGGCAAGGGTGTCTCATCATCCAGCATCGAAATCGTCAGGCGACCGTAACCGTGGCAGTCGGGCGCGACGATCTCCATGAACGTCCGGAGCGGATCGAACGCAAAGATCATCGGCGGAGGCGTCGCCTGGTCGCCTGCCGCCAACAGCTCGCGTGCCAGTCCCTGATCCGTGGACGCCGCGCGATGGACGGCGATAGTGGCGGGCGTCTCGTAGCAGAGGTGCAACCCGAGCTCGCCGACACCAAACGAAGACAGGACATACCCATTCTGCGGCCGATCGACGTCCAGTCCCAGGCACGTTGCCAGGTAGGTGCGGAAGTGCTCGCCGAAGATATCTTCCCCAACGACAACGTTGATTCTGTAACGGCTCCAGTCGACGCCTTCGTCCCTCGCACGATCGGTCAGCCTCTTCAGGAACAGGGGATCACCTACCAGGAGAATCTGGTCATAGTGCCCGCCGAACGCTCGCACGAGTCCCAGCGCCATGTCCTCACGAACGCTGGTTGTGGCCACAGTCATCACGTGCGATGAGAATCCGACGCCCATGGGGAGGCAATTGATGGCGAGTGTCGAACGTGCGCGGATCTGAAACGCCGTGTCGAGCGCCTGGTCGATGAAGTCCGCGCCGGCCGACGCCTGCGCCCTGGTGGTCAGCCCAAACGAAAAGCGACCGCCTTGCCCTGAACTCGTCAGGACGCCCGCCAGACCGCGCATCCCTCCCGCCACGCAAATCTGGTCGAGCTCGAAGCGATTGAACGTATTGTGCTTGCTCGTAAGCGGGCACAGGCGGGAGAACGAGGCGGAGTCAACGACCTGACTCGCAACGGCGCGGTGCTCGGTGAGCAGCGTGCGATACGCGGGCACGCAGGTTGCGGCGCGTCGAAACGCTCGCAGCAGCCGGACTTCGACTTCTGGCGCGACGAGGGTCACGATCTGCCGCGATCGGCGAATAGGACGATTACCACCGGCGTGGCACCGGACGGAACTGCGGTTCGAGGCCAACGAGAAACTCGTCGAGCAGCGGCTTCTTGTGCGAGAGGATCACCTGGTCGAACTCGCTCACGTCCATCAGGTACGGCGCAACGGGACCGAAGTAGTCGGTCTGCGGACCAATCAGCCGAAACGGAAACGCAAACTTCGCCAGCAATCGGTGCAGTGATCTTTCGGTGGCCGCCAGCCAGTGCGTGATGCCGTGGCGTTTGGATGCCTGATACAACGCCCTGTAGAGGCTCACGATCAGTTCACCTTCGTTTTGCGCGTGCTCTCCGCGCCGCTCTTTCCCGGCGTACACGCCCGGCGCGCTGTGGTCGCCATACGGGCCATCAATCTTGAGGCGGCGGTACTTCCGGCTCACCGATAGGCGCGAGACCTCGACCACCGTGTTCTCCGGCCGATAGAGCTCGGTCTCGGACGGGAAAATGCTGCAGTGCTGCAATAGAGGAAACCCCGCGACGCTATCCTGCACCAGACGTGCGGTCCCCACCAGTTCTCCCTCAAGGTTCATCGTGCCGAAATGCAGCGCATACGCATCGAACGTGTCGATCTCCATATGGTTCAGGTAGTGCTCCGGATTCAAGAAGGCCCGTTCGAGGCAGTACACCTGATAGCGCAGGCCAAAGCTCTGCTCGAGCAGCTCCGGTGTGTCGTCGATCTCGCGACATTGAAAGTACTGAGGGCGGTTCTCGACCAGCAGGCCCAAGCTTGCGGCTTCTGCCAATGTGCTATTGCTCATGAGCACGGCCTTGCGGTCCGACCATGCTTGCTGCCGTGATGCCGTGTGACATGAACCATCTTCGCTCATTTCTTCTCCCCCCACGGGGAACAACGATTCGGGCAAGTTCTGCCGACCAACCAGCGATCGGGGATAGTACTCATCATGTAATTAATAGATGTGGTAACTACATCACAAACCCACCATCCCGCTACCAGCTCCGAAGGCGGAGAACACCGTCGCCTTGCTTTAGGCGGTCTTTGACATGAGCCAGCGAAACAAAAAATGCGAAGCGTGCTCCTACGATTTGCTCGGCGTGAAAAGGCGGCACGTCCGTGGGCCGGATTCCCGCGAAGGTAGGTTCACTTTGATCGCTCCGGGTGTGGGGGCTGTATCAGATAGCGAAGTGGCCTATCGGCTTTAGCAAACCGCCGCATTCAGCCGCTCTGCCACCTCTCCTCGGTGTGCTTTGAACAGCTTACCATCAATCGGCAAAAGCTGCCGGCCAATTGCTGGCCACGACCCAGTTCTTCGAGAGTCGCCTGCGGGGCACTCTTGGGTTTTCCGGCGAACGAACGTCGTTCCACAGCACGGGCAATGATAGAGAGAAAGAGCTTTGGCTGCCATGACGCATCTCCGCGTTGATTTTGACAGAGCGCTCAATCTTGCCTGGATGAATCCTCGCGTTGCAGCATGTAGGATATACAGTACATTCAGCAAAAATACACGATATGCTTCATATACGAGACATACCTGAATGTGCCTCGTATTCAGGACATGGCCACGCGACTCTACGGCAGCGTTTTCTTCGGCTAGAATGTCGCCGGAACCCTTGAACAGGTTCCCGACGGTCGATTTGCATTTGGCTACGCTCAAAGCTATCTAGATGCCGGTGGGGCGCAGATCGCGTACACGCTGCCGCGCCAAGAGGAGCCCCACTACAACTTCGGGCTGCATCCTTTTTTCGACAATCTCGTAGCCGAAGGATGGCTGGCGCGGGCACAAGCGCGCGCGCTCGGAATCCGGGGAGATGATCGTTTCGCGCGCCTGCTGGCATTTGGCTTGGATTGCCCTGGCGCGGTTTCTGTCGTCGATCCGAAGCCCGCCACTACTCCGGACCTTACGCACGGTTCAGGCGAAGAAATTGCGGCGCTCGCGAATCGAGCCTCGATTTCAGGCGTCCAACCCAAGCTGTTCGCGGTACAGGAGGGAAAGAAGTTCCGCCCCGCGCAGCGCGGCGAGCCGAGCACACACATCGCGAAACTTCCTTCCCCTGAATTGGAACATCTGGTCGAACTGGAGTATTTGACGACGAGTGCGGCGAGGGTCCTTCTGCCTGCGGATCAAATCGTCGAAGTCGAAGTTACCCCGGTAGAAAAGATCCAAGGAAACTGTTTGCTCGTCCGGAGATTCGATCGCACCGATCGGGGCGAAAAAATCCACTTCGAGGAATTCAATCAACTCCTCGGACGGCCTGCCGAAGCGAAATATGAGGGTTCGTATGGAGAGATGGCGGAGTTCATGCGGGCCCATCAGACTGAGCAGCGCGAGATCGATATCGACCGGCTTTTCCGCCGGGTTCTCGTGTGCATTCTGCTCGGTAACAACGACGCTCATTCCAAGAACTTTGCGCTGCTCTACACAGAGCAAGGATTCCGGCTCGGTCCTTTCTATGACATTGTGGCGCCGAGTGTGTACCCACGATTACGACGCACGGGGCTGGCGCTCAAGATCACGCCGGGGACGAGCCCACATTCGATGAGCGATCTTGGCCCGGAGCACTTATCACTCTTGGCAAAGTCATTCGGGTTGAACAACGCTGGTCTACAGCTTGCCGTTTCGGACCTGAAGCGACAGATTGGCGGGGCGCAAGAAGTTATCCGGGAGTCGCAGGTTGGCAGCACACATTTGAAGAAGCAGTTGATCGAACTGATGGGGAAACGATGGAACGGAACGTTCGCCTCAATTGGGAAATGATCGTGCGCGCAGCGCGCAAGCGGCGCAAAGAGCGTGGTCTGACGCAGCAGCATCTGGCGGCTCTGGCCAACGTTGGACGTTCGACGTTGAACCGTTTCGAAAACCAGAGCGGCGATGTGACACTTTCGTCCGTGCTGCGAATCCTTGGTGTATTGGACATGCTCGACCGGAAACAGGAGGGAACTCTTCGCCTGAAGGCTTCGGAGACGCGGGACGGCGTATTCGATGTCACGTTCACGCCCACTTTTGGCGGGGATCGGCGGGAAGCGAAGACTTTTGCCACCCTCAAATCATTGGAGGCATTCCTTTCAGATCTTGCTGTACCAGAGGAAACACAGAAGCGGACAATCGGTGAGGCTAGTAGCCGGGGAAGTGGATCCATTCCCCGTTTGCAGATAAGTCAGACGGAAGTCCAAGAAAACTGGCCCAACGTGAAGAGATAGCACCAAACCCCAATTCCCGAACAGGCCGTTTCATTCATTCGAAAACCGAATTCTCGCACCGAGGCACTCAACAACCAGTCTCTTCAGCGAACAACCTCGTCGAGTCAAAACGTCAAAGTCATGGCGGCTGGCCAGCCTCGAGTTACGAATGTATCGAGCATTTCGCCCATTAGGGGTTGGGCCTTCGGTAGTAATGTTTGAGAATTACGTCGTCGCCCGTGGACATATCCGAAAAATCCACGGTGTCCAAACTGACGCACGGACTGTAGGTGACGGAAAAGCAACAGCAACAACGGTTGGAGTTCATCGACATGCGATTCGAAGAGTCACCGTCTGTCGAACCCTATAATATTGAAGCGATTTTAAAGTGGGTTAACCGTTTGAGGTCTTCCGGTGTGTCGAGATCTAGTTCGCCGTCAGGGAAGTCGACCGGCGCGACATGCTCGGCATTTCGCTCGAGAATCCGGCGCGCCCCGTGTTCTTCGCTTACTGCGAGCAGATTGGGGAAGAAGATCGAAGAGAAAACGGCCGGTACGCCCAGCCGTCCGTTGTAGCGCGCCGCCGCAATCGGATACTCGGGGCAGCCGTGCACACGAATCAGTCCCCGCAGAAAATCGGCCGTCAGGCGAAACTGATCACAGACCAGAAGGAGGATGTTCTCAGGACGAGGATTAATCTGCAGTGCGGCCTCCACGCCGCAACGCATGGACGATCCCATGCCTGCGCGCCACCTTTCATTGACAACGGCGATCGCATCGAGGCCCTCGAGTTCGCCGCGCATCCGGCCAACGGCAAAGCCAAGCACCACAACGACCCGATGGCAACCGGATTCCGCGGCAATGCGCACGGTTCGCCGTAAGAGCGTCTCGCCGTCGATCTCCACTAATTGTTTTGGTTGTTGCAGCCGCGAAGAAGCACCCGCCGCAAGAATGACGCCTACGCATGGCCGCTCAGACATGGGCCACTGAGGCGCACCCAGGCGACTTCAGGCCAAGTCGTCCTTCGATTACCGCATGAATTTCCGCCACAATCGCCAGCGCAATACTTGCGGGATCTTTTGCGCCGATATTGAGCCCAACCGGGGCGCGCAACTGCAACAAACACTCTGCCAACGTCCGACCGAGGTGAGGCGCGACCTCCTTGAGTAAGCGCTCGGTCCGCCGCCGCGGACCCAGAATGCCGAGGTAGGCGAGCTCTCGTGGCAGCAACGCCTGCAACGCCGCGCGATCCTGTTCGTAACTGTGCGTCAGGATCACTGCGGCGCTGCGCTCTGTCAACGCGAGATCGTCAAGGGACCGCAGCGCGAACACTTGGTTCGCAAGTGGGAAGCGTTCCTTGGTTGCCAGATTGGACCGGCCATCGACGACGGTAATCCGCCAGCCTAGCGCGCGAGCGAATGCGACGAGAGGCTGCGCATCGTCGCCCGCCCCGAAGACAAAAAGCTCCGTGGTCGGAACAACGTACTCAACGAAGAACGAAGTTGGACCTTGGACCCACAGCGAGCGGCGCTCGCTCAGCGCGTGCTGCGCCAGCACCAGCGAGCCCGCTGGGGCCGAAGCCTCAAACAAAGCGTTCCCGTTTTCGCTCAGGATCAGCCGAGAGCCGACCGACTCCGAAGTATCTGCATCAATAACGAATACAATGGCTACCGCCGCGCAACTTTCCGCGCTCTGCTCCAGCGCCGCAAGCACGCGATGCGCGTTTTGTCCGCGTTCGAACAGGACGGACACAGTTCCCCCGCAGCCGAGCCCGTAAGGCATCTCGGAATCCTCCTCGAAGAAGGTGCTGTATCTCTGAACGGTAGCGCCAGATTCGGTGAGCCACCAGGCCTTCTTCTGGACTTCCACTTCAAGGCAGCCTCCGCTGATCGTGCCTGCCCGGCGCCCGCCGCGGGTCAGCAGCATGTGCGCTCCCGGCTTTCGATAGGAGGAGCCCTCGATCTCGACAACCGTCGCCAGACAAATCTCTTCCCCGCTCTCTCGCGCGTCACGCCACAAGTCCAGAATTTTCCGAAGCTCGGACATACTTTATGTTGCGCCGTCTCCTGTCAGGTTCTTCACCGTCAGGCGACGCCTTCATTGAGTCCACTCTCTCGCGCAAGATAGCGGTCGCGTTGGATGCAGGCGAAGCTTTTGTCGCCAAGCGCCAGAAAGGTGGTGCGAAGCGCGCCCGAATTGATTGAATCGATGAAATGTAAAGCCTCGTGGTTTGAGACGGCCCGCAATTCGACCGGCAATTTGCGCTAGCTCACCGCGACATACCGTCTCACGCCGCTGAATTCCCGCTTCGCGACAAATGCCTTATCAGGTTGGCATATCGCCGCTAAGGTGACCTCACGAGGCAATAGCATGCCAACTTCGCTGGTGCTGAATGGACGCAGAGTGACGCTGGATACTCCTCCCGACGTTCCGCTCCTGTGGGCCATCCGTGAAAATGCCGGATTAATGGGCACGAAGTATGGGTGTGGCATGGCGCTATGCGGTGCTTGCACAGTGCACGTTGACGGAGCACCCACTCGATCGTGCGTTACGCCGGTCAACTCGGTTGCAGGAAAATCCGTTACTACGATTGAAGGTGCTTCCGGCCCGGTAGCACGCGCGGTGCAGAGCGCATGGGAAAAGCTGGACGTGGTCCAGTGCGGCTATTGCCAATCGGGACAGATCATGTCCGCGATTGCGCTGCTTGAACAGAAACCGTCGCCCACCGACCCGGATATTGACGCTGCCATGAGCGGAAACATTTGCCGTTGTGCAACCTACATGCGCATCCGAGCTGCTATTCATGAAGCTGCGCAGATCAGAAAGATGAGCCGTGCGGATCAAAAGTGAAAAGTTGGGCGTGGGCAGGCGTAAATTTCTCAAAGTTGCCGCCTCAGCAGCAACAGGTTTAGTTGTCGGCTTCTACGTGCCCTGGGGCGCTCGAGTTTTTGCCGGCAAAACCAAAGAACCTGAAGACGATGTCTTCGCCCCCAACGCTTTTGTGAAAATTGCTCCGGACAATACCGTAACCATTGTCTCTAAGCATTCCGAAGGAGGGCAAGGCATCTACACCGGATTAGCGACCATTGTTGCGGAGGAACTCGACGCTGACTGGTGTCAAATCCGCGTCGAGCCCGCGCCTGCGGACCGCGATCGCTACAAGAATCTGCAATTTGGTTCTCAGGCCACTGGCGGCAGCAACTCCATCGCGAACTCCTATGACCAATATCGCCGGGCAGGAGCTACGGCGAGAGCCATGATGGTGGATGCCGCGGCCCGTCGATGGCTGGTAGCAAGCAATGAGATCACGGTGGAAAGGGGTGTGGTGAAGCATCCCCTGTCAGGGCGCCAGGCAAGTTTCGGTGACCTAGCTCATGACTCCGCAGCGATGCGCATACCTGAGCAGGTCACCCTTAAGGATCCTACAACTTTCAAGCTCATAGGCGCTCCGCATCTGCCTCGCCTCGACGGTAAGGAAAAGACCCGCGGGACCGCGGTTTTTGCAATCGACTTCGTACTTTCGGATATGGTGACAGCCCTGGTCGCCCGCCCGCCTCGCTTCGGAGCAATCGTGAAGTCTTTTGACGCAACAGCGGCCAGAGCTGTGCCGGGTGTGGTCGATGTGGCGCAGATTTCGACCGGCGTGGCAGTGGTCGCAAAATCGTTCCCCGCGGCACGCCGAGGGCGCGACGTTGTGCGCATCGAATGGGATGAGTCACAGGCGGAGCAGCGCGGTACGCCCGAATTCCTCGCTGAGTATCGATCGCTCCTCGAACAGTCCGGGGCGGTCGCCCGACGCGATGGTGATTGCGCACAGGCCCTGAGCCGTGCGGCACGCGCACTGTCCGCAACCTTCGAGTTTCCCTTTTTGGCTCACGCGACCATGGAACCACTCAGTGCTGTTGTTCGACTTGCAGCGACTCAGTGCGACATCTGGACGGGCGATTGGGGGATATCAGGAGTCCAAGATGATGCGGCTCGCATTACGGGCCTGAAACCTCAACAAATCCAGATTCATTCGCTCTACGGAGGCGGTAGCTTCGGAAGACGGGGTAGTGGCGCGTCCGAAGCTGTAGAGATCGCGAAAGCCATCGGCGGCCGTGCTCCGGTGAAGTTATTCTGGACACGCGAAGAGGACATGCGGGGTGATACGTACCGGCCCATGTATCTCCACAAGCTCACGGCTGGCCTGGACGAGCAGGACAATCTCGTCGCATGGCATCACCGCATCGTCGGCCAGTCACTTCTTGGTAGTGACCCCGACTGGATAAAGAACGGCGTCGATATCACCTCGGTTGCTGGTGCCAGCAACATTCCTTACGATATTCCTAACATTCTCGTGGATCTCCATTCGCCGGTGCTTGGCGTTCCTGTCGACCAGTGGCGTTCCGTCGGGAATAGCCATACTTCGTTTGCGGTCGAAACGTTCCTCGACGACGTTGCCTATGCGGCGGGTCGAGACCCTTATCAGCTTCGACGTGCGCTGCTTGCCAAGGATCCGCGAAGCAAACCGATACTCGAGTTGCCCGCTCCTGACGGAATGCGTCCTGGTTTATTCGCCAAATTCCCGCGCGATCGGAAGGTCCTCGAGCTAGCTGCTGAGAAAGCCGGCTGGGGAACGCCGATGCCGCCCGGCCAAGGACGAGGACTGGCGGTGCACTATTCTTTCCGTAGCTCTTTGGCTTATGTGGCGGAGGTGACGGTTAGCTCGAAAGGCGCGCTTAAGGTCGATCGCGTGGTTTGCGCCGCTGATTGCGGTGTGGCGATTAACCCCGATGTTATCCGCGCACAGGTGGAGGGTGGTGTGGGTTTTGGGTTGGGCGCGATTCTCTATGGCGCTATCACCTTGAAGAGTGGCAAAGTCGAACAATCGAACTTTCACGACTACCGCCTCTTGCGCATGAACGAAATGCCGAAGGTCGAAGTTCATATCATGCCCTCGACCGAGCCGCCCACCGGAATCGGCGAGTCCGCGGTTCCCCCAATCGGCCCGGCGGTATCCAATGCAATCTTTGCCGCTACAGGTAAACGCTTGCGGGCGCTGCCTCTCAATCCAGTCGCATAGCCATGACGAGCCCTGCAGCAGGATTGTTCTTTCTCCTGTTTTGAGATGATACTAACCAACAATATGCCTAACGTTGTGCGCCTCAAACTCGTAATTCTTGGCTGGGCCGTTGCATCCCTATTTTTCACAGCCGTCCTGATGGTAAGCGATATCGGCGGCGACAAACCTCTTGCGTTTGCGCTCTACGCCAACGCAGTGCACTTCGCGCTGTGGGCCCTCGCCCTTCCGGTTCTGTCAAGATGCGTTCGGCGCTTTCCGCTCAGCCACGCGAAGAGAATCCGGAACGCGGTTGTGCTGTTGCTGACCGTTGCGGGGTTCGGATTCGTCGTGATGCTCAGTCAATGGGCGATTCTCTATTCGACTTATTTTCCATATCACTCTTCATCCTTCTGGTCATTTATGAAGTCCGAACTGGTCAGGTTCCTTCCGTCCGACATTCTCATCGGGATGGTTCTGGTGGTTGCACTGGAAGGCTGGCGGATCTGGCTGGACTTTCAGGCGGAACGCACACGCGCGACGGAATTGGAGCGGCAGCTTGCTGTCGCACGCCTGGACGCGCTTCGCATGCAATTGCACCCCCATTTTCTATTTAACACCTTGCACGCAATAGCCGGTCTAATCGCCGAGCAGCCCCCGACTGCACGACGCATGGTGGTAGCACTCGGAGACCTTCTTCGGCTCACATTGAAAGATACGGAGGTTTCTGTGCGCAGCCTGGCCGAAGAATTGGAATTCGCGGATCTTTACCTCGGTATCGAAAAGCTCCGTCTCGGTGACCGTTTGATGCTTGGATACGATATCGAACCCGAAGCCACCTCTGCCGAAGTACCCCAACTGCTGTTGCAGCCTCTTTTTGAGAACGCGGTTCGGCACGGGGCCGCTCGTACAGTGAATGCGTGCGAAGTTCGCTTCCGCGCGCATCGGCAAGGGCCTGAGTTGCACCTCACGCTCTACAACGATGGCCCGGTACGCTCTCCGGGTTCAAGCTCGCCGCCGTTCGGTGTGGGTCTTGCCAACACGATTGCCCGGCTTCGGCTCTACTACAAGGACCAGTTCCAATTCGAGTACACAGATCGTCCCGAAGGCGGGGTTCAGATCGACCTCACCATTCCTTACAAAAAAGCCCATAATGGCCGAATGCGCAGCAACGAACTATATGCCACCGCTCCAATCGCCGATACGCACGCTGATCATTGACGACGAGCCGCACGCGCGCCGCTACTTGCGCGAATTGCTTGACGGAGAAACGGACGTCGTTATTGTCGGCGAGGCGTTGAGCGGACTGGAAGGTCGCGATCTAGTCCGGAACCTCTCACCCGATCTGGTATTTCTCGACATTCAGATGCCGGGCCTAGACGGGTTTGAGGTCGTTGAGCAGATTGAGCCCAAAAACAGACCGATTTTTATCTTTGTCACAGGCTATAGCGAGTACGCCGTCAAAGCGTTTGAGGTCGAGGCTGCCGATTATCTTCGTAAGCCCTTCGATAAGGAACGTCTGTCGATTTCACTCGACCGAGCCATACGGCGGCTGAGCACGCGGAATACGGTCTCCCGAGGCGAGGCAGGCGCGAATCACTGGCTCACCCGGCTAACAATCAAAGAAAAGGATGGCATTGTCTTTGTACCCGTCGAACAGATTCTCTGGATCGAAGCGGCCAATAAATACGTGGTGGTTCACACCACTAACCACGAACACCTAGCGAGACAGACGATTCAGAGCCTGGAAGACGCACTCGATCCCAAACAGTTCGTTCGAATTCATCGATCCATTCTGGTTCGCAAGGCAGCCGTACGCGGGCTGCACCCGCTGTTTCACGGAGATTACATCGTAAAACTGGCCAATGGTGCCGAGCTCACACTGAGTCGGAATTTCCGCGAATCGTTCTTCAATCAGATGAGTCGGTAAATTCGGTTTGTTCCGAGATTCACCTCACCCTGCGCCGAAAAACCAGCAGTTCGCGACCAATACGTAGAAAACAAGCGATACACACTCCTATCGTATGACTGGCTGGGGCCTTACAGAATGCGCAAAACGCTTGCCGGCACTTTGGTGCCAGACGGCGGGGAGGATCTTGAAAGTGACAAATAAATGGCATGCACAATTGCTTGCGGTCGGCACTCTTACCGTTTTGGCGCTGCTATCGAAGCCCGCTCCTCTCGAGGTGATGGCCGCCGCCGCTCCCGCTTACCATCGACTCATTAAGCTGACGCTTGGCGGAGAAGGTTTTTGGGACTACTTAACAATCGATGCCGAGGCTCGGCGGCTCTATATCTCCCGCTGGACACACGTCATGGTTGTGGATGCAGACACCTACAAGATAGTAGGCGATATTCCTGGGATTCAGGGAGTGCACGGGATTGCTATCGTACCCGAGTTCGGCCGCGGTTTCATTAGTGAGGACCAGGCCAATCGGGTTGCGATCTTCGATCTCAAGACATTGAAAACGATGGGGAGCGCCGAGACGGGCCAAAATCCGGATGGCATCATTTATGATCCTGTCTCGAAGCGCGTATTCGCTTTCAACCACGACGGAACCGCAACTGCGATCGACGCTGCCACTGGGACGGTCGTCGGCAGCACTGACCTTGGCGGCAGTCCGGAGTTCGCGGCAGCAGACGGCCGAGGGCACGTCTACAACAATCTCGAGGACAAGAGCGAGGTGGTGCAGATGGATGCGAAGACGCTCAAGATCCTGAACCGGTGGCCCCTTGCTCCCGGCGAGAGCCCCTCTGCGATGGCAATTGACCTCAGGCACCGGCGGCTTTTCATCGGATGCCATAACAAGATGATGGTCGTTATGGACGCTGATACCGGCAAGGTCGTTGCGACTCCAGCGATTGGCGAAGGCGTGGATGCTGCCCGCTTTGATCCAAGCAGCCAACTCGTCTTGACCTCGAACGGGGAAGGGACGTTGACAGTTATTCATGAGGATTCACCGGACGCATACGCGGTAGTAGACAACGTCCAGACAGAACGCGGCGCGCGTACCATGGAACTTGACAAGAAAACGCACCGCATCTACACAGTGACGGCTGACCTCGGTCCCGAGCCGACAGAACCCCATCAGCCTCCCTCGATGACGCCCGGTTCCTTCAGGTTGTTGGTGTTCGGCCGGGAAGCGAAGTGATACGGAAGCAGAACCAGTGACCGGACAGCATATAACATTCTAAAAAAAAACCCGTAATGGAGCTCCCAGTGTCCTTTTCGCAGGAATTCGCGATGAGTGACGAAACCAACGGGTACATGCCTCATTTGCATCGAATGGTCTTGCCATTGACGCTTGCAAGAAGTTCTCGATGGCGTTCGGGGGACACGTCCGCCGGCCGTGCGAACAGGGAACGGTCGGGCCGAATCATTGCCAGTGGGGAACGCCGTGTGTATCTTATTTGAGAATCGGCAAACCAATGTCAATTCTCCTCTGCATTTATGATTTTCCGGTGGTGCTAACATGACCAGAAAAGTTTTGTCTCTCGGACTGGCGGCGGTCGGCGCCGCCGCATTGTTAGTCGTCTCGCTCGGCAGGACGAGTCCAAAGCAAATCAGCAACGAGGGAATCCGGATCGACAGCAATGGCATTGGCGGTATCGTCGCCAGCTCAAAGGGACCAGAGGCCGGTGTCTGGGTGATTGCCGAAACAACTGGCCTGCCGACACGCTATATCAAGGAAGTGGTAACGGATGATCGCGGCCGCTACTTGATACCCGACCTTCCCCAGGCCGAGTACACCGTCTGGGCGCGCGGTTACGGATTGGAGGATTCACCCAGAGTGCAGACCGAGCCGGGCAAAGTAGTGGATCTCAAACCAACTGTGGCGCCAGACGCGAAGACCGCCGCACAGCACTATCCGGCAAACTATTGGTATGCCCTGCTGGAGGTGCCCGCGAAAACCGAATTTCCCGGCACAGACGCCGGAAACGGAATTTCATCGAACATCAAGAGCCAGAGCCAGTGGATCCACTTGATCAAGACCGATAGCTGTGAGTCGTGCCATCAACTCGGCAATTTATATACACGGACGATTCCAGGAATGTTCAGAGACCTCGATCCAGCGCAAGCTTGGCTCCGCCGTCTGCAATCCGGACAGGCTGGCACGGCGATGATGTACGGATTGTCTCAACTCGGCGCCAAGCGAGCCACCGAACTATTTGGTGATTGGACTACCAGGATCGCGAACGGAGAATTGCCTGCGGAAGCCCCTCCGCGCCCGCAGGGCATTGAGCGCAACGTGGTAATAACCCAGTGGGACTGGGCTGATCCGAAAGCCTATCTGCATGACGAAATCTCCACCGACAAGCGCAATCCAAGCCTTAACGCCTACGGGCTGATCTATGGATCGCCCGAGGAGAGCCGCGACTATTTACCTGTACTCGACCCCGTGCACAATACGATCAGCCAGGTCAAGGTTCTATATCGCGATCCGAACACGCCTGGGCAGGCGAAGCCGCTGAGATCGTCCCCGGTGTGGGGCGATGAAGCGATCTGGGACAGCCACACGACGGTTCATAACCCCATGTTCGACGGGCGTGGGCGCGTGTGGTTCACGGCTCGAATTCGTCCGAGCGACAACCCCGCGTTCTGCAAGGAGGGATCCAGCCATCCTTCGGCAAAGCTCACTCCCGTCGAGAGCTCGGGCCGCCAGTTAGAAATGTACGATCCAGCGACCAAGCAAATTTCAATGGTCGATACCTGCTTCGGGACACACCACTTGCTATTCGGCGAGGATTCCAATGACACGCTGTGGACCAGCAGTGGCGGCGGTGGCGGAGTAGTGGGCTGGTTGAACACGAAGATTTGGGACCAGACACACGACGCACAGAAGTCGCAGGGCTGGACGGCGCTTGTGCTGGACACCAACGGCAACGGAAGGCGGGACGCCTATGCGGAAGGCGGGCAGCGAGTAGTCGTTGCGCCGAGCGGCGAAAGTTTAGGGACTTCGACCACTCTGGACGCAGTGGCGGACCCGACCAAAGATACGCGCCTAAATGCAGCGTTCTACGGACTAGCGATCGGAACGGACGGAATGGTCTGGGGCACGGTGCTGGGCTTCCCGGGCGGGGTAGTGCGGCTGAACCCGGGGCCGAACCCTCCAGAGACAGCACTGGCGGAATACTACGAAGTGCCGTGGAACGACCCGGGGGCCCCGGTGTGGGGTTATTCGCCGCGAGGGATGGACATTGACAGCAATGGTGTCGTCTGGGTGGCACTCGGGAGCGGGCATCTGGCAAGCTTTGATCGACGCAAATGCAAGAGTGCTCTTAACGGGCCAAAGGCCACCGGACGGCAATGCCCAGAAGGGTGGGCGCTGTACCCGACCCCGGGCCCGAAGTTCAAGAATGTGTCAGACTCCGGCAGTGCCGACTCTCATTATTACGTCTGGGTGGATCAGTTCGATACTCTCGGGCTAGGCAGGAATACACCCCTCATTACTGGCAATTCTTCCGATTCGCTGCTCGCCCTGGTCAACGGGAAGTTCATGACACTGCGAGTGCCCTATCCAATGGGCTTTTTTGCCAAAGGAATGGACGGACGCTTCGACGATCCAAAGGCCGGCTGGAAAGGGAAAGGAGTCTGGACGACCTGGGGTAACCGCACCCCGTTCCACAGCGAGACAGGCAAAGGGACGAGCCCGAAAGTGGTTCACTTTCAAATTCGACCCAATCCCCTCGCCGACTGATGTCGCCTATTTCCATGGCATATGCACCGAGCATCTTCTTCGAGTGCTTAGCCAATCGTTCCGACTTTCACTTCAGAGTACCTTCTTTGAATTTTCAGTCGCCGCGCGCCCGATGAGAAGACGGCGCGCACCTCGTACGCGCCGCCACCCCTCCAGCTAGCGCAATGGTTGAAGTCCATAAGGTGAACGAAAACAAAATACCGCGCATGAGGAGGCAACCCGGCATCTTTGCTAGATTGATGGTGCGGCAGAACAGGCTTCCAGATAAGCGCATGCAAACAGAATGAGTTCCTGCTGCACGGACTCGAACTCTCTTTCCGGGGCAACGGATTCGAGCAGTCTCCTGATAACGCCGGCCATGGCGCCCTGCAGTATGGAACCGACTAGTTCCGGATCTTTGGTCAGCGGCTCTGATGATGATTTCAACATTTCTACGATCATCTTGTTCGTACGTATTCCGATTTGCTGGACGATCTTTGCTCCATCCACATCGGAGCTTACCGAGTAGAGAGCGACACTTGTCTGGGCCTTTCTCATCTTCGCTTCGAAAAACACGGTGATGAGCGCGGTGGCCATCTGCTCGAGCTTTGCCCCCCTCTGTTCCTTGCAGACGAGTTCGACGGCGTCGGTTACTTCGTCGAGATGGCGCTTTAAGGCAGCTCGCAAAACGGAGCTTTTGTTCGGGAAGTACTGATACAAGGTTCCTACCGACACGCCGGCTCGAAGGGCCACCGTGGTCGTAGTCAGGCGTTCTTTTCCCACTTTCAGCAAAACCTGAATAGTGGCATCGAGAATGGCGTTCACGCTCGCGGCGGAACGCGCCTGAACGGGCCTCTTACGCGGCTCTAATACGACTTGGGAACGCTGGGGCAAATGCGAACTCACAATCTGAAGCTTTCTTCATCTAATCACGGGTGAGCCGAATACGACAAGTCGGGGACGACGAGAGGACAGACAAAATGACGAAACGAACGGAACTTGGCGGTAGCTTCAAACTAGCTGGCACATCCTTGACCGTTAATCGCATGGGCTATGGTGCGATGCAGCTTGCCGGCCCCGAAGTGTGGGGGCCGCCGCGGGATGTTGACGCCGCGATTGCGGTCCTGCGAGAGGCGGTCGCTGCTGGCGTGAATCATATCGATACCAGCGACTTTTACGGTCCGCATGTGACCAATCAGATCATCAAACGGGCGCTCCATCCCTATCCGGATGAGCTCGTGATCGTCACGAAGGTGGGCGCCCGGCGCGGCGAAGACAAGTCCTGGCTTCACGCTCTTTCGCGGCAAGAGGTGATCGACGGCGTGCATGACAATCTGCGAAATCTGGGACTCGACAGGCTTGCAGTCGTCAATCTGCGGGTTGGAGGAATCGCGGAGCCGTCGGAGGGATCGATTGAAGAACCTCTGACGGTACTTGCCGAACTCCAGCGTCAGGGATTGATTCGTCACATCGGCTTAAGCAATGTAACTCCCAAGCAGCTAGCGGAGGCCCAGAGAATTACGGAGATAGTGTGCGTGCAGAATTTCTACAACGTGGCACAGCGGAACGATGACGGCTTTATTGAGGAACTCGCGAAGCAGGATATCGCGTATGTCCCGTTCTTCCCTTTGGGAGGATTCAGCCCGCTACAATCGTCGAAACTCGACACAGTGGCAGCATCGTTGCAGAGCACAGCGATGCAGGTGGCGCTCGCGTGGCTGCTTCAGCGGTCGCGCAACATGCTGTTGATCCCTGGCACATCGTCGGTCGAACATCTTCGTGAGAATCTCAAGGCTCGAACGCTACAAATTCCTCCCGAAATGATTGCCACTCTTGATTCCATCGGGGGAATTCCTGGGAAGCGACTAATGGCGGCTACACCCCAGTCGTAAGCCAAATCAAGAACTAAGATGGCCTTCATCTGAAGCGCCAAGTACTGACTCGAAGGGTACAAATGAATAAGGAGATTGCTATGCAGAACAAACCCGTTGCCCTGGTCACCGGGGCCAACAAAGGAATCGGTCTTCAAATCGCAAAGGATCTCGCGGCGCACGGCTTCACCGTGCTCGTCGGTTCGCGCAACCTCGAGCATGGAGAGACGGCCGCGAAGAGCGTCGGAGCGGATGCCAGCGCCCTCCAGCTAGACGTCACGAATCAGCCCTCGATCGCCGCCGCGGCGGAGCGCATCCAGAACGAGCTCGGCCGTCTCGACGTGCTCGTGAACAACGCGGGCGTCTCGCATGTGGGCAAGCCGGGCAGGCCTCTTCAGGAGATCGCGAAGTCGGGCCGCGCGAGCGTCGCGTCTCTCGACGAGGTGCGCGCGGTGTTCGAGACGAACGTGTTCGGCGTCATAGCCGTCACGCAAGCGATGCTTCCCCTCCTTCGCGAAGCGCCAGCAGCACGCATCGTCAACGTCTCGAGCTCCAGCGGCTCGCTCACGAGGAACTCGGACCCAACCAATCCGCATCGCAGGATGTTCGGCACCTACTCCTGGTCGAAGACGTCCCTCAACGCGATCACGGTCGCCTTCGCTTTGGATCTGGAGTCGACACGCATCAAGGTCAACGCTGCGTGCCCGGGCTTCACCGCGACGGACCTCAACAACTTCGAGGGCACGCGTACTGTCCAACAGGGCGCACGTGAGGCCGTGCGCCTCGCGCTCCTCGATGCGAACGGTCCGACGGGCACGTTCTCGGACGAGAACGGCCCGCTCCCCTGGTGATGTAGTCGAACTTCGCACATCGGAAAGTGTTCTGCGATTGCTCTCGAATTATGGGCAACCGGAAGTAATCCCGATTTTAAGTCGCTGACACTCATCGACAGAGGCATTCCGGGCGTGACTTTAGCGAACGACATCCAACTGTCGGACTTCAAGAGGGACTGGAACTTCATTTTCCAAATGCTTCCCTATCTGCCCACAGAGCTAATCAAAGGCAAAGAGGACATCTAAGCGTTAGCTTCGGGATGGCCGACTATCCACCAGGTGGCGTGCCCAGAACTCGTTTGAAAGCCTTAGATTCACGTCGAGATACCTGTATCGCCTTGCCGCAGAGATACATCAAATCGGATGATTCTGGACAGCACTTAGAGACCCTTCGGCCATATCCACAACACGACGGCATGGAGTAAAAGAATGAAAGTTGAACTCTTCCCCCCGGACTCTGAAACAGCGCCGCGTCACTGGGTCCGGCATGACCAGGCTTTCGCAATGATGATTGGGCCTGGCTCAATTGAATGGGGCTCGAAGCGTTCCGCGCTCGAAAAATTCGACTACACTGCGGGCGACTTGGCGCTGTGCGACCGTCATATTGGCGAGTGGGTTGGGCTCATGAACGTATCGCACCTGCAGCTCGGTATTTCCGATGCAGCTCTGATGGCCAGCTCTGACGGAGCTTACGGCGAGGTAGAACTGCGGCCTTCTCGCAAGTTTAGAAACCCACGCCTGAGCGCGCTGGTTGCGGCCGCTCATGAGGAGATGGTTGCTGGCTTTCCGAGCGGGAGGCTGTTTCTGGACTCTGTCGAACAGGCGATGGCCGTAGCCCTGGTCAATAGTCATGCTGTAAGGCACCGCCCTGTCCTGATGTACCGAGGCGGACTCGGCTCAGCGCGCTTGCGAAGGATTAAGGATTTGGTGCATGCGAAGATGGAAGACGACTTGAGTCTCGACGAGATGGCGCAATCGGTTGGATTGAGCACCGCTCATTTTGCGCGTATGTTTCGCAAGTCCACGGGCGAGACCCCCCATAAATTTGTCCTGCGCCAGCGGCTTGAGCGCGCTAAGGCGATGTTGCGTGCTCCCGATGCGCGAGTATTGGACGTGGCCGTGGCCTGTGGCTTCAAAACCCAGCAGCACTTCGCACAGGTCTTTCGTGATATCTGTGGAGTTAGCCCAACCGAGTATCGCCAGGATTTTATCGGCTCCGAAGACATGTCACTTTCCTTGGCTGCCTTTTGATTCGTTCTTAACTCCCAACCTGTCCGCAATTTTGTAACTGATCGCCAATTGAATCGGCCTCAGCACGGTGTCCTTGGTCACTAATTCTGACGGTGCCACGCTGTAGGTCATTCGAACTCCTCTTCGTCGTTCCCTCAAGCCAAACCTAAGACCCAGGCCTAAGCCACTGGAGATCTCTCGACGATCACGAATCTAGCAAGATTCCGACCATCCCAGCAGAAATCCGCACAAGTCCGTTTTCGATCTGCAGTTTACTCACTGTTGTGAGCAGAGGTCGTTCGATCGGCCGGAACTAATCGAACACAGGAGGAATCGTCAATGGAAGCAATCGGATTGTTAGTCACGCTCGAAGCACGCCCAGGCAAGGAGGCTGATGCCGAGGCATTTCTGAAGTCAGCTCGGCCGCTCGCGCTGGATGAAAAAGCGACCTTGAAATGGTATGCGATCAAGCTCGGGCCGGGGAAGTTCGGCATCTTCGATACCTTTGCAAATGAAGCGGGCCGCAGTGCCCACTTGACTGGCGAGATCGCGAAGGCATTGACGGCGCGGACCAGCGAACTGTTTGCGGCTCCTCCGCAAGTCGAAAAGGTCGAGGTGCTAGCAAATACACCCTTAAAGGGGTGAGCGACAGCCCGCTCATAAACAGGAGAAATGTGGTTTCTGGTTACAAGAGATGACAACCACGGAGAAGGGAAAAAAAGGAGATGGAAATGAAAATCAAGAAAAAAGAAATGAAAATCTCACGGACTTACGGACCTGCTTCCTTGTCCCAGGATCCCAAGTTAACGCTCCGAGAACTGAGGCAACGTGTCTGCTTAACCGTTCTCGTGTGTGCGCTCGTCTTCGGTGCGACCGGCTTTGCGAGTGCCGGCGGGGCTCCCGAGGCGCAGCAAGCCGTCAACGGCAGCACGCAGGCGGCACCTCCAATCTCCGGAGTTATTGGAAAAGTCCAGTCATTTACAGGCAGCTCACTCGACGTTCAGACACCTTCAGGCGTGGTCCATATTGATACCAAGCAGCCCCTCACAACCTATAAGCAGGTACCATCGGATTTGAGTCATGTCACGTCCGCGTCTTATGTCGGCGTTGCGTCGACTGAGCAGGCGGATGGAAAAGAAGTAGCAAAGCAGATCATCATATTTCCAGCGGAATTGAGTGGAGCTGCAGAAGGTAGTGTTCTGACAGACCCGCCGGGTGCAACGACTCACAGCAGAATGACCAATGGCTCCGTCTCTCGGCCCGCCGTATCGCACTCACGCATGACGAACGGCACGGTACAGAAAGGGAGTGGCACCACGCTGGTGGTCCAGTATCAGGACGGCTCTAAGACGATCTCCGTGCCTGCAAACGTCCCCGTGACGCAGGTCGCACCTGAACAAGTCACTTTCGCGACTGGCGATATCGTGTATGCGGCGACTGAAAAGCAGCCAAACGGAACACTTGTGACGGACAAGATTTTCCTCTTCATTCCCGCCGCGTCTCCCGATTCCAGGCAGTAGGGGTTCCGTTCAATGGGCCGTTCAATGACTCCCGCGAATAAGCCGACCACCACGAGCACGTTGCCGCATCAGCCCCACGTGCTCGTGGTCAAGCGGCACCATCTGTTGGTTCGCTGGAGCCACTGGCTGAACGTGCCTATACTCGTCGGTCTTATTCTGAGCGGCATCTCGATTTACTGGGCTTCGCCGATCTATCAACACAAGCCAGATCCGTTTACGGGAAACTTCGACGTGGCGGCGGATTTTGGAATCTGGATATGCGCCCATCTGCCCGGACTCAATCACTACAGCAGTCCAGCCGACTGGATTTACAACCACATGAGCCTCGGGCCGGGCATGTTGGCTTTGGCTCTGCGTCTGCATTGGCTGTGCGCGTACTCATTCATGCTGAATGGCATGGTGTATCTTGCAGGGCTGGTCACGGGAGGAAGCTGGCGCTCCTTGCTGCCTCGCCGGGATGATCTGTTCGACGCGCTCAGGATGCTTCGGTACTACCTCGGCCTTCCCTTGGCTAAATTAATCCGCCGCAAATGGCTGCATCCCCGTTTCAACACAAAGTACAACGCGCTCCAGCGCACAGCATATTTCTCTATTCCAGTCGCCGGGTGCCTTTCGGTCGCTACGGGCTGGGCAATTCACAAACCCATGCAGCTCCATTGGCTGGCTGCGCTTTTTGGAGGGTATGACGCAGCGCGTGTCTGGCATTTCTGGCTTATGTGGCTTTACATTCTCTTCGTTTTCCCGCATCTGATTCTGGTTTTCGCCGACGGCTGGGACACACTGCGCAGCATGATCGTGGGTTGGTCAACAAGAGTGAAGCGCTCGGAGGCCATCGCAAATGAGCGATGACAACAGAAGCGATTCACTACCACGGGAGGAAATGCGTTCGACAGTATCGCCCTTGTCAGCGAAGTGCGCGCCACGAACTGAAGGAGCCGCTTCACCTGTTGCTGTCGGCTCTCTCCCCATAAATAAGCCGCAAAGCTTCTTTGAAGAGCGATCCCTACCGGCAATTGAGATGACTCGAGGGCGTTTGCGATATCTCACCCGGCGCGACATTCTATTGTTTGGCGCTGGCGCAGTGGCAGCGCTAGCAGCCGGTGGATTTCTCCTGCCACAAGATACGCTCACTCGCTTGGGTCTGCGCCCAAATATGGACTCCCCCGCGAAGGAGTGGTTTCTGAACAAAGCACTGCGTATCGATGAGGACGTGGCCGAAGCACTTTACTCGGGAAATCGCAGAGTGCCCACCTACACCAAATCGCAGATCACCCCGCTCAAGAACAACTACAACGGGGCTACTCCCGATCCTGGCTACATTTCTGCATGGAAATTGACTCTCGATGGGCTCGCTTCTGGCCTAAGCATTTCTTTTGATATTCGGAATCTCAAGACTCGCTTTTCGGTGCATGAGCAGATTACGCGCCTGGTTTGCGTCGAAGGCTGGAGTGCAGTCGCGTGGTGGGCTGGTCTGCGATTCGATGATCTGCTTCGCGCCTACCCACCGATGTCGCAGGCCAAATGGGTGCGTGTGGAGTCTTCGGTCAATCTCGATGCCTCAGGGAATCCTGACCCTTACTTTATGTCGCTCGACCTGGCGACCGCCCGCCATCCACAGACATTGCTCGCCACACACTTCAACGGTCAGCCTCTCACCGTGGATCATGGAGCACCGCTCCGTCTGCTGGTGCCCGTGAAACTTGGTTTGAAGAATGTGAAGGCCATTACTAGGATTTCGTACGTCGCGGACGAGCCAAGAGACTATTGGGCCGAACGTGGATATTCCCGCTATGACGGAATTTGAAGAGTTTAGGTTCCTGGGAATCGAAGGCGAGTTGCTGGTGGCGCTGTGAAAGCAGAGCAGCGGGAATGTCCAGAAGCAGCCAAACGCCTGGACTTGCATCCTCTTTCATTTTAACCGACAGCCAAGGAGGCTGATATGGCAAGCAAACAGAAAACGGTCCTTGTAACCGGCGCTTCGCAAGGCATCGGAGCCGGCGTAGTCCAGTCCTTCCTTGATCGCCGATACAACGTTGTCGCAAACTCGCGCAACATCAGGAAGTTGGATACCTTCACCGATTCTGATCATCTGGCTCTCGTAGATGGCAGCATCGGTGAGAGTGCTGTCGCTTCGAAGATCGTCGAGACAGCCGTCCAAAAGTTTGGATCCATTGACGCGCTGGTCAACAATGCGGGCATCTTCTTCACAAAACCCTTTCCTGACTACACGGCTGAAGACTTCAAGGAGCTATCCTCCACCAACCTCGAAGGCTTCGTCCACGTCACACAGCGAGTGGTCAGGCAGATGCTTGCTCAGAAGTCTGGCGGAAGCGTCGTTACCATCACGGCCGCGCTGGTGGCCAACCCGATCGCAGGTATTACGGCGTCTGTCCCGATGATCACCAAGGGCGGACTCGAAGCCGTCACTCGGAGCTTGGCAATGGAGTATGCGAAGGAGAAAATTCGCTTCAACGCGGTCGCGCCCGGCGTCGTGGACACCCCGCTGCACAAGGACAACCCGAAGGATTTCCTGAAGACGCTCTCGCCTATGGGCACAATCTCTGACGTGAACGATATAGTGGAAGCCGTGGTTTATCTCACAGAGGCCCGTCAGGTCACGGGGGAGGTGCTGCACGTGGACGGCGGAGCGCACTCAGGAAAATGGTAAGCGGCAAGGGCTCGCAGCCGGCCAATGCGGAAGGGCGACTGCAGGAGCTCGGCATCGAACTGACGCCTCCGCCCACTCCGTTCGGCGCCTATGTCGAGACCGTACTGACCGACAACCTGCTCTTCCTCAGCGGTATGCTTCCTGCCATCGGACACGAACCGAAGTTCGTCGGCCGTCTCGGGAAAGAACTGGATGCGAACGCCGGTAGAGAGGCGGTCCGCATTGCCGCTCTGAATGTTTTGTCAGCGGCAAGGCAGAAGCTAGGCTCGCTCGACAAAGTAACCCACGTTGTTCGGCTATGCGTCTATATTGCCACTGATGGAGACTTCTTCGATCAACCAAAAGTTGCCGACGCTGCCTCCGAGCTATTCCGCGATGTTTTTGGAGAAGACAAAACCTCAGTCCGCATGGTGTTAGGCGTTGCAAGTCTGCCTCTGGGCATGCCCGTGGCGGTTGAAGTCATCCTGGAAGTGGGGTCTCATTTACAGGAGCCAGCTAGAAAAGAACCTTTCAATCACTGGAAGGCGCAAAGCACGAACAAACCAGATAAAAAGGAGAAGCGCAATGTCATACGTAACCGTCGGTAAGGAAAATTCGAGCAAGATCGATCTCTACTACGAGGACCACGGTTCCGGTCAGCCGGTTGTCTTGATTCACGGATATCCACTGAGCGGTGCTTCGTGGGAAAAACAGATAGCGGTTCTATTGAGTGCAGGCCACCGTGTCATCACCTATGACCGCAGAGGGTTCGGCAAATCCAGCCAGCCAACCACGGGCTACAACTACGACTCTTTTGCCGAGGATCTGCACAAACTGATTACACACCTCGAGTTGCATGATTTCTCGCTCGTTGGCTTCTCCATGGGAGGCGGAGAAGTGGCGCGCTACTTCGGAAAATACGGATCCAAGGGCGTCAGCAAGGCCGTCATCATTTCGGGAGTCCCGCCGTTCCTTCTGAAGACGCCAGACAATCCGGACGGTGTCGACAAAAGCGTTTTCGAGGGAATCGAGAAAGCCGTCACTGCGGACCGTTACGCGTTCTTCACGGAGTTTTTCAAGAACTTCTACAACACTGATCTGCTCCTCAACAAGCGCGTCAGCGAACAGGTTGTGCAGGCAAGTTGGAACGTAGCAGCGGGCTGCTCAGCTACCGCCAGTCTCGCTTGCGTGCCAACTTGGCATGAAGATTTCCGGAAGGACCTCAGCAGAGTTGATGTTCCAGCGCTAGTCATGCACGGGGATGCAGACAGGATTCTTCCGATCACTGCTGCGGGGCAGCGGACTGCCAAGCTGATCAAGGGAGCGCGCCTTGTCGTGGTAAAGGGCGGGCCGCACTGCATAACCTGGACACACGCAGACGAAGTGAACGCCGAGTTGTTGAACTTTCTCGGAAAAGCTTCGGCCCAGCACGCAGTCTAAGGGCCTCGGAGTGACGTTGTTGGTGTGAAACTGTGGTTTAGGACAAGATTCATCGTTCATACTTTGAAGGAAGGCGATGGATGTCCCTAGGCTCATTCCCCCAAGCGCATCGCCTGGACTCAACCCTTAACTTGAGACACAGGCACACTTTGCAGGAAAGGTCCTTCAAGTGGCAAAGAGACGAGTGGGACGGTATCCGATGGCGAAACAAAACGCAGCATGGAACAGGACGCGCGTTACAAACAAACTCGGCATTGAGTACCCGATCATCCAGGGGCCGCTAGGAGGCTTTTCCTCGCAGCGCCTTACCGCCGCTGTATCAAACTTCGGGGGTCTGGGTTCTTTCGGCGCGCATGGCTTGGCTCCCTCGGCGATTCAGGAGGTCGTCGCCGAGATTCGTTCTTTGACCGGCAAACCTTTTGCCATGAACCTCTGGGTTTCCATGGAAGATGAGGGTGCAGCAACTTCCGATGGCGAAGCCTTCGAGCGCGCACTCTCTCATCTAGCTCCGCATCTTGAGGCGGTCGGTGCGAGCAAGCCGCGGTTCTCACCCTACCAGCCACTTCGCTTCGAAGATCAGGTGCGCGTTCTGCTCGATGCCAAGGTGTCTGCCTTCTCGTTCATCTACGGAATTCCGCCGAAGGAGATTCTCGATGAGTGTCATCGCCGGGGCATGCTCGCGATCGGCACGGCGACGACACCGGACGAGGCCGTCGCCCTGGAGGAGGCCGATGTCGATGTAGTTGTGGCATCCGGATTCGAGGCCGGCGGACATCGCGGATCGTTCCTGCGCTCTTCGGAAGATTCCCTCACAGGGACGATCTCTCTGGTGCCCCAGATCGTGGATGCCGTGGGGATACCGGTGGTAGCGGCCGGAGGAATCGCGGATGCCCGCGGCATCGCTGCAGCCTTCGCGCTCGGCGCCGAAGGTGTGCAGATGGGGACGGTCTTTCTCGCCTGCGAAGAGTCTGGAGCAAGCTCGTTGCACCGCGAGGCGATCCTGAGCGGAAAGGCGAGCCGAACCTCGCTTACACGTGCGTTCACCGGACGCCTGGCACGCGGCATCCACAATCAACTTCTGGAAGAGATGAACCGGCCCGGCGTCGCCGTTCTCCCGTACCCCCTGCAACGGGCTCTCATGCGGAACCTCGCGCTGCCTGCGCAGCAGTCCGGACGCAGCGAATTCCTGGCCTTATGGGCCGGCCAAAGTGCTGGACTTGTCAAATATCCAGACGCAGCAACGCTTCTGCAATCGCTCGTCAATGAAGTATCAGAGAAACTCGCCTGATTCTCGGGTGGTCAAGACCCACCGGGTTGTGGATTGTGCGCTCCTCTAAACGCGCGCGGTCCTCCTGCACAATCGACAAGTATTGAGAAGTCAGCTTGTGGTTCGTAATGGATGTCGCGCCGCCGGTTTGAGATCTCAGCCGTTTGACACTGTGCGCTCAGCAAATAGCTGTTTGCAGGCTCTGGCGCGCTCTGCTCAAGATGGCTTCAAAGTTAGCCGATCCAAAACGCTCGAGAACATCGCGCAACGATGAGGAAATATCGCCACCTGGCCGCGGACTGATGGCCAAGTGCACGGCTTCGAGTTCGACGGCGTGGGTCGACTGAGCTGCCTCGTCAACGAGCTTCTTCAAGTCCAGAAGGGCCTGGCGGGCGTCGCGAACGGCAAGCGCCCGCTTTTGCATTTCGGTGTTCATTAGTCTTTGCTCCTCGGTAATGTCGATCGAGGCTCAGCAAGCTACACGTGCGTATTGTGGAAGGGAAGGAGAATGTTTTTGGAACTGCTGAGGCGAGCCGTAAAGCTTATACGACTGGACGGATCAGGTTTTGTCCCAGCTTGTCGAAATCCATGTGTTGGCCCCGCCGGAGTGAACATCACACCGGATTGCGGGTTCCCCATGGACAGACGATGCGCATTCAGAATTTCCGCCAGCTGCCGAATGACCGCTTGGGCGCTGGCTCGTGTCTTAGGTCGATTCACTACGCTTTTCCAGATCGACCTAATGACGGAGAGCGAGTCGCCGGTGAAATCCGACCATTCAAGCCCACGGAGTTCCCCTTCGCGGAGGCCGGCGAAAGACGCGGTAGCGATAGCTGCTTCCTAGTCGCTGGCAGGCTCAAATGAGTCGGTTCGTGCCAGGGCTGATCGGCATTCCTCGCATTGGGTGCGAATCCAGCCGGAATCCTTGGTGGTTCCTGGCTTTCCGCAGTCTTCACAGGTGACGGCGGAAAGCCGTTCGGCCAAACGCACATATCTATAGATCGCATCGTTTCCAGAACAATAGAATCGGAGAGTTCCGAATTTTTCCTTCACTTGCTGGACCGCAAAGCCGGTCGAGGGCCACACGACGAACGTTTTGAAGCCCAGATTCCGCATGCTTCTCCGCCAACAGCGAATCCTGTCGGTCTCCTTCTCCGGCAGCAAGACGGATGCTGCTCTCGCCAGCCAGTCGCGGGGAGCCTTCTCGACGACGACCCAGCTATACGGGTCTTCTTTTGTTCCTGAACCAGTTCGTACCTGCTTGTCGGAACGAACTGGCGACAGCATGTATATGAATCTGTTCCAGGAACGAAAAAAGGATTTCTTGAAAAGGAACCAGCGCTTGCGCAGCCATGAATATTGGAGTTCCTCCTCGATAGCTAGACTCAATTGCCAGACGATTTCAAACCAACCGTCCCCATGATCGAACCCCCAGCACATACAAGTCTGGGTCATCGGAGAGCGATAGTCCTGATAGAGGACCGGGAACCGCCTTAAGAGTCTTTGGGTTAGTTGGTGGTTCATCGTTCATCGACAGTTGATGCTGGCTGTGGAGTTGCTTCGCATTCAGGTCTATGAGAAAGGGGCCAGCTTTTGTCTCAGATGACTAGAATCTGCGGGTGGCTCAGAATGGACTTGGTTTAGCCAAAATGTTGCGAAAGATGCGGCTTATCGTTAACAAAACAGGGCTTACAACGTCAAAAAGGGGTAGGTCGGTTCGTCGCGAGGGTATCAACGAGCTCCCAAGAGGAGTTCTTTCCTTTAGGCTGTTTTGAATCTAGAATATAGGGGAGATCTGCGCCCAACTTACGGAACTTGGGCCGAGTTGCCCCGTCGGCTGGTCAGGCGCTCCCATCGGGGGACTCCAACCACGCAGTACGCAGCAGCCTCTTGCGAAACATTTCGACCCACGCGGGCGTATGTAAAGTAGAGGACGGGCAAGTAATCATCGGAATAGTGTCCCTGTTCGGGTGGCCTGCCCGGTGACGTTCAAAGTGACCCTGCCAGGGTGGACGGAAGAGGAATCACATGAAGACGTGGAAAAAGGCAGTTATCGGGGTGGGCGTCGCCGGGGTGCTGATAGGGATTGTGGTGTTCAGCGTCAACCAGGCGAACAAAGGTGTGGTCACGGTCCAAACAGCCAAAGTAGCAAATTCGGACGACTTGGTATCTCTGGTGACGGCTTCCGGAGAGATTAAGCCGACGACCTATACCAATGTGACGGCACAGGGGTTCGGCAGAATCACCGAGATCCTCGTCAAAGAAGGCGACCATATCAAGAAGGGCGACCGGCTCTTGCTCCAGGAAAACGTCCAGGCAAGCGCGGACGTACAGGCCCAGGCGGCTGCCATTCATTCGGCGGAATCGGGCGTACAGGCGGCTGATGCGAGTTTCGACGCTGCGAAGGCCGACCTGGTTTCTCAGCAGGCCAACATGGAAAAGGCCAAGTTGGATTGGGAGCGCGGGCAAGGACTGTACAAGGATGGGTTGATCCCGAAACAGGATTTCGACCAGAGGAAGAGCACCTATGACGGCGCGGTAGCGGCGGTAGACTCGGCTAAGGCGAGGGTTCAGTCACTGAAAGCGCAATTGGATCAGACGCGGTCGCAGGTCAATCAAAACGAAGCGATGCTGGTGCGGACGAAGGACGTTTTGTCAAAAACCACGTACACCTCGCCCATCAATGGAATCGTTAGCTACTTGCCGGAGCGCGTCGGCGACTACGTCGTGCCCGGCATTCAGAATTCCAACGGCAGTTTCTTGATGACGCTGTCGGACATGTCCGTGGTAACCGCGGAAGTCAAAGTGGACGAGACGGACATCGTAAACGTGAAGTTGGGCCAAGATGCGGATGTGACCATCGATGCCGTGCCCGGGAAAATATTCAAAGGCAAAGTGACGGAAATTGGCTCGCAGGCGACGTTGCGCAGCTCAGGCCTTGCGACAACGCAATCCACGACGAGCACGCAAGAAGCTAAGGATTTCAAAGTGGTCGTCAGACTTGACAATCCGCCGGACAATTTGCGTCCAGGGCTCTCAACGACGGCAAAAATCAAAACCGCGGAAAAGAAAAGTGTGATTGCTATCCCGATTCAAGCGCTGGCCGTGCGCACACGCAAGGACCTCGAGGAAGCTGCCAAGAATCTAAAGGGGCAGGGAAATTCGGGAGTTACACTGGCCGCGCCTCCGCCCGCTGCGCCTGGCGATCCCAAGAAGGACGAGATACAGGGAGTCTTCGTCGTAAACGGAAAAAAGGCATTCTTCCGTCCGGTGGAGACTGGAATCACGGGCGTTACGGACATTGAGGTCACCAAGGGTTTGCAAATCGGCGATGAAATTGTCGTTGGGAGCTACAAGGCATTGCGAACGCTCAAACCCGAGGCCAGCGTGAAGGTAGATAATTCCGCGCCTAAGAAACAGGACGATCAACAAAGCTAGAGCCGGAAAAGTTGGAGTAACGAGGAAAACGCGAATGCCCGTGGAGACAACAGCAACGGATTCGTACCGCGAGGATTTGGTCAGCTCCGGTATCGTGATCAAGACGGAAGCCCTCGCGAAAGTATACGAAATGGGCTCGGAGAAGGTGCACGCTCTCAGTGGTGTTGATCTGCAGATTCGCAAAGGCGAATACGTGGCCATTATGGGGCCTTCCGGTTCGGGCAAATCCACGCTGATGAACCTTATCGGGTGTTTGGATTCCCCCAGCGAGGGAAAATACTGGCTTGCGGGACGCCTGGTGAGCGATCTGGACGACGACGAACTGGCGTACATTCGCAACAAAGAGATTGGTTTCGTTTTTCAAACGTTTAATTTGCTGCCGCGCGCGACGGCGCTGCACAATGTCGAGCTTCCGCTGATCTACAACGGCACTCCCGCCGAGGAACGCATCGAAAAAGCAAAGAAGGCCCTTGAGCGCGTGGACCTCGTCGATCGGATGAGTCACAAACCGAATGAGCTCTCTGGCGGACAAAGACAGCGGGTGGCCATTGCCAGGGCTCTTGTCAATTCGCCGTCGATTGTCCTGGCAGACGAGCCGACTGGCAACCTCGACTCAAAAACCGGCGAAGAGATCATGGCGCTCTTCGAGAATCTCTATAAGCAGGGCAACACGATCATTCTAGTCACCCACGAAAACGATATCGCGCAGCACGCGCACCGGATTATCTTTATCCGCGACGGCAAAATCGCTTCCGACGAAGCCGTCATCAAGAAGTAGCAGCCAGCAAGAAGCAGCGGACAATTCGGCTCTTTCCTTCCCTTTTCAATCCTTTAGTCTAACGACTAGTCTGACAAGACCGGCGCTGTCTCGGCCGTGCTGGCCGGTGTGCCGCTTCTCTAAAAGACGGCCTCGTCGAAAGGTTCCGAATGGCGATAGAAAAAAGTGCAGATGAATTGTCCAAAAGAGATGAACTCTTGCAGCTGGCAGCAGAGATAGCGCGCAAATATGTCCAGGGAATCGGGGAGCGCCGCGTCCCGCCAACCGAACGAGACTTGGACAACCTCGTAAAATTCCATGAACCATTTCCAAACGGGCCGAGCAATCCCGTCGAGGTTTTGAAGGAGTTGGATGAAATCGGCTCTCCCGCGACAATGGCGACAACCGGCGGCCGCTACTTCGGTTTCGTAAATGGTGGAACGTTGCCCGCGTCTCTCGCGGCGAATTGGCTGGCCGGAGCCTGGGACCAAAATGCGGCATTGCGGGCGATGTCGCCGGTGGCAGCAGAACTGGAAGACGTGGTGCTGCGCTGGGTGTGCGAGGCGCTTGGTTTGCCGCCGAAATGCGAAGGCGGCCTTGTGACTTGCGCTACGACGGCCAATTTCTCGGCGCTGGCAGCGGCACGTCATGCCCTGCTTGCCCGCGCTGGGTGGAACGTTGCCGATGACGGAATGTTTGGAGCCCCGCCGATTGATGTCGTGGTGGGCGACGAAGTCCATGCTTCTATTCTCAAGGCCCTGAGCCTTGCGGGGTTTGGTAAGAAGCGCCTGACGCGCGTCGAAGCGGACGATCAAGGAAGAATGCGCGCAGACAAACTGCCTCCCCTGGGCGAACGCACAATTCTGTGCATTCAAGCCGGCAACGTAAACACTGGGGCCTTCGATCCAGCCGCGGAAATCTGCGCGCGCGCGCACGAACAAAGAGCCTGGGTTCATGTGGACGGAGCTTTTGGCTTGTGGGCAGCTGCCTCACCAAAGTACAACCATCTAACCAAAGGATTCGAGCAAGCAGATTCCTGGGCCACCGATCTGCACAAATGGCCAAACGTCAATTACGACAGCGGCATCGTCCTCGTGAAAGACGGCACGGCGTTGCGCGCGGCGATGACGATCACGGCCGCTTACCTCGCCGCGGGCGCTCAGCGCGAGCCGATGTACCACGCTCCCGAGTCGTCGCGAAGGGCACGCGGTGTCGAAGTGTGGGCGGGGCTGAAGTCTCTCGGGAGAGAAGGACTCTCTTCCTTGATCGAACGGACTTGCGCGCACGCAAAGACGTTCGCCGAGGGATTTCAGGGCGCAGGATTCCAAGTGTTAAACGATGTGGTCGTCAACCAAGTGCTTGTATCTTTCGGGAGCGGGGAAATCACCGAGAAAGTGATTCGAGCCGTTCAGGAAGACGGCACATGCTGGTGCGGGGGAACGGTGTGGCAAGGAAAGTCGGCGATGCGAGTGAGCGTCTCTTCCTGGGCGACGACGGATGCCGATGTGCGGCTCAGCCTCGAGACGATTTTGCGCCTCGCGAGAGAAGTCCGCTCTTAAAGTATTCTGAAGGAATGCGGGTGCTTCTCGCGCGCGCGTCAGCGGCTATGAGCGACGTGGGTCGCATCGATGTCGGCGAAAGTCGGAGCCGGACAAAGATAGGTGCGGGACAAACGATCGTGCCAGGTCAGGGCATCTTCGTCCCACATAGCCCACAGAAAGCCCATGAAGAAAGTTCCGGCGGAAAGCATATAGCCCACACTGCGCCAAAGCATTTGCCGCGGCGACGGAGTTTCACCTGCGAAACTGGCAACGTGCAAGCCGCGCATCATCATGCCGGGTGTGGTGCCCCCGAAAACCGTGAAGAGCGCAAAATATTGCAGGTACACGATCACGAATGTCGCGATGCACACTGCTGCGCTCAATTTGCTGAATGTGAATTGCCCACCGAGCGAACCAAAGAGTGTGAGGAAGCCGCCATAGGCGAACAGCAGACAGCCCGCGTCTATCAATCCGGCGATCCGGCGCTCGTCGATAGAGGCGACTGGATACAATCCGGTCTGCTCGTAGCGCGCATCTCTTGACGGCGCCTGGTCGAAACCCTGCTCCCCGCTGGGAGGCAGGGATACGTCAATGACCATGTGCGCTTGTTCGCGCGTCGCCGCATTTCGGCCGATCGCGATCGTGAAGGCGAAGTCCTCATCGGGCATGGCCGGAGCTTCGGCGACACCAACGGAAGCAGGAACAGGCGTGTCCGAGGGAGGCGCCTCGAACGGAAGCTCGGATTGCGCAAGATTGGGCGCAACTTTTCGCCTCCGGACCCGATAGGCTTCAAGACGCTGGGAGAGTTCGCCACGCCAGGCAGGATCCCGATCGCGGCCAGACGCCGCCTGGGCGTGATTCCGCCCAATCCTCGGTCCGGGTTTTTCCTCTACCCCGGACACAGAAATTTCCGCTTCGGAAGAAAGATCAAGCGTGAGGGATGAATCGCAAAAATTGCAGACGCGTATGCTCGAAGGCAATACGGCGCCACATTGCAGACATGTTTTTGTCACCGGTCGTTTTTGCGCTGCGGACGCGTCCACTCCGGTGAGGAGGGAACGGTTTGAGAGTAACACGTGGCTGGAAAAGTCAAGCCGAGATTGATGTCTCAATGTAGCTAATCAGACAAGCGGATGGGGCTGGGAGTAGATGCCGGCTGCAACTTGCCGTCACGTTTCGAGCTGTTGGGCGAACATGTCTCTGCTGAAGGCGATGCGCCGCTCGAGAGTTACGGCCGCAAAGTAAGTACACTGCCCTCGCTCGTTATCCGTCCAGGCAAGCAGCGAAGGAACCAGTCGCGCTACGCTCGAGCGGACAAAACCCAAAAGCCCGAAATAGGCTCCTATGGCCTGGATGCCGCTTCGGTCTTCGGGACGGTCTGGGCAGAGCTGAAGAAGCTGAACGACGCGGGCAAAATCGTCGCCGGTCGCGGAGTTCTTGATTCCGGTGACGTCCTGCACCTCGGCAGAAAGAGGATGCTTGATCGAAGCTGCAATCAGAGAGCGGCAATAGGACACGAAGAACTGCAGCAGGAAAACTACGGAACAGACGAGGATGATTGCGGCCATCATCGGGGGATCACCGCAAGGCGCGCAGGCGCCAGCCGGGCTTCTTCAGGCAAACGCCAGAAGGCGTAGGCCCAAGCCAGCGGCAAGAAAGTGCCAAAAACTCCCATGAGCGGGATGAAATAGTGGCTCAGCGACGGATAGAGGTTCCGTATGGCATAGCTCGCGGCTAGCAGGCTGAAATAGACTCCTAGTGAGAGCACCAATTGAATGAGCCGCGTACGCGTCTCCCGCAACTTCAGGATTGCGCCCCACAGAACATAAGTCAAAACGACGCCAACGAAGTAGAGGTTCTGGGAGAGGTCGACGACGAAATGCGTGACGAACTTGGCAGTCGATTGCGCGACAACGGCATAAGTGAAAAGCGCAGTCCCGGCCAGGAGCAGCAGCGTGCCCATTTTTACGTAGCGCTCCGCATTCATTTCGCTGAAGACGTGGGAATAAAGAGAGCTTAACGCGAAGTAAAGAATGATGGTGAGGATCGCATCGGAGTAATAGTAGAAATATATATATTGCGTGGAGCTTAAGCCGAATTCACTGACAATTTTGTAGCGGCCAAGTTCAACAACAATCAGGCCAGCCATATAAAGATTTAAGAGGAGATAGCGCCGGAATGCGCCCTTCTTGAGCGCGCACACAACCACGGCGGCTTCGCATAGGATGCCTACGAACCAGATGAAATATGCAAATGGACCAGGCACGTTCCTGCCTATCTACGCCCCTGATCCTCGCGCCGCAGAAGACCTTAGCTCAACGTCTGCGGTATTGCCCGGCGATCAATAGGGCGTTATTGGTGCCGGCGAGCTGCCGTTCCTGTAAGGCGTAATCGGCGCCGGCGAACTCCCGTTTCTGTAAGGAGTTATCGGTGCCGGCGAAGACCCGTTCGCCATAATCAACGAGCCGTCGCTGTGCGCCATTACTGCGGTTTTCAGGCCCATTGCACCCGTCAAAACGAGCATGACGAGAAATACCACCACGAGTTTCCTGGACATATTGCCTCCGGGGATGGAAAGACACCCGGAGACAGTCTATCCCTATATATAGGGATGTCAAGTAGCTCGCGCTAGGGACCCTGAACCGTATCGGTACACACTTACTCGTCCCGCACTTTCGCCAGGCCTTCGCCCAGTGACGCGGGACCGCTGTTTCACTACCCGCTCAGGATAGGATTTAGAACTCCTATGGTCAACGGTACAGTAGTACTAGAAACCGTAGGACTCGAGGGCAGATGGCTACGCTCCGGTTTTGAGCCGAACGAAACATGGGACTCTTAGCGAAGTCTTAGACTTCCGCACCCCTCCCCTTTTTGTAAATGCGGATTCTAAAGAGTTTAGGGACAAAACTTCGTGCTAGAACAAAACGCCAGCAGAGGCGCTGGCATTCTCGGGTTTGGCCGCGATATTACCTATTGAACACTACTCGATAAGGGCTACTTTTTGTCATGAGGAAGGGATCAAATTGTTAAACTCTTCT
>Ga0210395_10000317_pt1 | contig 37540 bp, 39 predicted proteins | sample IncBWH4OmetaG_FD_150861 | JGI IMG/M metagenome (GOLD analysis project Ga0210395, IMG submission 150861) | Forest soil microbial communities from Barre Woods Harvard Forest LTER site, Petersham, Massachusetts, United States - Inc-BW-H-4-O ... | reverse complement strand
ACCTCCCCACGCGACCGCCGACCGCCGACCGCCGACCCGCTCAGACCATCCCAGCTCCTGAGATGAAAAGCTTTACCGGCCCCGGCTTCCTCACGGATGACCGGGGCTTTTTGTCCGCGTCTGCCGCCAGCCCTCTCGCCGCCCCCGGCCGGCCTCCCAGCCTCCCCGCGGACCCGGGCGTACCCAGGCGCGACGGCAACTGGATCCAGCTGGGCACCGGGAACGCTCTCACGATCACGACCCGCTAGCCCCCGCCGCAGCCCGGCCCCAGCGTCCATCTCACGATCCGAGATACATGACATGACATAGGGCACAAGCGCGCCCCCCAAACTACGCAAATCGACCGCGAAACGGTAGCTCTCGTGCCCTAAGACATACAGTCGCCAGGCGGATACGGTAAGTGAGTGTAATAACAGCAAGAAGCGGGCGCAGCTCGCGCATCAGGCCGCGGGCACGAGGCGCTGCACTTAGGCATGCTCATGGCTCAGGTCAACGACGCAGAACCGGTTGCCCTCGGGATCGTCGAGCACAATGAAGTCCTGATCCTCCGGCTAGCTGATCCCAGTCCATCCGCCTGGCGCCGAGCGACAAGAGCCTGGCTGCTTCGGCCTCCTGTTCTCCGGCATCACCGCCCTGCTCGAGCGGTTCCTGACTCCCGTCCACCAGCTGGGTGCGGTGCGCGGAACAGGGAGGCTGCGGCCGTGACGGCAAGCCACCCGGCGGTGGTTGACCGTCATCACAGATCGCGGAGATTTAAGCTGGAAAGGCCAACGTCGCGAGCATAGTCCTCGGCATAGACGCCGGCCTGAAAACGGGGTCGGAGCTCTTGGACGTCCCCCGTCCAGGGGGCTACATGGTCGAAGGCGAGCACTTCCTCGCCGAGCATGCCCCTCTGCAGGAATCAAGTGCTGGAACGGTCATTGTCGAGTCCAGGGCGGCATCTCCTGGATTTCGGTGAGATGACTCCGGCCGAACTCGCCGAGTTCGGTTCGGTCCTCCATCGGCTTGTTCCGGCGGTCAAGGCTGCCACCGAGGTCCAGCGCGTCTATTACCTGGCATTGATGGAGCGCGCACCTCACTTCCACCTCTGGCTCGTGCCGAAGAAGGACGAGGGGGAACTTCGAGGAGTGGCCTACCTGGCGCAGCAACCTCCTCTTACGGCCTCGTACAGCGCGGCAGAGGCGATGGCGCGCCAGATCCGAGAGCGGTTCGAGCAGTCCTAACAGCGGTCTCCCAGCGTTAACGCGGGCGCTGGTCCGGGCCGCGGCGGGCGACCGGGCCGGTGGTCGGGGCCGTGTACTCGCCGATCCACTCGTCCTTCCAGGCCTGGTCGTACTGCTCCTCGTTGCAGCTCGGCCGGTAGATCGCGATGAGCTCGCGGGCTATCTGCTCGCGGTGCGAGCGGGTGCCGCCGGGCACCTCGAATGTGCAGATGTAGACCTTCCACTTGGACCCGGCGCGGTTGATCCAGCACGGCGACTTGGGGTGCTTGAACGGGAAGCGCTCGGCGGACAGGTCGTCCGCGTGGCCGACGTACATGACCGCGTACTGCTCGGGCTTGGTGTCGGGGGCCGGCTTGTAGCAGATCGCGTACACGGCGGCGGCCTGCGGCGCGGTCCAGCCGCCGAGCAGCCGCGGTCCCTCAAACGGATAGCCAGCGAGCGAGCCGAGCCGGATCATCGCGACCCGCCGTGCTCGTCAAGGCCGTCAGGGCCGTCAAGGCCGTCAAGGCTGTCGGGGCCGTCAGGGCCGTCAGGGCCGTCAGGGCCGTCAGGGCCGTCAGGGCCGTCAGGGCCGTCAAGGCCGTCAGGGCCGTCAAGGCCGTCAACCTCCTCGTCGGCCTCGCTGATGGCCTGGGTCCTGACGATCGGCGCTTCCGGCAGCCCGGCCGTCCGCGCCGCGGCCACGAACACCTCGGTGGCCTTGCCGATCGCCTCCTCGCGGCTGCCCGCCGACACCACGAGCTGCGCGCCGTACCGCGTGGTGCCGATCCCGGTGGCGATGCCCTCGCTGCCGGCGACGGCGTCCGCGAGCTCGACAACATCCGAGGTCGTCAGCACCCGGTCACCTTCCGCCTCGATACCGACACTCCACCGCACCGCCGCCTCCGTTCAGCCCAGGCCTCAGTTCAGCGCCGGCAGCATCTGCGCGAGCTGTTCAAGGCTGGCCAGGTCGTGGCCGGAAAGGAGCAGGTCGATGTGCGGCGCCACCACCATCATGCCCAGCGTGCTCGGCCGGAAGTCGGCGTTTTCTCCCTTGTGCGGGTTAAGCCAGATGATCCGGTAGCAAAGCCGGGACAGCCGTTCCATGGCGGCGGCCAGCAGCTCGGGATCCCCGCGGTCAAGCCCGTCCGAGCAGATGATCACGACGCCCCCCCGGCACAGCCCGCCACGGCCCCAGCGCCGGATGAAGGTGTCGAGCGACTCTCCGATCCTGGTCCCGCCGTCCCAGTCCACGACCGCCTGTGCCGCCTGCTCCAGGGCAGCGTCGGGCTGCCGGTGCTCGAGCGCCTTGGTGATGCGGGTCAACCTGGTCCCGAAGCAGAACACCTCGACCCGGGCGGCCGCGCGCCGTGCCGAGTACGCGAATTGCAGCAGGTGCCGTGAGTAGTCGGCCATCGAACCCGAGACGTCGAGTATCAGGATCAGCGGCCGCAGCCGGGTCTTGCGCTGACGGAAGAACAGCTCGGCCGGCTCACCGTGCATGCGCATCGACTCCCTGACCGTCTTGCGCATGTCCGGAGCGCGGCCGGCGGAAGCGGGCCGGGTCCGGCGCGTGCGCCGGCGCGGCGGCGTAAGCCGGATCCTGGTCATGATCCTGCGCAGCGCGGCGAGCTCGGCTGGCGTGCACGCCGCGAACGACCGGTGCTTGAGCGCGTCCACGTCGGAGGCCATCCAGCCGAGAACCGGCTTCTCCTCGTCTTTCGATGGCCCAGGCTCAACTCCCGGCATCACCAGTGCCGCCTCGGCCTCGGCCACCGCGCGGGCGGGCAACAGGAGCTGTGTCGCGCCGGGCGCCCCCCCGTCCAGGAAGTACCGGCGGAACACCGTGTCATAGGCCGCGATGTCCTCATGGCGGCTGACCAGCGTGGCCCGCCCGGCCCAGTACAGGTCCACTAGGTCCGACGGGTCCAGCGGCGTCATCGCCGAGCAGTAGGTCAGCGCGTCACCCGTGCCGACGATCAACCCCGCCGCCCGCAGCTCACGCGCGAAGCCGACGAGCACGCCGGCGAACGGAGCCCGCTCAGGCACCGGAGGTGATCTCCGCCAGGTTGTCCCGGACGAGGTCCAGATCGTCGCGGTCCTTGATGACCGCCCCGAGGGTGTCGTCGGCCGCCTGCGGCGTGAGCTCGGACTCGCCGAGGAAGCCCAGGGTGCGCACCCAGTCGATCGTCTCGGCCACCCCTGGAGGCTTGGTCAGGTCAAGCTCGCGTAGCCGGTGCACCGCGCGCACCACTTTCCTGGTGAGCTGCTCGGCCGCGCCGGGCTCGCGGACGAGGACGATCTCCACCTCGCGTTCGGCCGTGGGATACCCGATCCAGTGGTACAGGCAGCGCCGGCGCAGCGCGTCGTGCAACTCCCTGGTCCGGTTGGAGGTCAGGATCACGACCGGCCGGGATTGCGCCTTGATGGTGCCGATCTCGGGGATGCTGATCTGGAAGTCGGACAGCACCTCGAGCAGGAACGCCTCGAACTCGTCGTCGGCCCGGTCGACCTCATCGATCAGCAGGACCGCCTGATCGCCCGCCTGGACGGCCTCGAGCAGCGGCCGCTGCAACAAGAACTTCGGGCCGAACAGCTTGTCCACGGCCTCGTCGTCGGCGAGCTGGCGTTCCGACAGGGCCCGGATCTGCAGCATCTGCCGGGCGTAGTCCCATTCGTACAGCGCCTGATTGGTGTCGATGCCCTCGTAGCACTGCAACCGGATCAGCTTGCGGCCGTAACGGCTCGCCAGCACCTTCGCGACCTCGGTCTTGCCGACGCCGACCTCGCCCTCGAGCAGCACCGGCCGGTGCAGCGAAAGCGCCACGAGGAGCGTCGTCGCGAGCCCGCGATCAGCCAGGTAGCTGCCTTCCCGCAGGCCATCGGTCAGCTCACGGACGGTGCCCGGATAATCCACTCAGCGACCCTCGGACCGCGTGACGCTCTCGCGCGGTCCCAGGACAAGGTCACGTACGCTGCCGCCCGAGCTGAGTTTGCCCTCACGCACTAGCCTGGCCCGCCACGCCTCGATGCGGTCAGCGTCGCTCTCACCCGCGAAGTCCTCGAACCCGACCCCGGCGTCGGTCATCCGCTTGCAGGACTTCTCGCCGCAATCGTCGAGATCGGCGGCTGTCTGGCCCTGGCTACGCCAGACCTCGCGCAGCACTTCCAGCGCCTCCGCGCTTTCTGCGCCCATATCGGACATCCCTCCAGCTGGAACCCGTGCTCACGACAGTACCTCGACGACGCCGATGCGGGCGAGCCGCGATTAAGCGATCTCTTAATCCACATCAGGCGTTTCGCCCGGTCACGCGTGGATTCCTAGCTAGCCGCGCGGCGGCGCAGCCAGGTCGAGGGCTGGCCCGACTCAGCCGATATGGCAGCCCAGGTCCAGCCTTGCTCCCGGCGCCCGCCGATGTACTCGGCAATGGTCGCGTAGCCGAGGCTGGCGGCGACATCGGCCGCGCGTCGCTCGGCGGCGTGCCGCTTCGCGGCGTGTTGGGTGACGGGCAGCCCGTGCCGCTCCAACGCCGATGTCACGGCATGATTGCTGAGCCCCACTTCGGCCGCGATGGCGTTGATGGTCAGGTGCCGGCGCACGTGCCGGTCGGCCAGATAGCTCGGCACGTCGGCGAAGCCGAGGGCGCGGACCGCCGGGAGCCAGCGCACGTCGTGCCGCCCGGCGCCCTGCTGTCGCACCGCGTCCTGCGCGGCCGGGTCGACGCGGGCGAGGTGCCGGCACAGCCAGTCCTTGTGCAGCCCCGCTTCGCGGCTGATCATCGCCAGGCTGACGCCCCGGGTTACTCGTGCCAGCACATATGCCCGGATGTCGGGATAGCCGTGGCCCCGGGCGACCTCATCAGCGACATGGGCGAGATGCCGGTCGGCGCGGTCGCGGTTCGCCTGCGCGATGGCTTCCCGGGGTATCGACGTCAGAGCGTCGCGGGCCTTGCGCCGGCGCTGCTCTGGGAAGCGACGACCCCGCGCCGCCGCGGCGGCCGCCCGGGCCAGCTCACCGTTGCGCGCGCGTTCCCGGCCGGTGGCGGCGCCGTCGCGGACCGCCTGATCGACCGCGAGCCGGGCGGTGAACAGAGCGGCCCTGATCTTGTGCGTGTCCGACCCCTCGAGCGACTGGCCGCGCTCCAGGCCAAATGCCTCGCAGTACTGGTCTTTCGTCCAGCCGTGCGAGGGCAGGTGGGCCACGACCGAACGCAGCGCCCGGCCGCACAGATGGCAAACCACCCGAGAGCCGTCGGCCATGATCTCGCCGAGCGGGGCGTAATAAGGCGTCCCGTCGTCGAGGACGCCCACGACCGCGTTCAAGATCTGGCCACCGTCAGCCGCTGATGACCTGCGGGACGGATACGGCCTTGAGGCCCTCGACGCCGAACTCAAGGCCGTACCCGGAGTGCTTCGCGCCGCCAAACGGGACACGCGGGTCGATGCCGCCATGGCTGTTGATCCAGACGGTGCCGGCCTGCAGGCGCGCGGCGATCGCCAGGGCCTTTTCCCGGTCGGCGGACCACACGGAGGCGCCCAGGCCGACGTCGACGCCGTTGGTCCACTGGACCGCTTCCTCGAGGTCGGTGTACCGGACGATAGGCAGCGCGGGGCCGAACTGCTCCTCCTGCACCAGCGGCGCCGCGTTGTCGATGTCGGCGATCAGGGTCTTCGGGTAGAAGTAGCCGGGTGCGCCGGCGTCCGGGTCGCCGCCCATGACGACGCGCGCGCCGCGCGCCTTGGCCTCCTCGACGAGGCGGTTGACGACGTTCCACTGCATCTGGTTCTGCAGCGGGCCGAGGGCGTTGCCCTCATCAAGGCCGACGCCCATCGGGACCTTGGCCGCGATGCCGGCCAGCGCGTCCACCACCTCGTCGTAGATGGCGTCCGGCACGTACAGCCGCTTCATCGCGGCACAGGTCTGGCCGTTGTTGATGAACGCGCCCCAGAACAGGCCCTCGGCGATCGCTCCCGGGTCGGCGTCGGGCAGCACGATACCCGCGTCGTTGCCGCCGAGCTCCAGGGTGAGCCGCGGCATGTTCCCGGCGGACGCCTCGATGACCTTCATCCCGGTTTGCACCGAGCCGGTGAACATCACCTTGCCGACGCGCCGGTCACGGACTAGGGCGTCGCCCACGTCGCCGGCCCCGGTGACGGCGGTCAGCACGCCGGGCGGCAGCGCCTCGTTCATGACCTGAACAATGGCCAGTCCGGTCAGCGTGGTGTACTCGCTCGGCTTCTGGACCACCGTGTTGCCCATCCGTAGCGCCGGGGCGATCTGCCAGCACGCGATGATCATCGGCCAGTTCCAGGGCGTGATCGCGCCGACCACGCCGATCGGCCGGTAGTGCAGCTCAGCGTGGCTCGAGCCCTCGTCGACAAGGACCTCGACAGGCAGCGGCGTGCTAGCGGCCGCCCGCACCCACGCGGCGCAGCCCGCTGCCTCGTAGCGCGCGCCAAGCCCGTTCATGGTCTTGCCCTGCTCCCGGCTCACCACGTAGGCGAGCTCCTCGGCGTGAGCGTCGATGGCGTCCGCCGCGCGCATGAGCGCGGCGCAACGGTCCTGATCGCCCAGCGCGTCCCAGCCGGGCTGGGCGGCGGCGGCCGTGTCCACCGCGGCCGCCACGTCGTCCGGGGTGCCGAACGCGACCCTGCCGATCACCGCGCCGGTCGCGGGGTCCTTGATCTCGGTGCCGCTGCCCGCGCTGACGCGGGCGAGCAGGGCCGCACGCTCTTCCATGAGGCCTCCTACGAAAATCTAGTCACACTGTGACTACACGCCCCCGCGTGCTCGCGTCAAGGTGTCACGGTCATGTTGGGCCCGCTTTCGACCTCTTGTCTCATTGTGACTACCCGGTCTCGGCGGACGGTAAGACGAGGCAGGGGTGGGTAGTGTTCGGCACGTGCGTATCGACCGGCGGAAGTTCTTGTTCCTGTCCGGTGCGGCCGTCACCGGGGCCGGGCTGACGGGGTGCACAAGCGTGCCACACCCCGCGGCACCTCCCAGCGGCACCGGTTCCAGGTCGCCCGCCGCGGTTCGGCCGGCGCCAGCACCATCCCCCAAGGACCCGTACCGATGGCCGACGCGCTGCTCGCCGAGGCGGAACGGGCGCGGGCCCGCGTCACGGTTCTCGCTGTCGGGACCTGGCTCGTGCAATCCCCGCGGATCGCGGACCGGATCCTGCGCGGTGGCCACGATCTGGGCAATCACACCATGCACCACCTGGACATCAGCGCCATGGACGCCTCGGGCGCCTACGCCGAGATCGAGGGCTGCGCGCAGCGGCTGCGGGCCCTGACCGGATCGATCGGCCGCTGGTTCCGGCCGTCCCAAACGCAGTACGCGACGCGGCTGATCGAGCGAGAGGCCCGCCGGGCTGGCTACCAGACTTGCGTGTCCTACGACGTGGACTCGCTCGACTACACCGATCCAGGGCCGGATGCGATTGTGTCCACCGTCCTCGACTTGACGCGGCCAGGGTCGATCGTAAGCCTGCACCTTGGGCATTCCGGCACGGTCACCGCCATGCCCGCCATTTTGCGCGGCCTGGCCAGCCGGGGGCTGCGCCCGGTCACCCTGACCCAGCTGCTGTCTCCGTAATGTCGCCGGACGGGAAGTCCTTGCACTGCTGCGTGGTGACGTTGAGGTGGAATCCGTCGGTGCCGACGTCGGCGATGGCCGACCTCGGGATGAGCACGGCCTTGTGCCTCCACAGGTGTCCCATCCGCACCTGCACGTAGGTCACCCGGCCGGTGCCGGGATCGACGGCGATCCCTTGAACATGGCCGACGTGCCCGTCCGTCGTGTGCACGTGCTGGCCGCGCGAGGTTTCCTCCTCGCCAGGTAGCTGATCCGGGACGGTGTCGACGGTGACGGCCTGCGCTCCCTCCATGGGGTCGATAGGCAAGCCCGGCCCGCCCATCACTCCCGGGGGCGCGTAATAGGGCCACGAGGCCATCGATCCCTCGGGACGGACTCCAGAGCTCTCGCCAGGGGACAGGTACGTTGCCTCGGCGGCATCGAGCTCCTCGAACTCCGCCATCGTGCAATCGAGCCGGACCTCGTTCCCGCCGGCACTGGAAAGCACCCTCTGGACAAGACGGACCGGTACAAGCCTGCCGAGTCCCTGCCCGTGCGCGGGCTCGACGACCAGGTGGGTCACCACGTCATCACCGGGATTGACCACCACGCTCTCGAGCTTGCCGCAGTCCCCGTCAGTGCAGCCGACGTCCGCCCCCAGCCTGAACAACTGCGTCTGCGACAGTGCCATCCCGGCCACCTCTACTCGGGCCAATCGGAGTTCTCGACGATGTCGACGAAGTTGGCGCGCTCGAAGCCGGGCACGAACCGCTCGAGCACGTCGGCGTTGACGGTGCCGAACGTGGTGTGCGGCCTGGGCGCCATGCCGTCGGTGAACGCTTGCAGGATGCGGCGCTTGAAGTCCGGCCGGGGGTGCAGCGCGGTGATGGCGGCCCGGTCGGTGGCGGCGATGTCGTGGTAGCCGACGCCGAGCACGTCGTATTCGACCCCGGCGGTGACCAGGGCGACCTCGGGTTCCATGAACTCCGGGATGCCCGGCGTGGTGTGCAGTGCGACGGCCGTCCACACCCGGCGGATGCTGTCTTCTGGGACGCCGTGGCGATGCAGGAAGCGCCGGGCCTCGTCGGCGCTGCTGACCTCGAACCGGCGGCCGCTGCCGCGGTACTCCTCGCTCAGGCCCAGGTCGTGGAACATCGCCCCGATGTACAGCAGTTCGGGGTCGAAGCTGAGATCGCGGTTGCGGCCCTGCAGGCTGCCCCAGAAGAACACCCGGCGGGAGTGGTGGTACACCAGGTCGCTGGTGCGGTCCCGGATCAGTTCGGTGGCCTCGCGCGCCAGCTTGGTGTCGGGGACCGCCACCCCAACCGCGTTCTGGCCGACGATAACGGTCATAACTTCCCGTCCCTGACTGCTTTGTCGACCCTGTCGCCAAGCGCCTGGTCGACGTTCTGCCAGTACTGCACGGCACGGTTGAGCACCGGCGCGGTGACGCCGTCGAGCAGGTGGCCGGCGATGTTGCTGACCAGGCGGTCGCGGGCCGCGTCGTCCATGACCGTGCGGACCAGCGTGCCGGCCTGGCCCCAGTCGTCGTCCTCGGCGTGCGAGACATAAGCGGAGCGCATGATGTCGCCGTCGGCGTACCAGGTGGGCGGCTTGTGGTGCTCGCCGTCGGCCGCCGGGCCGCCCTTGGAGTTCGGCGCGTACACCGGGTCGGTCCGGTTCACCATGCGCATCGCCCCGTCCTTGCTGTACGTGTGCACTCCCGCGATCGGCGCGTTCACCGGGATCTGCTGGTAGTTGACGCCAAGGCGGTACCGGTGCGAGTCCGCGTACGAGAACAGCCGCGCCAGGAGCATCCGGTCCGGACTCGGCCCGATGCCAGGCACCAGGTTGCTGGGCGCCGGGGCGAACTGCTCGATCTCGGTGTGGTTGTCGACCGGGTTGCGGTTCAGGGTCATCCGTCCGACCTCGACCAGCGGGTAGTCCCCGTGCGGCCAGACCTTGGTCAGGTCGAACGGGTTGAACCGGTAACCCGGCGCGTCATCGTACGGCATGATCTGCACGTACAGCGTCCAGCTTGGGTGGTCGCCGCTGGCGATCGCCTCGAACAGGTCCCGCGTGTGATAGTCCGGGTCGTACGGGATCATCTGGTCGGCCTCGACCTGCGTGAGGCACTCGATGCCCTGGTCGGTCTTGAAGTGGTACTTCACCCAGAACCGCTGGTCCTTGGCGTTGATCCACATGTACGTGTGGCTGGAGTAACCGTTCATGTGCCGCCAGGTGCGGGGGATACCCCGGTCGCCCATCAGCCAGGTCACCTGGTGCGCTGACTCCGGGGACAGCGTCCAGAAGTCCCACTGCATGTCGTGGTCGCGCAGGTTGTTGTCGGCGCGCCGCTTCTGGGAACGGATGAAGTGCTGAAACTTCATCGGATCCTTGATGAAGAAGACCGGCGTGTTGTTGCCGACCATGTCGTAGTTGCCCTCGGACGTATAGAACTTCAGCGCGAACCCGCGCGGGTCCCGCCACAGGTCCGGGCTGCCACGTTCTCCGGCCACGGTGGAGAACCTGGCGCCCATCCGGGTGGTGGCACCCGGCTGGAACAGCGCGGCCCTGGTATACGCGGTGACGTCTTTCGTGACCTCGAACCGGCCGAACGCTCCGCTGCCCTTCGCGTGTGGCTGCCGCTCGGGAATCCGCTCCCTGTTCCACTGGGCCATCTGCTCGATCAGGTAGCTGTCCTGGAGCAGGATCGGACCGCCGGGACCGATGGTCAGTGAATGCTCGTCGCTCTCGGCCGCGATGCCGGCGTCAGTCGTCGTAGGCATGTGATCTGAGGTAGTCATGCGTGTCCCCCCGCGCAGACATGAACGCGCTGCCATGAAACTCGTCACGGTCACGGCGCGTGGTTACACCTGCCCGCTGGGTGTGCTTCTCAAACTGGTGCTGGGATCACCCGATTCTCGTGATCCCAGCCGCCCGGTCAGGGGTAAGGCTTGGCACATCAGCGCATCAGCGAGAGGGGATGTCATGGGAAAGCACGCACGGATGGGACTGCTGCTCGGAGCTTCGGGGTGCCTGCTAGCGGTCATGGTCGACTGGGTTATCGAAGAACTGCGCCAGTAGGGCTAGCCCGGCAACAGCGCTAGCGGCTGACCTTATAGCGGCCATCGGCAACGCGATCATCCGTTACGCAATCGCTGCTTCCTGCCCACGGTTAAAGGCCTGCGCAGGCGCCACACGGCGCCTGCGCCAGACCATTAACAGCGAAGGAGCAGCCGACATGGCGAACAGGCTTACCGGAGCCACTGCCCTGGTGACGGGCGGGAACAGCGGTATCGGCCGGGCGACCGCGCTGGCCCTGGCGGGTCTTGCCGCGCGCGTGGTCCTGTCCGGGCGGGACGCCGTCCGCGGCGAGGAAACGGTGGCGGCGATTCGAGCCCAGGGCGGCGCGGCGGACTTCGTCGCCGTTGATCTCAGTGACGCGGCTAGCGCCCGGTTCCTGGCCCAGCGGGCGACCGAGCTCGGCGGCGGGCACGTCGACATCCTGGTCAACAGCGCGGGCGTCTTCCCCTTCGGCGCGACACACGACACGGCGGAAGAGGACTTCGATAAGGTCTTCGCGGTCAACGTCAAGGCCCCGTTCTTCCTGGTGGGGGAGCTCGCGCCGACGATGGCCAAGCGCGGGCGCGGCGTGATAGTCAACGTCACGACGATGGTCGCGCAGTTCGGCATGGCCAACATGGCCTTGTACGGATCGAGCAAGGCGGCGCTGGTGCTGCTGACGAAGTCCTGGGCCGCCGAATACGGCCCGTCCGGCGTCAGAGTCAACGCGGTCAGTCCTGGTCCCACCAGGACCGAGGGCACGGCGATGATGGGGGAGGCGCTGGACCAGCTCGCCTCGGCAGCGCCGAGCGGCAGGCCCGGGCTACCGGAAGAGATCGCCTCGGCGATCGTGTACCTGGCCAGCGATGAGGCGAGCTTCGTGCACGGCGCGGTGCTGCCCGTCGACGGTGGCAGGATCGCCGTCTGACCTGGCGGGACTCCTGGTGGGGCGTCCCCGGCTTCCCGCCTGATCCGTGCGATCAGGGTTATGGTGCGATAAGAGCGTGGAGATACGCGAACTGCGTGCGTTCGTAGCCGTGGCGGAGGAAGGCAGCTTTTCCGCGGCGGCCCGCGCTCTGCATCTGAGCCAGTCCGCCCTGTCGCAGACCGTGCAGTCGCTGGAGCGGCAACTCGGGGTTCAGCTGCTCCAGCGGCACAGCACCGGCGTGACGGTCACCGACGCGGGAACAATCCTGCTCCGCGAGGCGCGTGCCCTGCTTGCCCAGCACGACCGGGTGCTCGCCGCGGTCACCGGACCGACCGCGGCGGGCCCCGGAACCCTGCGTGTGGGGCTGCCGCTTGAGCTTCCAGTGAACTTGCTTCCCGCGGTGCTCGGGCAAATGCGCGACTCCTTCCCGCTCACCCGGGTGGACGTCAGTCACGATTCCAGCGCCGCGCAGCTGGCGGCGCTCCGGGAGGGCGAGCTGGATGTGGCCCTCGTTAGCGAGCACCCGGCCGATCCCGTCTTCGACGCCGTGCTCGCGGTCGAGGAGGACCTTGGCGTCGTCCTCGCGGCCAGCCGCGCGAGCGAACTAGCCGGTCCCGACGGTGTGCGCCTGCACCGGCTCACCGACCTTGACTGGGTCGGATTCTCCCGGTCGGAAGCCCCGGCCTGGTACGACCAGGTGGTGGCCACCTTGCGCAACCACGGCATAACAGTGTCCGGCCAGCCGCAGGGGGAAGGCCACTCCCTCATCGCCGAGGTAAAGCTCGCCGCCGTCGGCACTGGGCGCGCGTTCGCGCTCGCTCCGCCGGACTGGCCGGCGCGGCTGCCCGGGGGAGTGACCTGGCTTCCGCTGATCGGAAACCCGATCGTCCGGCGGACGTGGGCGGCCTGGCCGGCCAGTTCGCGTCGTCGGGATCTCGCCGCGCTTGTCGCGGCGCTCGACCTGATGACGCGGTGACTCACGCGGACCGAGGCGACGCGGGCCCGGTCCCGGCGCCGGTAGCCCGGATCGCGGCGGCGATGTCGGACAGGTCGTCGTCCTTCAGCTCCAGGCCCATGGCAGGTCGGGCATGGCCCGAACCTGTCAGCCGCTGTTCCGCTCACGCATCGGCCCGTCCTTCGCTGTAGATCGAGAGGATGTCGGAGATCGCCCGGTTGCACGGCGTCGGCACGCCCAGCCGGGCGCCGCGCTCGACCACGTCGCCGCTGAGCCAGCGGACCTCGAGGCGGTAGCCCTGCTCGAGGTCGCGGTACATCGAGGACGTCGCGGTGGCGGGCAGCTGGTCGATAAAGGCGAGCCGCTCGTCGGCGTAGTCCGCGGGCAGCGGCACTCCCTGGGCGCGGCCGACCTGGACGACCTCCGCCATGGTGTCGTGCAGGAAGTCTCGCGAACGGGGATGGTCGCGGATCGGGCCGACGGCCGAGCGCGCCAGGCTGGTCGTGCCGGAGGCCCCGACCAGGAACACGAACTTCTCCCAGATCGTCAGCTCGATGTGGTCGCTGACCTCGGCGTCGATGCCGCTGTCCGCGCAGGCGTCGCGGAACTGCCGCACGCGCGGCGACAGCGAGCCGTCGTACTCGCCGAACACCAGCCTCTGCAACGTGCCGGACTGCCGGATGACCCCAGGCTCGGCGATGGTGGCGGCGATGTAGCACGCGCCGCCGATGACGTGCTCGGCGCCCAGGGTCTGGCGCAGGACGTCGTCCTTCACCACGCCGTTCTGGAACGACAACACGGCCGTGTCGGCACCCAGCAGCGGCTTGATGGCTGCGGCCGCCTCCGCCGTGTCCCATAGCTTCACGGTGAACAGCACGAGGTCGACGGTGCCGATCGTGGCCGGCTGGTCGGTGACCTCAACGGGCTGCACGTGGATGTCGCCGAGCGGGCTCTCCACGCGCAGTCCGTTGGCCCGCATGGCGTCGAGTTGCCGCCCGCGGGCCACGAACGCCACCTCGTGACCGGCCTTAGCCAGCCTGGCACCGAAGTAGCCGCCCACGGCTCCGGCCGCCATCACAGCGATCCGCATGTAGCCTCCCTAGCCGCCTTCAGTCTGGTGAATCTGCGCCGAGATGTCGGCCATTGACATGTTCGCATTCCGGAACGCGTCGGTGCGCGGGAGGCTGAGGCAGACGCCATCGAGGACGGGGTGAGAGTGCCTCCCTCCTACTCCAAGACGCCGACGTGCAGCTGGGCGCCGATGTCGATGCTGTGGCTGTAGTCGACAGGGACGTCGATGATCGACGGGCCATCCTCGCGCAGCCCCTTGTCCAGCGCGGCCAGGAACTCCTGCTCCGTGCGGACCCGGTAGCCGTGGGCGCCGAACGCCTCGGCGTACCCGACGATGTCGTACTCGCCCAGTTGGACGCCCGATTTGCGGCCGAACTTCATGACCTGCTGGAACGCGACCATGTCATAGGCGTTGTCGCGCATCAGCACGTGCGTGAACGTGGAGCGCAGCCGGTGCGCGGTCTCCAGCTCCATCGCGCTGAACAGGAAGCCGCCGTCGCCGGACACGGACAGGATCTGCGTGCCGGGCCGGACCAGGTTCGCGGCCATGGCCCAGGGCAGGGCGACGCCCAGTGTCTGCTGGCCGTTGGTGAACAGCAGGTGCCTGGGCTCGTAGACGCGGAAGTGCCGGGCCATGTGAATGTAGTTCGTGCCCATGTCCACCGTGATCGTCGCGTCGTCGTTCAGGTGCTCGCGCATCTTCAGGACCAGCCAGGCGGGGTTCAGCCCGGCCGGGCCGTGCTCCCCAGCCGCCGCTTGCTGGTCGATGTCGTCAAGCGCCTGCCGCTGGGCGGCGATCTCGGCGGCGAACTCGGCGGTCAGGTCGATGTCGCCGAGCTGCCCGGCGAGCTCCCGGACCGTAGCGCCGACGTCGCCGCGCAGTTCCAGGGCGGGCTGGTAGTTGTTGTCGATCATCGCGGGCAGCGAGTCGATGTGGATCACGGTCCGCGCCGGGTCGGCATTCCACCGCCTGGGGTCGTGTTCCACCGGGTCGTAGCCGATCGTGACCAGGACGTCAGCGTGCGCGAGGACCATGTCGCCGGGCTGGTTCTTGAACAGTCCGACCCGGCCGACGTAGCACGATTCCAGTTCGCGGGAGACCACCCCGGCCGCCTGGAAGGTCTCCACGATCGGCAGCGCGGTCGCCCGTAGCAGGGCGCGCACCGCCTGGCAGGCCTCTACATCCGCGCCGCGCAGGCCAACCATCAGCACCGGCCGGGCCGCGGACCGGATCACGGCGGCGGCCTTGTCGATCTCGCTCGCCGGGGCCGGTCCCAGCGGGGTAGCGGGGGCCGCGGAGGTGATGCTGGCATCGGTGGGCGCGGCCATGACATCGTCGGCCAGCACCAGGGCCACGGCCCCCCGCGGCTGCGTCGTCGCGATCCTGAACGCGTTGGCGACCGCTTCCGGCACCGTTCCTGGGTCGGTGATCTCGGCCGTGTACTTGGTAACCGTCGACAGCAGCGCCGCCGCGTTCATCGACTGGTGGGTGCGCTTCAGCCGGTCCTGGAGCGGCACGGCGCCGCACAGCGCGACCACCGGGTCCTGCTCGGTGTTGGCCGTGACCAGGCCGATTGGCAGGTTCGCCGTCCCCGGACCCGAGGTAACGAGCACCACGCCGGGGACGCCGGTCAGCCGGCCGATGGCCGCGGCCATGAACGTCGCGTTCTGCTCGTGCCGGCACACGATCAGTTCCGGGCCGCCGTCGGCCAGCGCGTCGTAGGGCTCGTCGACGTTCGCGCCCGGGACGCCGAAGATGTAGCGGACGCCGTGCGCCGCGACGCCTTCGATCAGACGCTGCGCGCTGCGGACGGAACCGTCAGAGGGCATGACTCGCTCCTGCGTTGACTGGCTGGCCGATCCGGGTCACAGGAGGTTGCAGCGAGGCTCGCTCACGACCGGGCGAGGCGCATCATTCGAACCGGGTGATTCCGGTTTGTCGGAGAAATCGAGGGCCAGGGCCTCCTCCGGCTTGTCCACCCTTCGGTTACCTATAGTGATGCCATGCTCGAGCCCGCCTGGCGGGAGTCGCACGAAGGAGCACGAAGGAGAAAGCGCGTGGATCTGGAAGAGGTATTGGCGAAGGTCGTCGAGCTGGGCCAGGAAGAGCTGCACATCCTCCGCAAGCGAGCGGAAGAGAAGACACCCGCCCGCGACCACGGCCAGGACTTTCACGACATGCAACAGGCCGCGGACCGGCTGGACCACCACGCACACCTGCTGCGACGGCTGCACGACAAGGAGTGGGCCTCCGGCTGGCGCCACGAGAGCTTGGGAGACGTCAGGGGCGGCTGATCGGCTCCGCCGACCCGGCGGCCTTGAGCGTCAGCACAGCAGGGAACCCCTTGTCTCGATGAGAATCTAATTCTCTGATATGAACGGCAGGTTTTCATACCTAGCATCGCCACAGTCAACAGCAAGATTCATCCGAACGGGATCGTGGCGCCTGTTTTCGACCTCTTGATTATTCTCGCACTTGGAGAAGATAGTTTCCGCCGTGGTGCCTGCCGGGTGAAGGAGAAGCGCCGTGGACTTCGAGCTGAGCGAGGAGCAGCGGCTATTTAGACAGACGCTGCGCGAGTTCGCCGATAAGGAGATCGTGCCGGTCGCGACGGAGTGGGAGCGCGCCGGGAGGTATCCGGCCGAGATCGTCGGCAAGCTCAAGGACCTCGGGCTGTTCGGCCTCAACGTGCCAGCGGAATACGGCGGCCTCGGCGCCGACCGGGTCTCCTACGCGCTGGCCTTCGAGGAGATCGCCCGAGCCTGGCTGGGCGCCGCCGGCCTGTTCGGCCCGCACTCGGTCGCCTGCTGGCTCGTCTCCCGGCACGGGACCGATGAGCAGCAGGCACGGTACCTGCCCGGGATGGCCACGGGCGAGATCCGCTCGGGCATCGCGCTCACCGAGCCGGGCGCGGGGACGGACCTCCAGGGCATCATCACCACGGCCGCGAAAGACGGCGACGACTACGTGGTGTCAGGGACCAAGACCTGGATCACGAACGCCCGGGTTGCCGGCATGCTGCCGGTGCTCGTGAAGACCGCCAAGGCCGAACGCGCACCCCACGGCATGTCGGTGCTGCTCGTCGACACGGACTCGGCGGGCTTCTCGGTCGGCCGGGACCTGCCCAAGCTCGGGTACAAGGGTCCGGAGACCTGCGAGCTGGTGCTGGACCAGGTCCGCGTGCCGGCGCGCAACCTGCTCGGCGGCGAAGAGGGACACGGCCTGCGGCAGATCCTGAACGGCCTGGAGATCGGCCGGATCAACATCGCCGCCCGAGCGGTCGGCGTCGCGCAGGCCGCCTACGACGCGGCCCTCGGCTACGCACGCCAGCGGCGGGCCTTCGGCCGGCCGATCGCCGACTTCCAGGCCATCCAGCTCAAGCTCGCCGACATGGCGACCGAGATCCAGGCGGCGCGCCTGCTCACCTACTGGGCCGCGGCGAAGTCCCAGGCTTCCGGCGGGCGGGTGGACATGGAGGCCGGCATGGCGAAGATGTACGCCTCCGAGGTCGCCATCAAGTGCGCCCTCGAATCGATGCGCGTGCACGGCGCCTACGGCTACTCGGCGGAGTTCATCGTCGAGCGCCTGTACCGCGACGCGCCGCTGATGGCCATCGGCGAGGGAACCAACGACATCCAGCGGCTGGTCATCGCGAGGTCGCTGATCTCAGGTGCGGGGCACCTGGGCTGGTGATCCCGATCCAGCCGCTGCGGGGGGAAGGGCCGTCGGGGCCCGCCTGCTCTACCGCCGCTGAACGGCGGGAATGATCCGGACGTCACCGCCGAGCTGAAATACCAGGTTGTGCAGGTCGGCGGTCGCCATGGCGCGCAGCATGGGAAGCTCGGCCGCTGCCTGCGCCTCGTCGGACACGTTGAGCGGCCAGTCGCCCGCCGTGCGGCTTCGCAAGTGCGGGTGGTGGAACTGCGTGCCGAAGTGGGCGCGCAGGATCACTGGCTCGATGCCCGCGGCCTGCTGCTGCGGCCACGACAACGTCCATTCGGCTTCGACGCCCCCGCTGTTGTCCGGCCGGACGCCGGTGCCGCTGACCTCCCCGGCGCCGAGCAGCAGTTCGTCGTTGATCTCGCCGAGCGCGCGGCACGCGTACGGGTCGATCAGCGTCACGGCCTTCCCGAAGAGTTGCTCCTTGTCGCTCCGTGACCGAGCGCCAAAGTGGGTACCGTCACGCAAGTCGCTGAAGTGGCGTAGCAGCGCGCCGGTGTAGCCCTGGCTAGGTGTCGACATCTCGTCCCCGCATATCGCCTAGGTCCTCACAATGACCGTACCCCCCAACATCGTGGATAGAAATTGCCCTCCCAGGGCTTGGTAACCGTCTACGAGCAAATCGACTAGCGTTTGCGGAGTGGATGACACGACGTGGCTGGACGCCACCGCACAAGCCGACCTTGTCCGTCGCGGTGAGGTCAGTCCCAGGGAGCTGACCGAGGCGGCTATCGCCCGGATCGAGGCGGTCAATCCGAAGCTGGATGCCGTCATCAGGACCAGGTTCGACGCGGCGCGACAGGAGGCTGAGGGCCCCTTGCCTGATGGTCCGTTCCGTGGCGTGCCGATCCTGTTCAAGGACCTTGGCAGCATGGTCGCGGGTGAACCGATGGCGTTCGGCCTTGGGCCGATGCGCGACCTGGCGTTCCCGGTGACGTCCTACCTGGCGGAACAGTTCCTCGCGGCCGGTTTCATTCAGCTCGGCCGGACGAACGTGCCCGAGCTTGGCACCACGGTGACCACCGAGGCGCGGAGCTTTCCCGCGGCGCGCAACCCGTGGGATCTCGGTCATTCGACCGGCGGCTCGTCAGGCGGGTCGGCCGCCGCGGTGGCGGCGGGCATGGTGGCGGTGGCGCACGCGAGCGACGGCGGCGGCTCCATCCGCATCCCGGCCAGTGAGTGCGGGGTGGTCGGGCTCAAGCCGACCCGGGGGCGCGTGAGCCAGGGGCCGGTGGTGGGAGAGGCCTGGGCCGGGGGCGTGATCGACGGGGCGGTCACTCGCACCGTCCGTGACGCGGCCGCCGTCCTCGACGTGATCAGCGCGCCCATGCCGGGCGATCCGTACTACGCGCCGCCGCTGCCGCGCCCGCTGACGCGGGAGGTTGGCGCCGATCCGGGCCGGCTGCGGATCGGCGTGCTCGACCGGCCGGGTGCGGAAGGTTTTCTCGACGACCCGCAGTGCCGCGCCGCGGTGGCCAGCGCGGCACGGCTGCTTGAGTCGCTCGGCCACCACATCGAGCAGTCCGCGCCCGCGGCCATGTTCGAGCCGGAACTCCCGGACCATTTCAACGCCATCATCGCCGCCGACACCGAAGCGACGATGCAGGCCTTTGAGATGCTGCTCGGCCGGCCGATCGGCGAGGACGAGATCGAGCCGCGCAACGCCGCGTACCGGCGGGCAGGCAAAGCGCTCGACGCGGTGACCTATCTGGGGAGCCGGGCGTGGTTCGGCATGTGGTCGCGCCGGATGGCGGAGTGGTGGAACGACCATGACCTGCTGGTGACGCCTACCGTTGGCGCGCCCCCGCCCGAGCTGGGCTGGTTCACCGCCGCCGGGGCAGAGGAGGAGGGGACCCGGATCGCCAGCTTCATTCCGTACACGGCGCAGTTCAACATGACCGGCCAGCCGGCTGTGAGCCTGCCGTTGCACTGGACACCAGGCGGCTTGCCCGTCGGCGTACAGCTAGTCGCCGCCTACGGGCGTGAGGACCTGCTCATCCGGGTCGCCAGCCAACTCGAGCAGGCCGCGCCGTGGAGTGACCGGCACCCGCCAGTGCACGCATGACTTGTTAGGGGTTCTCGACCAGCAGGAGGTCTTGTTCGGCCAGCAGCTTGTCGAGCCTGGCCTGGTCGACCCGGCTGACGATGGCTGCTTCCTCCTGTCGATCACGGGTGGTCCGGGGCCGCAATGGAGTGCTCATGCTCTTTATCCTTCGCGGGGCGCGGCCCCGGCACCTGAGTACGGATGCTCATCCACGGTGAGGTGATCAGCCTACGACGTCGGCCTCGATCGCGGCGGTCGTGATCGCGGACGCCGAGCAGCCCGATGACCTGATCTTGGCCGGGCCGCCGGCGAGCAGCGTATTGATGAGCGATGATTCGGCCACGGTGCTGGCTGTCATGACCCCGTTCGCCCCGATTGGTCCGACCGCCACGACGTTGGATCCGAGGTCCAGCTGACTCGGGCTGACGCTGGTCCTCGCCACGACCTTGGTGGAGCTCGAGGTGGTCACGCGCACCCGAAGTCCCGCTGGGACGCGCGTGACCACGGTGAAGCTGCCGTCGTGCGCGTCCACGACCGTGCCGTCCGCGAACGGGGGCATCGCGCCAGGGGCGGGCTTGCTCCCCAGCTTGGGGGCGTTGGGCGGGATGGACGGTCCGAAAGACGACGGCGATGGCAGGGTCGCCTCGATGCCCACCTGGCTCGCGACGAGCGTCTCGCCGGACCAGCTTCCGTCCACGAAGACATGCGAGCCGTCGGTGATGTCGCCGACCGTTCCGCTCGCGGGGCGGGTTATCGCCGACGAAGCGGTCGTGGCCACCGTTACCGGCTTGGCCTGCCAGGTCCTGTTGACGTGGTCCTGGTCATTCGCGGGCTGGATGATCAGCTGCGCGCCGTTGACCTGATCGAGCGTTCCCGCGGTGATGTACATCCCGGGGCATCCGCGCACCGCGGTCAGTCCGGCGGCCGTGGCCTGCTGAGGGTGCGAGCGCGAGCTCGCGCTCGCGTTCGCACCACCGCGCGCGTCGGCCGTGCCCCGCGGAGCGCCCGTACCGCCCTGGGCGGCTGAGAGGCTGTAGCCGGTTCCCGCGGCCACCAGGGCCGCCGCCCCGGCCATGGCCACGACCGTGGTGCGCCGCCTGGCCGGGTACGCAACCGGCGCGCTGAACGCCACGGTCAGGCGGGCACGAGCGGCGTGGCGCATCCTTGCCACATCATGCGGGGACGGCGGCTGGAGTTCCTTGAACAACTTGATCTCATCCACGGTAGGTCTCCTTCTGTGGTCCAATGCCTTCGCTCGGGAGCGCTGGGTTGGTCTCGCCGAGAGCCTGCCGGGTCCGCACCCGGATTCGGTGCAGCCGCGATTTGACCGCGCTGACGGACGTGCCGAGCGCCTGCGCCGACTCCTCGTACGTCAGGTCCGTCCAGGCCACCAGGAGCAGCAGATCACGGTCCTGACGCGTCAGGCCGGACAGCACCGCGGACAACCGCGGTCGTAGCTGTTCCGCCGTGACCCGGTCAGCCACGCGATCACCGAAGTCGGCGGTGACCGTCTCAGCGTGGACACGGTTCAGTGCCTGCAGATAGCGGCGCTCCGCCCGCCTGTGCTTACCGATCTGGCGGATGGCGATGCCGTACAGCCACGGCCGAGCGTTGGCCCGCGACTGGTCATAACCGCCGCGGGCGCGGAAGGCGGCGAGAAACGTCTCGGCCGTCACGTCTTCGGCCAGATCGCCGCCAAGCCGGGCACCGGCATAACGCAAGATGTCGTCGGCATAGCGGTCGAAGATCTCCCCGAAACGGCTCGGGTCGCGGATCGAAGCCCGGACGATATCCGCGTCGCTCGGGTGCCAGCCCTTGCCGGCTCGCTCCACGTCGTCCGCGGGCGTGTCCGGCCCGGGCTGACCGCTCATACCGAACCGCGTCAGCACGGCTCACGTCCCTGCATGGGCTGCCTCTTTCCGCCGTCGGAAATGACCTCACCCCTTGTTACCCGCAGCCCCAAAACGAGTTGCGGGAAAACAACGGCCCCGGGCAACGTCCAGGCGTTCACCGACGACGTGGATCCAGCGCGTCCGTATCTCGACCAGCGTGGCCCAGGAGAGCGACGCGCCTATTCGTGCTCGCCGGGCGTGACCTCCACGGCGCACGGGTGCGGAGGGAACGCGAGGGTGAACGCGGACCCGTCCGAGCCGGTCCGTACCTCGATGGTTCCGCCGTTGGCCTGCGCGACGCTGCCCACGATGGCCAGTCCGAGGCCCGCGCCTGGCATCGCTCGTGCGGCGGGTGCCCGGTAGAAGCGCTCGAAGATGCGGGGAAGGTCCTCGTCGGCGATGCCGGGGCCGTGATCGGCGACCGACACGCGCGCGGCCGCGACGACGACGTGTACCGCGCCGCCTGGTGGACTCCACTTGATCGCGTTGTCGATCAGGTTGCAGATGGCGTGGTCGACCCCGGCGGGATCGATGTGTACCAGGCATGGTCGCAGGTCCGCGTCGATGACGGCATGCGGCAGGCGCTGTCGCACCCGGTGCACCGCCTCGCTGGTGAGCTGGTCCAGGCGCACGGTCTGACGGTGCGGCGCGCGCTCGTGGTACCGGGCGAGGTCGAGCAGGTCCGTGATCAGCTGGTCGAGTTCGCCGGCCTGTTCTCGCGCCGCCCGCACCAGGGCGGGCGCCTGCGGGTCGGCTAGCCCGGCGCCATCCTCAAGCAAGTCCAGGTTCGTCGTCAGGCTCGTCAGCGGGGTGCGCAGCTCGTGTGACGCGTCGGCGACCAGCTGACGCTGTGCGGTGACCGATTCGTGCAGCGCGGCCAGCATGGTGTCGAAGGACGAGCTGAGCCGGCCCACCTCGTCGTTGGTCCCGGTGGAGCGGAGCCGGGCGGTGAGGTCGCTGGTCCGGGTGACGTGCTCGGCGGCGGCGGTGAGGTCGGCGATGGGCCGGAGGATGCGGCCGGCGGTCAGCCGCGCCACTGCGTAGGTGATGCCGGTGGCCGCCACGGTGAGCCCGGCGAGGAGGAGGGCCGCATTGCGCAGCGCCCCGTCGTCGGCGTTGGCGGCCCGGCTGGTGCGCACCAATCCGCCGCCCGAGTCGCCGGGAAGAGGGGCGGTGTAGACGCGGAACTGCTGGCCGCGATCGCTCGCGTTGGCAAAGTACGCGGGCTGGGCGCCTTCGGCTACCGCGACATCGAGTTTGTCCAGCGGTCCGAACGGCGTGGGCTCACCGGGCACCGCCGCGGTGAACAGCTGGACCGTCACGCTGCCGACGGTGACCGGCGTGTTGATGTCAGGGGTCGATTGATTGTCGCTGCCCGCTTGCTTGAGGCCCCGGGCAATACCGCCTGCTTGCTCCGCCGCTGCGACGAGGGACAGGTCGGCGCGGGAACGCAGGCTCGCGGCGTAGGAGAAGTACACCACGGCGCTGACGGCGGCCACGACGATCAGCACCCCGACCGCCGCCGCTACCGAGAGCCGATGCCGCAGCGTCACGGTGCGTCTCTAAGGACGTAGCCGAGCCCCCGCACGGTGTGCAGGATCCTCGGCTCACCGGCTGCTTCGAGCTTGGTGCGCAGATAGCCCATGTACACCCACAGGTTGTCCGAGCGCATGGCGAAGTCGTAGCCCCAGACCGCCTGAAAGATCTGCGAGTGGCTGAGCACCCGGCCAGGATTGCGCAGGAACAGTTCGAGCAGCAGGTATTCCGTGCGCGTGAGGCCAACCTCGCGCCCGCCCCTTGTCACCCGTGCCGCGGCCAGATCGACTACGACGTCGGCGTAGCTGAGTCGTTCGGCGCCGGCCGCGTTGCGGCGCAGCAGCGCGCGCAGGCGGGCGCGCAACTCGGCGAGCGCGAACGGCTTGACCAGGTAGTCGTCGGCGCCCGCGTCCAGCCCGGCGACGCGGTCATCGACGAGGTCGCGGGCGGTGAGCATCAGGATGGGCGTCCTGTCGCCGCGGGCGCGAAGCCGCCGGCACACTTCCAGCCCGTTCGGCTCGGGCATCGCCACGTCGAGCACGATCGCGTCGACGCTGGCGGCTACGAGGTGGGCCAGCGCCGCGTTGCCGCCTTCCGCCGCGAGCACCTCGTAGCCGTCACGCCCAAGCGCGGTGGACAGCGATCGGCGCACAGCCGAATCGTCGTCGACCACAAGGACCCGCACGTGACTCATTATGCGCGGGTCCTGTGCCTGCCAGCGCGGCTCACGTGTGGGTCGCGGCGGTGATGATTCGTTGTGCTGTCGCGTGCGACACCCCGGTCGCAGCGGCGAAAGCGGCGATGCCCGCGGCGGTGTCGCCACCGGCCTCCTTCATGGCCACGAGGCCGGCCTGTAGCTGGTTCACGCTGATCCTCGCGGACGCGGCGAGCCCGTTCAGCTGGGCCGGCGCCGCCGCCGACTCGCGAGCGCTCTCCTCAGACGACTTCATCGGTCTCGGCATGCCGGTCGTTGAAGTTCCGAACACGGCGACTATGACTCGCTGTGCCGTAGCCTGCGATACCCCGGTCGCCGCGGCGAAAGCGGCGATAGCCGCGGCGGTGTTGCCGCCGGCCTGCTTCGCGGCCCTCAGCCCGGCCTGTAGCTGGCTCACGCTGATCCCGGCGGACGCGGCGAGCGTGCTCGGGGAATCAGCCGACGCGGACTTGCTCGCGGACGGGGACGGCGCCGGCGCCTGTGGCGACTTGCTGGCGCTGGGTGCTGACGCCGCCGGTGGCGTCGGCTTGCCGGACGGTGAACCTGGCCCGGACGCCAAAGCGGCGGCCGGGAGGGCGATCGCGGTCGCTGTCATGACTCCCGCGACGGCTAGACGATGACGGAAAACCAGCATGGGGCGCTCCTCACCTCGGATGGTCACCCCCCAGCCCACAGGCCGGGCCCAAGATCGGCCCTCCGAAGACCTAAGAGAAACCTAGGAACGCCGGCGCGGGTAGCCGTTCCGCTCGCGCCGTCCGCGTCAGACCGGCTCCCATGTCCCACAGGCCCCACCACACTTTCATCAGAGTCGCATCATCGCGAAAACTGGCTCTTATCCAAATCTCGTGATGGTAACGACAGCAGAGGCAGCTATGTGGCCGACCGATTTGCGGGCTATGTCCGGATATACCTCCTTGCCGGCGGCTACCTTTCCCGGATGAATGGCCCATTCAACTGCCAATAGCAAGCTCAACGGGACATTCATCTCCCGGGGCCAACGCCAGCGACTGCGCTTGCCCGTGCTGGGAGTCGCCAGTACGTGACCTTTACGTCACCGCAAACGAGATTTGGACAAGACCCCAAATTTTGCACCTATTGATCGGCGCCGCCGTAGTGGCGCCGCTGCCGGTCCGGTCCGCTGCCGGTCGGGTCCGCGCCACGAACCGAGCGCCACGGCTGGCGGCACGAGCTGGCCGAAGGCGGCCGGCGCGGTCTTCGGCACGGTCGCGGTCACCGCGCTCCAGCGGCCGCTCCCGTGCACGCGCACGGAAGAGTGATGAGCGTGGCCGCGACCCTCCAATCCTGGGTCGAGACCATCGCCCTTCCGCTGGGCGGAGTGACACTGGCCGCCCTCGGCGTCCGCGCCGGCGCCCTGACCCTGGCCGGGGTCGCTATCGCCGCCGGACTGATCGGGCTCGTTCCAGCCCGACGGCTCCGACGCTAGAGTCCGGGAGTTGATGTGCTCCTTCATCTGGTCCAGGCGGGTGAGGATCGGGTAGTCCCGACGGACAGCGCGTTCCCGTGGCCGATCACTCCACTGGCAACCTCCGGGCGGTGAACCTAAAACGGCTATGAGAGTACTATTCTTCCAATTCGCAAGTAAGGATCTCGCATTTGGAGGCTACGCTATCGCTATGGCACGCATGGAACTCAAGATGCGGGCGTGGGGCTGGGTGACACGCCGCCAGGCGTCGGTCGCGACCAAGAGCGACGCGGACGTCATCGCCTTGCAGCGGCGGCATGTCCCCGACAACGCCGTGTCGAACTGGCTATTCGGCTCGCTTCCGGCGGCGACCGCGAAGGCCGACAGGACGATCCCGGGCCCCGACGCCGACATCCCGGTACGCGTGTACCGCCCGCGCCAGCCCAGTCAGAACTCCAGTCAGAACTCCAGTCAGAACCCCCAGCCGCTCGTCGTCTACTACCACGGTGGCGGGTTCGTGTTCGGCGACCTGCGGATGGGTGACTGGCTGTGCGGCAACGTGGCGGCGACCGTCGGTGCCGTCGTCGTCTCCGTGGACTACCGGCTGGCGCCGGCGCACCGGTTCCCGGCCGCCGTCGAGGACTGTTACGCGGCCCTGGCGTGGGCCGCGGCCAACGCCGCCGAACTCGGCGCCGGCGGCCCGCTCGGGGTGATGGGGGAGAGCGCGGGCGGCACCCTGTCGGCAGTGATGGGCCTGCTCGCCCGCGAGCGCGGCGGCCCGGCGATCAGCCACCAGGCGCTCATCTACCCGGCCACCGACATGACCGCGCCGCGGCCCGCCGCGCTCGCCAACGCCCCGTTCCTGTCCGCCGCCGAGATGACCGCCTACCGGCGGCTCTACCTCGGCCCTGACGGCGATCGCAGCAATCCTTGGGCGTCGCCGCTGCTCGCCGCCGATCACGCCGGACTGCCCCCGGCGCTGATCCAGGTGGCCGAGCACGACCCGCTGCGCGAGGACGGGGTGCGCTACGCCGCCGCGCTGCGGGCCGCCGGCGTGCCCGTCCGGCTGACCGAATACGTCGGCGTGCCGCACGGCTTCGTCAACTTCCCTGGCCTCTGCCGCACCGCCCACCAAGCCCTGGCAGAAATATGCGCCGAGCAGACAGCCGCACTCGTTCCGGATAATGAGCCTGTGCCATGAAGCTGCCGAGCAAGCTCATCGAGCGCGCGCTGAAGCTCGGGCCGGTGCTGACCGCGGACATTGTCATCACCCATGACCTGCGCGTGCCGATGCCCGACGGCGCCGTGCTGCTCGCCGACCGTTGGGCGCCGCGGACCGGCGGCGACTCGCTGCCGCTCGCCCTGCTGCGCAGCCCGTACGGCAGGGGCAAGCTGATCACCCTCGCCATGGTGCGGCCGCTGGCCGAGCGCGGGTTTCAGGTGCTCATTCAGAGCACCCGCGGCACGTTCGGCTCTGGCGGCACTTTCGAGCCGATGCGGAACGAGCGGGCGGACGGCCTGGCGACCCTGGAGTGGGTGCTGAAGCAGCCATGGTTCGGCGGCTCGATCGTGCTCTTCGGCTCGAGCTATCTGGGGTACGTGCAGTGGGCGGTGGCCGACAGCCTGCCGCCAGAAGTCAAGGCGATGATCCCGCATGTCACCGACTCGGCGCTGACGCTGGAGTTCCTGCGAGCCGACGGGATGTCGCTCGAGACGCCGTTCGGCTGGGGTGTCATGACCGACGGCCAGGAGCGCCGCGGCGCGATGCTGCGGATGCTCCGCGCGGACAAGAAGAACCTGCGCGCGCTGGCCACGCTCCCGCTCGGCCAGGCCGACGTCGCCGCGCTCGGCCACCACTCGACGTACTTGCAGGACATCCTCGCCCATGACGCGGACGATCCGTACTGGGCGGCCCTCGACCACAGGGACCGGGTGGCGAAGGTCAGCGTGCCGGTTAGTTCGGTCGGCGGCTGGTACGACATCTTCCTGCCCGGCCAGCTCCGCGACTTCACGGCTCTGCAGGACGCGGGGCGCGCGGCGCGGCTGACCGTCGGGCCGTGGACGCACCTGTCCCAGGACGCCACGCCGATACGGGAAGTGCTCGAGTTCGGGCTGGCTCACGCCCGGGGCGAGGAGCCCGCGCCGCGCGCCCCGGTCCGGCTCTACGTCATGGGCGAGGCCGGCCGAGGGGAGGCAGGCCGAGGGGAGGCTGGCCGAGGGAAGGCAGGCCGAGGGGAGAACGCCTGGCGCGACTTCGAGTCCTGGCCGCCGCCCGGCTATCAGCCGACGCGCTTCCTGCTCCAGCCCGGCGGCGCGCTGGCCGGTGAGATCCCCGCCGAGTCAGACCCCGATTCGTACCGGTACGACCCCGCGAACCCGACGCCCGCGGTCGGTGGGGTCCGCATGGTCCGGCGCGGCGGCGGCCGTGCCGACAACACCGCGCTGGAACGCCGACCGGACGTGCTCACCTACACGACGGTTCCGCTCGACCACGACGTGGAGGTCATCGGCGAGGTGAGCGCCGAGATCTGGTTCCGGTCCAGCCTGCCGTACGCCGACGTGTTCGTCCGGCTCTGCGACGCCGTCCCCCGCGGCCGGTCCTGGAACGTCTGCGACGGTCTGACCCGCCTGTCCGGCGCGAACGAGATCACCTGCGCCACGGTCCGGCTGTGGCCGACCGCGTACCGGTTCAAGCGCGGCCACCGGATCAGGGTCCAGGTCTCGAGCGGCGCTTTCCCGCGCTACGCCCGCAACCCCGGCACCGGCGAGCCGCACGCGACCGCCGCCCGCCTGCTCCAAGCCGACCAGCAGGTCTACCACACCCCCGCACACCCCTCAGCCATCATCCTCCCCATCCGCGTGGCCTCCTAGCTGCCCCCCCGGCCCCGCCAGGCCGCCTGATCGTGAAGAGATTTTCTCCTCGAAAACTTGCTCAGAGGCGGGAGGCGGGAGGCGGGAGGCGGGAGGCGGGAGGCGGGAGGCGAGAGGCGGCTGCGTGGCAAGCGGACACGGTCATTGCTGCGTCCCCACCGTCTCCTCGGACGCGGATGCCGGAGGCGCGGGCGCCGGCCGCCAGAACGTGGCCAGCATCCCCGCGGTCGCCACCACTGCCACGCCGAGCGCGACGCCGCCCCCGGCCCAGCCCGTGATCTCGACGCCAAACGCGTTGTCCAGCGAGAAGCGACCGGGCCCCAGCACGGCGAGCAAGAGCGAAACCACGGTCAGCACGAGGACGTACTCATATCCGTCCCTGAACACGAAGAAGCCGTTCGGCCGGTGCGCCAGCAGTCCAGCGATCAGCATCACCGAGATCACCGCGGCGCACGCCAGCGGCGTGAGCAACCCGACGATGAGCAGGAACCCCGCGCCCAGCTCCGTGACCACGCTCATCCACGCCTGCAGCACGCCATACTTCAGGCCGAGGCCGCTGAACCAGCGCGCGGTCCCCGCGATGCGGCCACCGCCGCGCCAGTGGTTGTATCCGTGCATCATCATCGTCGCCCCCACGACGACGCGCACCAGCAGCAAAGCGACGACAACAGGGGGGTTTCCCATCTCAGTCTCCCGGGGTTGGGCGAGGGTGACCGCGGGCGAGCGCGCATTCCACGGCGAACGCCAGCACTTTCCAGTGATACGCCACGCACCTGGCGAACATGAAGTACGCGGGCCGAGGAAGATCCTCGGTCCTGCGGGAGCACAGAGCATCCGTCCGTAACCAGTTCGCATTATTCGGATTCGGAACGGCGGTGCGTTCACCCCCACGGCCGCCCGCTGTCCGCCGTCGAGGTGCCTCGCCCGCGCGGATCGTCGCCTCCCAGTCCGTGCCGCCGTCGCCGACATGGCGCGTGCCGCGGGGCTGTCGACCGCCCACTTCAGCCGGGAGTTCAAGCGAGCCTTCGGCCAGTCGCCCACGGCCTACCGCCGGGTGTGGCCGCCGCCGGCGCGTTACGCCAGGCCGCGGAACCGCACGTTTCGAGAAGAGCAGCGGATGGCGAGTTCATAGGGTTAATTCATGATCAAGATCACCAACACCCAATTCTGGGTTCACGACCAGGATGAGGCACTTGCCTTCTACACCAAGACGCTTGGCTGGGAGGTCCGGGCCGACGTCACCATCGAAGCCTGGAACTTCCGCTGGCTCGTAGTCGGCCCTGTCGGACAAGAGGGCATCGGGCTCGTGCTCATGCCGGTCCCGGGCCCGCCGATGCTCGACGAAGAAGGCAGCGCCGCGCTGGCCGGGCTCGTGGCGCAGGGCGCGGGCGGGACGCTCTTCCTTGAGACCGACGACTGCCAGGCGAGCTACGACGAACTGTCCGCCCGCGGCGTCACGTTCAACGACCTGCCGATGAAGCAGGCCAATGGCATCGACACCTCGTTCCGCGACCCGTCGGGCAACAACATCCGCCTGACCCAGGTGCTGGACTTCGACCCGAGCCGCCGTTGACACCTCCCCCCAACACGTCGACCCAAGCGGTTACGTCGCCGCGGACAAAGCCGCCTCTGCGTCGCGAAGAGCCTGCTCGGCAGCCTGGATACGCCACGGCTGCAGGTCGGCTTGGCGGGCCAGCATCAAGGCACGGCTCAGCAGGTCGACAGCACGCTGAAGGTTCCCGGCGGCCATCTCGGCCTCGCCCAACGCCACGAGAGCGCTCGGGATCCGCCGTGGATCGCCAAGCCTTTCGCGCAGGGCAAGCGAATATCCCAGCTGCCGTACCGCCTCTCGCGGACGAACGTCCTCAATAAGGTAATAGAAGCCAAGGTGCCGGTGGATCTCCGAGCGTCCGTACAGGTCGCCGCTCTCCTCCACGGCCTCGGCCAGGCCAAACGACCGCCAGAAGTACGGCATCGCGGCGGCCCAGTCGCGGCGCAGTACCTGGAACACCAACGCCACGCCAAACAGCGCCCGCGCGGTCCCCGCCGGGTCACCGATTTCTTCCCAGATGGCGAGGGAACGGCGCATCAGCTCCTCTTCGGCGGCCACGTCCGCATCATCAGGTGTATCGCCGCCGACCAGTGTGGTGATGTTGCGGTAGTGACGCACCATGCCCAAGCCACCAACGGCGAGGGCCTCAGCCTCTCGGTCGCCATCCCGCTCCGCTATTGCCCGCGCTTCGCCGAACAGCCTCTCGGCCCCGGTGAAATCCCCTGTGCGGAATGCCGCCTCGATCAACGCCTCGTCAGCTGCCGCGCATACATGGCGAGCAGTCCGCCCAGACTGGATTGTCATGACCGACAGCGTAAGGCGTTTACGTCGCCTATCAGTCGCTGATGATGCCGTAGGCGCAGAAGTCCCAGATCTCATCGGCGGTAACGGGACGCATGCCGTCGGCGGCGCCGGTTCCGTCGGGGCTGGGATGGCCGCTCGACTGAGCGGCGAACATAACCGTCTCCATCGTGAGCGCGGCGACGCGGCGCGGCGACGCGGCGGCTCGCAGCTGGCCCGCGTCCGCGGCGGCCGTGGTCAGCCCCGTCAGCAGGTCAAGCAGTGGCGCGTGCGCCCGGCGCACCTCGGCCGGGTGGCTGAGCAGGAGCTGGGGCCCGAAGTCGGTGAACAACGGGCGGCGGGCGCGAGGCTCGGGCCGGGACAGCTCGAACAGCAGCTGGACAGCCGTCTTGAGGGCGGTGGCCGGGTCATCGTGGCCGGCCGCCGCGGCGGCGATCTGGGCGGTGGCACTGCGCAGCGCGTCTTCGAACAGGGCGAGCAAGAGCTCGTGCTTGCCGTCGAAGTGCTGGTAGAACGAACGCAGCGATTGCCGGGAGCGGTCGACGACTTCCTGGACGGTGAAGTCCGTGGCGCCCTTTTCCGCGATGATCGCCTGGGCGGCGTCGAGGAACCGCTGGACGCGCTGCTCGGCGCGCTGCTTGGCCGCCCGGGTGGAGCGTTCCACGGCGCGCTGCTTCCAGACCGGCTCATCAGCCGGCGTGGACGGTACCGTCGCGAGCGCATCCATGTTCTGAGTCATATGTGCAACATTACTGTACGATTACGGAAGGCGGCATACCACTTCGATCGTGTAACTTCTGCCATCCGCGAGATCGCCGTTTTCGGCGAAGAGAGTCCCGTTACCGACATGCGGTTGCTGCGCCCGGCGAGCGGCGCGGCGCGGAGCTGCGCGGCACGGTCGAGATCGTCGGCGAGGTAACGCAGATCACTCATCCAGAACGGATCGTTGTCGCGCCTCCCAGGGACCACCCTTCCTCCCCTGGGTGAGTCATTATCGAGGGTTACGGAACCACGATCAGCGGCAGTTGGCGTGCCGCGCCAGAGGTCAGCAAGTGAACTGACAGGGCAGGCGCTTGATGCCGTTGACGAAGTTGGACAGCAGGCGGTCCGGTTCGCCGACGGTGATGTCGGGGACGCGGGTGAGCAGTTCGCGCAGCATGACGGTGATCTCGCGGCGGGCGAGGTGCGAACCCAGGCAAAAATGCGGCCCCGGCGCGCCGAAGCCGACGTGCGGGTTCGGTGACCGAGTGATGTCGAACCGATCGGGGTCGGTGAACATCGTCTCGTCGCGGTTCGCCGAGTAGTAGAACAGCGCTACCTTGTCGCCCTCGTGGTAGTCCTGCCCGTTCATCGTGTAGTCCCCGGTGAGGGTGCGCCGCATGTACAGGACCGGCGAGGCGTAGCGCACGATCTCCTCAGCCGCCCCGCCGATCCGGCCCTCGAGGTCGGCAAGCAGCAGGGCACGCTGCTCCGGGAACTCGGTGAACAGCATCAGCGCGTGCGACAGCGCGTTGCGGGTGGTCTCGTTCCCGGCCACCGCCAGCAGGACGAAGAACGAGGCAAGCTCGGGGCCGGTCAGCTGTTCTCCGTCTATGTTCGCGGTCACCAGCGCGGAGACCAGGTCCGCGGCGGGAGCCTGAGCACGGGTTGCGGCCAGGCTGGTGACCAGCTCGGCTAGCGCCTGCCCGGCGCCGAGCAGCTGGACGACCGCCTCATTCTGATCCTGCGCGACGAACTCAGGATCGAAGCCGGACAAGATGATGTTGCTGTTGGCCAGGACCATCTCGTACTGGTCGTCGGGGACGCCCATCATGTCGCAGATGATTTTCAGCGGCAGCCTGGCCGCGACCCGCGAGACGAAATCGCCGGGCCCCATGGCCAGCAGGTCATCGACGACCGCGGTCGCCGCCCGGCGGACGTCCTCCTCGAACCTGGCGATCATCTGCGGCGTGAACGCGCGGGAGACGATCCGGCGCAGCCTGGCGTGCCTCGGGTCGTCCATGTTGATCATCGAGCCGAAGTACTCGTTGAACTCGACCGGCAGGTCCCCGATGCTCGTCGCGCCCCGGCTTGAACTGAACACCTCCGGGTGCCTGCTCGCCTCGACGACGTCGGCGTACCGCACCAAGGCGTAGTACCCCGGGCCCGTCTCGATGAAGGGCACGTCAGGCTCGGCGAAGAACCGCGGTCGCGGCTCGGCTCGCAGCAAGGCGAACGAGGCAGCGCGTTCAGCCAGCGGCAGACCCCAGAACTCGGTGGCCGACAGGTCGATCCCGGCAACAGTCATCACCCGCCGCCTTCCTGAGAACCTTTTCCTACTACATCACGGCGTCCCCGGCTCGGACTAGACGCAGCGGATCTATTGCTGGTTTAGCAATGAAATTTGCCATCTTCCCGCGCCGCGGCACATGGTGGGGTATGAACGAGAACAACGAGAGCTATGACGTCGTAGTGATCGGCGGGGGCGCCGCAGGGCTGGCCGGGGCGGTGGCGCTGGCGCGGTCCCGCCGGTCGGTGCTGGTGATCGACTCGGGCGAGCCGCGCAACGCGCCGGCCTCGCATGTGCACAACTTCCTCACCCGTGACGGCACGCCGCCCGGTGAGATCTACGCGGCCGGCCGCGAGGAGGTCGCCACGTACGGAGGGCAGGTCGTGACCGGCCGGGTCACCGCGCTGAGCCGGGATGGCGAGCACTTCCGGGTTCAGGTAGGTGACAGGGACGTGACCGCGCGGCGGTTGCTGATGGCGACCGGGCTGCGTGATGAGCTTCCCGAGGTGCCTGGCCTGGCCGCCCGGTGGGGAATCGACGTCCTGCACTGTCCGTACTGCCATGGCTGGGAAGTCCGTGACCAGCGCGTCGGCATCCTCGCGACCGGTCCGGGCGCGGCCCACCAGGCGCTGCTGTTCCGCCAGCTCAGCCCGCATGTGACCGTGCTGCGGCACACGGCGCCTGAGCTAGCTCCCGAGCAGCGGGAGCAGTTCGGCGCGCTGGGCATCGCGGTCGTGGCGGGCGCGGTCACCCGCGTCGAGGCCAGCGAGAGCGGACTGACCGGAGTCAGCCTCGCCGACGGCTCCTTCGTGCCCTTGGACGCGCTCATCGTCGCGCCCCGGATGACCGCGAACGCGGAACTGCTGCTGCCGCTCGGGTTGGTCCCCGCCGAGGTACGGGTCGACGGGCAGGTGATCGGAACCCAGGTCGAGGCCGGGCCGTCCGGTGCGACCTGCGTGCCCGGAGTGTGGGTGGCCGGCAACCTCGCCGGCATCCAGGCGCAGGTCATCACGTCCGCGGCCGCGGGGCTGACCGCCGGCGCCGCCATCAACGCCGATCTGGCCGCGGAGGACGCCAGGCGTGCAACGCTGCGCCGTTCTGCTGCCGATTTATTCACCCGGACGTTATCGCAGGTTAACCCTGGGGTAGCCGGGTGCAGGGCACTCTTCGGAGGTTCCTAGCGGATCGGTAGGGTGACAGCAGCAATCTTGGGCTCCACCGGGAGGCTTCACGGAGGGGAGGTGATTGGTGCCTGCGCTTGGCACGTTCCCGTCGCGGGGAGTATGGCGGCGTCCCGGACTGCGCCCGGTGGACCTGATCGTGTTCGCCGCGCTGCTGGCGCTGCTGTTCGGGCTGCTGCGCCTGGCGCCGGCACTGAACGCCCCGTTCCTGCCCAAGACCGCGGCGTCCACCGTGTCCACCGACCCGGCCAACCTGCCGTACTACGCGGTGCGCTCGCTGCTGCGGATGTTCATCGCGCTGATCCTGTCGCTGCTGTTCACCTTCGTCTACGCCACCGCGGCGGCGCGGCTGCCCCGGGCGGAGAAGGTCCTGGTCCCGGTGCTGGACATCTTGCAGTCCGTGCCGGTCCTGGGCTTCCTCACGGTGACCGTCACCGCGTTCATCAACTTGTTCCCGGGCTCCGAACTGGGGCTGGAGTTCGCGTCGATCTTCGCCATCTTCACCTCGATGGCGTGGAACATGACGTTCGCGTTCTATCACTCGCTGCTCTCCCAGCCGCGCGACCTGGACGAGGCGGCGCGGGTCATGCGGCTGACCAAGTGGCAGCGGTTCTGGCGGCTGGACGTCCCCAGCGGGATGATCCCGCTGGTGTGGAACGGGATGATGAGCTTCGGCGGGGCCTGGTTCTTCCTGGCCGCCTCCGAGTCCATCAGCGTGCTGAACCACACCTACGCGCTGCCCGGGATCGGCTCTTACGTGGCCGCCGCGATCGAGCAGGCGAACCTCGGCCGGGTCGGCATCGCCATCGTGGTCATGGTGGTCCTGGTGGTCGCGGTCAACTTCGTGTTCTGGCGGCCGATGGTGGCCTGGGCCGAGAAATTCCGCGCTGAGGAATCCGCGGCGACCGAACGGCCGCGGAGCATCGTCTTGGATGCGCTTCGTCATTCGGTGCTGCCCGACGTGGTGGCTCGCCCGGCGCGCCCGGTCGGCCGGTTCCTGGACCGTGCCACCCGGCCGTTCGGCTTGGCTGAGCACCCGCTACACCGCTCGGCGACACGCGCCCGTACCGGGGACGTGTTCTTCGCGGGAGCGGTCAGCGCGGTGGTGATCTTCGGCGCCTACAAGGCACTGGACTATGTGCAGGTCCACGTGGGACTCGGCTCGTTCGGCCACGCCTTCCTGCTCGGCGCCGCGACCTTCGGCCGGGTCGTCGTCCTGCTCATCTTCGCCAGCATCATCTGGGTGCCGATCGGGGTGTGGATCGGGATGAACCCGCGGGTCTCGCGGCTAGCGCAGCCCATCGTGCAGGTGCTGGCCTCGTTCCCGGCGAACTTCCTGTTCCCGTTCGCCGCGGCGTTCTTCGTCGCCACCGGACTGAGCCTGAACATCGGTGGCATCTTGCTGATGGCGCTCGGCGCCCAGTGGTACATCTTGTTCAACGTGATCGCCGGGGCTTCGGCGATCCCCAGCGACCTGCGCGAAGCGACGACCCTGATGGGGGTGCGCGGCAGGCTACGCTGGAAGCGGTTCATCTTGCCCGCCATCTTTCCCGCCTACGTCACCGGCGGGATCACCGCGGCGGGCGGCGCATGGAACGCCTCGATCGTCGCCGAGATAGTGACCTACGGCCACCATCACCTGGTCGCGACGGGCCTCGGTGCTTACATCGCCCAGGCCGCGATGACCGGGAATTTCCCTGAAGTGCTGATCGGCGTGGCGGTGATGAGCGTGTACGTGGTCGGGCTCAACCGGCTTGTCTGGCGGCGGTTGTACCGCCTGGCGGAAACGAGGTACTCGCTATGACCGCCGAGCACGTGGCATCGGGCGCGCCCGGCGCCTCGCCGACGCGTGGCGCCGGGGGGGAGGTGCTGATCGAGGCCAGGGGCGTGACCAAGACGTTCGCCACCCCTGACGGCCGAGCCCTGCCCGTCCTGGACGGTGTCTCCTTCACCTTGCGCGAAGGCGAGATCGTCGCGCTGCTCGGCAAGTCCGGATCAGGGAAATCCACCCTGCTGCGCTGCATCGCTGGCCTGATCGCCCCCTCGTCAGGCACCGTCACCTACCGCGGCACCCCGCTGAACGGCGCCAACCCGGGCGTGGCCATGGTGTTCCAGTCGTTCGCCCTGATGCCCTGGCTGACCGTCCAGCAGAACGTCGAACTGGCCATGCAGGCCCGCGACGTGCCCGAGGACGCGCGCCGCGACAAGGCGCTGCGGGCGATCGACCTGATCGGCTTGGACGGCTTCGAGTCCGCCTACCCCAAGGAACTGTCCGGCGGCATGCGGCAGCGGGTCGGCTTCGCCCGCGCCCTGGCCGTCGACCCCGACGCCCTGCTGATGGACGAGCCGTTCTCGGCCCTCGACGTGCTCACCGCCGCCAACCTGCGCGGCGAGCTCACCCGGCTATGGGAAGGCCGGGAATTCCCGGTCAAGGCGGTCCTGATCGTCACGCACAACATCGAAGAAGCCGTCCAGCTCGCCGATCGCATCCTGGTGCTGTCGTCCAACCCCGGGCGTATCCGTGCTGAGCTGCCCGTCGACATACCCCGCCCCCGCGACCGGCACGACCCCCGCTTCGAGCAACTCGTCGACACCGTCTACGGCATCCTGACCGGCCGGGAAGAAGCCGCGGAACGCGCCGCGGCCGCGGCCCCCCCAGGCGCGCCCGCTCCCACCCCCGCCGAGCTGCCGCTGCCAGAAGTCTCCGCGGGCGGCCTGTCCGGCCTGCTGGAGATCCTCGCCGCCCGGGGCGGCGAGGACGGCCTGGCCGAACTGGCCGAAGACCTCAGCTTCGAGATCGACGACCTGCTCCCGCTCGTCGACGCTGCCGTCCTCCTCGGCCTCGCTGAGGTGCATGACGCCCAGCTGAGTATCACCGACATCGGCAGCGCCTTCGCGGCCGCCGACATCGACACCAGCAAGACCCTGTTCGGCGAACAAGCCGCGGACCACGCCCCGCTGATCAAGGCGATCCTGCGCGCCCTTCGCGCCACCAGCGACGGGTCCTTGCGTGAAGGGTTCTTCCTGGACCTGCTCCGCCGCGGCTTCTCCGATGAGGAGGCCCGCCGTCAGCTCGACATCGCCATCGACTGGGGCCGCTACGGTGAGCTATACGAGTACGACGCCGAACGCGGCGAACTGATCCTCGAGCCGTCGTCACTGCCCGCGCCCAGCCGCGCGGGCTAGGTAGGCGGCCGTGGCCCGCTCGCTGACCGCGACGTGCCGAGCGGCCGGGCCAAGGCGCAGTTCCTGGTAGCGGTCAAGCACGGTGGGTGTTGCCGTGGAGGCGCTTACGCCTACTGTGAGCTCGGCCATGAGCCGGGCCAGCGCCGCGACGTCGTACAACCCTTCGCGGAACCCGCCGCCGACCATCGGGCTGGCGGCGTGGGCGGCGTCACCGGCCAGCGCGGTCCGTCCACGGATCAGCCGTCGCGGCTTGTAGTGCACGATCGGCGTGCCGAACACGGTACCGTCCGCCAGGGCTTGGGCCAGCGCCTCGCGCCAGGGGCTGGGCCAGTTCGCCGCCGCGAACGAGGTGAGCCGCTCGCGCACCGGGTCCGGCAGGTCCCCGGGGGCCAGACTGCCTTGGATCGTCTCGCCATCAAGCAAGCCCATACCGCGAAGCAGGCTGTCCTGCTGAGGGTCATACCAGACCAGGTTGAGCCGGCGGTTCCCGACACCCGTGTCGCCTGCCGCGCCCGGCACCAGGTACGTCACCAGGCGGTAAGGCCCG
>Ga0210395_10000315_pt1 | contig 37984 bp, 28 predicted proteins | sample IncBWH4OmetaG_FD_150861 | JGI IMG/M metagenome (GOLD analysis project Ga0210395, IMG submission 150861) | Forest soil microbial communities from Barre Woods Harvard Forest LTER site, Petersham, Massachusetts, United States - Inc-BW-H-4-O ... | reverse complement strand
TTTTTTGGGCGCCTTGTCCGGCAAAAAGTAATGCGAGTGCCATGTGTAAAGGCTCGTTTAATCGCCGGGACGTGAAAAAACCAAGCTGATTCGTCAGCAGTCTTTGGTCGTAGTTGGTATTTAGTAGTTGGTAATTGGTGGCTGACGGATCGTGGATGCGGCGGTTGCCGCAAATTGTCACAGCAGTCCCTGCTGGAATTCAAACTGCCTCAGCCCAGATCTACACCGAGGCGAAGTCGCATCAGACAATTTCAAATCTCCGATACCAAATACCAACTACAAATTACCAACTCCCAATTGCGACCAACAACAATCCCGCCTATCCGGAATTCAAGAAGATGCCCTTGAGATTCATTTCGAGGGCCTGCGGATTGGGCGAGAATTTGAGGCCGTCGATTTTGCTGATTTTACCGGCTTTGATGAGGCGATAAAGATCCTTGTTGAAGGAGAGATTATCGGCGTCGGCGCCGGAATCGAGCATCCCCTGGATTTTATCGAACTGACCGTCGATGATCAGGCCGCGCACGACGGAGTCCGCCTGCAAAATTTCCAACGCGGGCTGCCGGCCTCCGCCCTCAAGGCAGGGAATCAGTTTTTGGCAGATGATACCCTTAAGGGTGCCGGCGATCTGGCGGCGCGCCTGGAGTTGTTGTTCGGGCTGGAAAAATTCAAAAAGGCGCGTGATGGACTGCTGCACCGTGGCCGCATGCATGGTCGAGAAGACCAGGTGGCCCGTCTCGGCTGCGGAAAGCGCAGTTTCAAAGGTCACGCGGTCGCGCATCTCACCGATGAGGATGATGTCGGGATTCTGGCGGAGCACGGATTTGATCGCCATGGCAAAGTCAGGCACGTCCAGGCCGATTTCGCGCTGGTTGAAAATGGACTTGTCGTGTTGGAAGGTAAACTCGATGGGATCTTCGATCGTGACGATATGGCGGTCGAGGTTCTGGTTTATCCAGCCCAGCATCGCCGCCATGCTCGAGCTCTTGCCCGAACCGGTGGCGCCACAGACGAGAAGGATGCCGTCTTTGGCTTTGCAAAGCTTGATCAACGGATCGGCCGAGAGATTAAGCTCTTCAAACGAGGGCACCCGGCTCTTCACATGGCGGAAAACAATGCTAGTCGTGCCGCGCTGTTGGAAGGCGTTGACGCGAAAACGCCCAATCCCGTCCGCGGTGTAGGCAAAGTCGACCTGGCCATCATTTTCCCACTGCTGCTTGAAAACGCGTGGAACCTTTTCATCGACGAACTCTTGCACTTCCGCGCCCGTGAATGGATCCATGTCTACGGGCTTCAGCCGACCGCCCAAACGGACGTAGCCAGGCTTGTTGGATTTGATAATGATGTCGCTCGCGCCGCTCTCGACGGCGAGCTTGAGGAGTTCGTTGAAGATTTCTATGTTCATTTAAACTGGCCGGCGTGACAAAAAAACAAGGTGAATTTTGTAGGGTAGTATGCTTTGTTGGGCAAGGTCTCTTTAATCTAAGGTACTTTTTGACACGGTTTTCCATGAAACTCCGCCCGCTCACTGGCGCGATCACCGCGCTCGCCACGCCGTTTAAGAACGGCCAGGTCGCCTACGACGATCTGGCCCGGTTTGTTAATTTCCAAATCAAAGGCGGCATAAACGGCCTAGTGCCCGTGGGCACCACGGGCGAATCACCCACGCTTTCGCACGAGGAGCATATGGACGTGATCCGGGCCACCATCGCCGCGGCCCGCGGCCGCGTGCCCGTGCTGGCCGGCACGGGTTCAAATTCCACGCAGGAGGCGGTCGAACTCACGCGCCTCTCGCACGAAGCCGGGGCCGACGCGATGCTCGTCGTCGCACCGTACTATAACAAGCCGAGCCAGGAAGGGATCTTCCGCCACTATTGCGCGCTCGCCGAAACGACCGACCGGCCCATCGTGCTTTACTCAATTCCCGGCCGCTGCTGCGTGGAGATCGGCGTGCCGGTCATCGAACGTTTGCGCGCCAAGTATCCCCACGTCCGTTACATCAAGGAATCCGGCGGCTCGGTCGATCGCGTGGATCAGATCAAGCATGCGCTGGGCCGCGACATCACCGTACTCAGCGGCGACGACTCACTCACCCTGCCCTTCATGGCCGCCGGCGCCGAGGGCGTCATCAGCGTGGCCTCGAACCTGGTGCCACGCGAAATCGTCCAACTGGTGAAGTTCGCCCTGGCCGATGATTATGCCAGCGCCACCAAGCTGCACCGCAAGCTCTACCCGCTTTTCAAGGCGCTCTTCATCGAGCCCAATCCCGTGCCGGTCAAGACGGCCCTGGTGCGCGCCGGCATCATCGGCTCGGCCGAGGTCCGCCTGCCGCTGTGCGAGATGAGCGCCGCCAACCTGAAAATCCTGACTGGCGTGCTCGCCGCGCTCGGCAAATAAGGGTGTCATTTCAAACTGCCATGCCACTCACCATCCTTCTCAATGGGGCCAAAGGCCGCATGGGCCGGGCCATCACCACGGCCGCGGCCGAGCTGGGCATTGTCATCGGCGCCGCCACCGATGCCGCAGACGACCCGGCCGCCGACCTCGCGCGCTGCGATGCCATCATCGACTTTAGTTCGCCTCCCGCCACCGGGCGGCTGCTCGAGCTGGCCGTCGCGAACCACAAGCCGATCGTGATCGGCACGACCGGACATACGTCCGAGGAAAAGAAAAAGCTCCTCGCCCTCGCCGCGCGCGTGCCCTGCGTGTGGGCGGGAAATTTTTCCGTGGGCGTAAACCTGCTGTTTGCCCTCACGCAAGAAGCCGCGCGCGTGCTCGATTCGGACTACGATGCCGAGGTAATCGAAATGCACCATCGCTTTAAGAAGGACGCGCCCAGCGGCACCGCCACGCGCCTGCTCGAAATTATCCTCGAAGAGCGCAAGCTCACCGCCAAGGCGCTGCGCCACGGCCGTTCCGGCATCACCGGTGAACGCACGCCAGGTGAAGTGGGCGTGCATTCGCTGCGCGGCGGCGACGTGGTGGGCGACCATACCGTTATTTTTGCCGCGCTGGGCGAACGCCTCGAGCTCACCCACAAGGCCTCGGACCGCGCCATCTTTGCCCGCGGCGCACTGCGCGCCGCCCAGTGGATCGTGAAACAGCCGCCCGGCGTTTACGACATGCAGGACGTGCTGGGTCTAAGAGCTTAGCCTTAAATGATTACCTCCATCCACGGCACGCTGGTTGCAACGTCACCCCTGCTTGCCGTCATCGAAACGGGCGGCCTGGGCTACGACGTGCACATCCCGGTGACGACCGCGGAAAAACTTCCCGTCACCGGCGCACAGGTGAAGCTGCATACACTCGCCGTCTATCGGGAGGACGCGCAGACCCTCTACGGTTTCGCCACCGTGGAAGAACGCGATTTTTTTCGCCTGTTGATCGATAACGTGACCGGCGTCGGGCCGAAGGGCGCGCTGACGATCATGAGCAAACTTTCACTTTCGTTGCTTGAAAGCGCCATCCGCGCGGGCGACATCGCCACGCTCGCGAATTGTCCCGGCATCGGCAAAAAAACCGCCGAGCGCCTGGTGGTTGAATTGAAGAGCAAGCTGGGCGCGCCGACGGCCGGTGAATCGGTTTCTTTGGGCAGTTCTTCCCCGGCCGGGACTGCGCCCGTCGACAGCAAGCAGCATGATGCCGTGATGGCGTTGATAGCTCTCGGTTACAAAGCCGCCGATGCCGACCAGGCCGTGCGCCGCGCCGCTCTCGCGCTCGGCGGCCGGGTCACAACCGAGGCACTGGTGAAAAAAGCGCTCAACGGCTAGCAGCGCGTCGGACTTTGACCACACGCTGCTAAACCAAAATGGCGGAGCCATTTGTTAAGGAGCCCGACGGGCTCCTAGCGCTGGAACTGGAAGCTCGCCATTTCCTCCACGGGCTGATCGTCAGTGCGTTGTGCACGCGGAAAGCGCAGGTCGGACGACGGTGCCTCGGCCTGCGGTACAAACACATTCTCGGTATTGTCGACCGCAGGCATGGGTGAAAGCTCGATCTGCCTCATCCAATCGAACGTCGCGCGCTGGGCGTCGCCGGCGGCCTGATTGTTGGCGATCGAAAATTTATTGGCCGTCATGACGGTTTTGAACTCGGCCGGATGATCGCCGGAGGCCGGCGCCGCCAGGTGGAAGGCTTCGGGCGGCACGTTAACTTGGGCCACTTCGTTGCCATTGGGATTCACCACCGGCGCGGAGGTGGAAGCCGAATGATTGACCAGCATGAACGCGACACAGGCTGCCGCGGCCAATCCCGCGCCCAGCGAGATCCTCGCCAAGCGGTATCCGCGCGCGGGGAAAGCCGTGACTTTGCCCTCGGCCTGGGTCAGGGCCTGGTTCAACGAGGTGGCTGGGGCGTGGAAATTTTCGAAGAGCAGCGTACACGCCCGGTGCATGCGGCAATACTGCAAATAGGTGCGGCGATGCGCCGGGCTGCGCGCAATCTCCGCCTCCAGCTCAGCTGCTTCCTCGGGCCCGATTTGCCGGTCGATGTAAAGATTGATCAGCTCGATGAAACGCGACTCTTTCATGCGAAATCCCCTCCCAGCTTTGCGCGCAGGCTTTCGCGGGCGCGCGCGATGCGGCTTTTGACCGTGCCGACGGAAATGCCCAGGATTTCCGAGATTTCCTCGTAGGACAAATTCTTCACGTTGCGCAAAATCAGGACTTCCCGGTGCTTGGGGCTGAGTTTTTCCATGCCGGCAGCGATGCAGGTGACAAATTCTTGCGTGACGGTTGCATCCTCCGGTGTCTCCATCTCGGCGGCAAAAACTTCGGAAAGCGGCGTGGTGTTGTCGGACGAAACCGGCTGGTCGAAAGACACCGTCTTGTCGCGTTTGCGGCGCCACCAATACCAATAGCGGTTGCGGGCCAAGTTGGTCGCAATCTGGTAGAGCCAAGTGGAGAAGGCCGATTCGCCGCGGAAATTGACCAGCCCGCGATGCGCACGGATAAAGGCATCCTGTGTGACTTCTTCGGCATCCTGCTGATTGCGCAGAAGGTGGTGAACCATCGAGTAGATGCGATCCCAGTAGCGCGTGACCATTTCGCTAAAGGCCGCCTCGTCGCCGCCTTTAAAGCGATCAACGAGCGTTCGGTCTAATGCAACTTCTTGGGCTTTGATAGACATACTGTCCATCTGGCTCTGATGCGTGTTATCGAGAATTGTTCCCATGGGTGATCGGAATGGTTGGAGATTGGTAGAAAACGGGCAGATTGCAGGGTAAGACGCTATTGAATGACCAAAGTTTTACGAAAAAACATGATTTTTCGCAAGAGTGTGTTTCGGAAAATCCTTGCCAGCATGGACGACTGAAATCTATTTCCGCTACCTTCCGCGACTGTGTGGGCTGGTAGCTCAATGGTAGAGCAGCATCCTTTTAAGTTGTTGGTTCCGGGTTCGACTCCCGGCCAGCCCACCATCCGCCGACGCCCCGACTTGTCGGGGCTATGGCGAGATGTCTCGCCGTAGCCTTGGCGAAGGCGGACACAAAAGAACGATTAACCTCACTAGCTAACTTCGCGTTCCAATACCAGCATGCTCACTTGCTCGGCGGGCTATCTTCTTCGTCGTCCGGGTCGTAATTGAGCGTGGCGTAAACCACCCCGATTAAATTTAACGGGGTGACGAGTTCATCGTCAGCCTCCTCGTTATTCAGCCCGGCCACGCGCCAGCCCTGGGATTCTTTTCCAATCAGCTTGTGGACCACTTCGATCCCGCGTGAGTTGCGATAGGCCACGGTCATGCCGAGCTGCAGCGTGTCGTAGGGCACGGCGTTGATGACAAGCATGGTGTTGTCGCCGTAGACCGGCAGCATCGAATTGCCGGCGCCGGCCGCCGCACTCCGCCCTTCGGCGCGTTGCGCGAGCATCTCTGCATCATTCCATGCCTGGAGTTTACCCACATTGGCGGAAGGAGGCGCCTTGGCCGCCGCATCCGCGGGCTCGCTGTCGCACCCCGTCAACAAGGCAAGGAAAAACACCGGCCCTAGTTTGCATAAAATCGAACAAAGAAACTTTGGCAAAGCTTGCACAGGCAAAGATTTTATAGTTATGCTCTTTTCCATACCTTGGGTAGGATGTATTAAACCTAACGCATATGAAGCGACTTGTCATCGTCGAAGATCAAACTGCCATCCGGGAAATGTTGGTGGAGATCCTTCATTTGGATCCCAATTACAAGCTCGTGGGCGAAAGCGGCGATGGCCAGAGCGCCTATACTTTGTGCATGGATGTGAAGCCAGACCTGCTCGTGCTCGATGCCAAACTGCCCGGGCTGAACGGCGTCGATCTTCTCCGCCGCATCACCAAACAGCTTAAAAATGTCCGCGTGCTGGTTTTTTCCGGCCATGAAAACCCTGTCCTGGTGCGCGAGATGCTCGAGGCGGGCGCGCATGGTTTTGTGGAAAAAACCGCCGGCTTGGTTGAATTTAAAAAAGGCCTCGAGACCGTGGCCAACGGCGGCACTTATTTCGGCCCGGCCGTCGCCGCCCTCCTGCGCAACGTCGTGGCCAACCCAAGCGCCAGCGCCACCGCCGATTTCCTGACCGACCGCGAACGCGAAATTCTCCAGCTCGTCGCGGAAAGCCACAGCACCAAGGAAATCGCCTCCAAGCTCGGCATCAGCGTGAAGACCGTGGACAACCACCGCACTAACTTGATGCGCAAGCTCAACCTCCACGACGTCGCCAGCCTCACCCGCTACGCCCTAGAGGTCGGGATCATCGAGCCGAAAAAAGCGCTGCCCTGACGAGAAAAGCTGCAAGCCAAAAACTGAAGGCTGAAACCCGGTAACGTTTGGCTTCAGCTTTCGGTCTTCAGCCTTTCAGCCTTTCCCGATAACGCTCCGCCAGCACATCCGCCAGCCGCTCGTCTTCACCCACGAGCCCGGTTGAGACGATCTTCAAGTCCGGCTGCGCGCGCATGGCCCCGGCACAGATTTCAGCAATGTCTCCGCCCGGTCCGGCATGTCGCCCGGGCGACAGGAATTGCAGCGCCACCACCACCTCGCCCTGGCCAAAAATTTTATCGCGCAGCAAATCGGCCAGCAACGGCTCGGTGAACGCGAACTCCGGCTCCGGTCGCCGTTCCATCGAGGCCACCGCCACTTCGCCCCCGAGCAACTGCCGCAATTGTCCGCCTAGGAAATCCCGCACGGCCGCCACGGAGCGCTGTGGGCTGCCGTGATCGACCAGCGCGACTTTTGGCCGGTTCCAGCCCGCGCCGGTCGTCGCCCGGCGCACGCCGTCGGCGAGAATATCCGCCATTCTCGTGTCGCCTGCTGCATTTACGTCCACCAGCCAGCGCGCAATGCGCACCCGCAGATCGGGAAATTTCTTGCGCAAGGCCTGCAGCCGCTCCGGCAGGTAGTCCGTCACGGCCGCACTTGGGCCGAAAAAAAGCGGCAGCAGCACAAAATCGTTTTCGCCCCGTGCCGCCGCGGTGGCCAGCGCAGGCTCCAGCAGCTCCGCCCGTTCGCCTCCCAGTTCGGCGGCGTCGATCGTGCTCGAATGCAGCAGCGACACCGCCCGCACGTCGGTGCCGTCCAGCCGCGCCCGCAGCCCACTCGCGATGCGGCGCAGGCTCAAGGTCGAGGCTGCGCGCAGCGATCCGTTGTCGAATAAAAAGCAAACTGGCTGGCGGTTGGTTCCCACTGGTGCAATATTGCCGAATAAATCCTTGCCGTGCCAATGCGATTGCTCAATAACGACAAATCTTTCCGTCTCACATGAAGATCATCTCCTCCGTACTTTCCCTCACTCTCCTCAGTGCCGCCGTGCTGCTCGCCGGCTGTGCGACCAAAACCAAGAGGCCCACGCCTGACCAGACTGTGATCGGCCCGAACGGGCTTAACCCGGAAAACGTCAACACCACCGACGCCAATGCGCCAGGCTTGCAGCAACGCCTGCCCGAGGGCGTCATCGACGATGGCCATCTCATTCACGGCCTGCTCCCATCGGTTTATTTCGACTTGGACCAATCGGCGATCAAGCCGGGCGAACGCTCGAAGCTGGCCGATGCAGTCACCTACCTCAAGGACAACCCGACAAAAAATCTTCTGCTCGAAGGCCACTGCGATTGGCGCGGCACCGACGAATACAATTTGTCACTTGGCGACCGCCGTGCTCAGAGCGTGAAAAAATATCTCGTCAAGGCCGGCGTCGATGAAAGTCGCCTTGAAACGCTTTCCAAGGGCAGCCTCGAGGCCATCAAGAACGGCACCGCTGAACAGATGGACCACGACCGCCGCGTCGATCTCGACGTCAAAAAGGACAACGGCGATGCCACCGTGCCAGACACCGCGCCATCCGCCGCACCAGTCGCTGCGCCAGCGCCAGCCAGCGGCTCGTAACGACATTCACGCATAAATTCCTTTTCTGACAAAAAGCCCCGGATGAAAATCCGGGGCTTTTTTTATCCTGCCGCCAGCGCCATCAGCACTTTTTGCGATACCGCCATGCCTTTCCGCATGATGCTCAGCTTAAAGCTTTCGTTCGGCGCATGCAGGTTGTCCTCCGGCAAAAACAGGCCCAGCATGACCGAATCGAGCCCGAGCACGCGCTTGATATCGGCGATGATGGGCACGCTGCCCCCCTCGCGAAGATAGAGCGGCGCCTGGCCGAACACCTCGGCCACCGCTGCGTCGGTCGCACGAAACACCCGCGCCAGCATCGGCGATTGGCCGGGCGGCGTGTTCGCGCGGCCAGGCGGAACGACGATGTACGGCGTGCCCTCGTGCTGATCGACGATGCGGAAGGTCACGTCCTTCGGCATGCGCTCGTGGATCGCCTGGTACAGGAGCTGGCGGATCTTCGCGGGCACTTGGTTCGCCACGAGCCGGCAGCTGATTTTCACGAAAGCCTTGCTGGGGATGACCGTCTTCGTGCCCTCCCCTTGGTAGCCGCCGCCGATGCCGTTGAATTCCAGCGTCGGCAGGAAGCGGATCGCTTCAAACGGCGTGTATCCGGGCGGCGTGTGAAACGCCGGGATGCCGAGAAACTCGCGATATTTTCCCACGTCGCCGCCAAGTTTTTTCAACTCTTCGCGCTCCCATGGCTCGACTTCCACCACGTCATCGTAAAATCCCGGCACGTTCACGCGGCCGTCGGGCGTGTGCAGCGAGGCGCACAGCTCGGCCAGCGCCTGTATCGGATTTCTCAATACCCCGCCATGCAGGCCCGAGTGCAAATCGCCCCGGGAGCCGGTGACCTCCACGTCGCACAGCACCAGCCCGCGCAAGCCGCAGGTGATGACGACCTGCTCTTCGCTCGGGCTGAGCGTGTCGGAGAGAAAAACCAGGTCGGCTTGGCGCAGCTCGGCCTGGCGGGACTCGAGGAACGGCAAAAAGCTCGGGCTGCCCATTTCCTCCTCGCCCTCGATGAGAAAGGTGATGCGCAGCGCCAGGTGCGGATTTCTTTCCAGCAGCTGGGCGACCGCCGCAAGGTGCGTCATAAGCGGGCCTTTGTTGTCAGCCGTGCCGCGGCCGTAAAGCCGGCCGCCCCGCTCCACCGGCTCGAAAGCCGGGGTCGTCCACAGGTTCAGCGGATCGGCCGGCTGCACGTCGTAGTGGCCGTAAATGATGACATGGGGCCAGCGTTCGTCGCCTCCGCGCTGCGCGAGGATGATCGGATGCAGCTTCGTCGGCACGATTTCCACCGCGAAGCCCATTTCGCGCAGCAGGCCCGCGACAAACTCCCGCGCGCCTTTCATGCCCTCCTTGAATTTGGGATCGGCCGATACGCTCGGGTAGCGGACGAATTCCTTTAGTTTTTCAATGGGATCGAACATCCCGCCAACGGTGGCGTAAAACCACGCCACAGGCTAGTTGGAAAACGAACCATTTTGCTTTCGCCCGGCGTGATACATCCGGCCTTCCAAAATATTTTTACACGAAGGTCGCAAAGGGACGCGAAGAGACTTGGGTTGGCCCACATCACATTTTCATCCTTCGCCAAGGCTACGGATGACGCGGCCATGCGGGATCTACTTTTGCCGTACCATGCGAAGCCTTGGCGAAACATGGCCTTTGAAAACAGAATCATCAACGGCTCTTCGCGATCTTCTGTTACAACAAGTCCGGATCGATGGGCTTTAACCGGCTTTGCGTCCTTGGCGATCTTGGTGTAAAAATCACGTGGTATGCGCTCAGTGCTTAAAATGCCGGATGCCGGTGAAGACCATGGTCATCCCGCGTTCGTCCGCCGCTTTGATGACTTCTTCGTCGCGCACGGAGCCGCCGGGCTGGATGGCCGCGGTTGCCCCCGCCTCAGCCGCGGCAATGAGTCCGTCGGCAAAGGGAAACAGCGCCTCGCTCGCCACGACCGAGCCGTGGAGGTCGAGCCCTGCCTCCTTGGCTTTCCACACGGCGATGCGCGAGCTGTCCACCCGCGCCATTTGGCCCGCCCCCACACCGAGCGTGCGTTCGCCGCGCGTATAAACGATGGCGTTCGATTTGACGTGCTTGCAGATCTTCCAGGCAAACAGCAGGCCGGCCCATTCCTCGGGCGTCGGCTGGCGTTTCGTCACGACCTTGAATTCATTCACATTCCCGAGCGTGCGGTCGCGATCCTGCACGAGCACGCCACCGATCACCGAGCGAATTTCCTGCAGCGAATCCGCACCAATCCCCTGCTGGGCCACCATCAGGCGCAGGTTTTTCTTTTTGCCGAAAACCTGGAGCGCTTCGTCGCTGAAGCGCGGCGCGATGATCACCTCGGTGAAAATCTCGGCGATCGTCTTCGCCAGCGCGCCATCGAGCGTTTGATTGACGATGATGATGCCGCCGAACGGCGCCTGTTTGTCCGTGGCATAGGCTTGCTCCCACGCCGCACCGAGTGAATCCGCGCTGGCGACGCCGCAGGGATTAGTGTGCTTCAAGATCGCCACGGTCGGCCGTTCGAATTCGCCGATGAGGTAGGTGGCCGACGTGATGTCCAAAATATTGTTGTAACTGAGCTCCTTGCCCTGGAGCTGCTGGTAATGCTCGTGAAAGGTGCCGTAGAGCGCCGCCTGTTGGTGCGGATTCTCGCCGTAGCGCAGCGCCTGGGCCTTCTTCCACGTCAGCGTGAGTTTTTCCGGAAATCCCGCGAGAGCCGCAAGGTCGGGCGCCTCCGCCTGCGCGGCGAGATAGCCTGAGATGGCCGCGTCGTAGCTTGCGGTGCGCTGAAAAACTTTCAACGCCAGCTTTCGGCGCAGCGCCGCCAGCCCAGCCGGCTGGTCGAATGCCGCCAGCACCGCGTCGTAGTCGGCCGGGTCGCACACGACCGTCACACTCTCGTGGTTTTTCGCCGCGCTGCGCAGCATCGACGGCCCGCCGATGTCGATGTTCTCGATTGCCTCCTCGAAATGCACCCCGGGTTTCGCCACCGTCTGCTCGAACGGATACAGGTTCACTACGACGAGATCGATGAGCGCGATGCCGTGCTCCGCCGCCTGGGCGAGATGCTCCGGCTTATCGCGCCGGGCGAGCAGGCCGCCATGGATTTTGGGGTGCAGTGTCTTGACGCGGCCTTCCATGATTTCCGGCGAGCCCGTGTGCTGGCTCACTTCCGTCACGGGCAGCCCGCGCTCGGCCAGGAGCTTTGCCGTGCCTCCCGTCGAAAGCAGCCGGTAGCCGTGTTTTTTCACGAGGGCCGCGGCAAATTCGGCCAGGCCGCGTTTATCGCTGACGGAAAGCAAAGCCAGTTTTTCCATGAAACGCGTTTGTGCGCGGCGGCTCGGACCCGCGCAAGCCGAATCGAGCCCTTGAAGGCAAAGCCGTATTGGGTAGTTGGTATTTGGTAATTAGTCCGATCCCAACTACTAAGTACCAATTATCCAAATACCCCGGCCTTTGCGGGCAAGGCCGGATGAGGTTGCGCCCCGGCAAAAATTGCGTTCGTTTCTTCCCTTGCCTAGCGAATCCATAGAACTGCCCGGCCTCACCGCACAACTCGACAAGCTGGTTTACCACCACGGCGGCCCCAGCCTGCCCCCGGATAAGCCGCACGCCTTCGTTTATTTCGTCACGATCAAAAACGAATCCGACCGGACCATCCGGCTCCTGGGCCGCAAATGGGTCGTAATCCATGGCGACGGCAGCAGCCTGGTCATCGAGGGCGACAAAATCGTCGGCGAAACGCCGCGGCTCGCGCCCGGCGAGCAGTTCTCCTACAACAGCTACCACGTTACGAATTGCGACGCCGAGGTGCGCGGCTGTTTCCACGGGGTGGATGACCACGGCCAGAAAATCCACGTGGCGCTGCCACCCTTTAACATGACCGTGCCTTGCGAATAAACGCGAATATTTCGGATCGGATCCGTGTTCGGGATCAATGAGTGCCTATAAGTGTTCATCAATGGTTAAACAGCGATTAGTGTGAATTAGCGCTCATTAGTGGTTAAAGCCGCCTTGGTGGTCGCACCCTAGCACCAGAGAGGCTCTTGCCGGTATGTCTTGCTCTTGTCCGCTCCCTACCCTTGTCTCATCGCTTCTATTGATTAATGAAGCTCATTGACCTAAACCGCGATGGCGGTATCGGCGCCAACTCTCTCCTGCTGCAACTTGGCGACCTGCGCATTCTCCTCGATTGTGGCCTCAATCCCAAGCTCACCGGCCGCCGCGCCTCGCCGGACTTGAGCGCGCTGCGCGGTGCGCCGCCCGACCTCATCGTCATCACGCATTGCCATCTCGACCATATCGGGAGCCTGCCCGTGGCCATGCGCGAGTTTCCCGACGCGCCGGTCGTGATGACGCAGCCCAGCCGCATGCTGATCGAACGCATGCTGCACAATTCCGCCAACGTCATGCTGCGGCAAAAAGAGGAGGAAAACATTCCCGACTACCCGCTTTTCACCCACGACGACATCGATCGCTTCGCCCGCCGCATGGTCGGCCTGCCCTTCGGCCACGCCAAAAAATTCCACGGCGCGAAAGACGAAATCGAGCTTATCTTCCATCCGGCCGGCCATGTCGCCGGCGCGGCCGGCGTCGAGTTGCACCACAAGCACCGGCAGATTTTTATCACCGGCGACGTGCTGTTCGAGGACCAGCGCACGCTGCCCGGCGCAAAGTTCCCGGCGGGCAAGTTCGACACGCTCATCATGGAAACCACGCGCGGGCACACCGAGCGCCCCGTGGGCAAGGGCCGCGGCGCCGAGATCGCCCGGCTCATCGCCAGCATCAACGAAACCATCAAACGCGGCGGCTCGTTTCTCATCCCCGTCTTTGCCCTTGGCCGCATGCAGGAGATTCTCGCCGTCGTGCACGACGCGCGGAAATTCGAGCGGCTCGTCGATTGCCCCATTTATGCCTCGGGCCTCGGCCTCGACCTCGCCGATTACTTCGACGAGATCACGCGCAAGACCCGCCAGCTCAATTTCAACCGGAGCGTCATCAAGGAGCTCAAGCTCAAGCCTCTCCCGCGCCAGCTCAAGCCCGGCGAAGACCCCAAGCAAAACGCGCTCTATATCGTCAGCAGCGGCATGCTGGTCGAGCGCACGCCCAGCTACACGCTCGCCTCCGGCCTCGCCAGCCACGCGATCAACACCATCGGCTTCGTCGGTTACTGCGATCCCGACACGCCCGGCGGCGCGCTGCTCGCGACCAAGCCCGGCGAAAATTTTCTTTTCAAGGCGGCCAATGTGAAAACAAAGCTGAAGGCCCACGTGGAAAGATTCGAGCTCAGCGGCCATGCCGATCGCGACGAGCTGCTGCAATTCGCCATGCAAACCACCGCGCGCGCCATCGTGCTCACCCACGGCGACCAGCCCGCGCGGGACTGGTTCGCCCAACAGATCGCCCTAAAAATGCCCGCGACCAAGGTGCTCGATCCCGTGCCGGGAAAGAGTTACCAAGTTTAACGGAAAATCCCAAACGCCAAACGGCAAATCCCAAGGAAACCGGAAATAAATGCCGGAGCATTTTCGTTTTAGACCGCCCATGACGGGTGAAATTGTCATTCCGAGACCCTCGGCAAGCCGTACAGCGGCTTGCCGAGGGTCTCGGAATGACAAAATAGAGAATGAATCGCAAAGGCATACCGGTGACCGATTAAATCGAAAATGCTCGAAGCCCCAGCCACAAGAGTCCGCGCTGGTGTTTGAGTTTTATTTAATTTTTTGCCGTTTGAGCATTGGCGTTTGTGATTTGCGCGCATCGCGCGCCTCAACCCTTCAACAATCGCGCAAGGATTGCGCACACGACCGGGCTGCCGGCGTAATACTTGATGGGTGTCATCTTGAGGTCGAATTGCCGCATCGGCAGTTGTTCCCCGTTCAGGAAGTGCACTTCCCCACCCGCCTCGATGCACAAGGGAATGGCCGCCGCCAAGTCCCATATCTTGACGTTGAAATCCACCGTGCCCTCGAACATCCCCGTTGCGACGTAGGCCAGGTGCAACGCCGCGCTGCCCAGCCCGCGAATCTTGAACTGCGACAACACGCTTTCCGCGAGTGGCACCAAAGTCTTGTCGGTCGGGCTGTGCAAGCCGATGAGGCTTTCCTTGTGGGGTGGTTCATTTTTCAGCCGGGGAAGGAGCCGGTCGCCATCATGCACGCCGAAGCCCGGCCCGCCATGAATGAGCGAGCGCCGCGCGAGGTCGTAAATCACCCCGTAGACCGGCGTGCCATTTTCACACAGCGCGAGCGAGATCGCACAGTAGGCAATGCCCAGCGCATAATTGTTCGTGCCGTCGATCGGATCGAGCACCCACGCAAAGCGCGCCGTCACCGGGATGGGCGCGCCCGCATCGGCCAGCTCCTCGCTCAAGAACTGATCGTCGGGAAACTGCGCGCCCAGTTCGCGAAAAATATTTTCCGAGATGGCGATATCGACCGGAGTGACCCGCGTGCCGTCGGACTTCCAGTTGCTTTTGGCCCGGCCAAATTCGCGATGCAACAGGTCGGTTTGCGAAAGTACGGCGCGTTTGGCGGCTTCGATGCGGGAAACAAGAGTCGATTCAATGGGTGTCATTCGAGTGAAGCGATGAGTCCATCGGAGGGACGCCTTCAAGTCCATGGGGATTCTGCAACTGGTTCAGCATTTCCCGGGCTGGGGCATAATCTGGCGCGAGTCGCAAGGCCGCTTGAAGCTGGGCGATGGCGTCGGGCACGCGTCCCGGCATATTGAGCAAGGCGTTGCCAAGGTTATAGTGTGCCCCCGCTGAATCGGGATCGAGTCGCACGGCTGCTTCATACTGGGCGATTGCATCGGGCAACCGCCCCGGCTCGTTGAGCAAGGCGCTGCCCAGGTTGCTATGCGCTTCCATCGAATCAGGGTTGAGCCGCAGCGCGGCCTCAAACTGGGTGATGGCGTCAGGCAACCGCCCCGGCATTTTGAGAAAAATGGTGCCAAGATTGTCATGGGCTTCGGTTAAATCTGGGTCGAGCCGCAGCGCGGCTTCAAACTCGGCCATCGCATCAGGCCCTCGCCCCGGTAAGTCGAGCCAGGCCGTGCCAAGGTTGTTATGGGCTTCGGCCAAATCCGGGTCGAGCCGCAGCGCGGCTTCAAACTCGGCCATCGCATCGGGCAAGCGTCCCGGCAGGTCGAATAAGGCAAGGCCAAGGTTGTTGTGCGCTTTCGCTGAATCCGGGTCGAGTTGCAGCGCGGTTTTAAACTGGGCGATGGCGTCGCTTAAATGACCCGGGATTTTGAGCAAGGCGTGGCCATAATTGTTATGGGTTTCCGCTGAATTCGGATCGATCTGCAGTGCGGTTTCATACTGGGCAATGGCATCGGGCAATCGATTTGGCAGCTTCACCAAAATATTTCCCAGGTTGTAGCGCGCACGCACATTGCCCGGGCATTTGGCCACCGTGTCGCTCCAGATGGCCAGGTCGCTCAAGTAGGTCTTGTTGCGCTCCACGGTAAGGCATCCCAGTCCCACCGCCGCTGCCGCGCACACCACCAGACCGCGCCGACCAAGCAACGAATAGAGACCCAGCACAGCCAACACCACCACGGCGGCCAGCGCCAGGTACATGCGATGCTCGGCCATCGTTTGGGTGACGATCGGCACAACGCTGGAACTCGGGGCCAGGATCGCAAAAAACCAGCAGCCCACAAAGCCCAGCACCGGCCGCCGCCAAACCGCAAGAACCGTCGCGATTACCAGCAGCAGCACAATCACGGCGTAAGGCACGACCTCCTCCGCCTGCGTGGCCAGGCGTGTGCCGTAATCGAGCACCAATGGATCAGGCCACAGCGAAAGCCGCAGGTAATGCACGATGGCCGGAAATTGCGTCAGGGCGTACGACCACCCGGTAACCTGGGTGCCAAATCCGGCCGAGCCGCCGCGGCCGTGGGTGCCGGCCACCAAGCCAGCGAGTAAAAGCCAGGTGGCCGCCAGTGCGGCATAAAATAGCCGCCGTTTTCTCCATGCCTCCCGGAAAGTTCCGGCCACAAAGGTGCGATCGTAAAGCAAGACGATGAGCGGCGCTGAAACCATTACTTCCTTGCTGGCCATGCCGAGCAGGCAGCTGAGGATAGAGGCTAGAGGCCAGAGACCAGAGCCCAGTGTTTGGAAGCCGGATCGCTTCTCCTGACTCCTGTCTCCTGAATCCTGACTCCTTATAAAACAATACAGCGTCAGCAAATAAAACAGTCCCATCAGCGACTCGGCACGCTGTGAAACGTAAGTCACCGCTTCAGTTTGGAGCGGATGCACGACCCAGATCACCGCCACGGCCAATGCTAATAATGTGGGCGGGGTGCCCTCACCCCGCCCACATTCTGAAATCGCGGAACATTGCAAAGTTCTCCGCACGATGCCAAACAACACCAGGCCGGCCAGCGTGTGCACGAGCAGGTTGAAGGCGTGATAGCCCCACACCCCTGTGCCGTTGAGGGCGTAGTTGAGGGCTAAAGTCAGGTTGATCACCGGCCGTCCACCCACGGTGGATTTGACCGGTGGAAACAGCGCACTCCCCAAATTCCTTATGGTCGGGTTTTTCGTGATCGTCTCTTCGTCATCAAAAATAAATGGCCCATGGAAACTATTATGATACGCCGCCCACGCCGCGAGCACGACGACAACGCCGGCCAGAAAGGCACCCCAGCGAGCAAAGAAAAGCTTGGGCCGGTCAAGCGGCAAAGCACGGCTGGCCGCCGAGGCTGCCGCACTGGCTCGACTTTGTTTCGACATCGAAGAAATCCAATCAACCGGGGAAGCGTCGGCAATAAGTATCCATAAGCCTGTTCACCAACGGCCCATGGTCATTCGTAGTCGTAGAGTTTTGGATCGCGGATGGGCGCACGATGGCGCACGCGGAACTTGTGCCTTTTCTCTTTCAAATCTTTCGCTGCATCCGGCGGAGGCATGCCTTCCGCGCCAAGATCTTCGCCCGCATCGGCGCCGCCCATCTGTTCATCAAGCGATTCGGGATCGGCGCCTTCTTCGAGCTTGCGCACGACTTCTTCCATCTCGCCGTCCATCTTCTCGCCGGTGAGCTCCGCCATGCGGCGCATCATGCGGCCCATTGCCCGGGGGTCGTTTTCATCGACGCCGGAAAACTCTCGCTCCATCGCGCCAAAGGCCGCTTCCATGCGCGGGTCTTCCGCGGTATCGGGCCTGCCGCCGGCATTTTCGTCGTCGCCGGTTTTTTCTCTTCCGGTTTTTCCCGAAGTCGTCACGGCGAATTTGGAGACGAGCTTGACCATGCTGAACGCCGGGTCGTCGGGGCACTTCGGCACAGTCTGTCGCTGCGCCAGCGTCTTCGCATAGAACTGGTAAATTTTGTGGTTATCGGAACAGTAATACTCGTAAATCGGCATGGCGGATAACTGGCTAGGTTCGTTGTGGGCGCTTAGCAGGCTGTTTGAATGACATAAGGATTTTGCAGATGTGCCCCTACTCCGTTCGCTTCCGTTTGGCAAGTTGGTGTCCGTGTTGCACGGCGGCGCTGCGTCCGCTGGCGTTCAACCGGTCGAGCACCATGGCCAGCCGCCGGCGTTTCTCGTCGGCTTGCGCAAACATCTCCAGTTGCGCCGGGCCATCCTCCACGCCCGACAGCCGCACGCTCACCAGCCGCAGCGGACGGCGTTTTTTCCATGCCGTGCGCAAAAGTGGATTCACGAGTGGATAAAACGGCGCCTCGAGGTCGGACGCTTCCGCCAGGCTATGCCCGTGCGATTCCTGCGAAAAATCCGGATAACGCACTTTCACGGTCATTGTGCACACGCGCTTTCCGTCGGCGCGCACTTTCCGCATCAGCTCATCGAGCATGCGTTTCGCCACGCGCTCGATCTCGGCGAAGTCGCCCACGTCCGCCGCAAAGGTTTCCTGCTGCGAATAGCTTTTGGCGTCTGCTTCCTCGGTCTCGACCGGGCGATCGTCGATGCCGCGCGCCAGCAGGAGCAGATTGCGCCAGTCGCGGCCGAGGATCGCCGACAACTCGCTGTCGCTGCGCAAAAATAATTCGTGGATAAAGTTGAGCCCATGCTTGGCCAACGCCGCCTCGGTTTTCGTGCCGATGCCGGGCAGCCGGCCAATGGACAGCGGCGAGAGAAAACCCTTTTCTTCACCCGGCGGCACCACCACGAATCCGCGCGGTTTGCGGAGCTTGGATGCGATCTGGGCGACGAGCTTGTTGGCGGCGAGGCCAAACGAAGCGGTGATTTGCAGTTCGTCCCATATCCGCTGCTGCAGCGCACGCACCGCGGCTTCAACCACAGCCTGCGTCTTGAATCCGCACGGCGCCAGGTCGAGATAACCTTCATCGATCGAGTTGCGCTGCACGACGGGTGTGAGGGTCTCGCATAGATCGAACATCTGCTGCGACACCCGCCCGTAAAGCCCCGGCGTATGCGGAATCATGACCAAATCCGGGCACACCTTGAGCGCGCGTGCGGTCGGCATCGGCGTGTAAACGCCGCAAGCCCGCGCCTCGTAACTGGCCGACGAAATAATTCCGCGTTCGCGTCCGCCCACCGCGCACTTTTTCCCTCGCAACGACGGTTCGAGCGCCTGTTCGCAAGCCACGAAAAACGCATCGGCATCAAGGTGGACGATCGTTGGTAGTTTCATGGCCACTTGAGCACTTTGACACGCATAAACCACAAACGCCAAACTCCAAAACCCAAAGAAATACCAAGCCAAAGGTTTTAATTTTCCAATATTTTTTGGCGTTTGGGCATTGGCGTTTGTGATTTATCGGTGTGACCATTTCTTGATCGCCTGCCCCGTCAGCGAAAGTTCGCATGCCTCGATTTCGTTGCGCGGCCCGGCAAAGACAAGATTGCCGCCCTCCGCGCCGCCGCCGGGGCCGAGATCGATGATCCAATCGGCTAGGTTGATGACGTCGAGGTTGTGCTCGATCACGAGGACGGTGTTGCCCGCGTCGCGCAGCTTGAAGAGCAGGTCCATCAGCCGCTGGATGTCGGTCCAGTGCAGGCCGGTCGTGGGCTCGTCGAGAATGTAGAGGGTTTCGCCCTGCTGCCGTTTGCTCAGCTCGAGCGAAAGCTTGATGCGCTGCGCCTCGCCGCCGCTCAGCGTGGTGGACGACTGGCCGAGCGCGATGTAGCCGAGGCCGACCGCATCGAGCGTCTCGAGTTTTTCCATCACCCGCGGGATGTTGCGGAAAAGCAGCATGGCCTCGCGCACGGTCATCGCGAGCACGTCGGCGATGGACTGGCCGTGAAACAAAACCTCCAGCGTCTCGCGATTGAAGCGCCGGCCGCCGCAACTCGGGCACGGCGCGTACGCATCGGTGAGAAATTGCATGTCGAGCTTGATGGCGCCGTCGCCCTGGCAGCGCTCGCAGCGCCCGCCGCGGATGTTGAACGAAAACCGGCTGGCCTTATAACCGCGCACTTTGGCCAGTGGGATCTGCGCAAAGAGATCGCGCAGCAGGTCGAGCAGCCCGACGTAGGTCGCTGGATTCGAGCGCGGACTGCGCCCGATGGGTTCCTGGTCCACCTGCACGAGCTTTTGGAAAAAATCCAAATTCTCGAGATGGCGGTGTTTACCGGGGATGGTTTTGGCGCCGTTGAGTTTTCGCGCGGCCGCCGCGGCGAGAATGTCGTTCACGAGCGTGCTCTTGCCCGAGCCGCTCACGCCGGTGACACACGTGAGCAGGCCGACCGGAAATTTCACGTCGATGCCGCGCAGGTTGTGCTGGCGCGCTTCGCGCACGGTCAGCCACGCGCCGGTGGGCTTTTTTGTCGCGACATCTTTCATCACCGCGAGCTTGCGCGCGAGATAGGCGCCGGTGCGCGACTGGTTCGCCGGCAAAGTGGCACACGCGGCCGGCGTGCCTTGGAACAACAGCTCCCCGCCTTCGGTGCCCGCGCCGGGGCCGAGTTCGATGAGCTCGTCGGCCGCGCGCAAGGTGTCTTCGTCGTGCTCGACGACGAGCACGGTGTTGCCGCGGTCGCGCAGCTCGGCCAGCGTGGAAAGTAGTTTCTGGTTGTCGTGTGGATGCAGGCCGATACTCGGCTCGTCGAGCACGTAGATGACGCCGATCAGGCCCATGCCCAACTGGGTGGCGAGGCGCACGCGCTGGGCCTCGCCGCCGCTGAGCGTGGCGTAATCGCGGTCGAGCGTCAGGTAGCCGAGGCCGGTCTCGAGCAGAAAATGCAGCCGCTGCTCGATGCCGGTGACGACTTCACGCAACGCTTCGTTCCCGCCGAGCGCGGTGACTAGTTCGCGGGCCAGCGCGTGCGCGCCGGCGACGTCGAGCGCCATGAACTGGGGGAAGGTTTTTCCCTGTACGGGCACGCCGGAACTGCGCGCGTTGAGCCGCGTGCCGTGGCACTCCGGGCATTCGCCGCTAACCATGTACGTCGTCAGCCGCGCGCGAAAGCCGTCGCTCATCGTGGCCCGCCAGCTTTCGTCGAGCATCGCCAGCACGCCGGGAAATGGCGCGGCCTTCGGTGCGCGCATGCGGCGGAGCTTGAAGGAAAACAGCCGGTCGCCCGCACCGTGCAGCAGCGTCTCGCGCACGTCCTCGGGCAGCTTGTGCCAGGGTTTCTCCGGGTCGAACGGCAGCTGCTCGGCGAGCTGCCGGAGGATGGCGTTGTTTTTGATAATGAGATTTTTTCCGCCAATCCGCCAGGGCTTGAGTGCGCCTTCGCGCACCGATTTCTCCGGGTCGGGCACGACGAGTTCGGGCACGAAGCGCAGCTTGCGCCCAAGCCCGCCGCAGGTCGGGCACGCGCCGGCGCTGTGATTGAAGGAAAAATGCCGCGGGGTGAGCTTTTCGAAAACATCGCCGCAAATCTCGCAGGCCAGCGACTGGCTGAGCGGCAGCTCGCGCCACGGCGCATCGGGCGTTTTTTGCGCGAGCACGAAAGCGCGGTCGCGGCCTTCGCGAAAGGCGAGCTCAAGCGAGTCGGCCACCCGGCTGCGCTGGTCGGCGCTCGCGACCAGGCGGTCCACGACCAGGTCCACCTCGATCTCGCGGGTTCCCGCGCCGGCCGGCACGAGATTTGGGTCGTCGAGGTTTTTGATTTCACCGGCGAGACGCACGCGCTGGAATCCGCGCTGGCGCAGGCGCGGCAGTTCGTCGCGCAGCACGCTCGGTTTCGCGCGCAGCGCGGGCGCGAGCAGCATGATGCGCTCGCCCGCACATTCGGTGAGGACGCGCTGGACGTTGTCGTCGAGCGAGCGCTGCACGATGCGGCCGCCGTCCTTCGGGCAGCGCTGTTCGCCGCACAGCGCCCAGAGCAGGCGCGCGTAGTCGGCGATCTCCGTGGCCGTGGCGATGGTGCTGCGCGGAAAGCCCCCGCCCTCGCGCTGTTCGATGGCCAGCACGGGCGAGAGGCCGTGGATGAAATCGACGTCCGGCCGCTTGAGCTGCTCAAGCATCTGCCGCGCGGACACGCTGAGCGATTCGATGTATTTCCGGTAGCCCTCCGCATAAATCGTGTCGAAGGCCAGCGACGATTTGCCCGAGCCGCTCGGCCCGGTGATGACGACGAGTTTGCCGCGCGGGAGACGCAACTCGAGGTTCTTCAAGTTGTGCTCGCGTGCGCCTTTGACGTGGATGTGCGTGGCCGCCTGCATAAGGGCAAACGGACAACCTACCGCACGAAGCCGGCGCGTAAAGTGCGCACCGCGTTTTTCTTGGCTTTGAAAAGGGTTTGGGCAGGCTGTCCAAACACCCACCATGGCCGCAAAAAAATCGAAACTGAGTGTCCTCCGCTTTGCCGGTCTCGACAGCTTTGCCGACCACGGCCTGTTCATCATGCGCGTCGGGCTCGGCCTGATGTTTGCGCTTTATCATGGCTGGCCGAAACTCATCGGCGGCCCGGATGGGTGGCGGCATATCGGTCGCGCGGTGTCTTACCTTGGCATCCATGGCGGCTACACGGCGTGGGGCTTTCTGGCCGCGCTGCTCGAGTGCGGCGGCGGCGTTTGCCTCGTGCTGGGCTTGGCGGCGCGGCCGGTCGCCCTCGCACTGGCGGCTGAGATGTGCGTGGCGGCCATCTGGAGCTACTTTCGCTACTTTCCCTTTGGCGGATGGAGCTTAGCGGCCCATCCCTTCGAGTTGGCCATCGTCTTCCTCGGCCTTTTTTACCTCGGCCCGGGCAAATACTCGGTCGATTCGCAACTTTAGAGCGGTTTAAAAATTAGTGCAGCCACGAAGGATCACAGAGAACAACCTTGCTTTGAGCTCATATGATCTTTCGTGGCAAAAAATCCGGCTGGCCGCTTACCAAACGTCCGAGCGGAGGGAACGACATCCTCGCCGTGGTCCAAGCGATATGGTTACGGTTTTATTTAAAATGCTTTTGGCGGCGTAGAGGAGTCTTTTATTGGCATAGCCGGTGCTCGTCGCTGAGTAAGACATATCGAACCACGCAATTTTCAGAACGCACCTTGCAGGTTATTTGCATGCCGTGTTACAATTATCACAGGAAAGCGTCATATAAACACGCCTCATCGAACTTTGACGGTCAATCCTGCCATGTTTCACCCATCCTCCGGCTGAGATGAACATCCGACACTTTCTGCCCCTCGTGTTTTTTCCCCTGGCTGCCGTTTGCGCCAGCAGTTCACCCCCACTCGCCTTAAGCCCGGGGGAAGCTTTCACCTATCGCATTGGCTGGGGCATCTTTGGCGGCGCTGGTGAGGTCAAAATATCCGCGCACAAAGTAACGCTCGCTGGCTCGCCTCAACTGCGATTGGTCACGACCACGGCCACCCGGGGATTCATTCGCTTGCTCTATCCATTTACTGCCGCCGCGGAATCTATCTTTGACCTCCATAACGGCCGCTTGCTCGCCACCCACGCAACTTCCGCCGCGGGTCACCGGCGCACGGAAGCCGGCATGGTTTTTGATTATGCCCATGCCACGGCGAGTTACGTCGATCGCCTGCATCCCGAGCGCGATAAACCCGCGCTGGTCATTCCATCCGGCAATCCGGCCGACCTTATCACCAGCCTGATCCAGGCCCGGACCTACGCGCTGAAGCCCGGCGACACCTGCCCGGCACTCGCGCTGTTCGACGACGAATTCTACCAGCTCACCATCGTCGCCGACCATTACGAAAAAATCCACACCCCGCTCGGCGACTTCGAAACGCTCGTGCTCATTCCGCGCATGGAAAAAGATCCCAAGGGCATGTTCAAGCGCGGCGCCGAGGTCCGCGTGTGGATCTCGCAGGACAGCCGCCACCTCCCGGTGCAACTCGAGGTGAAATTCAAGTTCGGAACGGCCATCGCCCATCTCACCGACTACACGCCGCCCACTGTTACCGTGCTGGCCCTGAACACGCCTCACCATTCTTGACTCGCCCACTCGAGCAGCACCGTGAGCATCTTAGAATAAAAATCCCAGATTATCGCCGAAATCAGGAGTCCGTCCGGCGGCAACATCATTCGTCCATTGCGTGAGTTTGGCGTTACCCTCATCCGTTTTCCAGAACGCCCTGCACTCTTTTAAAAAGGCGAGCACACATTCCTTTTCGCCTTTTGCCAACAAGTCGTTCGCTAGAGCCATATTTGGGCCGATGGAACTGAAGATGGACGATCCGATGTTCTTGCCGGCTTCAAGCAGATAGTTTTTGGCGTCTTCCAGCCGTCCCTCGCGCAGGGCGACACGGCCCAGGATCAGATTGCCCGAGGTGATGGCTTTATTGTAATCGAAATCGATTACGATAGAGCGATCACTTTTATTGGCCTGCGCCTGTTTTATAAGCTCGGAAGCGTAGTCGGACGCCTTCTTTGTTTCGCCAGCCGCGAAGGCCAAATTTGCGAGCTGGTCGAAATCTTGCAAAGGCATTGGCACGTGCAGGGCATCAGGCCACTTAAAATTAGTCGCCGGGTCCTCCGACCTGGCCTTTTCCAACTCGGCCAGCGCCTTGCCCGCCGCTACGACACGGTCGGCTTCCTTGGCATGAAAGCAGCTGGAGGTATAAAGCATAGCGAAATGCCTATCCCAATAGACATTGTTTGGGTCCAGCGTTTGCCATTTTTTCAGCAATTCGTCGGCCGTGGCGCGGTCTTCGTCCACCAAGTAAGCGGCCGCATTGCGGAGAATGACCGGGTTATTCGGGTTTTCGCCCGCCTGCTTGATCCAAAGTTCCCGCCCTTTTTGATAAGCTGCGCCGTCCATCCTCGTATTTAACATGATCCACACCGAGGAGATATCGATTTCTGGATGATGTTCGATGATCCAGAAAACGTGCTCCTCATAAGCTATGCGAGCCGCCAAAGGACCCGTTTCCGCCAACGGGCGAAATCCTGCCAAATTATCATAGTAGCCTATCAACTCGACCCGCGACGAAAGATCCTCTGGATTCGCTTTCAATACCGCTTCCAGTCCTTGGGCCTGAGCCGCATCGGTCCGCAAGGATCCGTCCAATTCAAATCGATCATAGGCAGGAGCCTTCGGCGGGGCAGGATATTTGCCCAATGGGGGCACCGAATTGGTCGATGTCGCTAAACTCCGCGAAGCCATCGGCAAAACGACCACCGCGACCAATGCAACTAGAAGAAAGCCCCATCCGCCCAATCGGCCCGAGCGTGGTTTAGGGCGTTGCAGGATATTCGAAATCCGCTCGGTCAAATCTCCGGCCGGTTCCAGAATTCCCAGCAAGCCGATTCCAAGCTTGGGCTGGGCCAGCGAAAACCGTGCGATCCGCAGCAATGTGTCCGGATAGGTATCGGCCTTGTCGGCCATTTCCACGAGCACCACTTCGTCCACCGCCTGTTCACGGATTCGGCGGATGACGTGATTAGCCAGCCAAACGAACGGATTACACCAATAGACGAGCTGCAACACAGTCTGAGCATGGGCGATCAAAAGATCGCCCCGCCGGTAATGCGCCAGCTCATGCAGGAGTACCGCCCGCATTTCGTCCTGCGACAATGTCATCGCCAGGGATGGGGGAATGAGAATCACCGGCTTGAAAAGTCCGCAAAGAGCCGCTCCGCCCACGTCAGGAGTGCATCGAATATCCACGTCATGAGTCAGGCCGAGCTGTCGGCGGCACGATAAGAGCATTTCTTGCACGGCCGGCGGCGCCTCGTTGGTCGCGTTTGTCAGCCTGGCAACCGCACGGCTTCGGCAGAAAACCCAGACGGCCAGACCCACCAGGCCCGCCGCCCATCCGGCGAGGAAGAGCGCTCGCCACGATAGGGCTGGGCGCGGTGATGGCGATTCCTCGGGACTTTGAATGGCCAGGGCTGCCGGCCTCGCGTCCGGCGCAGCATTTTCCACCGCCGTTGAGAAAACCTCGGGTGCGGGTTGGGCCACAACTAAATCCTGAAAATGCTCTGCATGGCGAGTGAGCCAATAGGCCGGACTGGTCGGCAAGGACAGCGTGGGCGGCAAAAGCAGCTTTACCAGAACCAACATCCACAGCGCATAGCGGACGGTCGCGCGAACTTTTCGACGCAGCAAAAGATCCACCGTCAGCAGAAGCGCGATCAAGACAGCCGACTGCACGAGCATCGCAAGAGCAAATCCCGTGAAGGGCTGGCCCCAATGATTTAACGTTTCCATTAGTGAATTCATGACTTGGGTTCCTTGCGTTTTTCGCGAATCAGCCGCTCAAGCTTGTCCAGCTCAGCGGGATCAATCGGGTTGTTTCCCAAGAGACATTGAATCATCGGCGTTAGGGCTCCGTTGAAGGCATTTTTCAATGCGTAGAGCGCTTCTCCCCGTTGCGCCTGCTCGGCCGTGACGGCTGCCCGGTACATCGTGAGGTTGCGGATTTTCTCCGCCTTCAGCAACCCTTTGGTCACCATCCGGTCCATCATCGTGCGCACCGTGCTGTAAGACCAGTTACGGATAGGCTGCAACGCTTCCTGGACCGTTGGCGCAGCGCAGGGCTCAAGATCCCATACGGCCTTCATGATCGACCACTCTCCTTCGGTCAGTTCGATTTTTCGTTTGGTCATCGGAGTCTTTATTTAATCATGTAAAGATATCTCTACATTTGTAGAGATGTCGAGAATATTTTCGTTTTAGGTCCCCCAACTGTTTTAACCACTGTGATTCCCCGACACTTGAGTAATTCACAATTCTTCACCGGCCAAACCTTCGCGACCTTTGCGCCAAAACCTTCCGGCAAGAAGCAAAGCCGCACCGCTTTTAATCAATCCTGAAGTCAAACCTCCGCATACTGCCCGGGTTCACGGAATTTTCGAAGCCGGCTTTGGCATCCGAGCTTGCTCCTCCGTATCAAACAGTTCGATGACGAGACGGCAGGCATATTCGCAAACGGTTCGACGGAGTTCTTCCTGCTCGGGGCGGTCGCCAGGAACGGCCCGCCGTTCCTGGGACAATCGCCATGCTTCCTGCCGGATATCACCGAATTGCGAAGTCGGGATGGCCTTAATCCAAGCCGGCCATTTCAGAGGCCCTTCCGTCGGTTTGCAGGTGAACTTGTAATCGCCAAAAGGGTTCCTGGACTCGCCAGACAGGCACGAACGGACCGAAAACCATTCCATCTCGTCTTGTTTCACTTGCGCAACGGTTCCCTTTCTCGACGCGAAGTTGCGCCGGGTCAACGTGACCTCAATGAGAAGGTGAATTTCAGTGCGCACCAATTTCTCGACATAGGACCTCTCGGGTTTGAGTTGACGGTCTTTTTTTTCAAAGAGTCTGCTAAATATCTTCATTTTTCATGCGGGAGTAATCCATTCCGTGCTACTTAGTGCAAGCGCGGGGCCAGTCGATGCGAAACACCGGAAGGGCTTTGGATAGAAACCAGGCTGTTGTCTCAATTATTAAAATTTATTTGCAAGAATAAATCGGGTTCTGATCGCTGGTGGAAAAATGGGGCTTCGGATTTGGAAATTAGCGTCGATTAGCGGGCGCAAGAGGTTCCTGCTTGAGCTCCATGCCGTTTAACCGACTCGGGCTTTATTCCAGCATTGTTCGTGCCGTCCTCGCGAAAGGCTATGCCGAGCCCACCCCCATTCAAGAGCAGGCCATCCCCGCGGTCCTCACCGGGCGCGATGTCATCGCCTCCGCGCAGACCGGCACCGGCAAGACCGCCGCGTTTGCCCTGCCAATCCTGAACCGTCTCGGACCACATCAGTCCTCCGCCCCGCGCGTGCTCGTGCTCGAACCCACCCGCGAACTCGCCGCCCAGGTGGACGAGGCTTTCCGCGAATTCGGCAAGTTCACCAACCTACGCACCACCCTGCTCCACGGCGGCGTCGGCTACGGCGCGCAACGCACCGCCCTGCGCCAGGGCAGCGACATCGTCGTCGCCACGGTCGGCCGCCTGCTGGAGTTTTTGGATGGAAAATACCTGCGCCTCGATTCGCTCCAGGTGCTCGTGCTCGACGAGGTGGACCGCATGCTCGACATGGGTTTCATCGACAACGTCACAAAAATCGTCGGCCTGTGCCCGAAAAAACGGCAGACGCTGCTGTTCTCCGCCACGGTGCGGCCCAAGATCGAGGCGCTGGCGGGCTTTGCCCTGACCGACCCGTTGCGCATCGCCATCGGGACGGCGCGCACGCCCAGCGAGCTGGTGACGCATGCGGTTTATCCGGTAAAGCACGCCCTGAAATTCCTGCTGTTGCTGGCCTTGCTGGAAAAAATCGAATTCAAGAGCGTGATCGTGTTTGCCCGCACCAAGCACGGGGCCGACCGCATCGCCCGCCGGCTCAAGGAAGCCGGCCACTCCGTTTCGGTGATCCACGGCAACCGCAGCCAGGGCCAACGCAAGGACGCCCTCGCGGGTTTCAAGGAAGGCCGTTACGAACTGATGGTCGCGACCGACATCGCCTCGCGCGGTATCGACGTGGCGGGCGTGTCGCATGTGATCAACTACGACATCCCCATGACGCCGGACGACTACGTGCACCGGATCGGCCGCACCGGCCGCGCCTCGGCGCTGGGCGATGCGTTTACCCTCGCAACGCCGGAAGACGCGGACGACCTGCGGGCGATCGAAAGATTCATCAAGGCCACGATCCCGCAGCTCACGCTCGAAGGCTTCGACTACAACGCACCGCCGCCCGCGCCTTATCCGGGCGAGCCGCTGCGCGGGGGCCGCACACCGCGCATAAAGCGCGAGGACGCGGCACCACCGGCCGCCCCGGTTTATCACCCCAAGGGCAAACCCGGCGCGCACTGGAAAAGCCGCGGACGGCGGTGAGGGTTAGCTCCGGGTGAGTGGACAAACTAAATCGTTCTCGTTCTCTTAATCGTTCTCATTCTCAGCAGATTACTTGATGAGAGAATGATAACGATAACGAGTATGAGAACGACGGGGCAAAGCCCCCCGCCTGCAATCCTACCGACCCTGCTTCTTCTCGCGTTTGGCGAGTTTCTTTTCCTTGGCCGTTTTCAAAGGCTGTTTCTTGGTCTGTTTTTTGGTATCTTGTGACTTGGACATCGCTCGAAGCTAACCGATGAAACCACCAATGCACGGCTAATCCGCGCTGATTTTTCCGCGCCATCCGCGGAAAAATTTTATTTAAACCTGAAGCCCAGCGCTTCCAGCTCGTTCATGTTGAAGGGCGCGCACTCCAGTACTTCCTGCAGCTTGGCCAGGGCCTCCTGCATGGTGGGCGAATCGAATATGACCGCCCTTGTGATCCGCGCTGGCGTAAACTTGATGCGCCGCGTACAGCCTTTTGAGGGCGTCCTGATAAGATGGAGTGACCGGCACCGCCCCAATGGGACTGTGCTCGATCATCTCCAAGACGGTCTGGTCAAAATGCGCGTTGGGGTCGGTGGCCATGGTTGAGAAGAAATACTCAGCGCAGGCCGCCGACACGAGGCTCATTTGCTTGCCATGAACCCCGGATTATTTAACCGCGGATTCACGCGGATTTTTTGGAGCGGGTTTTCAACACGAAGGTCGAAAGGACGCATCAGTGGTTAAAAATAGATCCTATCCGTGATTATCTGTGGAATCCGTGGCAGAAACTGATTCGCGTGTATTCGCGTCATCTGCGGTTAAAAAAAGTTCCGGGCTTTGTGCCCTTTGTGTCTTCGCGGTAAAAATATTCATAGTGACTTTGCCTCGATAATTTTTTCTACCGCACCAGAATCATCACCAATGAAACCCATCGATCAACTTTTGCTCGCGTGGGTGGGTGTTGTCAGCGCCTGGGCCTTTCTTATTTTCGGCTTCGACAAATGGCGCGCCGGCCGAAGCGGCGGGCGCCGCACCCCGGAGTCATCGCTCTTATGGGCGAGCGCGCTCGGCGGCTGGCCGGGCGGATTGCTGGGCATCGTCCTCTTCCGGCACAAATCGGCCAAGCCATCCTTCTTGTTTAAGTTCACCCTCGCCTTTTTTGTCTGGGTCGCCCTCGTCGCCTGTGTTTGGAAAGCTGGGCGATTTTAACCACAAAGGCACAAAGGACACGGAGAGCTGAAAAGCAGGATAATTTTGTACAGATTTATTCGCTTCATCCGGATTTCGCGCCCTTTGTGCCTTTGTGGTTAAATAAAAAATCATGACCCAGTTTAAATCCAACGACCCGCTGCACGGTGTCACCCTGGAACGTATCCTCACCGAGCTAGTCGCTCATTTCGGTTGGGAGGAAATGGGACAGCAGGTCGCCATCCGCTGTTTCCTTTTCGATCCGAGTGTCAAGTCGAGCCTCACGTTTCTCCGCAAAACTCCCTGGGCCCGGTCGAAAGTGGAAGACATGTATCGGAAGTTGAAGACAGAAAATTTTACCTCGGATGCTACAGATCATACTCCTTGATTGGCCCCGGCGACCAGGGCAACGCGTTTAAAAAATCTGTCTATTTTTGCAGATTTTTCCTTCCTATTGCGGGGTTTGCCACCCCGCCGCGCGGTTTGCCTGTTTTGGCCTTGTGTTCATAGCCCCATTGATTCTGTTCGATGCCCCCCCAGAGCTAACACGTGGCACACATGTTTGCCCTCATCAGATGACTGCAATTGTTTTATCCGTGCCACGCCCTTTCTCACTTCTCGCTCTGCACACAGATTTCAGCCCCAGATGAAAACCCCAAAGCAACACTCCATTTCCTTGTCGGTGAATGCCTCCACCGGGCTCATCAGCGGGACGCCGAGCGCGTCAGGAACGACTTTCTTATAGATTTTTCTCACAGATTTAGGGCCAGGTCAAAAAATATTGGAAGGATCCCATCATGTCTCAAACCTCTAAAATGAAATCGAGCGAACTATTTGAGGGCATACTCCAGTGCCCGAGCTATCGCGCGTTTATGGCGGCCTCCTGCCTGATCATGGCGCTTGCCACGGCAAGCACACGTGCCTCTGCGGACTCCGTCACGGCAGCCCAGGCCCAACGAATTGTTTCTCAATACTCCGCCTCATTCACCTCGCCCGGGTCCTGCTGCTCAAACGAGGCTCCCAACGGCGGTGCGCTCCTTGGCAATGGAAACCTTGGCGTGGTCATCGTAAACCCCATCGACACCATGACATTCCTTTTGGGTAAGAATGAATTCTGGTCGTTGAACGGCGGACAAGTTGAGCCGATGGCTTCAATGGCCTTGTCCATACCGGGCATGTCCGGTGCATCCTTCGCGACGCAGGAGAACATCTACACGGGCACAGTTACGGGCCAGTTTTCTCTCAACGGCAATGAGATCCAGACCACTTCCTGGGTGTCGTCCAACGACACCACGAACAACTTTTTGTTCACCCAGTTCAACTACTCAGGGTCGGGCACACAGGCAGTGACTGTCTCCATGGCCGCGGGATCAGGAAATACCTATCCGACCAGTTCAGGGTCGTCGGGCAGCGTTCTCTACTTCAACGTAGCCGCTGACAGCACGGCGACGGTGGGCGGATACAACACGCGCCAAGTCAGGGTCGCGGCCGGCGTAGTCGGAGCCAAAGGCACCATCAACGGCAATACGCTCAAGTTCACCCTGTCGCCGGGAGTCACGGTTACGCTCGTGAGTAGCATCATGAGCAACTACGACAGCTCCAGTTACACAACGCAGTCCATCTCCAACGTCAGCGGCTCGACCGCCTCCTCGATCTCCAGCGAGCTCGCTGCGGACGAGGCGTGGTGGAGCAACTTCTGGTCGATGTCTTATGTTGAGTTTACCAAAAACCCGGTTCTGCAAAAGGAGTACTATGGGTCTTTGTATTTGTTGGCGAGCTCGTCCGAGCCAAATACAGCTCCTCCGGGATTATGGGGGCCATGGGTAGAGGCGAACCCTGCCTGGGCCGGCGACTACACAACGGACTACAACTACGAAACTCCGCCTTTGGCCGAATTCCCCACCAACCACGTTGCATTGGCGGATTCGTACGACGGTCCCGTCATCACTTGGCTGCCCAAAGCAGAATCCTATGCCACGAGCAGCGGATTTACCGGAGCGCTATACCCGGCCCATATCGGCCCCCTGCCCAATGGAAGCTACGAGACAGGCTCGGGCGATTTGAATATCAAGTCCAACGGGGCCTTTCTGGCGACGGTCATGCTGCAACATTATTACGTGACCCAAAGCGCCACCTACGCCGCCACCATCTGGCCGACGATTCAAGAGCTGGCAACGTTCTACCAGAATTACCTCACCTGGAACGGTACGAGTTACGACGATCTAAACGATTCGCAGGTTGAGAATGATCCCTATCCCCAAACAAACGGCACAATGGCGCTTGGGTTTATTAGGAATCTCTTTCAGGGCGCTATCAATCTCAGCACGGCGCTGGGTGAGAGCTCTTCGCAGAGGTCAACCTGGCAACATGTCCTAAATAACCTCACCACATACAATGGGTTGACCTCAACCACCGGAGGCCTGCCCTACCCGACGTTCACCCGAAATGGACTGCAGGTATTCGCAAATCAGCAAGTTGGTGACCAATGGGCAGGTAATGGAGACGAAGTTTGGGGTATCACTACCGCCGGCGCAGTCGGGCTTGGATCGAGTTCGACACTGCTGACGTTAGCGCGGAATACGATCCAGGTCTTGGGCCCCGGCGCTCTCCAAGTGATGTGGTATCCCGCCGCGGCCAGAGTTGGATACAGCGCTTCCACCATCCTGTCGGATCTGAACAGTTTCGTTAACAACCAAGCCGAGCCTAATCTATACGTGAACGTCAACGGCGGCGGGATTGAGAATCAGGAGCTGGTGCCGGCCACAATATCCGAAATGCTGATGCAATCGTTCCAGGGAAACATCATTCTCTTTCCGAACTGGCCTTCGAATACGAATGCTCACTTTGGCGACAATCTGGCCTACGGCAATTTCCTGGTCTCCAGCGCGATCGACAATAACTCGGTTCTGTACGCTCGCATCATCAGCCAGGCAGGGCAGACCGTCTCGATCACTAATCCGTGGTCTGGCCAGTCAGCGCAGTTCTATCGCAACGGCACCAATGAAGGCACGCTTTCGGGCGCGACTTTCTCGATTCCGACTTCGACCAATGACGTGCTGCTGCTGGCGCCGAGCGGTACGAGTTTGGCCACGATTGACTCAGAGATGGCGAATTCGCTTGAGCAGTTGGGCGGCAACGGTGGCCCAGGGTCGGTACTGCCGTATAACGTCAACGCGATCTATACGAATGGAACCACTTTCTCAAGCTCCGGCGGCGCAGATGGTGAAGGCAATGCCTACTCCGCAACCTTGCTGGGCGCTACGCAAACGTTTAACGGAACTACATTTACCTACGGTCCGTCCAATGCGCCCGACGCGTTCACCAATGTGACAGTAGCATTAACGCCCGGATCGTTCAGCTCTCTGAATATCCTGGCCTACGCAATCAACGGGGATCAGGCCTCGCAAACCTTCCAGGTGAATTACACCAACAACACGTACTCCACCGCCACGCAGAGCATCAGCGACTGGGGCATTCCTGGGAACTATTCGGGTGAGACGAAGGTGGCCACGATGGCATACCGGAATACGTCCAGCGCTGGAGAAAACAACGGGACGACGACTTACATCTACGGGTATACCATTCCTGTGACCAGCGGTCTGACCGTGGAAAGCATCACTCTCCCAGCCAATAACAATGTTATGGTGCTTGGGATTCAGGATGCGGCGACCTCTGCGACCGAGGCTCCTTACGGCGGAACCCCCGCCGCCATTCCCGGCACGGTCCAGAACGAAAACTATGACACGGGCGGCCAAGGCGTTGCCTACAATGTCACTTCGATCAATGGCCAAGACACGAGCTACCGTTCCGACGGCATTGACCTGGAAAACACTGCGGACGCGGGAGGCGGCGATGACCTCGGATGGACCAGCGCCGGCCAGTGGTTTAAATATACGGTCAATGTAGCCACGGCCGGGACTTACACCGTCTCATTGCGCGTCGCAGCGGTAGCTGCCGTCGGCACGACCGCGGGCAGCTTGCATCTGCAGACCCCTTCCGGAACCAACCTCTCGGGTGCAATCAACGTTCCCGGGACGGGTGGCTGGCAGACATGGACGACAATCACCGCGAACGTCACCCTGCCTGCTGGCCAACAGGTCATTGAGCTCTTCCAAGACACAGGCGGCTACAACCTCAATTACATGACGTTCGCACGGCAGATCCCGACCTTCACCATCACGGCCAGCGCCGGCAGCGGTGGTTCCATCAATCCAAATGGCAACGTCATCGTCAATCAGGGCGCAAACCAATTGTTCACGATTACGCCGAGCGCTGGATTCAACATCTCCAGCGTGACGGTGGATGGTATAAACCAGGGCGGGATCACCAGCTACACCTTCTCGAACGTGCAGGCTAATCACACGATTAGCGCTGCGTTCGTCAGTGAAGGGCCTTACGGCGGAACCCCCGCCGCCATTCCCGGCACGGTTCAGAACGAAAACTATGACACGGGTGGCCAAGGGTTAGCCTACAACGTCAATTCGATCAATGGGACGGCCAATAGCTATCGTTCCGACGGCGTCGATCTGGAAGCAACTACGGACACGGGCGGCGGCCTTGACCTGGGATGGACCAGCGGTGGCCAATGGTTTAAATATACGGTCAATGTGGCCACGGCCGGGGTTTACACCGTTTCCTTCCGGGTCGCTTCAGCAACGGCCGTCGGTTCGAGCGCGGGCACATTCCATTTGCAGACTCCTTCCGGAACCAACCTGTCTGGAGCGATCAACGTTCCTGGCACAGGTGGATGGCAAACGTGGACGACCATCACGGCGAACGTCACCCTGCCTGCCGGCCAGCAGATCATCGAGCTCTTTGAAGACAACGGTGGCTACAATTTCAATTACATGACCTTCGAATCGGGCGTGGCTGCGCCGGTGTTCAGCCCCGGTGGCGGCACTTACACGAGCGCGCAGAATGTGACGATCACGACGACCACTAGCGGCGCCTCCATCCGTTACACCACGGACGGCAGCATGCCGACCGAGACCAATGGCACGCTTTATTCGGGATCGGTGAGCATTGGCGTTACGACGACGCTGAAGGCCATCGCTTACGAGAGCGGATTCATCGACAGCCCAGTCACGTCCGCCGGTTACACCATCAGCGAAGGATCCTTTGGTGGCACCCCGGCGGCCATTCCCGGGATCATCCAGAACGAGAACTACGACACGGGCGGCCCGGGGGTTGCCTACAACGTCAATTCGATCAATGGGACGGCCAATAGCTATCGTTCCGACGGCGTCGATCTGGAAACAACTACGGACACGGGCGGCGGCCTTGACCTAGGATGGTCCAGCGGTGGCCAATGGTTTAAATACACGGTCAACGTCGCGACAGCCGGCATTTACACCGCTTCCTTCCGGGTCGCTTCAGCAACGGCCGTCGGTTCGAGCGCGGGCACATTCCATTTGCAGACTCCTTCCGGAACCAACCTGTCTGGTGAGATCAACATTCCCGGTACAGGTGGATGGCAAACCTGGACGACCATCACCGCTAACGTCACCCTGCCGGCCGGCCAGCAGGTCATCGAGCTCTTTGAAGACAACGGTGGCTACAATTTCAATTTCATGAGCTTCGTAGCGGGCGGTCAGACCGTGGCTGCCCTGTCGTTCAGTCCCGGTGGCGGAACTTACACGAGCGCGCAGAATGTCACTATCACGACGACCACCGGCGGTGCGTCCATCCGTTATACAACCGATGGCAGCACACCTTCGGAAACCACAGGCACGATTTACTCCGGCCCGGTAAACATCGGCAGCACCGCAACGCTTAATGCGATCGCTTACGAAAGTGGATACACCGATAGCCCGGTCGCTTCCGCCAGCTATACCATCAGTACGCCTCCGCCACCTCCGGTCACCGTGGGTGCGACAACTCCGTTTGTGAGTTATGAAGCTGAGGCCGGGACGCTCGGAGGCGGCGCCGCAGTTGTATCCTTAACCTCTCCACCGACGACGCAGTACTCCAGCCCAGTGCTCGAGGCATCGGGCCATGCCTATGTTCAGCTCACCAACACCGGGCAATATGTGCAGTGGACCAACAATACCGGACAGAACATCACCGCCATCAACCTCAGGTCCAGCATCCCGGATGCCCCGACCGGCGGAGGGATTGTTTCGACGATCGACTTGTATGTGGACGGAGTGTTCCGCCAGGCGTTCAGCGTCAACTCACAGCAAAATTATTGCTATGAAGGCCTCAACTACAACGATCAAACCGATAAAAATCCAGCTGATGGCAATCCGCGCTTTTTTTGGAACGACACCCATGCCTTCATTACAGGGGCTCCCGTCGCTCCGGGCAGCACGATCCGGTTTCAGAAGGATGCCGCGAATACAGCCGCCTTCTATTATATCGATGTGGTTGACGTGGAAAATCCTCCGCCCCCGCTGACCCAGCCCGCCAACTCCCTTTCCATCACGAGCTATGGCGCGGTGGCGAACGACAACTCGGTCGACAACACCTCCGCCATCAACAATTGCTTCAGCGCAGCCCAGTCCCAGGGCAAGATCGCCTGGATCCCGGCTGGCACTTTCTACTTCAGCGCCATCCATGGCGGGCTCCAAGCCTCGGGGATAACGATCGAGGGAGCGGGGCCGTGGTACAGCACGCTCTACCGGGTCACTCCGGCGAACAACACGCAAGGGATTGCAAACATCATAACCGCCACCTCGTCCACGCTGGAAAATGTCTTACTGGATTGCAACGGATCCAGCCGTGCCGGAAACAACAACGACGGCGCGGTCGATTTCAGCGGTTCGAATTGGTTGGTGAACAACGTTTGGATTCAACACGTGACCTCCTCCTTCTGGTGTGCCGGCGACAACGGCATGGCGGAAAATTGCCGGACGTTGAGTGTCTGGTCTGACGGCGGCAACTTCAACAATGTCCAGGATTCCCGCGGGATTGGAACGAACCTGACCTATTTCAACAACTTTGTCCGCGGCACCGGTGATGACGCCATGGCCATCAACTCGGTCCATAACAATGGGGCCACGATCCTTACGATGATGAGCAACATCACGTATGAGAATAATACCGCGGTGGCCCCCTGGGGCGGCAAAGGCATCGGGATTTACGGCGGCAGCAATATCACGGTGAAGAACAACCTGCTTTCAGATACTGCGCGCTATCTCGGCCTGGGCGTGATGAAATTTGGTGTGAACGGCTCGGACCTGCTGTCCGCCACCGTGACGGGAAACACGGTTTTGCGCTGCGGCGGCAACGGTTACAACCAGCAGCAGCAGGCCATGATGATCGGCAATGGCGGCGATGGCCAGGGCGTGGGCACGATTGAAAACGCCTACGTCGGCTCCAATACCATAACCGACGCATTGTATGACGCCATCGGCTTTTCCAGCAGCATCAACATCGTCCTCCATGACAATATAATCAACTCCCCCGGGCTGGATGGCATCGCCTTTGGCAACCAGACGATCGACCTGGGAACGGTCTCGGGCGATGCGATTCTCCTTAACAATACCATTAACAACCTGAATTCCGGGCGGACCGCGGTGGCCCTCCAAAGCGGTACCAGCTACCAAGTTTATACCCCCATTCTGGCGGCCAGCTTTAATAGCGAGTCGGGGGTCCAGACCGAAAACTGTTCCGAGGGAGGGCTGGATGTTGGGACGATCAGCAACGGCTCTTACACGGTTTATAACCAGGTCAATCTGAACGGTATCGTCACCTTCATCGCCCGGGTCGCCAGCGCCGGTTCTGGCGGCAATATCGAAATCCATCTCGACAGCCCCACCGGAACGCTGATCGGAACCTGTGCGGTCCCGGTCACGGGAGGTTGGCAGACCTGGGTAGACACGCAATGCACCCTCAGCGGCGCCAGTGGAACCCACAACACCTACCTGGTCTACACCGGAGGCGCGGGAAATCTGTTTAACGTTCAATGGTTCGCGCTGACGGCACAAAATAGTGGTTCTTCACCACAGCAGGTGGCCGCGCCGACGTTCAATCCTGGCGGCGGTAGCTATACGAATGCACAGAGCGTAACCATTAGCGATTCCACCAGCGGCGCTTCCATCCGTTACACCACGGACGGCAGCGCGCCTTCAGAAACCGCGGGCACACTCTACTCCGGACCGGTGAGCATCAGCGCCACCACCACGCTCAATGCGATCGCCTACGCGGGCGGATTCACCGATAGCACGGTCGCCAGCGCAACCTATACCATCAGTTTGGCAGGATCGGTGGCACCGCCGACCGGCCTGTTTTCGACGGGCATGACGGATACGACGGTGAGCCTGTCGT
>Ga0210395_10000313_pt1 | contig 38096 bp, 39 predicted proteins | sample IncBWH4OmetaG_FD_150861 | JGI IMG/M metagenome (GOLD analysis project Ga0210395, IMG submission 150861) | Forest soil microbial communities from Barre Woods Harvard Forest LTER site, Petersham, Massachusetts, United States - Inc-BW-H-4-O ... | reverse complement strand
CAATAGCTATGACGGCCTGGGCGGCGAAATTCTTAAGTAGCTCAATTTGTTTGTCGGTGAATGGCCGCACCTCGCGGCGGTAGATGCTGAGAGCTCCGATAAGGGCATTGTCCTTGAGCATCGGCACGACAACAAGTGTTCGTGCACCGACCAGCTCTACAAGCTCGACCCGCAGAGGATCACGTTCGACATATGCCGCATCTTCGGCGAGGTCAGGAATCTGGACCACCTGCTTGGTCATTATCACGCGACCAACAGCCGTTTTTGGATTGGGCCGGACCAGCGTGGCGCGCCTCGCATCGGCAAAACCCGGCGGGGCGTTATGGAGAGCAACGGCGCGGAGTCCATCTCCTTCTGTAAGCCACAGAGTACCAAAGCTAGCCTCGCAGATGCGGGTCGCATTCGTCAGCATGGCGTCGAACACTGGCCTCAACTCGCCGGGCGACGAACTGATGACGCGTAGCACCTCCGAGGTCGCTGTCTGCTGCTCCAGCGACTCCGTCAAGTCATCCGTGCGCTGACGCAATTCATTTAGCAGGCGTGCATTCTCGATGGCGATGACGGCCTGGGCCGCGAAATTCTGCACCAACGCTATCTGCTTGTCGGTGAAGGGCCGAACTTCTTGGCGAAAAATGCTGACGACGCCAATTGGCACATCGTCCTTGAGCATGGGCACGCTAAGGACGGAACGATAGCCGGCCAGCGCCACGGCGCTCACCACGAATCTGTCGCCCTCAATGTACTGTTGCGTAGTCGTGACGTCTGAAATTTCAGCGACTTGCTTCAAGTTAGCCGCACGCCAAAGGCTGCTGCTCCGAGGCGGATATACTATTTGTGCACGAGCCTTCGCGTAGCCTGATGGCGCGTTATGCATTGCCGTCGCGCGAAAGCCATCGCCCTCGCATAAGTACAGCGTACCGAATTTGGCGTCGCAGATGTCCGTCGCCTTTTCCAGCATTGCCCGAAAAACAGGCTCGAGTTCACCAGGCGAACTACTGATTATCTTCAAAACTTCAGCGGTGGCGGTCTGCTGTTGCAGCGACTCGCGCAATTCGTTGAGAAGCCGCGTGTTCTCGATGGCAATGACGGCCTGATTGGCGAAGTTGGTCAACAGTTCGACTTGCTTGTCGTTGAACGGGCGAACTTCCTGGCGGAAGATCGCTGATGTTCCGATGACCTTATTTTCCTTGAGCATCGGGACCAGAACAATGCTGCGTGCCTGCGTCGCCGCGCTGAAAGCGCGATCCAGCGGATCCTGCCTGTACTCGGCAAAATCGGCGAGTTGGACCGCCCGTTTCGTAGCGATCGCCTGCGCCATCAGGTCGCCCATGCGGCCGGAAGGTTTGAAAGTAGGCTCGCGCTTCCTCAACTCAGTAAAGGCCGGCGGCGCATTGTGAATGGCAACAACGCGAAAAACGGCGTCCTCCTTGAGTGAAAGCACACCGAATTTGGCCTCGCAAATACGGGTGGCGTTCTCCAACATGGTGTGGAAAACCGGTTGCAAGTCGCCGGGCGATGCGCTGATGACGCGCAGAACGTCCGCCGTCGCCGTCTGCTGCTCTAGTGCCTCGTCGCGGTCGCGTGTCAGTAGCGTGACCTGTTCGTGGAGACTGGCAATAGAGGAACTGCGACGGCGCACGGCCTTAGGCGCAGCGCGCCGCTTTAGCGTCACCGTCTTGCGGTGTCGCGCTTTAGTTGGGAGTTCACCGCCGTTTCTGGAGCGCCGTCTCATTGCCCTCCCCCAAGGCTCAGGACAAGGCATCGTATCGGCTCAGCCCCAGGGTCAGGAAGGGGCTCGGCCGAGCATTGTGCAACCGCTCAGTAAGGCACGTGTCAAAGTCCGCTCCGGGTCATTAGCTGCAGCGACGAGCATCTACCTCGGCGTCCGCTTTACCTCCGAAAGCTGCCGCGACAGTCGCAAAGCGGCGCGTCCGCTAAGGGCCAACAACTGCCGTGAGCAGGTGCAGCAAAATTTCGCCTATTCGATCACGTCGTCGGCGCGAGCAATCACTGAGGCGGGCACGGATATGCCGAGCGCCTTAGCTGTCTTGAGATTGATGCTGATGTGAAAACGCGTAGGTTGCTCGAATGGCAGTTCCGCAGGTTTGGCCCCCTTCAAAATGCGATCGATCAGATCGGTCGCACGATCGTAAATTTCATCCAGGTCTGGGCTGAGGGACGACAAACCGCCATCGTGTACATAGTTTGCCCGCTCGTAGGTGGCCGGCAGCCGATGTTCGGCAGAAAATTCGTAAACCCGCCGGCGATTGAGGAAGGTGAGTTCATCCGAGACCATGAGAAGTGCGTCCGGTGGATCGCGCAACATGATTGCGAAGGCTTCATCAAAATCATCCGGCTCACGCACGCCGACTGGTTGCACCCCAACCCCAATTGCTCGCGCGGCGTCTGCGGCTCCCTGATATCGCAACGTCATGCCCAGATCACTCGCGTTAAAGAGCATCGCGACGGTGCGCATTGTAGGCGCCAGGTCTTTGAGCAGTTCGAGACGCTTGGGAGCGAGTTCGATAGCCATATCCGAGACGCCAGTAATGTTACCGCTTGGCCGCGAGAAACTTTTGACCAAGCCCGTTGCAACTGGATCGCCACCCATTTCGGTCGCCACGATTGGAATGGTTGTCGTGGCGTTCTTGGCGGCCATGGCTGCCGGAAAGCTAAAGGTCAGAATGACGTCCACATTTTTCGCCACAAGGTCCTTGGCAAGCTGCGGGAGCCTTTCAGAGTGGCCATCCCCGGCACGAATTTCGAGCGCCATGTTGTGATCGGGAATGTAGCCGCGTTTCGCAAAAGCACGCAAAATCGCGGCGCCAACGCCGCTGTCCGCAGGGAGCGGTTGGGTGCTAAGGAGCCCGATGCGATATACTTCTGATACAGTCTGAGCCAGCCCCGCGAACGGCCATGCGGTGACCGTGCTCGCAATACAAGCAATGAACTCCCGCCGACGCATGGCTTCCTCCCGTGTGACGAGAATACCCATCCTCCGTGCACTATATAACCTGGCATAATGCGGCGTGTGATGTGCATCACGCAAAAGGGCGTGCATGTCCGGTTTGGGTCATTAGCTGCCCCGACCGCCGAAACTCTCGGCGTCTGCTAAAGCTGCCGCGACTGTCGCTGATGGGAGCGTCCGCTTTGGCCAAATACTGCCGCAGCGCCGACGAAGTGTCATATTGTTTCCCCTGCTACACCCTCGTCACGCCGGCAGGTCGGTAAACAGCGTCGGCGCCATGCGCGCCGCGAATTCCTTGAACAGCCGGGCGGGCCTTGGCATGTTGCGGTTGCCGAGGTGCACTAGCGACAGGTCCTGGGTGCGGAAGCGCCATTGCGGCATCACTTCGACCAGCCGGCCATCGCGCATCAATTCGGGCTGCACGATCGGTGGCAGGTCGCCGATGCCGCCGCGGGCGAGAAGCGCCGACGTCAGTCCGGTAAAATCGTTCATTGAGAGGTGCGGCTGGAAGGCCAGCGTCTCCTCGTCCTTGCCCTCGACATGGACGAAGGTCCAGCGGCTCTCCGGACGCCAGTAGGAAAATGCGATCAGCCGGTGATCCAGCAAGTCGCGCGGCGTCTGCGGCGCCTTGCAGCCGCCGAGGTATTCAGGGCTCGCCACGAGCTGGTGCCGGTAGGTCAGGATCCGCCGCGCGACCAGCGCGGAGTCCTTCAGCGAGCCGAGCCGGAACGCAATATCCACGCCGTCCGCGATGTGATCGATGAAGCGTTCGGCGATCAAAATCTGGACGCGGACGTTGGGATAGCTGGCCTGGAACGCGGTAACGAGCGGAGTGATCAACGTGTCGGAAATGTTCGGCGGCGCGGACAGCCGCAACGTGCCCGACACGCTCGACTGTCGGTCCGATACGATGTTCGCCACCGCTTCGCTGGCCTCGGCGCTGCGCTGCGCGTGTTCGAGCACTTCCGAGCCCAAATCCGTCAGCCGCAGGCTCCGCGTCGAGCGATCAAGTAGCCGCACCCCAAGCTGGTCTTCCAGCTCGGCCACGCGGCGGCTCACCGTCGAAACCGGCATGCCCAGTCGGCGCGCCGCCTCGGAAAAACTTTTTGCTTCAACCACCTTGGCGAAGAGCACAAGTGCATTCAGGTCGGTCATCGGCTTTCCATTTCTGGAAATCTGATTCCCGGCTTTCCCGGCTAAAACCGAAAACGCATCCCGGTATTGTCGCCCCGTCGGAAATAATGCCACAGAGAGACGGACAATGTCAGGTCACAGTTCAGCCGACGAATCCGCCATCAGAGCTGTGATGTCGTCCTACGAAGCGGCGCTAAATGCTTCGAGCACCGAAGCGGCCGTGCCGCTTTATACCGAGGACGGCGTGTTCATGGCGCCGAACAACCAGTCGGCGGTCGGCAACTTGGCGCTGCGCCGGGCCTATGACGCAGTGTTCAAGGCGATTACGCTTAAGGTCAAGTTCACCATCGCCGAATTGGTGGTGATGGCGCCGCGATGGGCTTACGTGCGGACCAATTCCGCGGGGACCCAGAAGATCAACGCCACCGGCGCGACCAGCGCCGAAGCTAATCAGGAGCTTTTCATCTTCAAGAAGGGCGACGACGGCGAATGGCGGATCGCCCGTTACGCCTTCTCCACCACAAACCCGGTGTGACGGCCATGGACGCGGCGAGCGAAGCCAAGCGCGTTGCATTTGACCAGACCGGACGGGGTGAAACGGTGCTGCTGCTGTCAGGCTTTCCGCAGACGCGCCGCTCCTGGAACAAGGTCGTGCCGCAATTGTCGCAGGAGTTCACGACAGTCGTGGCCGACCTGCCAAGCTTCGGCGATTCCGGCATCCTCTCGGCTCCAGCGACGACAGAGAATGCCGGCAGAATCTTTCACGCATTCGTTTCAGGATTCGGCGCTCCTTTGCATGTCGTCGCGCACGACTTCGGCGCCTGGATTGCCTACAGCTGGGCGTTGCTGTTTCCGGGAGATTTCAAGTCACTCACCCTGATCGATGCCGGCATTCCAGGCGTGACGCTGACCAAGGACGTTCAGCTTTCGGACTATAAACGGAAATGGAATTTCATCTTCCAGATGCTGCCCGATCTGCCTGCCGAACTCACCAAGGGCAAGGAAGACGTCTATGTCGGCTGGTGGTTCAAGAACAAGGTCTTCAAGCCGGGCGCGATCGCGGCCGATGACGCGGCCGCCTATGCTGCGGCCTATGCACGCGAGGGGCGCATGGATGCGGCGATGGACTATTGCCGCCAGATCATCGCCGATATGGAATTCAACAAAAACAATTTCAAAGGAAAGTTGCCGATCCGTCTGCTGGCGGTCGGCGGCGAGCACTCGATCCCGAATATGGGCGAGGCGCTCCAGCCCTACTTTGAAAACGTGACGCCGCTCGTGGTTGCGCAGTCGGGCCACTTCGTTCCGGAAGAGCAGCCGGTGGCGCTCGCCGATGCCATCATAGCGTTTCTCAAAGGCGGATCACCACGATGAGCGGTGTGGAAAAATGGGTGACGAGCGTCGATACGCTCCTTGCCGCAATCGGCGATGCGAGCGTCGGGAGGATCGTCGTCAGTGGTCGGTTGACCAACGCGCCGTCAATTTCTCTCTCTCCTGGCCGGTCCCTGTGCGGTGCGGCGAAGGATTCGACACTCGCGTTTGCCGAATGCGACGGCGTTCGGCTTTCTTCCGACAATGCGATTCACGATCTGCATCTCGATGCTCGCCCGGACAAGCGCGCCATTTTCAATGACACCGGCGTGGCGACTTTAGGCCGGATTGCGCTGTACGGCGTGACAGTGAGCGGCCGCGTGCAAATTCTTGCGCGTGACAAGGTCCTTAGCGGCCACGTCGACGTCAATGGGCTCGACATAGTCGCGGCCGATGCGCGGGCCGAAACGGAACGGCCGCGCGGCTATGGGGTCGAGGTGCTACAGGGCGCCTTCACGCTCTGGAATATGCATCGCGATGATAATGTCGCGCTCAGCACGGACCTTGTCGGTATTTCCGTCGGCCGCGCCGGTGCGCCGGTCCGCGGCAGCGGCATTTTCGTGGGCGGCGCCGGCGACACTGGCGGCCGGCTCAACCTGCGGCGGTTCGAGACAGGGGCGGTCTACAGCGACGGCGGCATCGCGCCCGGCACGCCGGACCGGATTTCGGGCGGCGTTTTTGTCGTTCACGGCGCCTATGCCGATCTCGTGCACAATCGCGGGCCGGTCACCACCACCGGTGCCAACGACATGGTGCTCGACAACTGGGGCATGGTGGACCGCTGGGTCGCGGATGACAAAATCACCTCGCATGGCCCGAGCGGCATCGGTTTCGTCAATTTCGGCACCATCAACGCGCTTGAAGTGAACGCGCTGATTGAGACCTTCGGGCAAGGTGCGCGCGGCTTTAACGTCTACACCGGCACGGTCAATGTGGCGGAGTTTGAGCGCATCGTCACCCACGCCGACGGCGCCGTCGGCATCCAAATCAGCCAGCCCGTCGGCCGCATCAAAGTGCGCCGCGGTATCGAGACCTATGGTGGGACCGGCGACTCTCTGGTCAAGGGCGTCGTCACGAAGCTCTCCGCGATCGGATTAAGCGTGAAGCCGGGCGGTGCCGCCCGCAAGGTGGAAATTGGCGGCGGTCTAACTACGCACGGTAAAGGCATCAACCCGTTGGAACTGCACGGCGCTATCGAGTGCTTCCGCGTGAGCGACGGCTTGCCGTTGCCGGCGGCGGCTTCGACAAGGTCTGATCGCGCAGCACGCACTCTCCCAAATTCGGAAAGGTTATTTGTCGGCTGACCGGCTAATCGCTCTGGCTGCGCGGCGGTATTGAGCTGACTGGGGGTGACGGTCATCAATACTAAAGGCGCAACAACATGACCGTCTGCCGCTGCGGCGAGTCGAAAACAAGTCTTTCTGCGACGGCAGCCACACCACGATCAAATTTCGGGCCAAGCAGGTGCGATGGGCCCCCGGCTCATGAACCCTGGCGAACTGAGGGCGCGCGCGGTTCATACCATATTTGGAAATCAAATTTCCGACTTGTCTGCTAATGCCCAAAAGGGCGGTCGGGTACTATTGCGGCAGCGTGCGTGGAGGATTTCCCATGAAGGCTATGAAGACATCTGGCTATCCAGCAAGGCGAGACGTCTTGCGATTTGGCGCGGCCTCCGCAGTCGGGCTTGCTCTGCGTAGTCGCGCCGCTGCTGCATCTGACAACACGTTTGCTAAGGGAGGCGGATCTGGCCCGCTGCGGTCCGCGGGTGCGCTCGCCTTTGGCCCGGATAACGTACTTTTCGTCGGCGACATCGCAGGGGCGACCGTTCACGCCTTCGTGCTTCGAGCGACTGATGTGACATCACAAGCCGATTTGGAGCTTGGTAATTTTCATAACTTTGAGGGTCGCGACCTCGTCCGCGGCTTGGATCAGAAACTTGCTGCGCTCTTTGGCACCACGTACGACCAAATCGTCGTCAACGACATGGTTGTGCACCAGCCCTCCCAGCAGATCTTCATGTCGGTCGAGCGCGGCCGAAGCACGGATGCGCTTCCGGCGATCGCGAAGGTGAACCACGGCGAGTTGGAGGTCCTGGCCCTGGACCAGATTCCGCACTCGCAGGTGGGGATTCCGAATGAGCCCGATCCGAAGGCGATGCTTGAGTTCGACGCGCAGCGGTCATTCGCGATCACCGATGTCAAATACTACAATGGCGAGATCTTCGTGACCGGGATCTCCAACCAGCGGTTCGCCTCGACGCTGCATCGGATCCCGTACCCCTTCAACGCTCAGATGGCGACATGCACGGTCGAGATCTGGCACCCAGTACACGGCGAATTCGAAACGCGCGCCCCGATCATTCGGCAACTCATTAAAGAGGTGCAAGGCGAGCCGCACCTGTTCGGCGTCTATGGTTGCACGCCTCTCGTGCGCTTTCCGCTGGCTTCTCTGAAGGACGGGGCACACGTTCGCGGCGATGTGATCGGAGAATTAGGATACGGGGCGAACCCGATCGACATGCTCACCTTCACCGATCCGTTCGATCAAAAGGAGTATCTGCTGGTCACCATTGATACGCGCAGCGCTTCGCGCATCGCCGTTTTGGACCTCGGGACGGCCAAGCCTGAGCCGACCGGCGGTTCGATTGATTTCGGGCCGGGTGGTCTGGGGCGCACACAGGGTCTCCTTCCGATCATCGCCAACCATTTCGCGCTCCTTGATCCGAAATGGGCAGTTCAAATCCACCGTCACCCAAAGACGGGGTATCGCCTGGACGTAAGCACCTTGGCGACGCCGTACTTCTTCGAACGCCGGGACGGTATGTCGGAAATGAACTGGCGGGACGGTCCGGATCCATTCGACTATCGCCAGCATCGGGGCGAGATATCGACAGGTGCAAACCGGTGAACACGCGGGTCACGATCTTGCCTTTGCTGAGGGTCGACGGCGATTCCCGTCAGCCGGCATCGTGCGGCGTCGCTGTTTGCGGCCTCGCTCCCGATGTGATGGTCTCGCTAGGTGGATGCGTGCGAGCACGCGGTCTGCTGCGGCCGGTCCTCCGGGTCACAGTCGATCGAACGGGTACGCCGCTTGATGATATTCTTCCGGACGTTTTGGGCTGCCATAGCGTTTTCGAAGACGGAATTCGGTTCACACCGCATTTTCCATTCGAGAGGGGACTATCATATCGTGCAAGCTTCGACCCTCGGCCGCTCGGTCGTCCTGAACTCTCGGATGTGCTGACGCTCAAGTTTGCGCTCTCGAGAGAACAGAGCGCATCGCCCGTGGCCGTTAAGCATGTGTTCCCCTCAAGCGACTGCCTTCCGGAAAATCTGCTCCGCTTCTATGTCTGCTTCTCCGGTCCGATGCAGCGCGGACGGGTCGAGGCCGAGATATCGCTTCTTGGCCCGGACGGAGAGCCTGCGCCCGACGTGTTTTATCGCGCGCCTGTCGAGCTTTGGGACAGGGGCATGCGGTGTCTGACGATACTGCTCGATCCCGGCAGGCTTAAGCGCGGAGTAGGTCCCAACCGCGAACTGGGCCCTCCGCTGAAAACCGGTCGGGAGTACACGCTGGCAGTGGGGGCGGGGATGACGGACTTATCCGGCAGCCCCTTACCTGAGACTGTTCACAAACGCTTCCGTGTCACGAGCGCCGTGCGGGAGCCCATTGCGGTTGAGCAGTGGAAAGTCCTTCCTCCCAAGACGAATAGCCGGCAGCCCTTGGTGCTCACGTTTCCGAGACCGCTCGATTGGGCTTTGCTTGCGCAGACGATCACCATCGCGTCGGCATGTCAGGATTCGATAGACGGCCGGATGGAAATCGATCAGTGCGAAAAGCGATGGAGCTTTATACCGGCATCGCCTTGGGCCGCGGGTTCCCACCACGTTCGTGTTGCATCAAGCCTCGAAGATGTTTGCGGCAACAGCGTCATAGCGGCGTTCGATAGACCGCTTCGACCAGGGAGCGAACTGGCATATGAGATCGGGAGCCGTTCAATTCCATTTTGCCCGGTATGAATCGCCTGACGGGCGCACGCCTTTTGCCGCCTCTTGCGGTGCGGAGACGGTTTCAAGGGAACGAAGACGAGGCAGACGATGTCGCTACAGCCGCTGGACGTCGTAACGTCCATTCTCAGCAATCCAAAGAGTCTCGATCACGTTCGGCCGCTAGTGGCGGATGATTTCACCTACGTCTCTCTGAATTACGGCGATGCCGATCTGAAGAAAATCATGCCATGGTGCGGCACAAGTCACGGCGTCGAAAGCCTGGTAAAGACTTTCGTCGATGTCGAGAATTTCTGGCGCGTTAACAGCTTTTCGATTGAGGCGGCTTTCGGACAAGACGAGCACGTCGCCCTGTTCGGCAGGTTCACCTACACCTCGACCGTTCTGGAAAAGCAGGTCACTTCGCCGTTTGCCGTATACGCCAAGGTCGTCGACGGGCGCTGCACGTACATGCAGTTCATGGAAGACACCTTTGCCACCGGTGCTTCCTTTCGAAGTGGCGGCGCATGGACTTTTCGCAGCGATCCGAACGGCGGGGAAGTGACGGTCTAGGACAACAAATCAGGCGGGACGAGCCAGGCCAGACTGGGCTCCATGCCGAGCCGCGCTGACAACAAAGCAAAAACAGAGCTGAACTCCGCGCCGCGCGGCGTTATCTCGCTTGAGCTACAATCAGAACCTCGAACGCGCCACCCGTTTCGCAAGCGTTCAATATCGCGGTCATGTTTTCGCGGCCGGCGTGTTGCTTGTGAAGATCCATCCATTGCAAAGCTTGTTTTGCGAAGCGTCTTCGCCGTTCGTAGTCACGACTAATCGACTCGATCCGGAAGCCGCTTTCCGTCAGGTCGGCCTGCAATTCCTTGTCAACAATGCATTTCATGGCGCCTGCCTTCTCGCGCGCGTGCAGTACATTTGCGAGCGCTTTATGGTCGAAGCACTCGCTGGCCAAAAGCATTCTCGCGGTCGGCTTCAAAAGGCGTCTCAAACCGTGAAACAGAATGCCGAGCGGATGCATGTAGACGATGCTGTCGATAGCAACTACCGCGTCGAATTGCATTCCGCCGCCATCGAAAGAGCGAGCATCAAAAACAGAGAAATTGATTTGGTCGCCCAAGCCAAGGCGTGCCGCAGCAGCCCGAGACTCGTTAATATGCCATTCTGAAAGATCGATGCCCATTACCTTTGCGTTGAATGTTCTCGCCAGCAGACAAGCCGGGCCGCCGAGTCCACATCCCACGTCGAGCATGGAGGAATTGTGGTCTAGGCGGAGGAGTCGGCCAAACTCCTTGATCTCGGTACGTGTCCAAAAATCGAGTTGGTCCGTATATTCGTCACCGCCATAAATATCCCGGTGCATCTGACGGTAATCGCGGCATTCTTCATAAAGCGCGATGACGCTTTCGGGAGTTGTCACGATAACATCTCCACTATCCGATGTTTCGAACTTCAAACCTCTCGTGGCGTTCCCCGGCAACAGGGCACGTCAATGTCCGTTTTGGGTCATAAGCGGACATGGTTTGATTGAAGCGCGATGTCCGCTTTACCCCCGAAAGCGGACGCGGATTGCGCCGGTCCGCATGTCCGCTAAGGGCCAATAGCGGACATTGGCCTTAGCGACATTTGCACAAGTTTTGCGGTTAGATCGCCACAGAGAGATCGGCCGCTTTTCTCAGCGCGGCTTCAGTCTCGGCTACGAGACGCCGCATGATTTCAGACACCGGCGGAATGTCTTTAATGCCGCCGGCGGTTTGACCTGCCGTAAGCAATGTCGCGTCTGGCCGCCCCGCCTGCGTCGTTGACACGATCTCTTGTTTCAAGCGGTCGCGTTCACGGCGCGCCTCATCGCGCTTGGCACTCCACTCATCCAGAAAATCCGTATGCAGGGAGCGCAACACGGTACCAAATCCGGCCGTACCGGGCAGCGGGCTAATGTCATTAAGGACTTCGACTTTGATCGCATCTTCTGACTTGGCAGCAGCAATAGCCTGCTTCCACCTTTCTGGGGCGGGTGCCTCTTTCGACGCGATAAATCGTGTGCCGAGATTAACTCCAGCAGCACCGAGCATGAGCGCCGCTGCGATGCCGCGCCCGTCAAAGATGCCACCAGATGCTACGACCGGAATGGGCGAGATCGCATCGACCACCTGCGGCACGAGCGCCATCGTGCTGACGTCGCCGCAATAGCCGCCCGACTCGCTCCCCTGCGCAATGATCACATCCACGCCTAACTCAGCGCCTTGGACCGCCTGCGCAACGGTCGTGATCTGCAACATCGCGAGTGACCCGACGTCATGCGCTTGCCTCACTAAATCGCCGGGGTTGGCAAGCGTGAACGAGATTACCCGCGGCTGTGCTTCCAACGTGTACCGGAAAGCCTCAGGGTCCAGTGTTTGTGGAATGTGATTGATTGCAAAATGCCGGTTCGTAAGCTTTTTCACCGTGTCGATGTCGCGCTTGATGGCGGCGGTTGTTCGGAAAAGCGTTCCGATCCCGCCAAGGCCGCCTTCGTTCGACACAGCAGCCGCAAGCTCCGCTGATGTGCAAGTGCCCATGGGAGCGAGAATGATTGGCACTTCGATGCCGAAAAGATCACAGAGCAGTGTCTTTAACATTGCGACGCTCCCGAAACCCAGCACTCTATCTGAAAATGCGATCCATCCCAGCGGCAGGTAACCCAATGCTGGCGATTTGGCGATGTGAGGTCAACGGGGGCTGGGACGTCCGCTTCGGGTCACAAGCGGACATGGTCTGATTGAAGCGCGATGTCCGCTTTACTCCCGAAAGCTGCCGCGAAAGTAACTGATCGGCGCGGCAGCTAGGGGCCAGAACCGGACATCGGCGCGCTAATCGCTTAATTCGGTTGTTCTTCGGGCAATGCTGTAAGCACGCGCCGCGCTCCGGAACCATCGAGCGCTGATCGGACAGCCGCAGCGAGCTCGACTGGCCGGAACGGTTTGCGCAGAAGCGGCGCGGTGCCGATAGCGGTTTCAAGCGATTCGGAATCCGCAAATCCGCTGAGAAACAAGATCTTCTGTTCATTGTTTCGCTTTCGCGCCGCCATTACGACCTCGGCGCCATTCATGCCGGGCATAGCGAAATCGACGATCAGGAGGTCCGGAGTGAATTCGCCAAAGGCCGAGAACGCTTCCTCTCCATTCGACGCTTGAACGATGTTATACCCGAGTTCGGAGAGCACTCCGCTGACGATATCGCGAACATCTGGATCGTCGTCCACGAGTAGGATTTTTTCAGACGCCGTCGAACGGGCGGCGGCCACTTCGGTACTCGGTGCAGACGCCGCACCGTGCGCGGCGCGTGGCAAGCGAAGCGACACCTTTGTTCCCTTGCCTACCTTGCTGTCGATGACGACTTCGCCGCCGGCTTGCCGCACGATGCCATAGACCTGCGACAACCCAAGGCCTGTCCCTTTGCCAGTAGGCTTGGTTGTGAAGAAAGGATCGAAAGCCCGCGCCAGAACATCCGGCGGCATTCCGGCTCCGGTGTCAGCAACGCTGACCACGATAGAATTCGGATTCGCGGTCGCGGTCGTGATAGTGACGGTGCCACCCTCCGGCATCGCGTCTCGCGAGTTGATGGACAAATTGAGAACTGCGAGCTCGAGCTGATTAACGTCAGCTGTTGCCGGCGGCAGACTCGTCTCCAGTTCAAACTTTACCGTGACATTCGCGCCGAGCGACTGATTAAGCAAATCGCGCATGCCGTCGATCAAAGCGTTAACATCGACCGGAACGGTGTCGAGCTTCTGGGTGCGTGAGAAAGCCAGTAACTGCGCGGTAAGTTTGGTTCCGCGTTGAGCTGCGTTAAAGGCGTTTTCCGCCCAGCGCCTCACGTTTGGCTCGGAACTGCGCATTCGAATATAATCGAGATTGCCGACGACGGCGGTCAGCAGATTGTTGAAGTCGTGGGCCAGGCCGCCTGTCAGCTGTCCGATTGCCTCCATCTTCTGAGACTGGCGCAGCGCCTCTTCGGCCTGCAGGCGCTCAGTGGTTTCTACGGCCTCTGGGACAATTCCAATGACCTTACCCGTTTCGTTCCGCACCGGACGCAGGGCCATGTCAAATGCTCGCTCGCCGGTCGGAAGGTTGACGACGATTGATTGTTCGATCACTTCGCCATTGGCGGCGCGACCGACGGCGTCCCGAACCATTTCGGGCATCCCTGGCGTCCCGGCGAACCAGGGCGTTTCCCAGAACGGTCGGCCGACAACATCTCCCAGCTCGCCGTTAATTCCGGCCAGTGAGGCGCGGTTGGCGTCCAACAGTGTTCCATCCGGCGCCATGTAACCTTGATAGATGTAGGTCGTCTGCAAAAGCACCCGCATGCGCTCCGAGCTGCCCTTGAGCGCTATAATTGCCCGCGATAGCTCGCCGGTGCGCTCCTTTACCTGTACCTCCAGCGATTCATTGAGCTTCCGGAGCGCGTCTTCGGTGCGACGAATGCGAAGCAGCGCGTTGACCGCGGCTACGAGCTCGAACGGTTCTGACGGCTGAACCAGGTAAGAGTCGGCGCCACTATCGAGGCCGACCGTCCGATCGTCCGAGGTCGTAAAGGTGGCTGACGTCATGAGCACCATGACTTCGGGCCATTTTTTCTTGATGTAGGGACAAACTTCGTGACCGCTTATGTCCGGAAGCTTTACATCCAGGAGTACTAGCGCCGGGTTGTTTTGGTCGACCATACGAAGCGCTTCAGCGCCCGTCACTGCTTCAAGAACCGTAAATCCTCCGGCGCGCAGATCGCGCGATTTGATGTAACGCTCCGCGTCCTGATCGTCGACATTCAGGATAATATCCTGTCGGGGCGCTGTCATGAAATGCTCCCCCGCGAATTCGTCGCATCGCGAAGGAATAGCGAGACGTTCTCGCGCGAGATCAAGTTCTTCGAGATAACCCGGGTCCCCACGGGCAAACGCGCCTTTAATTCGGCATCCACGGCCAATGATGTCGACACGATTACTGGGATAACGGTAGTTCGCTTGTCGGCATTCAGCTCTTGCAGAACGGTAAAGCCATCGACATTCGGCATTTGCAGATCAAGCAAGATGACGTCGGGCTGTTCATTTCGCGCTTGACGCAAACCGTCACCGCCGTCGACGGCTTCAAACACCTCGTATCGCGTTTCGTTCCTGATGATTTGCTTGATCACGTACCGGAAAGTCTCGTCATCGTCGATGATCAAGACGCGCTTGCGACTGACGTCGGCTGCGATAGCGGCCGCGCTATCAGCGCCGCCAAAGATCGCGGGAATCGTCAAAGCGAAGACAGAACCCTGACCCAGCACACTCTGGACACTTATGGTGCCACCTATCAACTCGGCCAGCGAACGTGACAATGGCAATCCGAGACCTGTCCCCCTAACCTTCTTTTGCAGCCGATTGTCGACTTGAGAGAATTCTTCAAAGATTCGATCCCGATCCTCGGGCGCAATCCCGACACCGGTATCACGGACTGTGAAGACCGCGGTTCCGTCTTCGGCGCAATATCGCGCACTGGCTCGAACTTCACCACTTTCGGTGAACTTCAGCGCATTGGATATGAGATTACGAAGAATCTGCGCGACTTTTGCTTCGTCGGTTATCAGTTCCGGTATTTCGTCAGCGGCGTCGAACGTCAATTCCACGGAAGGAGAGGTTAGCAACGGCTTGAGTGCGCCGCGCAACGCGCCGAACAAGCTCGCCACGGTGAACCGCACCGATTTGACCTCGACCTTTCCAGCCTCGACTTTCGCGAGATCGAGCAAGTCGTTGACAAGCTCCAATAGGCTTTCAGCCGAACGGCGGATGTATCCGACCTGCCGTTCCTGCTCAGACGTGAGTTCGCCGTCGATCCGATCCAGCAGCAAACGCGAAAGCGCCAATACGGAATTAAGCGGCGTGCGAAATTCGTGGCTCATATTGGAGAGAAAACGCGTTTTCAGGTCGCTCGCCTTGCGTAACTGCTCGGCCCGTTCATCCAATTCGGCATAAAGTGCAACGACGCCGCGATTGGTATCGCCGAGCTCCTGCGTGAGCTGTTTGCTCTCCTCGTCGCGGCGACGGATTTCGTCCAGACTTTGAACGAGCTCCCGGTTCTGCTCGCGCAACACTTCGAGCGGATCAGCCGACTTTTCTCGTTTGAGTTCGGCGGTAACTTCGGAAAGCTTAGCTTGTGTGACGCGGCTTGCGCGTTTTGACAAGTGCTGGCCAAGGTCTACAGTTGTTCCCCTCCCGGGCGCCGTCTCGATCTTAAAATCGTCCATGAGCCGGCGCGCGCCAGCCAGCCCAAGCCCCATACCGGTCGGAGAACGAAATTGGCCATCGAGAATATTCTGCAGATTTGCGATGCCGGGTCCTTTGTCGCAGATCCGGATTCGGAAAAGCTGAACCGCTTCCTTCGACTCAATCATAAATTCGGTGCGACCGCCGCCGGCGTAGCCGAACGCGTTGCGCGCAATCTCGGATACGGCGGTCGCGATCCGCGTTTGGTCCTGACGCTCGAAGCCCAGCAATTCAGCAATACGCCGCGCCCGCTGGCGTACGACGACAACGTCGTTCTCGGTCTCAAGGGGCAGCGTGACGATGTGCCAGGTCATTGTAAACTCGAAGTCAATGCGCGGACCTCACGGCTTGCGACCCATTTTCCAACAAGGACGGTCGCGTCGTCAGTACGGCGGCCGAAATCGCGGTAAAGAATCGCCGCGATCAAGGTCGGGTGGAATGACTGCAAATTGGCGTAGCGGCTCAAGGTCCAACTCGTGGTCAAGCCGTCGGAATGAAGAATGATAAGGCCGCTCTCGAACGGATATTCGAAAGACTGAATTTTTTGGACCTTGTGTCCGGCGGTTCCCGGCATTGACACCATGCGCTTGAGATCGCCGTTGACAGCCAACACACCAGCGACGTTGCCGGCTCCGGCGAACGTGACTCGGGGCGCCCCTGTATCGTACCGCGCTATGGATACTGCCGCGCCTCTGGTCGATCGCAAGCCGCCATGCACGTAGTCGAGCAAGGTCGGCACTTGATGTCCGTTGAAACGCCGGAACAGCCTGACGGCCTCGACCGAAGCTTCAGCCGCATGCGGTCCGTGTCCCAAGCCGTCGGCAACGAACAGCGTGTGAGTATTGCCCTCGCTGGATACCGCCCAAGAATCGCCGCACACGACCTCGCCCGGCATTGCGACCGACACTGCGCCCCATCCGGAGGTTGACGGAATGCGTTCGGATTCAGGCTGGCCGACCTTCATCCGCGCCATTACGGCAGTGCCGATGCCTTGCCAGGATGCGACCTCGAAAAAATGCGATTGCCTCGACACGGCACCGAACCCGTTTCCTAATGTTCCGGCACTGGAGTAGCCATCCCGCAGGCAGGCATCCACGTTCGCCATGCCGCGCCCGCGATCCAAGGCAATGATTTCGACACCGCTGCCGCTGGCTTCCTGATAGGCGCCGAGCAGGATCTCTCCGCCGCCACCGTGTTTGATCAGATTGGTGGCAAGCTCGGTCGTTACCAGCGCAACCCGGCCTGCATCACTTTCTCCGAAGCCATTTTTTTCTGCCATGTTCGTCGCCTCGCGACGCGCCTCGGCAACTTGGCTAGGATCGGTAACGGAGAGTGCAATCATGCGATCCAAAGCTTGATCTCGGCACGTTTCGAAAAGGACATCAGTTTTTCCAACGCGTGACCGTAATTTTCGTGCCGACACCGATCTTGGAGTCGATGGAGAATTCGTTCGAAAGCCGCCGCGCCCCACCAAGCCCGAGCCCGAGGCCCGAACCTGAGGTGAAGCCGTCCTTCAAAGCCTGGTGAATGTCCGCAATGCCCGGACCGCGATCTTCGAACGTCAACCGCACGCCGCGGCGGCCGCTTTCATCAACAAGTTCCATGCGCAATTCGCCACCCCCGCCATAGTCCAGCGTGTTTCGCCCGAGTTCGCTCGCGGCGGTGATGATCTTGGTCTGATCGACCAGGCTCAGGCCCGCTTCAATTGCAAATACCCGGGTCTGTTGCCGCACCTTTACAACGTCTTCAGATGACCGGATTTCTAGGCGTTCAGTCCTCTTCGCCGGCATGCGCATCCTCCAGCCGACCTTGGATCAATGCCATGCCGCGTTCAACATTCAACGCCGTCTTTACTCCGGAAAGCGACAGCCCCAGCTCGACGAGCGTTATCGCGACCGCAGGCCGCATACCGACGACAACGGTATCGGCATCGAGAATGCGCGAAACCGCGGCAATGTTATCGAGCATCCGTCCGATAAAGCTGTCGACGATCTCCAATGCCGAGATGTCGATCAGGACACCCCGCGCTCCATTTTCAACGATCTTGGTCGTCAGATCTTCCTCGAGCGCTGTGGCCAGCCGATCGTGCATATCGACTTGAATCGTGACGAGCAGAGCATGTCCCAGCTTGAGGATTGGAATGCGGTCCATCTTCAAGCGCCCTTTTCAGCCGAGTTTTTGTTGGTTTCGGTTTCCAAGGATTTCATCTTCACGACGATGCGCCCGGTGCGCTTTAAGGCGACAGCAAAGGCGTCGGCCAATGTTGCCTTCGAGACGACGTTCAATTCGACCCCGAGATGAACGATGGTTTGCGCGATCTGCGGCCTGATACCGCTGATGATGCAATCCGCGCCCATCAGACGCGCGGCCGATACCGTCTTGAGAAGATGTTGCGCAGTCAAAGTATCGACGGTCGGCACGCCGGTGATATCGATAATGGCAATTTCCGCGCCGTCCTCGACGATGCGCTGAAGAAGATTCTCCATCACGACCTGAGTCCGCTCACTGTCAAGGGTCCCAATGATCGGAATCGCTAGAACCTTGTCCCATAATTTCACCACCGGCGTGGACAATTCCGTGATTTCACGTTGCTGCCGGAGGATGACGCCTTCGCGGGTCTTCTGAAAAATCTCAAAGGTATAGAGACCGAATTCATCGAGAAGCGTCGTGATCGTCCACGTTATCTTCGCAATATCCGCCGGAGAAATAGACTTGTCGCGGTTCGCAGCGGAAAATAGTGGTCGCTTTAGAGAGAAGACGAAAGTCGCGGTTTCGGTCGGCGAAAACCCTTGCTGGGCACGCGAGCGCGAAATTTCGGAAAGCAGATCGCGTGTAGCGGCGTAGGCCGCAGTCGAACAGTCCGTGTCACCGCTGGCCAACCCCTTCCTGAAACGGAGCAGAAAGTCGCGGCACTGAGCGAGCAGCTCTGGTTCACTTATGCGACCGGTCTGGAGAGCGCCGGCGTTTTTCTGTAGTTCGAGCCATTCGGGAAGAATTTGTTTTTCGTCGTCACCGATTAGGGCGGCGATCGTAACGGTTTCCGTGGTGGCCATTACTCTACTCCAAGTAAAGATACTCCTCGGCCGCGACAGGGAACCATCGCGACTGGGCAAGGGCGGCTCAACGCCCGCATCGGTCGAATTCGGAAAGTTCGGAACTCCCGGGCATAAGCGCAATGCAATGAGGCGTCGGCCATCTTCGAAAGAACAAGAGTGGCGCACTACAATGGCCGATGGGTCCTTCCGAGGAGCCATCCGAGGCCAAGGGCAATAGCTACAGCCGTATAGGGCTTGTCCTCGATCGTATTGCGAAGCGTGTCTTCAAAGGAGATTGCGGTTTTTCGTAATCCTGCGGCCGCGTCGCTCGCCGCATCTTTCGTTTGGCCGTAGAGATTTTCGGCGGCACCTTGAGCCCGATCCATGGCGCCTCTCGCTTGGCTTTTCGTATCGCCGGTTGCGCGGCCTATGGCCTCCTCTACCTGTCCGCCGACGTTCCTGGCAGCGCCCGTTGCTCGATGCTCGTCCATGTATGCAACTCTCCTCTCAATAACCATTCGCTTTCGCGAAAGCGCGTAACGTCTTTCAACGCTCGAAAGACGTCAGCATTTCGCTGTTACTTTTTATCCGGCATCCAGGATGTTGAATCCTTGTCGTAGGTGAAGCCGGGAGCTTCTTTCATCTGGTCCTTGGTCGCATTCATGACCAAGTACCATTTGTTATTATTTTTATTCGTGACGCGAATAGCGTCGAAAGGAACGGAAACGTCTTTCTCGCCGGCTCCCAAAAATCCGCCGACAGAGACAATCAAGGAATCGATCCGCCCGGACTTATCGACAAGAACGTCGGCGATTTCACCGATCTTGCTGTCTTTCGGATCGTAGACGCTTTGCTTGTACCAGTTTGTCACGGTGGTCGAGTTGGGTGAGATGGAGTGGTTCATTCGCGCTGCTGTTTGAGCGACGGCAGCGGTCGAAATCGCCAAACCAATAACGGCAATAGAAGCTAATTTAATCATGCATCTCTCCTCTAGCAGCGAGCATGGCCGCCGCGCGAAAATGTTGAAGCGTGGTCATGGGGATTTCAGCTAGCCATGGCCAGCTCTTGCAATCACCAAGCATGCTGGAGGCGAATATGTTCCGGCCAAGAGGAACGATTGTTTGGTGGCACGCTTGGTCCGTAAGCGAATTCCGCTCTGACGGGGCGCCTGATAGACCACGACCTTACCTTAGAAACCCAGTCTGTCAGTCGGCTGCAAACGGGCCTGCATCGTCAGTTGATCGGTGACGCACGGACAAATCACACAGGAGTCCACCATGACGAAAGAGCCGAAGACGCTAAGCGAACTGTTCCACGATACGTTAAAAGACATCTTTTTTGCCGAGAAGAAAATTCTTGCAACGCTGCCCAAGATGGCGAAGGCGGCGCAATCCCCTGATCTGAAGAAGGCATTCGAAAAACATAGGGACGAGACCGAAGGGCATGTCGCGCGGCTTGAAAAGGTCTTCGGCCTGATCGACAAGAAGCCGCAAGCTAAGACCTGCGACGCCATTGTCGGCATCACCGAAGAAGGTGCCGAGATCATGACGGAGTACAAGGGTTCGCCGGCTCTTGATGCCGGTTTGTTGGCAGCGGCGCAGGCGGTCGAGCATTATGAGATGTCGCGCTACGGCACGCTCAGGACATGGGCAGCGGAACTTGGGCTAAATGACGCAGTGCGGCTATTTGAGCAAACCCTCGAGGAAGAAAAGAAGACCGACGCGACGCTGACGAAGATTGCGGAGACCGTGGTTAATCAGCAAGCGGAAGCGGCATAAAACTATAGATAGCTCACCGGTTATCGGGAAGGCAGCTCGCCCCGGTGGGGCGTGGTGGCTTTACCCCTTTGACCGCAAGCGGCAACAAAAAAGCTCGGCTTGAGCCGGGTTTTCTGTATCTCACTCGTGATGTGGAAAATTACTTCTGAGTCTGCTGGCCCGGCTTATTGTCGCCCTGTTGGCCGCCTTCCCCGCATTGGCGAATGACGGCCATTGACGACTTCCGCTTTCAGTCAGCCTTGGGATTTCGAAAGGCCTGCGGTCTCTCGGCTGATTCATCATTTGCTTTGAGGATCAGGATGTCCCTTGCCCTTATCAGCATCAGCGGTGGCTTGAGGCTCAGACTCGCCTTTTTTTGTACCCGCGGTCTTGCCGGACATGTTGCCCGGATTGTAATGGAACTTTCCAGGCTCCTTTTCACCCCGTTGCTTCTGATTTGGATTCTTGTTGTTGCCCACGTGATACTCCTGTGACACTTCTCACGGTCGTCGGTGCCTGTAAAACAGCAACGGGTCCGCCTCGAAGTTGGTTTGGTGTCGTTCAGATTGTTCCGCACGCAGTGCAACGGTCCCGTGCAAGGTTTCGTTACTTTGCTTTGTTTGTAGTCTGCTTTGACACAATGTTCGCGCGCCTCGACCGACCTATACGAATCGGACATCGCTCAGCGGCAGACAAGATTGTCAGAAAATAAAGACTTTGATTGTTAACGCCAAAACTAAGGTATTTATGAGGGAACAAACGATCCGCGTTCGCTAGGGTCCATCGTCAGGCTCGTACCTTGCGCTTCGTCGATCGCCGCCATTACAACGTCGGTGGCAGATTGATGCACCATGTGGCCAACGCCGGCGACTCGGCGCAACGTGCTGCGGGGGACGTCCCGATGAAGCCGGGCTGACTGCTCGTCAGTGTCGACAAGTTTGTCATCCGCGCCGGCGATGATGGACACCAGCATTGTCAGCCCCGCGTAGCGCTTATGCAAGGCAAGAGCCGTGGGGATCATGAGAGCCGACTCGGCAGCCCCGGCGCGAAGCTGCGAGGGCCGAAGAGCCATCTCTTTCGGAAATCCGGCAAACTTCTTAGGGACGATTGATGGTCCGAAGATTCTCCTCATCAGTGCTGGCCACATCAACCTGGCCAAAATAGGCGAGAGCGTTTGGCTCATGATGTCGCCAATCACTGGAAGTGCCTGCCAGGAGGCGAGAACATCGCTCCGGACTGTCGGATAATAGTAACCCGAAGCGAGGATCAAACGAGTAACAAGTTTGGGGTCCTTCAGGGCGAGTGCAATTGCCACTGATGCTCCCCAAGAATGGCCGAGCACGATTGCTTGCGATATCCCAAGTTGTCCGAGCGCTTTACGAATAAGGTCCGCTTGCGTTCCAGGCGTCCAGACAGTGAGACGAGGGCGCTCGCTGTAACCAAAGCCGGGCCTGTCAAATACGATTACCCTGTATTTAGCAGCCGCTTTGTCTAAAAGGCCACTCGAGGCAAAATCCTGAATCATGCTGCCGTTGCCATGCAGCAAGACCAACGGCTCGCCGTGGCCTCGCTCGATGTAATGGACGCGCACACCGTCGACTTCGACAAATTTCCCCATGGGAGGGTTGTTACGCTCAGCTTTTTTAGCAACTAAGCGGTTGACGAGTGCGGAGATTGTGAGCGCTACAACCGCGGCCGCAACCCCCACAGCGATGGGATGAGTGGAGACATTCGTGGGCAAGTGGCGCCTGGAGGAAAGAGGGGTAGCAAAGGAGCGGAAAAGCATTAATCCAACCCTGAACGGCTCGCGAGCAGCGTCCCAGGCCGAGCCGATGTGCGCTGCAATATAGGAACAAGCCGTGCTGGGCTTCGTTCGTTCCAATCTCGGAAGATCATTCGTCGGTATTCAGGACTGCTTCACTGGCGGGGCTTACTTGACGCCCAAACGCGGCTGTTGCCAGTCGGTCACCGAGCTGCGCGCCGCGCTAGAGCGAAGAGGGATCTACAGCGACCGGATTTCACCAGCGCGACCGACCAATCCTTGACCCTGCGACGTCGTAGGACACACGTCGATTTGCGGGTTGTCACTGCCGTGATGGGCTGCTGCTCGTCTAACCCGCGAAAGCTGCCGCGAAGTCTCTGACCGGCGCGGCGGCTAAGGGTCAAAGCAGACATCCCACAAGCCGCTTCGGATAATGGTCAAGCCGATCCGAGATCGCTGACTGGACTCCGGCGGATACGATAACTACATAAGAGGATCGCTGACAGCGGCCATGTGTCAGGCGTCGGTGGCTGAGAGACATGCGTTGCGCTCCCGCCTGTGACCGCAGGGGGAGAAGCAGTGCTCCCCAAACACAGCGCTTATCGTTCGTCGCCGCGGGTTCCGTCGACAATATCGGATACCCTGACGATTGACGCTTGTTTGCTGCCAGGAGGGTCCCGTGTCAGTAGTTCCTCTTCACCCAACGTCTAATTCTGAAAACGCCACCCAATCAGAGTTCGAACGCGAGGTCGCCGCGCGTTTTGGTCTTGTTCCAAATTTTTTCCGCTCCGCGCCGGAAGCTCCTTTTGTCATTCGCGAGTTATGGACGTTTGCGAAATCGGCCTATTTGGATAATCCTATCCCAAGCCTCTTCAAGGAGCGGCTTTTTGTTTATCTCTCCCGCTTCTGTGAAGCGCGTTATTGCATAACTCGACACTGCGGATTTTTGTTAGGCCTCGGTCGCGCGTCCGGCGACCCCGACGCGCCGGCAATGACCGTTAGCCAAGTCGTTCGCTTGCTGCAGCGGCCCGTACCCACCGACGAAAAAACAAGCGCCGCTTGGGCGCGACTTGAAGCCGTCGCGGCACCGATCGATTGGCCTTCACCCGAAACCGTACACGACGAAGACCTATTTTCTTGCGCCACGTGGCTCTTTCTTCAGCCGGCGCGTGCCGTGCGAGCCAAACGCGCGCTGCGTATCGCCCTTGGCGGCGAAAAATTCGAATTGCTGGTTGCGTTTCTGACCTTCATTCGCGCGGCTCACTACTGGACCTTAATGCACCCGGAACTGGCTCTGGAAGACGATGTGGAGAAACTGCTGCGCGACCATGAAGAACTGGCTCGCATGCTGTTGGTAGATACGGAGGCCGGCCAATGTGAGATGGGCGTGCGGTTATTCGAAGAACTTGAATCACTGCGCGATCTCAACGAGCGGCAAGAACTTGAGAAGGCAAAACGAGCGCTTGAGGAAAGCGGGCGCCAAAAAGACCTCCTGATGAAGGAGGTCGACCACCGAGTTAAGAACAGCTTGCAAATTGTGTCGAGCCTTCTTTATCTGCAGGCAAAGACAGCCGGTCCCGCAGCAAGTCAGTTCAATAACGCTGCGGCGCGTGTCGCGGCCATCGCCGCCGTTCACCAACAACTTCACAAATTTGACGCCGTTGGGACCGTAATACTCGACCGGTACATCAATGATCTTTGCAAACAGATAACGGCTGCGTCGAGCAGCCCTGATCAGGTGTGGCCGCTTGTCGTTGATGCCGATCCAATCACTATCTCGACTGACGTAGCTATGCCGCTCGCACTTATCGCGAACGAACTGATCACTAACGCCATTCAACATTCTGGATCGGTTGGCAAAGGCGGTTCCGTACATGTATCGCTGAAGAACCATGCAGACAAGTTTTCAATAAGCGTTTCAGATCCGGGAAACGGCCCCGCGATCGACGCTCCGCCAACTGCCGGACTGGGTACTCGAATTGTCGAGGCGCTCGCTCATCAAATTAATGCTACGGTTACAAAAGAACGGTTAGCAGCGAGATATAAGGTCTCGGTAACGGTCCCACGCCTCGCCGTATGATGGGCGAGAGTCACGATTTCCGCATTGGGTATTTAACTGCCGCGAGCTTGCGGACTCGTCGGCGCGTCATGTCCGCCTTACCCCCGAAAGCGGACATTAGGGAACGCCGGCAGCGATGTCCGATCAGGGCGATCCGCAGGATTTTTCCTAATCAAATGGCTTATAGCATTGCCTATGGCGCAGTCTCCGCCGCCCGATAGCAGACAAACGCCTCTGGCAGTTGGCCTATTCGACAAAGTGACTCTCTGATTGGAAATTAGATGGGGTGAACTTTCGCCTGATCAGCGGTGCCGACTAAAGCCGGAATTTCCCGACGAAGAAGCTCAGGACTTGCAACCAATTACGCACGCCGAGGCTTACCGGTGCTGGGAGATCAATTGAATCGTTCGCCTTAGCAGCGAGATCTACTCCGTTGTCGGCCGAGTTCCGGTATTCTATCACGTAGCGCAAAAGAATCGCTCGATGGTGCTTGACAAAGGAGAGCGGTTCATTAGTCGAGACGTGTCTCTTCTCCCAACGCGCGTGATGCGGAGTCGAGGAGATCAAAACGGACGCCTTGAAAGTTCGTTTTTGCCGGCGATCCGCGTAGGCATTATACGGCGGTCGCTCTTAGCGCAGAAGTGCGCTGGAGCGGCCTTTTTTATTGGGGTGACGCTCCGGCGTTTAAGACGGAGGTCACCATGTCCAAACCTAACGATCAGAGCACCTCAGAGAAGATGGTCGATCAATCGGGATCGACTGTGATCGAGCGTGTCAAATACGACCCGCTTGCCATCAAACCGCCGGCTCCCACGTTTTTTCCAGAAAACGCCACAAACGATGCTTTGGGCGCCCAAAGTAAAACAATGCGGAACGATGCAACCATCAGGCGCTGCAAAATGCGGGACTAGTCTGGCTACGCCATCAGAGCGAGGAGGCAAAACGCTGGCAGGATTGGACTGAAATATTATGCCCAGCGCTTATTAAAGTGCAGGAAGAGGCGATGCAATTCGCCTCCACGGATAAGCCGCGAGGGCGGCGATACGCGAAAGCCGTGTCTGAACTATTGGAGACCTACAAACTCGATCAAATCGACTGCGCAACGCGATCGAACGCTATCAAAATCCTGCAGAACTTGGACGCGGTCACAGCGTGGCGCAACAAACAAAAGAACCCAGAGGCGCTTAATCATCCGTCAACTGTATGGCGTAAGTTTGTAAAAGAGCGACAGTCGTCACCGAAGCCAAGCAGGAGGCGACGTGCGACTCTTGAAGACAAGCCGCTCGATGAGAAGCGCGACCTCAAAAATGGCCCGGCCGACCCTGGGGACTCCAAAGAAAATGACGATCTGCTCGGCCTGCCGCTCACCCTTTTCAGGCTTTGGTAGCGGCACATTTCGAACAAATGCATCGGTGGTGCTTTCGCGGGCATGCCTGAATTTCCATAATCAATGCCATAAGCAATGTAGCAGGTGACTATGGGCAAATCCAAACATGAACCGATATGACCTGATTTGTGGCACCTAAATTATTGATATAGCGGTACTAAAACCACGATAGCGAATTGAATTGCGCCGACTTGGCCCGATATGGAATTTTTGGTGATCTTTCTCTTAATCAGTTGCTCTAAGCGTGATGCTCCTATTCCTAAGCTCAAAGCCGTTTCCGATTCCCACGCACTCATGAGGAAATGTGCCTTTCTTAATCAGTCTCGGAGCCGTCCTAATCGGTCTCCGCTAGGTCGAACCGTGTCTCTGACATCCAAATTCGGATATCGAAAACTCGCGGTCAGAGACACGCAGCCGAACGTGCGCAATATTGGCCGTCTAGCCTCAGAACTCCGGGACAGAGACCGATCGAGCGTCGCCTATGTGTTTGACTTTGCGGCAGTCCCGCGGCGCTGCGGACGTACCCCCTTGAGACCGCACTGGCTGGCTGCCCTGGCAGGATTCGAACTGCCGAATGTCGAATTTGAAATCCGCCTTTGAATTGTCGGCAGAATTACCCGCAATTTCCGAACGGACCGTGACCAGAGACTTTTCGCGCCTCAGCTGACAGAAACGTCACATGCACCTCGCAGCTGAACTGGCTACCAGGGCACCAGATTTCGAACCGGTCTCCGGCTAATGTAGGGCAACTCCGCGTCACCGTCGGCGTCGTCGGTCGCCGCGTCCGCGGCGAGTCACCGCGGCCATCGATAAGGCGAAAAAACGTTGCCGCTAAGAGGCAAGACGCGCATACTGGCTAATGGGGCGCATACCGCCAAGGGTAAGACCCATGTTGCGATCGATGCAGCTTCGGTTCGTGGCGATTGTATTGTTTGCAGTGGCCGCGGCCTTACTGACCGGTGTTTCCGCGCGAGCATTCAGTCTGGGAAATGGTGGAACCACCGAGGGCGGCAATGCCGCATTTGGTGATCCGGACGAACAGGTCAGCAAAATGTTTGGTTTCGACCGGGGTGGGGAACCATCCAAGTTAGGCAGCCCGGCGCAGTTTGATCCCCAGACGGCCAAATCAAGTCCATACAAGAACTTTCACGTCGACAGTATTACTTCGCCTCCCGACCCTCGTTCCCGCCCCTAGCAACTGAACCTGTTCTGATTATTCAGACGGGCGATAATCATCCCCGTTGAGCGGCCGACTAAATTCGCGCGGGCAAAGCAGAGGTCCGAAGGGCAAGCGACTGCCCGCCCCGCGCCCAAAACTATCGATGCCGCAGACGGCGCCCCCCAACTGAGGCGGCCTAGGCCAATAGGACTGCGGTTATGTCTTGGCCCGTTTCCGCGTCGATGACACTAAATGCTAGTCCGCGCGACTGCCATTCTTTGAGATCAGCCAAGGTCACATAGCGTGCCGCATCCGTGTCATAGAGACGGCTACGCGCATAGCGTTTGACCACCTTCGGCATGGTCGAAGTCTATTCCAGTCACTGCTAATTTCAACCGAGCCACCCACTTCACTTTTCACTTTTTTACGAGAAAATTACGTGCATGACGCGGCCGGTTTCCATTTCACATTTCAAAATCTGACACGCCGCGCTGTAGGCACCCGAAGCGTCGGGCACTGTCGGTGGTCACACGACATGCTAGCCGGACATTTTGCGGTCAGTATCCGTGGCGGGTAAGCGTCCGCTAAGCGACCGGCCGCGACTCGCCGAGTAAATCACCCACAGCGATGCCGCGACTACGACGAGCGATGCAATCTGAAGCAAGCCCATAGTTTCCTCTCCTATGCGCGGCCGAATTTTAGGATTCGGCTCGCGTCGCTAAAACTAACACGGGATTACATAATAACGAATCGATGCTTTCGGCAGGGGGCCATGGGCTGATCACCCCCGACAGAAGGAGAAGACAAACATTCTGCGCCGGCTATGATAGCGAGGAGGCAGTTCAGGCACGATCATTGATGATCGAAACGAAGCGCTCTAATCGCGACGGGCTTATCATTTCCGCCCTTTGCCATGTCGGCATCATAGGCGCAGTTCTCATCTTGGCTTGGGCGGCCTCGCAAAAATCCACGCCGCAAGAGACCGTGCCTCCAGATACCATGCAGGTCGAGTTCGTTGCCCCGAAGGACATCCCGCACTATTCCGGTACGCCGTCCACTTTGCGGACCTCAGGCACCCAACAAATGGCAGAATCGCAGGCCTTGACCGCGAAGAGCGAGCAGCCGCCAACGGTTCCATCGCCGCCACAACCAAAAGACCAATCTCAATCGCAACACAACGCGCCGTCGAAACCGCGGGAGTCGCAGACCGCCCCGCCGCAGACGAAGGCGCCACCGCTCCCGCAGGTCAGCGCGGCGAAAGTAGCGATGGCGCAGCCGGAGCCCGATCCGCCGGCGCCTTCCGCCGAGGAGACACCAGATGCACCCGACACGGCTGCAAAGGCGGCGTTCCTCGCGCTCGCCGGTGGACGGTTCGGCGGCGGCTTTGCCGCGCCGCCGATCAATTCACCGCTCGTCGGCTACGACTTTACCGAGCCGTTCCGCGAGCTCCTCTCTACGTGCGGTGCGCTACCGTCTGGCATCAGCCCGACCGAAAAGATCAGCATCACGGTACGGGTTTTCCTCAATCACGACGGCACGGTCGCGGAGGCGCCGGAGCTTCTCGATGCCAATCCTTCAACGGAACAACAGACGCTGATGCAAAACTTCGTCAGCGGACTGCAGAAATGCCAGCCCTACACCATGCTGCCGCAGGAGCAATACAGCCAGTGGAAGACGCTCGATCTCGTCGTACATCCGCACAATTACCTCGCCCAATAAAGGCGCATGCCGATAAAAGCGCGTGCCGCGGCACGTTTTATCGCCACCGACGTCGGTTAGATGGAACCCTCTCAAGGCGCCGGTGTAGATGGTGCTGTAATCAGACTCGGGTTGGCTATCGCTAAAGGCGCAAAACGTGTTGCCGGTCACACCGAGATTGAACCAACGCTGTCATATGATCTACCTAGGAGAGCCAGTTCGATTTTGAGGAGGGCCACATGCTCGCTGAAATCTTCATGTTCAAGCTCGAGACGTTACGGCGCCCTGAGACAACCACCACACCGAGCAGCAGTGCATTTGTGCCCTTCGATCGAACAAGTCTTGGCTCCTTCAAAGGGACCAAGCCGCGGCGGTAGTTTCTTATTACGGTGGTTTTTGGCTGGGTAGTTTTTGGAGGATGAAATGACCGAGCAAACGATAGCACGATCAGCACCGACGTTCTGGCAAAAGACCATCGGATCGAATTGGTGGCCCGTCGTGGCTTTTTCGGTCGTCGGCCTTCTGCTGATGCTGGATGTGATGCTGCGATTCCCCGAGTGGGGGGCGATCATCGTCCAGGTCAACCAGTTCTAGGCGCCGCCACATTCTCGTCCGTCGGTCTTTCCGGATGTCTCTAAATTCCTTCTGGATCTCGTCTCGCTTTGACGCCCAAAACAGCTAACCAAGTTTTTACCATCATAGGTGAGGATAGATTCAAGGGCGACGGCACGAAATCGGATCGAATGCCGTGCTCGGCTCGCACCCCTCTCCCGCAGTGAAAAATTGCCCGACCGACTAAAGCCATCGAAGCAGGGCAGCAAGACCAGTCCGACCAATTCGCATTGTTAGTTCTTTCGGCGGGCAGATCGCTCTCGTCTGGGAGCGACACAGCTCGAGTTCCGCAACGGGTCATCAGCGGACATTGCATCCATGTAATTAAATGTCTGCCCTGCACCCGACAGCGGCCATGCGAACCGGTCTCTGCATGTTCGAACCCAGTCTCCTCTCAAAAAATTCGGATATCGAAAAATCGTGATCGGAGACTAGCGGTGGAAATTCGCGAACGGGGGCGCCGAAACGGTGGGAGATTCTGCCCAGAGACGCCTTGACCACCAGCTAATGCCCGGAAGTGTGGGAGGTTTTTTCAGGAACTGGAAATGGCTGGGGGAGACCGCACTGGTTGGCTGGGGCGCCTTCAATCATAGCGGAATAAAAAACTCTAGCAGCAACAATTATTTATAGGAATGTGGATCAGGCACATACCGTCAAAGATACCGTCATTCTTCCTGGATGCCAGCGGATAAAAGTATCCAATCCCGGACGTGCACGAACAACGAAAGCAGTCATTGCTCGCGCGACCGCCGCAGTGCAGATCAATCTCCCCCACGCCGCTCCCAAACACAGCTCATGAAACTGATAAGGAAAGTCTGATTTGTTAGTCAGTTAGCGGCGGACGCTTGCTCGTCGCGGCATTCGCCTACTTTTTGAACCTCTGACCAAACGGTTATGAGCGCGCTACCTTACCCGAAAAAGTCTTTGATTATTGCTGTTTTCGTGCCGGTTCGATGACGTTCGTTCGCGTTTGGTTGCGGCGTATCATTGGTTATTCATTGGTCGAACGCGAAGCGCAGGCCGTTAGGAAGTCTGCGGCTTGATTTCGCAGAGCAGCCGATAATCCAGGGCGGTCAGAAATGGACCTCGACTTCATGCTGGCACCGATGGATATGCGGTATCTGATAACAGCTGCAAATTCTCATCGGCGTTCTCCACTTGAGCAAACCGGAGCTCGACTTTGAGGCCTGGCGCATTGTCGACCAATCTAACGCTGCCCCCGTGCAGGCGGGCGACGGCGGCAACAAGGCTGAGTCCGAGTCCATTGCCGGGCGTGCATCGACTGTGCTCGAGCCGATAGAAGCGCCTGAAGACAAATTGACGTTCGCTCGCGGGAATCCCCGGGCCGTCGTCGGACACCGCGATCATGGCACCGTCTTCAACCCGCGTGACCTCAACGCTCACTTGCCCCCCTCCTCGCCCGTGTTTGATTGCATTGTCGGCCAAATTAGCGACGGCGTCGAACAGGAGATCGCGATCCCCAATGACAAGAATTTTTCGCTCTCCCGTCACCTCGAGGCGTACATCTTTGGTCTCGGCCGCGGCGTCGAATAATTCGACGACAGCCTCAGCGACCTCCACCAAATCCACGGTGCGGAACGCGGCCGTTCGATTTGACGTCTCAATCTGAGAAATGCGCGTCAGCGAGGAAAACATGCGCAGGACATCATCAAGGTCTGCCATGGTCTCGGCGATCAGCACTTGGTCCGAGTCCCGGTTGCGTTCCCCGATGCAGGCCTTCTCAAGCCGCCCGCGCATGCGGGTAAGCGGCGTACGCAGATCGTGTGCAACATTGTCGGTGACCTGTTTGACTTCCGCCATCAGAGCTTCGATGCGATCGAGCATCGAATTGAGATTCTCGGAGAGCTGATCCCATTCGTCGTGCGTCCCGCGCAAGGGTACCCGCTCGCCGGGCCCGCTTTGCATGATGGCGCGGCTGGTGGCGTTGATCGCTTCGATCCGTCCGACGGTGCGCCGCGTTACGGCCACACTGGCAAACGCCGCGAGAACGAACAGGAACGTAATCACCGACAGCAAGGCTACGTGAATCCGGGCGGCAAACTGCTTGAGTTCGCTAACATTCTTTCCAACCAGCAAATGAAATCCGTCAGGTAAGGTCTCAACGGTCGCCCGCAATTGCAGACGATCTGCCACGTCCGGCTTTCCCTCTTTCAACTCGAAGTTGGCCCACCCCGTGCGGCTCTTTAAAGCTGGCGGCCAGGAGTTGAGGTTTCCGGAAACCGGAACGAACCCGGAGTCGGCGAGCAAATAGACGTTGTCTCCGAACCGTTTATCGGCAGCGAGCTTGTTGATCGTCGCAACTAGGCCACTACGCCCGCCATTCTGATAAGCGGCCATTAAGAGTGCACATTCCGCCTCGATGGCGCGATCCGAGCGACTGAGAACGTAGGACGTGGTCGCCGAATAGACGTAGCTGAAGAGCGCTATGACTACTGCACCGAAGATCAGGATGCAGAACAGCGCCAGCTTAAACGTGGAGGACCGTAAGGTCTTAGCAAGGAGCACGGAGACAGAATCCCACGCCGCGTACGGTATGAATGAGCGGATAGGTCTGCCGATTGTCGACCTTGCGGCGAACTCGGCCGACGTAGACGTCGATGATGTTGGTGGTCGGGTCAAAATGTAAATCCCAGACGTGCTGTAGCAGCATCGCGCGGGGAACGACCTGGCCTTCGTTGCGCACGAGATATTCAAGAACCTGAAACTCGCGCGGCAGAAGCTCGATTTCCCTGCCGCTGCGGCTCACCGTCCGCGACACAAGGTCGAGCTCAAGATCACCAACGCGTAACACAGTCTCCTTGACGACGGTCGCGCTGCGCCGCGCCAGAGCCTCGACGCGCGCCAGGAGCTCGACAAAGGCGAATGGCTTGACCAGGTAATCATCGCCGCCGGCGCGGAGTCCGCGCACACGATCGTCAACCTCGCCGAGGGCGCTGATGATCAAAGCCGGCGTTACGATGCCGGCCTCCCGTGATTGCCGGATTATGGCGATGCCGTCGATACCCGGAAGCATCCGATCGATCGTCATCACGGCGTAACTCGCGGAAAGAGCAAGGCGGAGTCCGTCATTGCCGTTGTCTGAAGCATCGACATGATAGCCCCGAGTTTCAAGGAACTCGACCAGTTGCCGAGCCGTCTCGCGATCGTCCTCAATGACAAGAATCCGGCGCCGCGCGCTTGTCATTATCTCGAACTCCCAATCGCTGTTAGGACCAACGAACGTAACACAAACCGTCGCGACGAAAACTGACTTATCTGTCAGAAACTGGCTCATTAGTAATTTGAGCATCGCCGCTTTTCTGCGTATGCGATCCTCAAGACGAAGGGTCATCGCGCAAGCCAACGGTGGCTGCATGACGTTCATTCGCACCCGACAAGATCCGCAAACGAAGGAGTAGGTGCCATGACTCGTACGATAGCGCTCATCATAGCCGCGGTCGCCGCGATCAGTGTTGGTTCCGCATTCAGCGCATCCGCCATGGCCCGGGGGTTTGCCAAGCCAGCTTTGGAAAAGCCGGCTTCGGTCATGCGGCGTTCGGTCACCCCATGGGTGCGGAACATTTCCGCAGCGCTCGGCCGCTCCGCGGCGAGCGATTTGCATTCCGGCACCGGTTCTTCCGAGATCGGTTTGTTGTTGGCGCGCCACTCACGTACGAGCACGATTGTTACGCTCGCGTCTGGACGCGCTGGGGCTGGCGCCTGATGTTGGTCTGCTACTGAAACGCACGAAAATTTGATGTTCCGGCAATCCAATTTGGCAAGCAGGAGTGCAACTCGTGACCCTAGCCTATCTCAACCGCGTGGCGGTCGCGGTTCCCAAGCATGATATTCACGGGGCGTTTGTCGGCTTTGCCGAGCGCTCTATCCGCGACCGCCGCTCGCGTCTGTTGTTCAACCGCATGGTAGCGCGAGCGGATATCCAGCAGCGATGGTCTTGCCTCGCGCCCGCGAAACCGGGTTGCAATGAGTCGGTCGATGCTGACGGTTTCTATACTCCGGGCCGGTTTCCATCGACCGGCCGGCGGATGAGCAAGTATGAGAACGAGGCTCCAGACCTTGGTGCAAGAGCGGTCGATGACCTCTGTCTCGGCGCGGCATCGCGCGAGATCACCCATCTTATTGTGACATCCTGTACGGGCTTTTGCGCGCCGGGCATCGACCTTGAACTGGTGCAGCGCTGCAATCTCAATCCGTCAGTGGAACGCACACTCATCGGCTTCATGGGCTGCAATGCAGCCATTAACGGGCTGAAGTTGGCACGTCACATCGTACGCTCGGTTCCGACGGCGAAGGTGCTGGTGGTCTGCATCGAACTCTGCACCCTCCACCTTCAGGAAACTGAGGACATTGAACAGCTCCTGACGTTCTTGCTGTTCGGCGATGGTTGCGCCGCCGCCCTGATCAGCGCTGATCCATACGGCTTTGCCCTTGACGGATTTCACGCGGAATTGGTGCAGGACGCCGCGGAGCAGATCACCTGGGCGATCGGCGATTTTGGCTTCGACATGGTTCTTTCCGGACGGGTGCCGACGTCCATTACCCAAGCTCTGCGTAACGGCGCGGATCGCATCCTTTCGGGCGCAAGTCCCGGTGCCATTGATCTTTGGGCGGTGCACCCCGGCGGCCGAACGGTACTCGATGCCGTTGAAGGTGCATTCGATCTCCGCCGATCTGCGCTTGCGGCCTCGCGGGCGATTCTGCGGGATTACGGCAACATGTCGTCGCCTACCGTTCTGTTCGTACTTGAGGCTCTGATGCGTGACGACGTGCCGGCGGGCGCGCGCGGCTGCGCCATGGCGTTCGGTCCCGGCCTCACGGCCGAAACCATGTTGTTCAGTGCGGCAGCGTGAGGCGATGATGCACATCGATTTTTCCCACCGCAACGACCTCTCGGAGTTCATGGACGCCGACGATACGGACTTCGAGACCTTTCGTGACTGCCTTGCCGATCTCGCGAAGGTGAACGTCATCACGCTTGCCTACCGGCCGACGTTGCGATTCTTCGGTGAGCTTGCAAGATCCGGCCGTCTACCGAGGGATAGATCCGTCGTCGTCGTCGATGTCGGCAGCGGATACGGTGACATGTTGCGCAAGATTGATCGTTGGGCGCTACGGCGCGGAATTAAAATGGAGCTCATCGGTGTTGACGAAAATCCCTGGTCAGCCACCGCGGCGGAAGACCTCACGGCGCCTGAACGGCCCATCCGCTATGTCACCGACAATATATTCAGCTATCGCCCGCCGAACCCCGTTGACATCGTCATCAGCTCGCTCTTGGCCCACCACCTAAAAGACGCCGCGCTCATTCGTTTTATTTCGTGGATGGAGGCAAACGCCGCCATCGGCTGGTTTGTAAACGATGCACACCGTAAGGCTCTTCCATATCATGTCTTTCGCGTTGTGGCGCGCTTGTTGCGCTTTCACGAATTCGTGCAGCATGACGGGCCAATCTCGATCGCGCGGGCTTTCGATCCTGACGACTGGCAACGTCTTCTAAGCATCGCCGGCGTTCCGCGCAGCTCGGCCAAGATTCGCCGCGTGTTCCCGTATCGGCTTTGCGTCTCGCGGTTGAAGAGCTGATGGCGATGTCGGCGCAGGCCTTGGTGATCGGCGGCGGTATTGCCGGCGGCGCTGTGGCCGCGCACCTCGCGCGGGCCGGGCGGTCCGTGGTCTTGATCGAGCGGAAAGCCGGACCGCATCACAAAGTCTGCGGCGAGTTCGTGAGCGGCGAGGCGGCGGATTATCTTCGTGATCTGAATATCGATCTGGAGAGCCTTCCCGCCGTTCGCCTCTCAGCGCTTAGATTGTACGCACGTCGTGAGATGGTGACGGCTCGCCTGCCATTTCCCGCCTTCAGCGTTTCGCGCCGAGCCTTGGACGAGGCCGTTCTTTGCGCAGCTGCGGCATACGGCGCCGATGTGCGCCGCGGGCACAGCGTTCGATCGTTGCGACCATGTGATCGCGGATGGACCGCCGGACTTGACGACGGAAGTAAAGTGACCGCAGAGGACGCATTCCTGGCGACCGGAAAACATGACCTGAGGGGCTGGAAGCGACCGCCGGGCCGGCAGAATGACCTGGTCGGGTTCAAACTGCATTGGCGTCTGACGGCCGCTCAAGCAATAGCGCTCGGCACCTCTGTTGAATTATTCCTATTCCCAGGCGGCTACGCGGGCCTCGAGCTTGTCGAGAACGGCGCCGCCAATCTGTGTCTTGTCGTTCGCCAGCCCCAATTGGCGCGCCTCGATAACAGATGGGACTTACTGCTTGCCGGGCTCCGATCGGATTTCCTTGTCCTGCACCAGCGTCTTGCGAACTCAGAACCATGTTGGGACCGTCCGCTTGCGATTGCGTCGATTCCGTATGGCCATGTGCAAGGTGGTGGGAGTGGACCGTGGCGCCTCGGCGACCAGGCCGCCGTTATCCCCTCGTTCTCCGGCGACGGCATATCGATCGCTCTCCACTCAGCGCGCTTGGCCGCCAAATGTTATCTTGCGGGGCAAATGGGCTCCGAGTTTCAAGCTCGCCTCGCCGCCGAAGTTACCAGCCAGGTTCGCCGTGCGACATTGATCTCGCGAATGCTGGTGCGACCCGAGGGCCAAGCGATTGCGATGGCGGCAGCACGCATGTTTCCGAACATCATCGGCCGCGTCGCGCGTAGTACGCGCATTCCAAGTCGTTGCCTGATAAGAGCACAAATAGAGCAGGAGAGCAGTGCTCGCAGGGTCGTAACGGGCTGAGATCCACCCCCTACTCGCGTGTTCACACCGCATCGCCGTCAAGCAAGAGGCACTGAGCCGACGGAACAGAACACGCAGCAATCGCCCGGCAGCGGTTTCAGCTTCTCGCCGCACCCCTTGCAAACATAAAGGTGCTGGCACGCATCGGTCGGCATTTGTTCGACCGAGCAGTGGCTAAAGTCGGTCCGGGCGGTCACGAAGGAATTAGAATTAGGGCTGCTATAGCTCCGACGGCGGCCAACGTGATCGCTATTGACCGAACCATATCGCCATTGACCGAACCATGATGCCTTCTCCATCGGTTGTGAATGAAAGTGCAGCCCGAATAAACATCGCGCCTACGCGAGACAGGACGGCGCGAGGACGGGCTGCCTTGAGAATTGATAAACGCGTGACACCGGAAATACTCAAATTACTAATGAGTTAGATTCTGACACCGAAGTCAGTTTGTTGCAATTCAACATGTGTTACGGTTTGGTGTTTGCCTCCGTTGGAGATGCAGATAACGAAAAGCGTACCGTCGCGTCCGTATTGTTGAGGATGACCTAGGGACGACGGAGCAAATCGCGGACTTCCTCGGGACGCGCGACCTCGCGGCCGACGGCTACGATTGGTGATCGCCGTGTCGTCTCGCCGCATTGCCGTGACGCCATCTGTTCGATGGCGCGTGCCGCCACCATCTGTCGTAAACGACGTTGGCTGGCGTCAAGCACAACGGAGAAAGTTCAAATGCGTAAATCGATGATCGCGGTACTTGCTGCAGTGGCACTCAGCACCAGCGCTGTCACGGCGGCTATAGCAGCACCTCATGGCGGCGGCGGTGGCGGTGGTGGCCACATGGGTGGCGGTGGCGGCGGCCATATGGGCGGCGGCTTCGGCGGTGGCGGCCATATGGGCGGCTTCGGTGGTGGCGGCCATATGGGCGGCTTTGGTGGTGGTGTTGGCCACATCGGCGGCTTGGGTGTCGGGCACATTGGCGATGGCGGTGTCGCGCGTGGCGGAATTGGCGGCGCGGGCGTTGATCATTTTTCGCCGATGCATAGCAGTGCCCCGCATATTGTTACGGCGCCGAGCTATGCAGCGCACGGCCAAGCGTATGCGCGGCGCGGCGATCATGACCATGATCGCGGTCACCACCGCCGCTTCTTCTTCGGCCCCGGCTATAGCGGCCTCTATTCTTATCAACCGTACTGCAACACCGGCTGGCCCTATGAGTACGACTACAACAACAACACTTGCTACGATTCCGATTGGAATGACTGACGGCTAAGCCCTCGCCAACGACAATCACGCCGTGTTCGTTGGGCGCGGCGTGATCCTTCTGTCGGCCGACATTTCAGTTCAAGCGCGCGCGGTCGTGCGGCGCGGTGAAATCGATCTGCGGGCAGATCGGCACGATGGCGGTCGGGTTAAGCCATTGCTATGCCCCGTCCTAACTTGTCGCGCCCCTTACCGTTGCCGCAGCTAATGACCCTAGGCGGACCCGAAAGTGTTTCCTGATAAATCTTGCCGGTAACGGCGTGTTGAGCCCCTTTTGATCGACTCTATACTGTATGACCCAGAGCTGACATTTTTTGCCGCCATGAATTGGCGCATTGCGAAAGGCTTCACCTTTGATGTTGCGTGCCCCTATGGCAGCGGAGCCGCGGCAGCTTTCGGGGTCGAAGCGGACATCGAAACCTGACTGCGCCGCGGCAGCTAATGGCCCATAGCGGACATCGCCGCTGGGCTGCGCCGTGTCCGCTTTCGGGGCGAAGCAGCCGCATCTTCGCTCAGACCACGAGTCCGCTTTTGACCCAAAGCGTAGCTCAGGGGATAGAGCGACAGCCTTCAAAGCTGAAGTCGCTGGTTCGAATCCAGTCGGGGTCGCCACCACCATCATCGAGATGTTTAATCTCAACGACTCAGACGCCAGTTTGTAACTTGGGGTCGCAAGGTTTGTAGAGCGCCACCGAAACGGTCCCGCCGCGGCACGTCAACCTTCTCAAGACATTCGGCTTTGAGTGCCTGCCAAGCCCAGACTTTGCGCGCGCGCGACGGCTTGTGCCCGCTTTTCCACGTTTAGCTTGGCGAAGATATTCTTCACATGCGACTTCACAGTTTCAG
>Ga0210395_10000312_pt1 | contig 38166 bp, 29 predicted proteins | sample IncBWH4OmetaG_FD_150861 | JGI IMG/M metagenome (GOLD analysis project Ga0210395, IMG submission 150861) | Forest soil microbial communities from Barre Woods Harvard Forest LTER site, Petersham, Massachusetts, United States - Inc-BW-H-4-O ... | reverse complement strand
ACGTACATGGCGATAGCCTAGTGGACATTCCCTTTCCGAAGAGGATCCGCAACGAGTTGGTTACGGCTGGTCGGGCCGAGCCCCACCACATCCTTTCAGAGAGCGGCTGGGTCAGCATTTGCTTAACGCAAGCCGCTGACGTGGACCGAGCAATCGAACTTCTGCGCCTTTCGTTTGAGATTGCAGATCAAAGAGTTCGGAAATAACGCAAGATTCGAAGCCCTGAAGGAGCAGATTCAATTGGGGAACAACCGTACACGAATTAGCGCCCGTGGCTCCCGAAAGCGAACCTTTCATCCGCTACAAGTCATAGATTCCAAACGACAGGGTGGGAGACGTCTCTCTTTGCTAAACCGTTGTGCGAAGACCACAGCGCCGCCAGGCGAGCGCGCGACACAGCACGCCCAACGAGAATCCGAGTGATATCATCCGGGGGCATCCAAATTGTTTTTGTGTGTCATCTCATCGTCACATTCTTCCGTAACCAATCGACTAAGGCATCGAAATAGATAGGAACAAAGCGATTTAGATAAGGCAGCTCTCGGGGTCCACCAGTTTTCGCCTTGCGCATCGTGTGCTCAGCTCCTGGGATGATGGCGATGGTGTAGTGGGTGTTTCCGGCTTTCTTCATTGCTTCCTTCAAGCGAGCAATGTTAGAGCTGGGCTTGCTATAGGTTTCAAACTCACCGAATAAAACCAGCACCGGGTTTTTGTATTTCTGCCAATAATCTCCAGGCGAGAGACTACCTGCACCTTTGCGCCACTCTTTAAACCCGGGATCGTCCTTCGTGGAGGGCGGGCCGATATAAGGATCGGGAAACCATTTCCTGCCTTTATATTTGTTATAGGCGGCCATGTACTCTTCCCAACCTTTGCCAGTGCGAGCGTAATCGAACTTCAGACGCTGAAACGCGACCGCTTCGCGAATCTCGTCTTCAGCAAACCCATCCGCTCGCATTTGTAACTCTACCCGTTCAATCTCTTGTTGATCTCCGGGCACGACGTCGCCCGACACACTAATGATGAACGCGATGTTCGTCTGCGTCGCGATTTGCGGAGCGATCATGCCACCCTGACTGATTCCCCAAAGACCGATACGATTCGGATCGATATCCTTGCGCTGGCGCAGCAGTTCGATTCCTGCAAGCGCATCGCCATCAAGGCCGATATCTTCCCGTTCGCCTGTAGACTTGCCTGTGCCGCGCTTGTCGTAGGAGAGCACGGCGAACCCAAGCCGTGCCAAAAAATCGGCGTTGAAACCCAGAATGCAGTCCTGTCCATATCGGCTCTGCGCATTCGATCCAGCCAGCATGACTACTGCCGGATAGGGACCGGCCGTTGTTGGCGTCTTCAGCGATCCGGAGAGTTTAACGTTGCCATTTTGAAAAGCGACGTCTTCGATGTTGTAGAGCTTTACCTTTTTGGCCGGGACCGCGGGCGCGGCACCAAGACTGAAGGTCAGAGTTAAGATCGATCCCTCGCCGTCTTTCTGGAAGTTCAGTTTGGCGTCGACTGGATATAACACGCCGTTTGAAGGTCCGCTAAAAAAGTCTGTTTCAGAGGTTGCGAGCAGAGGTCCGGTGCGGCCTGAGAAGACGTCGAAATAGTAGAGCGATCCAAGTGTACGCCCAACAATGATGAAACGGTTTTGATCTGTCTTGTAGTCTCCGACGTAGTTGTCGAAAAGGTTTGGATCGATCCGCACCAGATGTATCAACTCAAAGGATCCGCTCGATTTTTCTCTTGTTACCGTTCCCCTGATCGAACCGCTTTCGATGTCGCCCTCAAAGATCGTCGATCCGTTTGGCTGCTGCGTTTGGAAGCTGACGACGTTGCCTTTAACACTAATCGCGGTAAGTTTTTGGCGCTCCGAGTTGTTTTCCAACGGAGCGATCATTTCCCCGCTGACGCTCTTGTCTTCAATTTTGAAGCTCAGTGAAATGTAAGTGGCTTTTCCGTCGAGGCGATATTCGCCCACCCAGCGGCCAGCGACCGGTTCTGATGGCTGAGCGGATGGAGGGGCCGAAATCGCAGTGCGTGTCGAGAACCATGCCGGGTCGAAAACTTTCGCTTCGGTTGTGACTTGCCCCCAAACGCATACGGCAAGGAATGCCGCTACCAGAAGTTGTTCCATAGGCCTTATGGTATACTATTAGTACTCCAGAAGAATGCATGAAGTATACCCATGATTTGTGTCCAGTTCAAGGGAGTTGCACGGCTAGGGAGAGGACGTGAAGTATCTCTCGGTGGGTCGCGGGCGCCGCCTATTTCAGGAAACCGTAGGGTACGCTCTCTAATCTACGAAAGGTATTCCGTAGGAGCGCTGACAGAGTGCCAACGATTCACAGATTATCGACGAAATATGCGCAACGAAGATGAGTTGTCTTTCTTCTGAGGTGTCCGGCGGTGAGCATGAGTAAGTCTCGCGCGTCTATTGCAGCATTAGAACCGAACAGCCGGCATGAGCAGGCCTATGCGGAGATTCGGCAGCGCATTCTGAAGGGGGACCTGCTGCCGGATGAACCGTTGTCGGAATACCGGCTAGCAGAGCAACTGCAATTGAGCCGCACCCCGGTTCGTGAGGCGCTAAAGCGTTTGGAGTTTGAAGGGCTAGTGCGCTTTGTCTTGAATAGAGGCGCATTTGTTGCCGGGCTGTCGGTTCGCGATCTTGTTGAGATTTACCAGTTGCGTGAACAACTTGAGAGCTTTGCAGCGCGCATCGCAGCCACAGAAATGTCGGCTGGGGATGTGGACGCCTTGGAGCGGGAACTGGCGCATGCACAGAAGTTGGCGGCAAAGGGAAACGTCCAACAAACGTTCGAATCCGACATACATCTTCACAGGCAACTGGTTCGGTGCACGAAGAATAGCAGGATTGTGGCCATTCTGGCGACTCTTGACGATCAAGTGCACCGCGTTCGTTTTCTGTCACCTAAAGCGCCCGGGCGTCTCCAAGCTACTCTGCGTGAACATCGCAATATCCTAGACTGCGTAAAACGGCGTGATGGTCTGGCTGCCCAGGAAGCGATGATCCGCCACTTGCGAGCTGCTTGTGAAAATGCCATCCAATTGATGATGACATCAGAGGGGACAGAATAATTTCGGCATGTGATAAGCCAGCCGTACTTGAGCGGATTTCTAACCGTCGAACACACTCAATGGGGGTAGCTTCCCAGGTGCAACTGCCCCTGCCACAGGCAGGGAATCGTGCGTAAAATCGGTAAGCGTGGCCCAGCAGCGGGAGGACTGTTCCCACGGTAGCTATCTTTTGGCCAATAGAAATCCGTCTATAACCAAGGCGTCTACTCCCGAGGAATAAAAGCTGCGGACGGCATCGCGAGGAGAATTCACCAGAGGTTCGCCGAAGAGATTGAACGAGGCGTTGATCAGAAACGGCGCAGGGGATCGCTCGCCAAACTTCTTCAAGAGTGTCCAGAAGGAAGGGTTGGATTCGCGCTGCACGACGTGAAGACGAACGCGACCTCCCGGTAGCAGGAAGTTTTTGGCGAGCTCGTGAGCTGATTGCTTCGCCCATCCTATCGACGTCATGAATGCGGCTTGGCGAGTGCAGTCGAAATAATGCGCGCAATCTTCGGCAGGCACGGCGAGGGCAAATGGACGGAAGTGCTCACGATGTTTGATGTAGTCGTTAAGGTTTTCCTTCACAAACGGAGCCCAGGGAGAGGCCAAGAGGCTGCGATTGCCTAGAGCACGCGGGCCAAATTCAGTGGCGCCTTGGTACCATGCAACGATTTTTCCGGCTTCGAGTAGCTGAACCGTTGCATTGTTTCTCTCGTCGTCAGTTCTAAACCACCGATAGGGGGCCTTGCAATTCTCCAAGACTTCCTTGATCTGCGATGCCTTGAAACTAGGACCAAGGTAAACGTGTGCGAGTGAATTCAGGCGCGGGTTACCGAGGGTCTCGTGCCAGGCGAGCCATGCTGCGCCCAGCGAACAGCCAGCATTGCCGGACCCAGGCTGGACAAATACATCTTCAAAGCCGGCGCCTCTCTCCAGTTCGTCGACCAAGAGCGCGTTAAGGAAGACACCGCCCGCTAGGCACAAGTATTTCGCGCCGGTTTGACGTCGCCATTTGTCCAGGAACTTGGAGAGAACGGTGCTACAAGCTTTCTGCAGGCTACAAGCAAGATCCGCACCAGTCTTGGGGGCCTCCGACAAGCGCGTCCGCGGAAGTCCTAGGCGGCGATAGAATTTGTCTGAAAAGTGTGTCGGATCGGCAGAATGACGGTCGAAATAGCTTAGATCGAGGCGCAGGCTGCCGTTGGAGGAGGCGTTGAGCATCTCGACGAAGACATTGTGGAAGGCGGGCTCACCCTGGAGGCTAAGCCACTGGGTCTTCTGTTCTTCTGAATGCGCCGCGAAACCAAGTAAAGTGGTGAGCTGCGAATAGACTCGGCCGACAGAATGCGGCAAAGCCATCGTCTCGAGCGTGCGAATCCGGTTGCCCTCACCAATAGACACCGTACCTGAGAGTCCTTCGCCTTTTTCATCGAGAGTGAGGATTAGCGCGCGATCGAAAGAAGATGCGTAGAATGCGCTGGCCGCGTGGCACCGTTGGTGTTCAAAGCGGACGACGGCAACATGGGGTGGGTGCTTTACTTCGTCAAGAAAGCGCCGAGTAGACGATTCGGGACCGACCCGGCAGATCTCTTTGATGTGGGAAAACGCGCCTGTGATTAAATGGAGCGGGGCGGACTTCGATTGAACCAGTGCTTGGCGAAGGCGCGAGTTTCTGCGCTGGCTTGCGATTGCAACAACGCCGATATCTGACCAACTGACGTTTGTTTTATCTAGGCAACATTCCACAGCCTCACGCGGGACTCCGCTAAAGCCACGCGATCGCACAAGTTTGCTTTCCTCTATGGCGGCTTCCAATCCTCTTTCGCTCAACAGAGCTGCGGATGCATCACGCTTTGGAGGTGATAGGCCGAGAATGAGCATGTGAATCAATTCCGGACAACAAATGACGTTCTCTACCGGGCTGGTTGCTTCATGACCGGGAACAGCCTCGAAGAGGGAATGGACGGGCGTCGAGTGATTCCGACGGCTTCAACGCAAGGATTTAACATCTTCCGCGGTAATTCGTGCCGTGCAATAGCCGTCCCCATTTTAACCAGCGTACCTGACAAGGAGGTTACCATGGAAACGAACTCGAGAATGCTTTTGGCCTTGTCCCCAGGCCCACAGGCAAAGCGTTATGGAAAATGGCGAATCGCACCAATATCCCATCGGCCGGTTTCCTGAGGGACGAGTCGCACCTGTCCGGGCCAGTTGAGAGGAGGCGCCAGAGCCATTTTGTCGTCATCTCCAAGATTCACGCCACGACCGATGGCCAGCGATCGAGGAGATGGGACAAAGTCGCGAGGCAGATTGGGTGCCGAAGAAGAAAGCTGAGGGTCGGCGACGATGGAGTTTCGATCCAAACTGGCCGTCGATTGCCACTCGGATAAATTCATCGTGGCACCCTTCCAATTGAAACTGGAATTGGTATCGGGAAAATAGAGGTTGTTGGAAAAATCAAACGTTCCGTCAACGTCTTTTTCAATCAAAACGTGGTATTGCGAACTACGCAGGATAAGGTTGTTCTTGATGGAGATATTGCCCGTTTTTTTCGTTGTCGAACTGACGTAGAGGTGGATGCCGATCTTGCTGTTGTAGCAGGTGTTGTTGTAGATCTCGTGGCCGATGTAGTTCGCCATGATGCAGCTGCCTTGAGGGTGATTGTAGATGAGGTTGTAAAGGATTTTGTTGTCCTGACTTGGGATGTAGTTCGTGAAGATTCCGTGAGTGCCATCATCGTGGACGGAGTTGTATCGAAGGATGTTGTCGCTGGAGCCAAATGGGGGGGTCCCGGTGTCGATGGAGAGTTCAATCCCCGACAAGCGCGCGCGGTAGCAGTCGTTTTTTTCGATGATATTTGAGCTTGAGCCGGAAATACCAACGCAATAGCCTTCGCCTTTCCGTGACGTATTCGTGTTGGCATAAGCCGTGTTGCCGGCAACGAGCGAGTGATTCGTTTCATGGAGATAGATACCGGCGCCATTATCATGGATCGTGTTTCCGGTGATACTGACTCCGGTCACTATCAAACCGTCGGGATAAACAACGGAGCGGCACCGTTCCGCGCGCGGGCAACCCACGACGAAGATTCCGTTGAACCCGTTGTGATGAATCTGGTTGTTTGTTATGTTACCTGAGGTGATCGGGAATTTTCCGTTGCTGTGATAAAGCTCGATTCCTGCGCCATCGTTGTCATGAACCAGCACGGAATCCACAGTGCAGTGATCCGCATTTTCAATGTGAATGCCGTCTCCTGCTCCGTTTGTGACGGTAACATCTGAAACATTCAGGTTTCCGGGTGTTGGCCCATCGAGGTGAACCGTGATTGCCCAAATGCCTGCACCTTCGCCGTAAGGAATCGCGTTGGCACCGGTTACGGAAACATTCTTGAGCGTGATGTAGGAGATCCCCGTAAGATTCACCCCGCTGAGTCGCGCTCCAAATTCGACTCCCGGTTTGAAGTAGGCGGAAGCCGGAGGTCCCGAGGAGAAAATATAGAGTGTCTTTGACTCCCAAAACCAATCTAGCTCTGTGGTTAGCGCCGCGAGCGAGGATTGCTTATGGCCTTTTGTGCCGTCAAAAATAACCACGTTTGGCTGGACGGGCACCGGTGCCTGCCAAATGGAAGATCCAGAACTGGAAGCTTGACTCCACGAGGAACCGCTAAGCAGATCGGCGCCGCTAATGATCGGCAGCTTGCCTTCACCATAAGCATCGATGGTGATCTGCGCCTTTGAAGAACCTGAAGAGGGAAAATTCAGCTGTTCGCGCCACAAACTGCCGCGACGGAGCATAATCGCGTCTCCAGGCGAGAACTTGAAGGAGTTGACTTTGGCGAGAGACTTCCAGGGAGAAGTCACTGTCGTGCCATCATTGTTGTCGTCGCCTTTCGCTGAGTCCACGTAGTAAGTGGCGCAAGGGGAGCAGTGGCAAACGACAAGCCAGACGAGCAGACCATAGATGAAGCGAGAACTCATGCTACTGACTCCTAAATGGTGCAATTGAGAGCATGGGGGCCTGACACTATGGGGCGCTTGCAATCGTAGTGACGTGCAGAATATTGTGCTCAGAATCCAACCATCCCGTTACGCGGACCTTTTTGCCGACGAACCGCTTGGCATCCCAAGTCTGTACGAGCTCATAGGACAGTCTGCTGTGAGCTTTCTGGAGGTAGAACTTTCCATACTTCTCGGAAATCATCCCGGGAAATGATTCCGTGTTTTTCTGCTGCTGGTCCTCGATCGTGGTTTGCGCTTGATCCCGGTACTGATCCCTCTGGGAGCTCTGTTGCTGGGGCTGCTGCCCCGTTTGTTGGGCGGTACTAGGAGAGCTTAACGCGGATAAGCACAGGGTGATGGTGAGCGGCAGTACAGGATTCTGAAAACCAATTTTCACAGGACACCTCCAATTCACAACGCCTGCTCGACCGTTCAGGCCAAGGCCGGCATGAGGATTTTCTTGGTGGCAAACATCCCTACATTCAGACTGAGCCAGAGTGGCAGCTTCGCCGGTTCGACCGGCTCCAAGCGCGTGTGTGAAAAATAGCGGCGAACGAGCTCTGCCATCGCGCAGTAGTCAAATCCCTTGCGGCCTCGAACCGCGCGTGGAACTCGGTCCATCCGCCCAATAAGGGCGTTCCAGAACTGCTCGGGCGGGTATTCGCTTCGCGGGACGCCCGACAGGCGGGATCCCAGCGACTTGAGGAGAAGCGGAATGCCTTTCTCGTTTGGCATCGTCGCGAGGATGCAGCCGGCATCGTTCAGTTTTCTGGAAATTCCCGAGACATACAATTCAAGTTCGGAGGGCAAAAGATATTCGAAAGTTTCAAGCGCGATAGCCAGATCAAATGTCCCTTGCACCCGGTCCAGATCTTCGTGATGCTCCGAGTGGCGGAACTCAAACTGCGGCCTATGTTGAAAACGCAGGCGAGCAGCGTCTAGGCCATACGCTTTGCCGTTCCTCCAACCACTTCGCCAGCCGGCGTCGAGCCCGACGTAGCGTTTGATGGGCACCGGTATGAAGTCTACGGACCGTGCATCGTTGCAACCGATTTCAAGAATTGCTACGTCCTGTTTATTCAGGGTTGCAATTTTGTGCCTGAGCCATTCAAATCGTTTTGTATGATGGAAGGCATATAGACGGCTGAGCAGGCGCATCTTCCGGGTGCGGTCGAAGGAAGGAATTTCTGTTGCTTCAATATTAGTCCGATGAACGAACATCAAGCCGCTTCTCCAATAGCGATTTTTTTGAATCCATGGCAACCCGTCGAATTGGGCCTGGGTGTCGCCACGACTGAGTGTTTCATGTGTATTGGGGTCAAGAGCCGGGAGGTGAGGAAAAAAAACAGAAATCGACTCCAATCACAATTCTTGAGCCAATATTCCGTGTCTTGTCTGAAGTGCCCGATTTACGTAGATTTTCTCTTCAGAGACAGCGCTCAGCGTAGCAGAAGACTTCAAATACATCCGGGCCCAAGCTTCGAGAGAGAGCCAACGGAAAAGAACGGCCTGATGCAAGTGGGGTTGAGCGAGAAATCGGCGCCAGACGCGCAGCGCCGCCTTTTGGTCGACCCAACCTCTCTCGCGGAATGAGGCGGAGTGCAGAATGCTCTCTGCCCATGGACGAAGCGAGCGGCGCAGCCAGGTCGCCTGGGGAGTCTCAAAACCTTTCTTGTCCGTGCGATTGATCACTTCATCGGGCAATTTTCCGCGCAGGGCATTTCGGAGGACGACCTTCGTCGTTGTACCGCGGATTTTCTGGGCCTCGGGTATCGCGAACAGAAACTCAACAAGGCGATGGTCGAGGAAGGGCAGGCGCGTTTCACGCGAAAATGCCATCGAGCTGCGGTCCGCGAAACGCAGCAGCTTTGGAAGCATCGAGCAGCGGATCTGCTGGTACAGCTCATTGTTAAGCGCACTTTTGAACCTGGCAGGCGCGACTGTAGGCGGCGCGAAAGCTATGGTAGAAAACTCCGGCAGCAGACATGTCCGATTTCCGAGCAGCGATGCCATCCGGGAGCCGACAACCGGAAGTTGGGGAATTAGTGCACCTGCGACCGCGTGGAAACCGCTGAGTTTCGACTGAGTGAAAACAGATCTCGCGAGCGTTAGCCACCGAAAGTCCGCGAAGAGATCACGGTAGTAAAAACTTTGCGAGGCAAGATATCCGGCGAGACTTTCGTCGGCGCCTTGACCATCGAGGAGGACTGTAACGTCACGATCTTTTGCCAGACGCATGACGCACCACTGTGCGTAAATGCTCGGCCCCACGAAAGGATGCTCCTGATGCCAGATGAATTCGTCGAGCTCCTCGATCATGCGATGAGGGTCGGGGTAGGTCGTGTAATTAGCAACAGACAGGCGGTTGGAAACAGATTCGATGTATTTGCCTTCGTCGATCGCGGGGTCTTTGAAGCGCGCGGAGAAAGTAGCTTGCTTTCCTCCGCGGCGTTGAGCGCTCACCAGGGAGACGATAGACGATGAATCGATGCCTCCGGACAAGCACGAGCCAACAGGTACGTCGGAACGAAGGCGAATCTCGATGCTCTGGTCGAACAGATCAAGGAAATGCTCGGAGTAAGACTTGTCATCGGCATGTCGGATTTCCATTGCGGGATCGAGGTCCCAATACCGCCACAGCCTGAGGCGATCTTGACTTGGGAAATAGAGTAATCCGTGGGCCGGAAGGAGGGCAAAGAGGTCCTTGAAGAATGTTTCCTCCGTGGCATCTGTCTCACGATAGGCGAGGAAGCGGTAAACGACGGCAGGGTTCGGCTCGGGATCAATCATGCCAGAAGCTAAGAGCGCCTTGATTTCTGAAGCGAACATAAACAAGCCGGAGCGACGAGTGTAGTAGAAGGGTTTTTCACCAAAACGATCGCGGGCAGCAAACAGGCACTGTTTTCTACTGTCCCAGATCGCGAAGGCAAACATCCCGTTTAGTCTTTCCAGACAATCCGTTCCCCAATGGGAATAGGCGGCAAGGAGAACTTCCGTGTCGGAATGGGATTGAAATAAATAATTGCGTTCGAGCTCCTTGCGAAGCTCGCGATAGTTGTAAATTTCGCCGTTGAACACAATGGTGAGGGTCTTGGACAGGTCTTGCATAGGCTGGTGGCCGCGCGGAGAGAGGTCCATAATGGCGAGGCGGCGGCTTCCGAGCGTTACCCCGGCAGCCGGAGCCATCCAGACCCCTGCGTCATCGGGACCTCGGTGAGCCAAGCTGTCTCTCATCCGGACCGATGTGGACTCAGGTAAGCAAGAAGCATCGCGAACGGAGCCGATGATTCCACACACGTTGTAGTCCTTTCCGATGGATCTCGTTGGGCTTCAGCGACAACGGGCTTCCATGCACATGAAATTAATCCAGACCATGATGAAAAACGCGATGCAAGTGACGCGTTCGAATTCGGACTAGCTTCGCCGCGAGCCCGCGTATACCGCCGTTCCGAATGGCCGCCTGAAAGTCGCGAAACTGCTTCTGCCAGAGATCAGTTCGAACATCCTGATAGAAGCGTTGTCTGTAAACGCCCTGAGCTATTTCTTCAGATAGCTGAATAAATCGATTGAGGATGGCGCGTGCCACAGCCACATCCGGAACGCACCCCCAGCCGGACTGCTCGAGATACACGGGTAAGACTTCCACGTTCACAATGTTGCTGGATCGATCCATACCAACGACGACGACAAGTCCTTCGCGTTCTAGTTCGGAATAGAGCACGCCGGAAGAGATACTCCCCAACCCATAAAAACAAAACGCAGGATAAGAGTGACGCCGCGGAAGACACTTGTACCCGCTGATGCGGTGTGAGTGGCATGCCGTAACGATGTCGAAGCCCATTTTGGCCAAATCGTCCATCAGGACGACATCGTCGGGATCCGGACGGTTGGTATGCTCCAGGCCTGCGTGAAGAAACGCAATCGCAAGGGATGCTCCGCGCGATTTCAGTTCGTTCAACGCATTTTCGCCGCGTTTGCGGGTCGCCGGCTCAATGCCTGGACTCTTGCGCGTTGCAAGGTCAACGAGATGACGCGCGGCAGACCAAAACCCAATCCGCGGGCCCGACTCGGTTTCTGCGACGTGCACATCGGGTTTTTCGCAGAGTGTTCGCCCGATCCCAAGTGGAAGCAGATTACTTTCCAGGATTTTTTCTTTGGTCTGTGTCGCGCCCTCTTCACCGTAGTCGTAGACGTGATTGTTTGCCAGGCCGACGATTCTGGTACCAAGAGTCCGCGGGAATTCCAGCACATCCGGTGACGCAGAGAAGGAGTCGCCAAGTCCAAGCTTAGGCCGAGGTGTGTGGTTTTCAGCGCCGAGGCAGCATTCCAGATTCAATATGGCAGCGTCAACATTGGAAAAATAGCTTGCGAAGCCGTTTGCAATGTCTGTCCAGGTGCGCCCCTGAGGGAGTTGTAAGCCGGAGGCGGGCAAAAAGTCACCGGCGATAGCGACCCGACACTCAGGAATGGCGCCTTTCTTTTGCCAGAGAAGCATGCTTTTAACGTTCTTCTATCTCCGGATTACCGATCAGCGGAGCGATCCTAGCCGTAATGCAGTCACTAGCAACGAACCGAACGTGAGCGTGATGACCACAAGTGCGGTCACCGGGCTTACGTAGTTACAAAGCCAACCAATCAGAACTAATCCCGCCGTGGCAACGTAAGAGACAAATGCGATAGGTCGCGCCGCCCAACCCTGCTGATGGAGAAGGTCGTACAAGTGCCGGCGGTCGCCCGAGAACGGGGACACGCGCTTGCGGAGCCGGCGGAATACGGCCAGGAAGAGGTCCAGGATAGGCAGACCTGCAAAGATTACGGGCAAGAACAGATGGGTGCCAATCGCGTGGTGGACTCTATAAAAGTCCAAACCCAGAAAAGCGAGAAGGAAACCAAGCACCGTGCTTCCTGAGTCGCCCATGAAAATCTTGGCCGGCGGAAAATTGAACAGCAAGAATCCGGCGGAGGCGCCCAAGAGGCTCCAGGAGACAGCAGCCCCTACGGAAGGGCCGCGGAAGGAATACAGGAGGGCGTATCCCAGGCTTGCAACGCCAACGACGCCGGCGGCGAGTCCATCGGCACCGTCGAAGAAATTAAAGGCATTTACGAACAGCATGACAAAACCGCAAGTCAAAACGGTGTCGATCAAGGAGTTGTTAAAGACGTTTAGGCACCACGGTGTTTGAGATACGAGCATTCCCGCGAGAAACTGCGCAGCCAAGCGGGTTCCCGGCTGCGACCCCCAGACATCGTCCACTAGGCCAGTCACCCAAATGATTAGAACTGCTGCAAAGATGGGCCAAGCCGGTGCGAAAAGCCCAGTACCTCCAAGGGAAACTCCGACAAGCACTGCAATGCCCATCGCCACTCCACCAAGACGCGGAGTCGGGCATGCGTGGGGTTTAAGCACGCCGGGTAGGTCACGAAGGCCCCATTGAGTTGCGAGTCGCAGAACAACGGGTAAGAGCCCAACACACACGCAGAAGGAGGTCGCGCCGTTTAACCAACCGTGAAAGTGCAGTGAAGCTAGAACGATGTCCATGAGAGTGAGTGCCTGCTCGCGATGGAACTAGGGGCGGAGAACCATCGAATTGAACGGCGGGCTCAAAGAAACGAAAGCAGCTATCGGACGGGTTTCCACCGCCCGGCGGATTGCAACGTCAGGCAGTGTAGCGTGCCCAAAAGTGCGGCGAAGTTCACAACACAGAAAGACATGGCCACGGAAAGTGGAAACCGCACGCGGCTTCCGCCGAGCAGAAGCCCAAACACGGAGAGCGCATAAAATGCAGTTTGCGCGGCAAGCGTGATTGCGTAGAAAGTGTGGGCGGTCAGGAAGACGTTGCTGACGTACAGTCCAATGAGAAAATAGGGAACTGCCCAGCGAAGCAGTTTGTGGGACAACAGGCCCATGGCCACCGCACCGACCTTCAATGGATTCAGACAGGCGGCATTGCGCAAAAGGCCGCGCAAATCCTTACTGATAATTCGCGTCTTCATACGGAAAAGGGAATGCGGCTGGTTTTGCGATAACTCGGTTTCCGCTGAAATCTGCGTCTCCAGAACGTTGCGGAAACCCGCTCGCGCAACTAGCAGCGGAAGCACAAAGTCATCGCCCACGTTGGGGTCCAGAGGACTCCACAAGTCTCGTCGCATGACGAACAGCGAACCGCTGGCCATGGCGAGCAGCCCCCGATCGCTCTCTTGGCGACGTAACCAGCGTTCGTATCTCCAGTAGAGACTTTCGCCTTCAACAACGGCCGTCTCATTTCGGTTCGAAATCGATGCGCAATTTGTGACTAGACCAACTAGCGGATCAGCGAAGTGACGCACTAGAGTTTCAAGCGCGTTAGCGGGCAAAAAACAATCCGCGTCGGTGAAGACCAGGAGGTCACCGTGGGAGCGTTCCACTAACTTGTTTTGGATATCGCTTTTGCCGCGCGGCTCTTGATTTCTGACCAGTGCAACACCACCCGCTTCCATGGATTTAACGATCCTTGCCGTTCGATCACTAGAGCCATCGTCGCCAACGAGAATTTCCAGGCGAGCTAAGGGATAGTTCTGCGAGAGCATGTTGCGCAGCTTGGCACCGATCACTCTTTCTTCGTTGTGTGCGGGGATCAGCACGCTCAACTGTGGCTGAATGTCCTTCTCCTTCGTCTTCTTTCGCATTCCGAGGAGCCCGGAAGCAATCAAAGCCGGATAGCCCAGGTAGACGTAAATGACGAGGAATGCGCAGATCCAGAATGTGACTAGCACGGAGCTCCTAACTTGAATTCGCTACAACGAAGGGTCGAAAAGCACAAGACTGTCAGAGCTTATCTATGCGGGAATCGCAGGGACGCTCTCGCGGTTCTTGGCGAGGTTAATCTGCTCTCTCATCGCGTTCGATTGAATGATCAAAGGAATCTTGCCGCCAGGCCGGACTATCGGGCTATCGGCCAGCATAGCTGCCACCGACATCCCGTCGCCCAAGATGAGCTGCAAATTCCTGCGAATGGTCATAAGGTCGTCAGAAGCAAGCGGATCGCTGGCCACTCCGCGAACCAGCACTTGCCCGGGGTGTTCCTGAACGATTTGGCAGAACCGCAGTGTCTTGGCACCCTTCAACGCCTGATTTAGCGCGCGCGGAGAGAAGATGCGCCCATCGGGGCAGTACAGGAGATCGCTGTCGCGGGTGATAGTGGGAACTACGCATGGAAAAACGCGTCCACAGGCACAGGGGGGATTTGGATCCCAGCAACCGCGGTCTCCAATGCGATAGCGAATTAATGGCATGGATTCGTTGACGAACCCCGTCCACACGAGAAATCCCTCCTCTCCCGGTTCAACGGGTCGGTTGTACCGATCAAGAATCTCAAGAAAAGCATAGTCTGGACACACGTGGAGACGACCCTGCTCACATTGATGAATTAGGCCACAGAGCTCCGTGTTTCCGTAAAGATCGAAGACACGCGTTACAAACGCCCGCTCAATCAGCTCCCGCAATGCGGGATAGAGCGGCTCGCCATCCGTAAAGATGACTCGCATGGGGATGGTCTGACCGGTCTTCAGGATGAAATCAGATAATATGGCCAGTACGGAAGGAAATCCTTCCAAGACTTTGCCACCGTGAGCCTTCAGGAACCCGATGTAATCAGGAGCATTAGATTCAGACAGATGAAAGATACTCGCGAGCGTCTGATGTTCAAAAACATTGTGTGTCCAGAAAGGGGGAACCCTGCGCTCGGGCGGGACTACGCGGCTACCAAAAAAAGTTACCCGGGGGGTTCGCGGCTTGACTCCGGCCCATGCCCAGCGGCGCATGTGAAACGCCCAATTTCGGCGCGCGACATCCTCCGAGTAATTGACCTGGAGACTTGCGCCTGTCGTGCCCGTCGTCGAGACGCGAATGCAGTTCGGTCCTTGGGCCGAGCGAGAGACAAAGCGAGGCGAGTTAGCCCAAACCTCCTCTCTGCTGAGTACCGGGAACTCCCGGAGGTCATCGGGGGACTTTAGATCTAGCATCGGATAATGCGCATAGTACGCGACCGTCAGACGGGCGTGAGCGATAATGCGATTAAGCGCGACGCGTTGATACTGGACCATTTCATCGTGGCTCCACTTCTCATGAGAGCGCAATTCATTTAAGTATTTTCCCATGCCGTCTGAATACCTGTTCTTGGCAAGCAGGAAGCCTCGGGCGCTGGTCAACAAATTCTGGACGGGATAGGGCAGGGCATGGTACACGCCGTAAAGCGATGCGGTGTTGGCACGAAATATGGACTCCAGCATTACTTCCTCCTCGATACGCGTAGAACAGCAATGTCCGACGACTCAATGGACTTCAGTTTTTTCCCTTCGTGGCGTTACCGCCGCGCGAGCGAATGCTCTCCGTCCTTTGCCGTTTGATTTGATCTCGAAAGATCGGGCAGGGGTGCCATGACGCAACTTGGTTGGAACTGGCTCTAAGAACGCGACCTTCGAAATTCTTCCGTCCCACCGAATATCCGGGATGAGAGCGTGCTGTTTTTCCAATATTCGCTCTCGATGCGGAAGGAGATCTGCAAGCATGAGTTGGACTTCTGTTTCGATTGGCCGAGTGGGGCGGTAACCCAGGTCAAACAATGCCTGATGATCGGCTTTGTAGTAATGCTCCTCCGACTCGCACCGGGGATTTTCAAGAGGCCGTATGACCGCATGGAGACCGAGCTTGCCGGCGACTCGTTGTACGATTCCCGCGAGTTGTGAGACGTCAAACAAATCCTGAAACTGGTTAAAAACCCGATACTCTCCCGGCTGTGCGGGGTTCTCTAGTGCTAACGTCAGGCACTGCATGGAGTCTCGCAGCGGGAGAAATCCACGCCTCTGTCCGCCCTTGCCGAAAGGCGTCAAGGGATGTCCAATGACAGCCTGACAACAGAAGCGATTGATCACGGTACCGAACGCTTGATCGAAGTCCACTCGCGTTGAGAGCCGGAGGTCGCTTTCCGTGCCCTCAATTCGGGTGCCGAACACGACTCCCTGCATGATGTCACTCGCGCGCAACCCCCAGATCTTGCAGGCAAACATGATGTTGTTTGAACCGTGCACTTTGGACCAGTGATACCAGGAGCCGGCCAGGCGTGGAAAAGGCAGCTTTGCGCGACGCCCTCGAAATTCAACTTCGAAGAATCCTTCTGGAATATCAACTTCGGGCGTGCCGTATTCCCCCATGGTGCCGAGTTTGACCAAATGAGACTCCGGACACAGATCGCGCATGGCATACAGCAGATTAAATGTGGTCGTAATGTTGTTCGTTTGCACGAACACGGAATGGTCGACGTCCATCATGGAGTACGGAGCAGAGGGGCATTCGCCGAAATGGACGATGCCTTCGGGTCGAAACTCTCTGAAGATGCTTTCAACAAACCGGTAGTCGCGCAGATCGCCCGGCCAATAGCGCAATTCCGTGCCATACCGCTCTCGAAAAGCACTAAGTCGGCCTTCCATCGTGCAGATCGGGATAGCGCTCCAAGAACCCATTTCATCGACCCATTTGCGGCGGAAAAGAATGTCCGCGCCACCGACCACATGCCCGCGTTTTACAAGATGCTGCGCTAACGACCAGCCAAGATAACCATCCACACCTGCGATGAAGATTCGCATCTCTCTCACCTCGATTTAACAGAATTCGAACTGCCTTGAACCTGAATAGCCTTGAACGCGGCTGCGGATTTCCATGAGCTGCTGAAAGGAACCAACGACTAAATGGCCGAGTCTGCGGAGTAAGGCAGCTGTTGCTACAAGTCTTGGAAATTGATTAGTTCAATTCCCGCTCGGAGAACTGCTTCGCGCAGCCGCCGCTGCGTTAGCATAACCGTCTCGACCTGCCGCTGTTCCGAAAGAGCGTCTGTTTCGGAAAAGCCCATTTCCCAAAAACCGGGATGGCACCAGATCTCATAAGTTCCCGGCGGCATGTGTTCAAAGGCGGAGCACCAGGCGTTCGCCAGCTCCGGCAGTTTTCCTCGAAACTTTGGATGAAGCGCTACGCCGGCATCTGGAAGCCTCAACTTACGAAAGAGGACGCGCTGCAAGAACTCGTTGTAGCTATTCACAGCGATCCGGCGATAAAAGCGGCCGACATGCGCTCCGAACAAACCGCCATGCGGCCATGTTCTTTTCTTCGCCCCGCGAGCTCTCTCAATTCCACGGGAACGGACTGCTCGACTGAAAACCAAGGCAGCCCCGGGGTAGATATGGAATCTGTGATGCGAATCCGCGTGCGACGGCTTTAGACCGTAGGAAAGCATGAGATCGATTTGCGCGCAAAACTCGGCTTCTATTTCTTTTCGAGAAACGCGCAGGCCCGCCAGTTTTCTCCCCATCTGTACCGGATGAAGAAAATTCCCGTCGTTTCCTACCAGTGACGGAATCGAACTGGGCGGCAGCACAGGCTGCCCTTGACACAGATTCAGGTGAATCCCCACGTCCAGATTTGGAGCCTCCCGCAACTTCCGGACGGCGTAATCCGTTGCCGGTTGGTTGACCATCAGCGACGCGCTCGTTACGATGCCTTCGCGATGGGCCAATAGAATTCCGTCCGTAATGCCATGACTCAGTCCCAGATCATCGGCATTCACGATGAGCCGCTTGGCTGTCGAGGTCTTCGCCCGCCGTCCCCGAGGGATCGTGCCAGTGACGTTCAACGCTTTCGCATGCTTCGACGTTGCTAACATGACAAGACCTTTGCATAGAAGGACATCAGCTTCCGAATCTCCACAGCTGCGTTGTACCGTTCAACAACAACCTGCCGCGCGCGGCGGCCGAATTCAGCCGCCCGATCAGGCGAAGCGAGCAATTGCTCTATCGCGCATGCTAATTCCTCGGCACTGCCCGGTTTTACAAGCAGACCAAGGCCTCGCGCCGCAAAAAACGGCCGTATTGGCGGAAGGTCTGTCGCAATCACCGGCAAACCGCACGCCCAGGACTCGAACACCTTGACGGGAATGTTGTTCATAAATTTCGGAATTCTTTGCAATGGACACACTGCTATACGTGCGCGGCTAAGGGTCGCCGCCATTTTGTCGTGGGGAATGACTCCGCTTAGTGTAACCAGGCGCTCCAGTCCAAGACCGCGCAGCGTATCTCGAATGGCCGACTCGGTTTGCTGATTGTCGGTGTAACCGAAGAGGAGCAAACGAGCGGAAATACCGCGATCCAGCAGGAGCCTCAGTGCTCGAAAGAGCACAAAAGTTCCAGCACGTTCCGACAAACCACCGCGGTAAACCAGGTCGTAGGACTTCTGGATTGAGTTCGTCGGAGGGAAGTAAAGAAGGTTGGGAAAGTTATAAAATACCAGTTTCCTGCTCTTTCCAATTTTCGCAAGTGGACGGAGCGAGCCTGGATCGGCGGTAACGACTCCGTCCAGAATACGGGTTGCAAGTCGTTCGATGGCCGCCACTGATTTGCTGATAGGCACCCGTAGAATTCTGGGTAAGTAAGTCTTCGTCAACATCATAGAAGGGAAGTCCTCTCGCGAGTCGTAAACAACCTTCTTTTTGAATAACAATTTGAGGATAAGCGCCACTGGAATCAATTCCGGGCTATGAACGTGATAGATGTGCGCCCGCTGCTTCAGAGCGTGAGAGACACTACGAATCGCTGCGAACATCCTCAGTGCCCGATTCCGGCTTTTGGGAATCGGGATGAATTTGACGTCTTGTACAAAGCCGGTTCGCGCGTGCGGCCCGACGATTGCAGGCCGTAAACCGTAGGCTAAGCTCGGCAGCGATTCTCGCGAAAATGCACGCTCATCCCGCAGACGTTCCAACGGACTCAAATGGCACACCTTCAGGCCCAATAAGCGCAGACGCACGTTAGTGTCCTCCTGACAGTTTCCGTTAGAAGGCACCGTAGGAGCCAACCTAGAATCCGGCTCGTTCGTTTGAATTGGTGCAGTTACTCGACTCATGTGTCAAATCTGACGGACTCGCGCCTCAACTCGAATGACTTGTCGTGACTCGCGAGAGTGGTATCACATGCTCAGGGAGCTCCACTCTCCTCGAAGTTAGTTCCAGGTTTCGCAGCACGAAAGGAAGTCCGAAGATGAACCACATTAATCGCAAGTCATTGATGTCGCCCGATACCATAGCATCCAGGAACACATAGATCAGGAGAAGAAAAACTGTTGGCACGAGTGAGTTTGTGAGGCCTCGCGGGTCGTCCAGCTGCCTTATGATTTCGCGAAACGCGCAGAACGCCAGGGCGAGAAATGCAACCGCGGCGAAAATTCCCATCTCCGAGCCAAGTTCCAGAAAGAGATTGTGCGGATAGTTATAAGTAAGGGGATTGGGAGACAGGAAACGAAAGCCGTCAACTCCCACTCCGAAGATGGGATGCTCTGAAAACATCCGCACACCCAGCCACATAAGGTCGTTTCTTGTGCCCATCGCTTGAGTGGGGTGAATCAGCGAACCCAAATACTCAAGCGACGCCTGCGGGATCCACAGTAAGGGCAAAGCGAGAAGTGTCAATCCGCCCGCGATGACAATATCAGTGAAGAGCTTACGGCAAATAAGCGTACCGAGAATGATGCAAATCAGGGCCGATACGTTCGCGAACCGTCCGCCCGAGCCGATCAGCGCAACGGCAAGAACACCGAGCACGGGGTAAAAGAGAACGCGCGTCAGCAACCGCATTTGCGGAAATAGCATTCCCCAAATGATGATCATCGCGATTGCCGAAGCGGCTCCTAACTCCGTATTCAATCCGCTGGGAGACACCAGGCGCTCTTCTCCGCCGAGCATCGCCAGCGAATTAATAGCCAGAGCCAATCCGCCAGCTGTCATAGCCAGGAAAAAGCGCCTAATCTTCAGTTCATCGTCGAAGAGCGCGAGCGGCGCAATGATTCCAATGCTCGTCAGGCACAGGAATCGAAGGCATTTCTCCATGCCCCCGTGCAGGTCGGGCGTGTATGCCAGGCTGAGCACCATGATCGCAAGCAGCGGCAAATAGAGAACGTATTCGCTGGGCAGCTGCAACGTTCGTCCCTTGATCAAAATGCGGTAAGCAACGCTTGCGATGACGATTGCTCCGACCAGAAGCGTGAGATCCACGGGGGCGGATGCGAGTCTTGGATCTCCTTTGACCAAACCTACAAGGAAGAATAACGCGAGAGCTATTTCTCCAAACCGAAGCAGTAGACAACTTAGGAACAACCCGGCAGTACCGAGGCAAATCGCCTTTACAAATCCAGTCCTCGCGAGCACTTGCGACAACTGCATTTCGACTCGGTTCGAGGGGGCAGACAGAAACACGGCGGCAAACCCGAATACAAAGAGCAATGCGAATCCGAGCACGCAGAGTAAGCGCCCCCTTCGAGCCGTTGGCCCGGGAAACCGCGTATCCATGTTCAGAGCCGCCATCGCATATTTTCCGAAGTACTGAATCAAAGAGACAGCACGCAGTGGCCTTGCGCTTGGCGTCTACCGATCGACGCATTCCCGCAAAGTGTGCCCAACATTCACAATGCGGTTTCTCGACACCAGGAGAAGCACAACGAAATAAACCGCCGCCGCGGCAATCGCACGAAGCATGAAGTTGATTTCTCTTGGCAATCCGAGCGCGCAAAGCGTCATAAGAACAGCGGCAGCGAGATTGCTTGAGAGCGAGGGCCAGTGAATCTTCAAATCAATCCCCGCCGCAATCCAAAGATATTGCAAAATCAATATCAGGTCCGAAATGACCAGCGCAAATCCAACTCCGATCGCACCCCAGAAATAGCCGAAAATCAGGCTGAGGCTCGCCAATATCAGTAAACAACGGGATAAGGCCTGCTGCCTCTCTTTTACGCGACCCACTGCCACCAAAAATCCATGACCAAGAAATCCGTCCAATACAGATGTAACCGAACGCAGCGCCACAATGCGCAGGACCGGGCCACTTGGGAGGTACTGCGACCCGAGCAGGTTGCATAAAGGTCCTGCAAACACAGCCAGTGAAATCCAAATCGGAACCGCGGCGAAAAGAATTACCTCCAAAAGTCGCTGCCGAAGGCTCAGCAGATCCTCGATGCGCCCGCTCTCGTACAAACGTGTCCACACAGGGAGGAGTGCGCCGCTCACGGCGTAGCTCCACTGCGGAATGACATCCGAAATCGTGTACGCCGCCGCAAACCATCCGACGGAAATTTGCGTCGCGACAAAGCCCAAGCAAAGTAACGCAATCCTGCCATATCCGACCTGAGTCAGATTGTTCGCGAAAAAAGGCCACGCTTGAAATGCGACTCGCTTGTACTCCGCCCAGGTCCAATCGGACGACTTCGGCCAATAAGACCTCAATTGCCACAAGCGCAGACTGAGAACAAGCAAAGACTTAAAGCACAATCCAGTCAGCAGGGCGAGCACCGAAAGATGCAACTCGATCGTGAGTACGGTAAGCCCGATTAATCCCGCTGCCCCGATGATGGATCCTGGCAAAATCGCTCGCGAACGAAGGTCCGCCGTCAGCACACTGGAGCACAGGCTCGACGTCCCTTCGAAGTTGCAGAGTACGAACCCCGCTGCGAGGCAAGCCACCTGCAATTGATTTATTCGCGATGCAATCACAAGGACTGCGATCGTTGGTATCGCCGCCGCGATCGTTGTGAACAAGTTCAACGCAAGAATCGGACGCACTTCCTCTCGCGTTGCCGCAACGGCTCGCGCTGCATAACGAGTCAGGCCAAGGTCGATCACGGAATTCAGAATCCATCCGACAGCCAGCGCCATGCTGTAAGTACCAAACGACTTAGGTCCGAAATAACGGATCAGGAACAAGCCCGCTAGCATCGTCCCAAGTCGGAGCGCGCCCAGATCAATCCACAGCCACAACGTGTTTCTGCCAAAGATTCGCAGAACACCGGATGTCTCTCTAGGCAATTCGCCTGGGGAGCAGGGGAGCAGGGCTTCAGGTTTTGCTAGTTCGGACATCAGCTTTCGATCGCTTTAGAGTTTGGAGTTCGACGACAGCATGAAATGGACGATCGGAGTTGCGTCTCGGCAATAGCGCGAAATTGGAGCGGGGGAGCGCCCGATTGGCCTAGTACTTCGTCACCAGCAGATTGTCCAGAGCAAGGTGCCGCAGCCCGGAAATGTCAAACACTCGCAATGCGTCAAACGGAGTGCAGACCACGGGCTCTCCATGGAGGTTGAAAGATGTATTCAGAATGATGCCTTCGCCAGTCAGTTCTTCGAAATATTTGATAAGCCGGTAGTAGTCGGGGTTTACCTGTTCCGTGACTTCCTGAGGCCGCCCCGTGTGGTCCTGCGGATGCACGGCCGCTGCCATTACCGACCTCTTTTCTTCACGCGTGTCGAAAGTCATGATCATGTGCGGTGCTGGCATCGGCTTTGGTTTCCGGAAGTAGTCTTCGCTTCGCTCCTCAAGGACAGATGGCGCGAAGGGCATCCAGAAATCCCGGCATTTGATCGCTTCATTGATGACCTGCACGGCATCCGTGCGGGAGGCATTCGCCAGTATCGAACGATTGCCCAACGAGCGCGCGCCGAACTCGCACCTGCCCTTGTACCGTGCCACGATTTCGCCTTCGTTCAGTAATTCGGCAACTCTTCGTTCAATGTCCACTTCCTCGCTGATCTTCGCAGGATTTCTCAGCTTAAAGCTCTCGACGGCCTTTTCCACCTGCTCTTCGGAATAGCTTGTTCCCAGGTAAAGGTTTACCAGCGGTTTCGGATTCTGGCCAAACAATTTGTGATAGAGCAGCCAGGCTGCGCCAATCGCATTGGTTTCGTCTCCGCAAGAAGGAAACACGAAAAGTTCCTCAACCTCCGGAAGCTCAAGAATCCGCTTGTTGGCCTTCACATTCATGAAGACGCCTCCGCTGAGGGCAACTTTTCCAATGCCGGTCGCCTGAATGCAGTGCTTCACCCAGCTCGTAAGAAACTGCTCCATGAAGAGCTGTGCACCAGCAGCGATATAATCGAACCGTTTCCGGCGAATCATGCGGTCCAGATAGTCCGCAGCGAATTGCATAGCCGGACTGCCATTCCTACGTCGCCACACAGTGGGATTCTGGGGATCGAACTCAAACAATTTGCCGAACTCCGCGGCCATCTTCTGTGCCTCGCCCGCTTTTTCGCCGTACGAGGCGAGCCCCATCACCTTGTACTCGTGTTCGAGCGGTACCATTCCCAACAAAAAAGTGATTTTCCCGAAAAACGCTCCGATGGAATGGGTTTCGTCGGTCCGCGCGATGGTCCGGAGCCTTCCGTTCTTCCCGATGTTGACCGTGGAGCACACGCAATCGCCTGCTCCATCACAGGTAAGGACGAGGATTTCCTCCTCCATCTTGCCCCATCCGAAATAGGCCGCGGCTGCATGGCACAGGTGATGATCGAATCCGGTTGGTTGGGCTTCAACGCCCTTCGTGTCCAGTGCCTCCGTAAGTTCTCGTTGAAGTCTTGTGAATTTCAAGCGATTGATTGCTTCCGAGACGATAGCACTCTGCCGCGCCAACCGTTTCACGCGCCCGATTGGCCCGCACGATGTGTTTCCGTAACTCGCAAGAATGGCATGGCGTTGCCAGTGGCAGGTCGTAAGGTTTTTTCCTCCAAGTGCAACTGGAATGCTTTGAGGTTCGGAGTCGTTGCCGAAGAGATCCGATGCGATCTTCTTCAACGTGTACTTTGGCAGGCCTCCCTGATTCTTGATTCGCGTCAGACGCTCTTCCTGCAAGGCAAAGGACAGCTCGCCGTCCGTCACTACCGCCGCGGCCGCGTTGTGGCCGTTGTGTACGCCGAGAGTCACCCTGGAATGCGCGCGCTTCTCGCCATCGAACCGATTGGGTTGTCCGCGATCTTTGTTCTCGGGCGCGATTCCGGGTGCCACAAGTCCACTCAATGTTTCGGCCTGACTCATGCTGGCACCTCGGGTGCCGTGGCGAAAGCGCCCATTCCGGCCGTCTGCGGACGCAGCTCAGCGTCCAGCAGTTCTCCCAAAGTCTCGCTCACGTACGTAACCTCCTCGCTCTTCATCGAAGGAAAAAAGGGAAGTGCGAGACATCGTTCCGATGCATCTTCGGTCCACTTGAGCGAGCCCAGCGGAGCTACCGCTGTATCCGCAATGTATGGCTGTTTGTGAATCGCTGGGAAATAAGCCTGGCTCTCGATCCCGCGCTCACGAAGTTTCAGAATCATCCGGTCTCGAAGCAGTCCTGGATTTGGCAGGTTCAATTGAACCACGTATACGAACCAGCTCCGCATAGCGCCGTCAGACCTACCGGGCAGACTGAGATATGGATTTCTCGATAGCGCTCGATTGTAGGCATCCGCCACTCGCTCCCGCGCCCGCAGGAACTCAGTAAGCCTCTCGAGTTGCGCCAGTCCGAGCGCACAGTGCAGTTCGCTCAATCTGTAGTTGAACCCGAGGTGAACGTGACGCAACCACGATGAATCATCGTCGCGGCCCTGATTTCGGAGACTTCGGCACAACTTCGCAATCCGCTCGTTATAAGTGACAATCATGCCGCCTTCGCCTGTGGTTATTTGCTTGTTCGGATAAAAGGCAAAAACGGCCGCGTCTCCGAAAGTTCCTGCTTTTCGTCCGCCGAACTCCGCGCCGAGGGCCTCGCAGGCATCTTCTAGAACGCGCAGGTCAAATTCCCTCGCGATAGCGGTAATAGCATCCATTTGGCAAGGCACTCCGAATACGTGAACTGGCAAGACCGCCTTCACGATCGCTCCCGTCCTCTTGTTACGCACGATCTTGCGACGCCTATCCATCACGCAGCATTCCACGAGAAAACGCCGAACCTGGCTCGGATCAAGATTCAGTGTTTCTCGATCGATGTCGACAAAAATGGGACGCGCGCCTTGGTAGAGGATGCAGTTCGCCGAAGCTACAAAGCTGAACGGAGTCGTGATGACCTCGTCTCCCGGCCCGATGCCCAACGCACGGATGGCAAGATGCAGTGCGGTGGTTCCGCTATTTGTAGCAATCGCATATGGCGTGCCCACATAGGCGCCGAACTTCTTTTCAAACTCAGCAAGCTTTGGACCCAGGCTCAGCCGGTTTGACCGCAGCACTTCCACAACTTGTTCGATTTCACGGTCGCCCGTATTCGGTTTCGAAAGCGGTATGTTCATCATGACCCCCCTGCGAACGGATATGCGAGCCGGGCATTTGTGGTTCAGCCGATTGCGCATCACTTGCGCGCTTCAAGCCGAACGATGGAAACAATCTCTCAATCGCAACGTGCAAATTTCTTCCATTATTGGACCGCAACTCTTGCTCGAGTTCCTCAATTGTCTGGAGGATGTTCGAGGCGCGAAAATCCTTCTCCGTGATCGCCAAAATTCCCTTATGCGCCGATGGCTTGGGGTGCTCCCAGCATGACCACAATTCTTCTGTCACCTTCTCTCCACCGCGCAATCCAACGAAGTGAATCGGCAGTTCTTTGCCGGGCGCGAATCCAGCCAGCAGGCTCATGCTTTTCGCGAGTTCGTAGATATTGATTGGGTCGCCCATCTCCAGCACGAACGTCTCGCCGCCGCGGCCTTGTCCGGCCGCCCGCAAGATAAGGTGCACGGCTTCCGGAATGGACATGAAGAATCGCGTCGCCCGCGGATCGGTCACGTGCAAAGGCTCGCCCTTCTGGATGTGATCCCAAAACAGACGCAGCACGCTTCCCGTGCTTGCGGCAACGTTCCCGAATCGCACATTCATGAATCGTGTTGCGTTTGTGTTGGAAAGATGCTGGATATAAAGTTCGGTCAACTTCTTTGAAAGCCCCATGTAGTTCTCTGGATTCACGGCCTTGTCCGTCGAAATATTCACAAACTTCTCGGCGCCGTGCTCTAGGGCGGCTAATGCGACGTTTCGCGTGCCCAGCACATTGTTGCGGATCGCTTCGGAGGGGTGCAATTCCAGCAAGCCGACATGTTTATACGCGGCGGCGTGGAACACCAGCGAAGGCTTGTGCTCTTGATAAACCTTATCGAGCGAATCTCGCAGCGTCACGTCCACTAAACAGGGCGTGGTCGCGAGCCCCGGGAATTGCTCGCGTAGCTCTCGATCTATGTAGAACAGGCTGTTCTCTGTTTTATCGAGCAACAGCAGTTTCTTAGGCATGGCCATCGCGATTTGTCTAGAAAGCTCTGAACCTATGCTTCCTCCTGCGCCTGTAATCAGGACGACGTGCTCTCCCACGATTTCCGCGACTTCGGCCGGATCCGAAACCAACTCCTCTCGCTGCAGCAAGTCCTCGATTCGAAGGTTGCGAAGATCGCGTTGCGAAACTTTTCCGTCGACAATTTCCGCGAGCGTCGGTAGGGTTCTCACCGGCAACCCCAAGCGGCAACAGACCGTGAAGAGTCTGCTCATCTCGGAGCGCGTCGCGCTCGGGATGCAAATCAGGACCTCATCAATCGATTTCGTCTTGGCCGCGCTCGTCAGGCAATCTGTGCTGCCAATCACCGGCACTCCGCAAATCATGCTTCCGTGCGTTCGCGGATTGTCGTCGAAGATCGCCGTTGGTCGATAGCGGGAATCTGGATCGGACGCTAATTCCTTCACCAGCGTCATTCCCGCATCGCCGGCGCCAACCACCGCTACCCGCTTGCCGCTTCTGCGCCAGAGCGACTGTTGCGACCGGATCACGGGACCGGCGAAATGCAATCCTGCCAGGAACAATTGGCACAGCGCCCAATCCAGCACGAATAGAGCTGGTGTGCGAGCCACTTCGGCAATGTCGAACTCGCGGACAAAGAGAAACAGCGGCAGGCTGCTGAACGTGACGGCTTTGGCGATGTCGAGCAGTTCGTGAATGCCCGCGTGGCGCAGCGAGCTCCGATACGGGCCTACCAAGCACAAGGAGACCCATCGAAATGCTAGGACGATGAAGACTGCTGGGGACCACAGCAATTCAGCTCGTGCGGGGCCCCTGAAAAGCACAAGCACCGATAGCAGATAGGATAGGCCAGCGAGCACGAGTTCCACTGACAACACGCCACGGCGCGAACCAAGCGTTTCCCTCAGCGACGCGAAGACCGACTCTCTTCGGATCGCCTCGGGCAGCACCGCAGCGGCAACCGAGAAAACAGGAGATTTCCCATCAACTCCCGGCAACGAGTTATCCATTTTCATCGCATCAACCTGTCCAAGACGAATGGAAGAACGGACGAGCGTTGGTTCAGGACAACGCCAAGAAGTGGCACATGAGCCCTGTCGAGGTGTCGCCGGGCATCGAGTACTGCCTTTGGCCCCAACTCCGTCGATCTCAGGACTAGAACTGCCCCATCCGCCACTCTGGCGGCTTCCGTTGCAGTCGACTGAGTAGAAACAAGTGCAGCGTCAACGAGCAAGTAATCAAAGCCGCGCCTCAACTCTCGCAGGTGTGTTTCTAGCAGCGAGCCGCTCGCCGTCGGCCCACTTCTTCCGGTCGAACGCCCGGCCGCTACCAACCACAAGTTGCCTTCCTGGGTTTGCTTGGCGAATTCTTTGGCTGGCCTTGACTCTGCCACCGCATTCCTCAGCCCGTCTCGACCTTCCACTGAGAAGTAGCTATGCAGCGCGGGCTCCCGGAAATTTGTGTCCACGGCGCAGACCGTTCCCTCTATTGATTCGGCGAGCATTTTGGCGGCGTGAGCGCACATCCAAGTGCAGCCCACTCGTCTCGAGGTCGCCGTGAACATCACACATCGAATGTGGGAACTTCTTGGATCCAGAAACAGTCGCTGCACCAATGTGGAAATCTGGTCGTTCCCCATGGGCCTGCGTCTGATGCACTTTTGCGCAGTCTCGATGTGGCGCGCTTCCGTGGGCAGGCCCTCGAAAAACTCCTGACTCCAGTCGGTTTGCCGTAATAACTCAAAATTTCTGCTCATTTGGTTTTCCTGTTGCTCTGTGCATTCATCGTGCCGATTCAACGGGGGGGCAGATATTCCTGGTTGGGCTGCTGGGCGAACACAGGCACGCCGAGATAGTTCTCCATCTGTTGCGGGGTTCGGGCTATTGGATCGAGTCTGTCTTTCACGAACACGACGCCCATGCTCAACAAGCACGCGAACAGCCAGCCGATGACCAGCGTAAGCGGCACGGGGTTTGTCGGAAGGAAGGGAACTGTGGCGGGTTGCACAATCGAAACGTTCAGGATGCGATTCTTGTCGAAGGTATCGGAGATATGAGCTTCCTCTCGCTTGTTGAGGTACAGGAGGTAGTTTGCTTCAGCCGTCTTCTCGTCGCGAATCAATGCCTCTTGTTGCAGCAACTTTTGATCCCGATCCACAAGTGTTTGCCTGTAGTCCTTGTCCACATGGGCGGATGATTGCGCCTTGGCCTGAAGCGACGCCAGGTCCGAACGCGCTTTTGCGAGTTCCTGCCGCAAGAATTCATACGTCGGATTGTGGTCGGTAACCTCTTCGCGCAGCGGCGCCTTCACCTGCGCATCAATCGCCGCCTGCACCTGCCCAATCTGCGTGTCGACCTCCTTCACCATGCGGTCTCCAGGCGCGTATTTGTTCGTCAGATCGACTCTCTGCTGCTCCAAATTCACGAGCGACGATTTCAACTGTTGCATCAGTGCCGGGTTGTCCGAGCTGTGCAGCTGTGTGGTTATCCGCTGCGGTGTCTTATCCAGCAGTGCCTCCAGAGCACGGATGTGTTCCATCGTTGCCGGAATCGCTGCCTGCGTCTGCCGCATGTCAAGTTCAAATTCAGCCAGCTTCGGCACCGAAGAGTCCTTCTCTGATTGCGCCGTCACCAGTCCCGATTCCCGGTTGAAGGTTGCCAGCTTGTTTTCCTCCTCCTCCAGCGTCTTGCGGTACTGTTCCGCTTCGCGGTCGAACACATCTGTGGCTTTGCTCGGCCTGTGGACCTCCGCATGTTTCGCCAGGTAGAGATCACCGAGTGTGTTCAATACGCGAGCCGCGAGCTGCGGATCCGAAGCTGGATAGCTGATCGCGATGACAAACGACTTCTTCACCGGTTCGATTCGAAGATCGCTGTTCAGCCTCGACGCCGCCCTCGAGATCTTGGTTTGCTGGTCGTCTGCTCTTGGAGGTAGGAAGTATCCCAATATCTCGCCCACCAGCGACGCATGCGGCCTATTCTCCAGTCCGCAAGTGGTCACGACCTTTTCGAGAAGATCCTCGCTCCTCAGTATGGCAACTTCCGAATTGATGTCTTCTTCGGTCAGGCTCGGCAGGTTCTGTTCCACCGCCGCTGTCTGCTGCGCCGTAATCAGCGGATCCACTCTTTCCCGGTGGACCATAATCTTTAACTCTGATTCATATCTCTTCGGCATCACCGCCGCCGCTACGACCGCTCCCAGGAAAACCACCGTGAAGCAGATCCCGAATGTTCTCTTCCTGCGAAATCCGATATCTACAAATTCCCGCAACGTGACCGCAGACGGCGCTTTGGCGTTCCGCTCGACGAGGACGATTTGCCGTTCACTCATGATTTCCTCCTCCTTCTCACCTGCGCCTCAAATCGGGACCGGGAAGTACGTGCCCAGCGAACTACGCGGAAGGAACCTGTCGATTACGCCCAGCGCCGACTTGGGCACATACAACATGTCCCCGGGTTGCAGCACAACGTCTTCCCGCGGATCCTTTTTCTTCAACACGTCCTTTATGTTCAGCGCCTTTACCTCCACCGTGTCGTCGTTATAGTGCCGGAACAGCAGCACCTGTTTGCTCTTCGCGAAGTCCACGAAACCGCCGGCTATTTGTATCGCCTGGGCTGCAGTAGTCTCTCCTCGCAAATCATACTTGCCAGGTTTACCTACTTGGCCGCCGGCTACGAAATAGGGCTTCTCAAAATCTCGCAGCACGACGCTGATTTCTGGCTGATTCAGAACGTTGGCATACGCCCGTTTCAACGCCTCTATCGTTTCAGGTATGGTCAGTCCTTGAATGTGTACATCGTTCGAAATTCCTTTCAGTTGCACGTACCCGTCCGGCTGTACGGTGACCTCCTGGTCGAATTCCGGCGTAAACCGAAATGACAATTCAAGAATGTCGTCCGACTGAATCTTGTATCGCGGATTTCGCTGGCGAAGCACTGGCCGGCTTCCGTCGGTCGCCGCTCCTTGCGTCGATTGGCTTGATAGCGCCAGTTTCGGCTCGGGCCCGGCTTGTCCCGCTTGACTGCCCGTACTCTGTCCGGTAAGGGTCGCTGGGATACCGAACCATACGAACGTTAACCACACAATGTTCAGGAATGTTCTAGCCATCGTGCCAACCTCAATTCCGAGGACTCGGGCGACCTTCGTAGGAAGTCCTTACCTTCCAGGGGTATTGAGGCGCAAGGTCAGGAATGACCACCAGCTGCCCTGGCTTGAGAGTCGGATTAGGCTCCCTAATCTGGAGGTTGTGCTCTCTTAACTGAGAGATGATTTCCGAATTCGATTCTCCGTAGTACTCGAAAGCCACGACGCTGAAAGTTTCCCCGCCGCGTGCAGAGATGACGCGAGAAGGCAGCCTTGGTGGCTTTCTTAGAGCCGCGTGAATTCCTGGCCTTGGAGTACGTGGATTGGGCTGGGGCTGTACGACGACGTCACCGGAATCATCACTTAGCGGCCCCAGTGCCGGGCTGTGCTTCGCCTGAAGCTCCAGTCCCTCCGGCGGTTTCGGTGGTTCGAGCGATGGCAGATGTGTGTCTGGAGCATCCGGCAAGTAGATGTGCATGCCGGTGACCTTGCTCACGATTTCTTCTCCCGCGGTTCGGTGAAGCCCTTCGGCGCCGCTGAACCTCGAGTCGCTGGCCAGTACGATGAGAAGCAAGGGGATGATTACAAATGCGAATACCCCAAGTCCGGCCCACCACCGAGCCGAACTCGGGGGCGGATCGGGTGGTGGCGACCAGTGGCGCCAATCAACAAGCTCTACGGCCATGGGGACCTCAAAAGCTTGAGGTGGCGAAGACACTGGCTTGGGCCGATCAGCTTCGTAGTCCGCCAGTGCCTCTTCAACAATAGAAGGTTCGATCTCTTTCGATCCTTCTACAAATCCAAGCGAGAGGGACAAAAAACATAGAGTGTTTATATTGCGTGGAATCCCCAGGCTCGCTCGCGCGATCAATTCTTCCGCCTCGTGTGTGAACAGACTTCCTTGCCGGAGGCCCGCGAGGCGAGTTCGGTGCCGGATATATTCGGAGACTTCCGGGGCCAACAATGGCTCCAGTCGAACATGAGTTGAAACGCGCTGTCGCAGTTGCACAAGGTCTGGCCCGGCTAACTTGTCTGACAGAGCAGTCTGGCCAGCAAGGACGATGTGCATGAGTTTTGAGGCGGGTGTCTCGAAATTCGATAAGAGCCGGACCGATTCGAGAACCGCGTTGTCCAAATCCTGCGCCTCGTCTAACACCCACACGAACTTTTTCCCCGACTGCATTTCCTTCAGCAAGATGGAGTTCAGCTGGTCATGCATTTGGGGCACATCGTGAGACGCGGCCTCAACCCCCAAATCCATCAACAGGCTTTCGAGAAGCTCTTTCGTGTTCCGGTCCGGACGGAACAGAAAAGCGGTCCGCGCGGAAGGCTTGATTTTTTCGAGCAGGTAAAAGAGCAAAGAAGTCTTGCCCATCCCCGGTTCTGCGACCAGAGCAGAGAAGCCTCGCTTCGTTTCAATCGAATACACCAGGGAGGCCAGAGCCTCGCGATGCGATGCGGTCATGTACAAGAAACGAGGATCCGGTGTGACGCCAAATGGCTGTTCCCGAAGTCCGTAAAAATCCAGGAACATCGTCTGCCCTTTCGTCTTGTCATTGCTTGTGGTGGACATGAATGCCTTGTGGTCCCCCTGAACGCGTTCAGTAACTGGCGATCTGGGCATGAAGATTCACCGAGAATCCTATCGTCTGGTCTCGCATCGCTGCTGCCGGCGATATTCGCTCCACGCAGGCACTGTCAATCTCAACCGCTGCCGCTCTCCCGAGCATTTCTATCGACAGAATCAGCCGCGTTGAACTTCCTTTGCGAATGAGCACGCCCTCGATTCCCGAGAGCGGACCCTCATTCACGCGAACACGGTCCCCTTGTTTTATGTACGGGTGCGGTTCCACCGGATATGCACTGGAGACCGCTCTTCGGATGGATTCGATCTCATGACTTGGAATCAACGCCGGCAAGTTTGCGAAGCATACGATCGAACAGACTCCAGGTGTCGTAACTACCTGCACGCGTCGTTCGGCAACATCGGCCACAAACAAATAACCGGGAAAGAGTGCTTCCCATATTTTCTTCTTGCGGTCCTTCCACTGGCGAATCCTCGCGAACGTAGGGAAAAAAGTCTCAAAACCTTTGTTGTCAAGGATCTGGTTTGTAAGGTGTTCATGCTGGTACCTGGTCTGAACTGCACACCACTGTTTCTCTCGACCCGCGTCCGTGTAGTTCAAGCTGATGCTCTCTGTGTGCATAAAGCTTCGCCATTTGACTCACATTGGCTGTTTGCCCGGTTCGTGAGCCCCGTGCAGCTTGATCGGTACTGAGCTCACGGCCTAAACGAGCGATCGCTCAGAACCTTTTTTCTCTTCTTCCCTGCACGATTGCGGCCGGGTCAATTTACTCTCGGCGGCAGTGTGCGTCCCCGTGTTCCCGCAGGCTCTTGTGTGCCTCCGTCATCGCCGGAGACCGTCCTTCGCTTTTGAACCGCAAATCCGAGATCGATACCCTGTTCCGTGTTGCGCTCCACGCGCACAACTCTTCCCTCCATCGTCATCCGCATCGCCGAGACGATTGACGACGTGCGCAGGCTCGGGATGCGTAGAAACAAGTCCACGTCTTCGTGTTCGGCCGGGCAATCGCGCGTTTGAACGAACGCTCCTTCCTCGCTGAGATTCCGCGTCCAGCCTTTGCCCCCGCGCTTCGCCCCATGGCTATCTCTCCAGCGATAACCCACCAAAATCCGCAGAGGGTATCGCATGTGAGCTCTTCTGGTCGTAAACTCTCTCCGTCTCTGGCTTGTCCAGCTGTCTCGCGTTTGCATCTCGCCGCTCTTCTCCGCCTCGAAAATGTTTTTATGTTCCAATTTCCTATTCGAACTTCTAATGGCAATCGTAATCGCGGACGCAAATCTCGCACAAGAAGCCGAATGTCCCGTGAGCATGGAAGCGAATGTTCCCCCCTGATCTCCCTTCGGGTCTAGGGGGTTTAGGGCATAGGTAAGGTAGACATTTCGACCACTCGAATAGGGACAAATGTTTTATGGGATGAGTACAAACTGCCAAGATTGGCATCACCCTTGCTTCGCTAAATGGCTGTGTGCGACACGGAATGGCCTTTGCTGGCTCAAAACAGGGGACTTACGGTTTGCGCCCCGGTACTTTTTGCACGGGCCGATTCATTTCAACATGCTGGTTGTCAGAAAGGGGCCACATCCTATGAAAAGAAACTTTGGATTATTTCTCGGGTTTCATTCACGGAACATCGAAATTAGGCGGAGAATTGTGCCTCTCCTTCCCAGCTAATTCTCCGCCGGAAGCGCTTGTGACGGTTCTTAGCTTTTGGCCACAAGTCCGTTTTTGAGAGCGCCCGGAATCTTTTCACTCGCGCTGCCAGACCCCGCCCGCCCCCCGGCCGTAATTCAATCGCTGAGGTGTAAGGTATGCAAAGACCGCTCGAGCATGAGTCCTCGATCTCGCTCCTGATTGCGGAGCATTCGCGGATGGGCTGTCAGCTCATGGAATCTGCGCTCCGCCGCTGCCGCCATATCTCCGTTGCTGGCTCCGTTATCGAATCATCTGAATTTCCGGATGCCTATAGAGCAACCAACCCGGATGTTTGCGTCATCAGCAGCAGCCTCAAAGATGGCGCGACGGCCGGTTTTAAGGCCGTCCGTGAGCTGCACGAAATCGATAAGGGGCTTAATGCGGTCATGCTCTTGGAATCCGCGGATCGCGACCTCGTCCTGGAAGCTTTTCGCTCCGGCGCACGCGGCATCTTCTCTCGAGACGATCCTTTTGAAATCCTTCCCAAATGTATTCAACGCGTCTTTGAGGGCCAGGTTTGGGCCAACAGCCAGCAACTCAAGTTCCTCATCGAATCTTTGACAGAAAACGCTCCGCCCGTGATCACCGACTCGCGCGGAACCACGCTGTTAAGCAGCCGCGAGGTGAGCCTCGTTCAGCTCGTCGCTGAAGGCCGCACGAATCGCGACATCTCTCGCGAACTTCACCTCAGTGAGCACACCGTTCGCAACTATCTCTTTCGCATCTTCAACAAGCTAGGCGTATCCACACGTCTCGAACTGGCCGTTTATGCGCTCAATCAAAGGGATTCCAATTCCAGTCCTCCCCAGAGCAGCGACTGATCTTTACTCCTCTCGGAATCACTGTGCTTCGCGCAAATCCCGTGAATCGAATGTCCTAACAAAAAAATCTCCCCGAGCGCCGCTAGGCGCTCGAGGAGATTTAGTCGCGAACCGACGCTTGTTGGTTAGGCCACTCGCACGCTTATGGCGATGTTATTTCCGCCTTCTTGACGGTAGGTAACGTCGGCGCTGGCTCCAACCTTCAATTTTCCATCAATGGTTGTGTTTGAATCGACCTGGAAGTTCATCGTCTTCGGTTGCCCGGCCTGGGCTGCGGGGTTCTCGGACACATTGGACTTCGGTTCAGATCCCACGGTGAGCGTGAAAGAAGACTTCTCTATCGAGGTGATCTTTCCGGAAACGGATTGCGCGGCCGCGGGAGTTTGAGCAGTTTGTGTGGTCGTCGCTGCTGTAGCCTTGCTGCTCGCTGGCCCGAATACACAGAGTGCAGCCGCCAAAGCAAAACTGGCCAAACAAATCACACCAATTCCCAATTCTTTCTTCATTGACTAAAACCCTCCTCAATTTGTTTTTGCTGGTGCTTTTTATACTGCAAAAGTGCGGCCACCTGTTTGTTCAAATGCAACCAGTCTCATATCCCTTGAAGAACCCGGAACTTGGAGAGTCTCGGCCATCGCTGACGTATGTCCCATGCAGTACTGGTCCGTGAAAATTCTTCCGTCGACAGTACTATTTTTCATCCTCTTGGCGGCTTTCAGGAACTCCGCAGCAAAAGTTGTGAGACTTGAGCAAAAGTAGGACGGAAAAATTTACCTTCGGACCCGAGTGCTAATCTTTATTAGCTCGATTAGTTCTTGTCGCCGGCATTTTGACATTATTTCCCCCTGGTTCTTTCTCGTTTCCGGCTGCCGGCCGCGACGTGTATGCACCAACTGAGTGAGTAGCCTACCCTTCGGCAAGTTCTCTTATGTTCGCGTACTTTGCGACACGATCAAGGCAGTTCTTGGTAGAAACCGGATCAGGGCTTATGACAAGTATCACAAGCGGTTTTCGCGTGGCTCATTTCGTGGCAGTTTAGGCAGCTGTACATCGTCGTGACGCTGGTGACTTCAGACATTGCGTCCATTTGTGCGACTTGGCCATGGCATGACTCGCACTTCACGCCTGCTTCCAAATGAGCGCGATGATTCCAGGCGACCCCGGGAAGGACGGTGTAAACACGAACCCAGGGAATCGGTTGCTTCGACTTCGAGTATTCGGCGAGTTTCTGGATGGACGGCTTCTCCTTGGCGATCGTGACGTGGCATTGCATGCACTTGATTGTCGCCGGGAAGGTCATGAGTCTACCCGGATCCGGATTCGCGTGGCAGTTCTTGCACTCCAGGCCGAATGATAAGTGTTTCTTGTGGCTGTAGGGAATGGGCTGCACAGGCGGTGTATGCTCGGATGGGTTGTCGGGAACCATCTGCTTGGCCATTTGAGGAGGAGCCTGTTGGGCGGTGAGTCCCGTTGTAAGCAGAAGAAGCGCCGAGATGCGCATCACGACAACTACGCTGATTCTTCTCATTCTGAGGAGACCTCGCGAATCATAATTTATTTCGGTTGTTCGTTTCGTTACGATTGTTTGCTTACGACTTCCTCGATGCTCGTCCCGAAATCTTTAAGCATGACCGTGGCCGCGTTACGTCCAGGAGCTCCCGTTACCGAACCTCCGGGATGCGTGGTAGCCCCCGTCTGATACAACCCGGGGATTGGCATGCGGTGCTGTGCCCATCCGAGCATCGGACGCATAGCGCCGGTCTGCGCGGCGTTTTGCGCCCCCGCGTGGGCACTTCCGTGCCAGAAGTGAGGATTCATGCGTTCCAGATCGAGTGGGCTTTCAACAAATCGCGCGAGAATCTTGTCTCGGGTCAAATTGGGCGCAAATCGCCCCAGATAGTCGAAATAAGCGTTGGACACTTCGTTCTTGATCCGGTCCCAGTGTTCGGGACCTTCCTTCAGTTCATACGGCTGCCAGCCCAGAACCTTAAGCGTGTGCATCCCTTTGGGGGCTCGCGTCGGATCGGCGCTACTCGAGCAGATAATCTGCAACGGCGGATTTTCCAGATTGACCACTCCACGAGCATCGTCGTAGGCAAAGCGCAACGCACGCTCGGGTGCCACAAGAACACCGGACTCGACCGGGGAAAGGGTTCCACCATCCACGGCAAATTTTGGAGGTTCCGTGGTGGCGTAGTGCGTGACAAACATCGCGTGTTCCGCCTGCCAGGTGTCCACGCCATCGATGAAGTCCTGGCCCCACAGCTCGCGCGGCGCCATATCCACCAGATGTTTGATGTGAATCGTAGAGAGCACAGCCCTTTCGGCCCGATAAGACGTTCCGTCGCTACATTCCACACCGGTGCATTTGCCGCTCTCAACGACCAATCGATGGACCCACTTGTTGGTTAAGAGTACGCCACCGTGGGCTTCAATCAAGCGCGCTAACGCTTGTGTCAATTCACCGGATCCGCCTTTGGGGATGGGGCGGCCTGAATGTTGTTGTCGAGCCGTAGCATAAGCGAGACGCCCCGTCACGGGAGCGTCGGGCGGCTCTGCCGAGAGATGGGACATGTAAAGCAGAAATGCCCGGCAGTGGTCATCTTCGAACGTATCCTGGATGAGGTCCCACGCGGACATGGCAAGTCGGCGTTGCCAGAGCTTGCCTCGCGGCAACTGAGCCAGCTGATCGTTTACGGGCTTGCCGAAACCAATGGGGACGAAACTTGCACCGAGTAAAATTGGTTTGACGGCATCAAACTCGGCCAGCATTTTCCGGTAAGCGGCCGCATCTTTCTCGGAGAATTTGGCGAACTCCCGGCAAGTGCGGTCGAGGTCGCGCCACTGCGTTAGGTAAGTGCCGTCGGCGAAAGGCACGTGGAAAATCGGATCGGGATCCACGTACTCAAGACCGTAGCCTCGGAGCTTCAATTCGTCGTTCTGCATCATTGGATTGTCTTGGAGAAAAGTGTGGGCAGTAGAGCAAACGTCGTCCTTGAAACCCTTAAGCGTCAGTTCCGCAGTTTTAACGCCGCCGCCAACAATGGGCCGGCCCTCAAGCACTAAACAACGAAAGCCGGCTTTTGAGAGATAAGCTGCCGTGACAAGACTGTTGTGTCCCGCACCCGCAACGACAATGTCAAACCGATCCCGCGAGACACTCTGCCGACCCAGAGCGAGATGTTTGACGGCAAGAGGTGCGATGGCCGCCCCTTTTACAAAGCCACGCCGTGTCAACTTGCCCATGTGGCCTCCTGTTCGGACGCTCACATTCGAAGATGTTCGCGCCGCTTGAACCTGTCCTCAGCGATGAACTAAGCTTTTCTCTTGACCACTTCCTCGATGCTTGTCCCAAAATCCTTGAGCATCACCGCGGCGGCATTCCGCCCCGGCCCGCCGGTTACCGATCCTCCCGGATGCGTTGTCGCGCCGGTTTGGTACAAACCTTGAATGGGCATGCGATGTTGAGCCCAACCCGGCACAGGACGCATCGCGCCAGACTGAGCGGGCCCCGACCCACCTGCGTGACAACTTCCATGCCAGTTATGCGGATTCATGCGCTCGAGATCAAGCGGGCTTTCGATGGTGTGCGCCAGGATTTTGTCGTCGGTCAAATTCGGTGAAAAGCGGCGAAGGTGATTCAGGTTGGCCCGAGAGACCTGTTGCTTGATGGCGTCCCAATGCTGCGGGCCTTCCTTCAATTCGTACGGTTGGTACGCGACAACCTTGACAGTATGCATGCCGGCAGGAGCGCGTGTCGGATCCGCGAGGCTGCAACAAATTACGTGCAAAGGCGGATCCTCGAGATTGATTGCGCCGCGCTC
>Ga0210395_10000311_pt1 | contig 38183 bp, 29 predicted proteins | sample IncBWH4OmetaG_FD_150861 | JGI IMG/M metagenome (GOLD analysis project Ga0210395, IMG submission 150861) | Forest soil microbial communities from Barre Woods Harvard Forest LTER site, Petersham, Massachusetts, United States - Inc-BW-H-4-O ... | reverse complement strand
CACACCATTTAGACTGAGCGTGCTTGGGGCTGACACTGCGGCTGCCCCGGGGGCAGAATCAAACTGTGACAGCGAGGCGTTGGTGCCTGAGATGGACGCTGACTGCGCCCATGGCACATAGCCCTGGGAGTTGATGCCAAGGCCAAGCAGGTTTCCTTCCGGCTTGTCGTAGAAAATACCGAAGCCGCCGCGAACGACTGTCTTGTTATCCGAAAAAGGCGAATAAGCGAAGCCAAGTCGCGGCCCCCACAGATTCTCCGGCTGATAGAAGCCCCGTGCCGCAGCTGTGGATATGGCCGCTAAGAGCTGTGGATCGGACGCAGTAACAGGGACGCTGGCCGCCTGGCCAGCGGGCACTTGGCCGGGTCGCTGCAATCCATTGCATTCAACAGTAAGAGTGGGCGTACCAACAACGTTCTGCAGAGGGCCGCTGCACAGACCCGGTGAAGCCGGGTTAATACTGCTGGTTGCCAGCCCGCCGGTAAAGGTCGGCTCCATACCAACGTTAAATGCAAACGGGTTGAAGTTCGTCATGTTATTGCCCGTGGTGTAGGTCGGGGTGGTATGAATGTAACGCACTCCCATGACCAGGCTGAGTTTTCGCGTGACCCGCCAGGTATCTTGCCCGTAGGCCTCAAAATCGTTGAATCGGAACTGGCCGGTGGTGACCGCGGAGTTTTGCCCAAGAGTGTTGAAGTTCCCCAGCAGCGCGTCGGCAAAGGCATCACCGGTGGAGTTGGAGCCGCAACTGGTAAGGACTCCGTTGACCGAGCAGTTCGTGGCGCTCGATGACCCGGCGGTTGAACTAAAATTGACGGTGCCGTCGTAGGTGGTGCGCGAGTTCTGGGTTTTGCGGTCCCGCACGAACTCCGCTCCGAACTTGAACGCATGATCGTGCTTCGTCCAGGAGACGTTGTCCACAGGATTTATGTCGGTCACGGGGGCTGCGAGGAAGTTCGGAGCTGGACCATTCACCGGAGCCGGCCCAGACGTCGGAAATGCCGACAAACCTGTGAATGTAAAGGTTGGAAGGCCATCCGCAAACTGCCCCGCCGGATTCCCGAGTGGCGGGATAAAGTTGAACCCGTAGGTGCTTTTCATCCACGCGTTGCCCTGAACCGGCGTCCTCTGGGAATGCCAGTCCGCGTTGATTTTTGCTTCATTCACAAAATTGGGTCGTATGAGATACGTCCACGAGAGTTGCAGGTTGTACCCGGGACGGTTACGAATATCCGGATCGACTGGAATCGCTCCGCCGAGGTTGGGAAAAGTCCCGAAGGGGCTGTAGATGCTCACAAAGTCGTGCAGATAACGGAAATAGATGGTTTGCTTTTCATTCCAGTGCTCATCGACGCGAATGATGTCTTCACGAATGTTCAGGGGGCCGGGCAGACTGAAAGACAAGTTATTGCTGGTCGCCGCAGTCGGTAGTCCGCCAGCCGTGGACAATCCCGCTGCGGCCGTGTACAGCTTCGCCACCGCAGCACCATCGCCGGTGATGCAAGCGGGATTGATGACGTTGGGCGAACTAAAGAAAACACCGCCGCAACTCGCAGGGATCACCGCCGGTTGGTTGAGCACGAGCCCCGCACCGCCGTTATAAACGTCGGTAAAGTCTCCTCCCACCTCCGTCGCGGTCGGAAACGTCTCGGATTGGGATGCGGCGGTTCCCGGATAAACCCCTCGAAACCTTTTCCATTCCTGCCCGACAAAGAAAAACAGTTTGCCTTTCGGTTGAATGTACGGAATGGGACCACCAAGTTCCCAACCAAAATCGTTGGAGTGAAAGGGAGGCACAGCCGCGTAACCGGTGTTGGCCGGACTCGTCAGCTTGGTCTGAGGGTTTTCCGCGTTGAAGATATTATTCGAGACGAATTCGAAGCCTCCGCCGTGAAAACGTTGTCCGCCGCTCTTGGTCACGACATTGACAGTTGAGGAAGCGGAGCGGCCAAACTCCGCGTCGTAGTTGGAAGACTGAACGTCTACTTCCTGAATGAAATCAGCGCCAACTTGATTGAACACGCTGTTGTTCGATCCCGAATCCAGGTTAAACCCACCGTCCACACTCCAGTTCTGCCCATCCAGTCGCTGCCCATTGGTGACTGCCACGCTGTTGTTGTAGTTGCTCGTCAATGCTGCCGGACTTGTTCCCGAGCCTTGCAGGGCGGAACCCGGAACTAATCCGATGAGCGATTCGTAGTGGCGCTGATTCAGGGCCAGGTTTTGGATCTGTTTCTGAGTTATCGTGGTGGAGACTTCACCCGACGAAGTATTCACCGTTTCTCCAACCGCAAGCACCGTTACAGTTTCTGTGATCGCGCCGACTTCGAGTCTCAAGTCCACGGTCAGACGGCCGCCAGCGGTCACAACGTTACCTTTTTGGGTGATCTTCTTAAAATCTGCCTTCTGGGCCGCCACCGTATATGTGCCAGCTGGCAGTTCATCCACGACAAAGTAACCATTCCGATCTGAGGTGACGTCGCGGCCGACTTGTGTCGCCTCATCCACTATGGTCACTTTGACATCCGGAACCGCGGCGCCGGACGGGTCGGTGACCGTCCCCACGATGCGGCCGACTACGTCCTGAGCGACGGCGAACTCAGCCGCCGAAGACAGTAGCACGGCAGCTGCCAGGATCATCAGGGCGTTGGTCGCTGCCGAACAGAGGCGTTTTGCTGCGCGGCGGCCAGTGGTCGAGAAATGACTTTTTGGGCGGACCACAATCATTTTGGTCTCCTGAGGCACTAGACGATTTCGGTTGCTGATTTGCTCCTCTGAGGCCGCTCTCTGAGCGGACTAGGAGGCTGCAGCGTAGATTGCATCAAACGAATTAATCCATGCGGGAGTTAAGCAGTGATGACATCTGCGTGGAAGTTAGACAACCGTGAATTCACCGTTACAGTGCAACTGTTATTTCGATTCAAAAGCGGGAAGCCTCCGCCACTGCGCTTAGGCCTTAAGTCGGTGAAATTACAGGTGTTTGGCCCGGTGTCGTGCGGCGAAAAATTCGGTTATACTCACCTCGAAGACGGGGTGGCGAGGTCGAAGGGGACCGCGCTCTCGGGGGTAAGCACTTTGGAACCGGCGATCAGCAAGCTTGAGGCCGAACGGGCTGAAGTAGACGACGTCTTGTCGTCCGATGTATTTGGGCGGACGAACAACCCTGCTCGACTGCTGGCGTTTGTTTGCGAAAAATATTTCGAAGGAGCCGTCGACGAAATCAAGGAGTACAGCATCGCGGTGCACGCCCTTGGGCGTCCGGAATCCTTTGATCCGCAAGTGGATACCATCGTCCGGGTTACTGCTCATGCCTTGCGCAAGCGCCTCGAAGATTACTATCGAAGCGCCGGAGCGGACCATGCCGTTCAGATCTGTCTCCCCCCCGGCCACTACGTTCCCAAATTCATTCACGCAAACGACTTGGAAACGGCCGGAAGCGTATCCACAGTCGATGAGAAGAAGAACGGCCGATCTCTTGAGGTGGTTTCCTCCCCAGGCAATGGTCGACGAGAAGATCCGCATCCTGCTGCTAGCCCACCGCAGACCTCAAAAGCCGACGACGTGTCAGGACTGTACGATGCCGGATCCGGAAGTAAGTTCAGGGTGCGAACTGGAACGGTAACGCTGGCGGCCATTCTTGCAGTTTCTGTCTGTGTACTGTCGGTTTTTTTCTGGAAGAAATGGACTGGGAGAAGTGGGCGCGAGAGCCGCCCAACCACCCAGGCCACCGTCACGCCGGACTTCCCTTCCGGGAAGATTCTACGCGCGATGGCGGGGAATACTTTCGCTTCCTACACGGACGGCGGCGGTTCAAAGTGGGAGGGCGATCATTTTTGTACAGGAGGGACTACCTTCTCGGTTACGGGTCACACCATCCAAGGCACAGAAGATCCGGCTCTTTTCTCCAGCGGGCGGCGCGGCGTTTTTCACTGCTCTTATCCGGTTCAGCCGGGAACTTACGAGGTTCATCTTCTATTTGCCGAGACGTCAGGGCTGCAGGAGAACAGCCGCAATGTGGGATTTTCGATCAATGGCGGACCGCTGACCAATTTGGATGTGATGGACGACGCCGCCGGGGATGACACTGCGACCACTAAAGTGTTTACCGATGTCGTGCCCGCGAGCGATGGGACCATTCATGTGGACTTCGTCACTCCCGAGGCGTTTGTAAATGCGATTGAAATTCTGCCAGGCATTCCGCATCGCGGGCTTCCGGTCAGGATTGTCGTCGGACATTTTCCGTACACCGATTCGGAGGGCAATGCTTGGATGCCGGAAAGGTACTTTTTCGGCGGCCGCCTTAGTAGTTTCGGAGGTGGTCTATCCAAGATCCCCGATGGTCGCCTTTACGAATGGCATCGGTTTGGGCACTTCCATTACATAGTGCCTGTAGCGACGGGAGCGAAGTACACTTTAAAACTGCACTTTATAGAGCATTGGTTTGGTGTTCAGAACGGCGGCATTGGGGGTGTGGGCAGCCGGGTATTCGATGTCTCCTGTAACGGATTGATGCTGCTCAAAGGATTTGATATTTCCCGGGAGGCCGGCTCCGAACCGTTGGTCAAATCATTCCAGCACATTGAACCCACGCCCCAGGGCAAAATCGAAATCTACTTCACTCCTGCCGTCAACTATCCTTCGATCAGTGCGATCGAGATCATCCCCGAATAGAAAGTTCGACGAATTCTGCAGCATTTGATGGGACCATTCTCGTTCGGTGCTTCTCGTCCCCTAACATCCCCTGATGTGCTGGACGTAGGGTTGCAAGTGCTTGAAAGAATTGGCGGGGACGACGGGACTCGAACCCGCGGCCTCTGCCGTGACAGGGCAGCGTTCTAACCAACTGAACTACGTCCCCACTTGCCAAATCAACAAGATGCGCAATCGTCAGTGTTTATGCCGCTTTGCGCGAAATTGCATAAAATGCCCAATCTGCTCGGGGCGGGGGACCCAGCTTGCATCCACTCGGGCCGACACCGCTAATAAACCGCCAATAAGAATTTGAGCAAATCGTCGTCACAAAATTATCTTAACAGCTTCTTGCAGAACACGAAAGAGCCGCCGCCCTCATCTTCTCGGATCGGACTGTGCAGCAAAATCTCAATCCGATGTGGCGCGGAGAACATCTGCCTGTCCTTGGTGGAGTTTGTTCGCGCAAGCAGTCGCGGCCAGTGCCTTGTCGCGGCAGCGTCCACGCCACGCTTTTTCTGGGAAACAGCTCCTGAAATGCGGCGAGAATTTAGTGCCAACCGAGCGCTGGGGCGACCGTAGTCAGAATTGCCTCCATGACATGCGCATTGTAGGCAACACCTAGTTGATTTGGAATGGTCAGCAATAGCGTGTCGGCCTCCGCGATCGCCTCGTCCCTCCTAAGCTGCTCGACGAGAATGTCTGGCTCAGCAGCATAGCTCCGACCGAAAATCGCCCGTGTGTTTTCGTCAAGGAACCCGATCTTGTCATCTTCCTGACCGCCTCGTCCGAAATAGGCACGGTCATGGTCATCGAGCAACGGAAAGATACTGCGGCTAACGGAAATGCGCGGAGTACGTGTGTGCCCAGCTTCCTTCCATGCTGCGCGAAAGGCGCGAATCTGGGAGGCCTGTTGGATGCCGAGCGGCTCGCCGGTCTCGTCGAATTTGAGAGTGGAGGTCTGCAGGTTCATGCCTAGCTTCGCGGCCCATTCTGCCGTCGCGTTGGAAGCAGATCCCCACCAAATTCGATCATGCAAGCCTGCAGAGTATGGCTCAAGACGCAGAAGCCCTGGCGGATTGGGAAACATTGGACGTGGGTTAGGCTGCGCGAAGCCCTTGCCGCGCAGCAACTCAAGAAACTCTTCGGCGTGCCGCCGGCCCATATCTGCATCGTCCTCGCCTTTTGTCGGGCGGTAGCCAAAATAGCGCCAACCATCGATGACCTGCTCGGGAGAACCCCGGCTGATTCCCAACTGCAGTCGGCCGCCAGAGATTAGATCCGCAGCGCCAGCATCCTCCGCCATGTAATGAGGATTCTCGTACCGCATGTCGATCACGGCGGTGCCAATTTCAATCTTTCGCGTTTTAGCACCGACCGCCGCGAGTAGTGGAAAGGGGGATGCCAGTTGCTGCGCGAAGTGATGAACGCGGAAGTAGGCTCCGTCCATTCCGAGGCGTTCGGCCTCCATGGCGAGGTCAATGGACTGCAGGAGCGCGTCGGTCGCCGACTGCGTTCGTGACTGCGGTGAAGGGGTCCAATGACCGAATGAGAGGAAGCCAATTTTCTTCATGCAATGCATCCCGGAGAATATTTAAATAGACGTCAAGGACTGGCTCCGCAGGTTCCAGTTGTTGTGCAATGTCGAATCGCCGGTCGCTAGATGAAACTTGGGCTTCGGTGGCACACATACTGAGCCGAACCAGCGGCGGACGTACCTCCGCGCCAACGCGCCTTCCCTCTCGGCCTTCGCGAGCAATTTCAACTGCGAGCTCGATTAGGGATTCTAGAACGTCGGGATCATGTTCCGTAACTTGGCAAAGAATACTCTCAAACATGCTCCTCGCTTCTGGTAAACGCTGCGGACACCCAGACCTGCAGCACTCTGCTTTGGATGAAAGACCCACAAGGAGGATTCAGACAGCAATTGCGGCGCCAATGTTCTAGAGTGGAAGTGCAAAACGCGAGAGAGGAAATCCTTACGGCGAATCATCGTGAACTGGTTACTGTTAAGAATTGAACGAACTTGGTTGCGTTTTGAAGGGCGTCCTTCGAATATTCTGCGACCACACGGTCTCCTCAGTACTCTACCAGAGAAACAGCCTTGGCTCTGGCCGCTGAGGTCAGCGGCACTTCGCTGCTGCTCGTTGCCGGTGGCCACTCTGAAAGTCCAGGCGTCTCCCCGGCGCCAGGGAGATGGCCGATTGCCGGGGCTGCATCAAGGATGGACATCGAGAAAGAGGGCTTATTCTGAGACCGATTCGGTCTCAGCTTTACTTATGCTTATGCTCCCGCGGGTTATGGCTGCCCTTGATGTGGAAGCCATGCGACCTCTACCTCTGCTGATCGGACAAAAAGTCCCTATCGCCCCATAACCAGCACCATGCGGAAGCGGGCCTTGCCTTGCATCATGCGAGCATAAGCATCCGCCGCCTGTTCGAGAGGCACTGTCTCAATCATCGGGCGGATGTTCTCCAGAACGCTGAAGGCAAGGGTATCCTCTCCATCAATCGGAGTTCCGGTCAGGCTCCCGTAGATCGAGCGCCCTCCAAAGACCAGCGGGAACGCATTCAACCTAAGCTCGTCCTGCGGTACGCCCACCACGATGAACTTGCCGCGGGCTGCAAGACCGGACACAAGTGTTCCCATGGCATCACCGCTGGTTCCTGTTGCGAGAATCGCCCTTGCCCCGCCCATTCGCTGCAAGGCCGCATTAGCATCCTCGGCAGTGGTATCGATGTAGACGTGCGCTCCCAAGTCTTTCGCCAGCTTCTCCTTGTCGCGTCCACGCCCGATTGCGACCGTACGGAATCCCATATGCCGCGCAAACTGGATGCCAAGATGCCCAAGTCCACCGACACCCTGCACCGCGACCAGATCTCCGCCGCGCAAGCCGGCGTTGCGAAGCGCGTTGTAGGTTGTAATCCCCGCGCAGAGGAGAGGAGCGGCCTCCGCGGACGTGAGCTCATCCGGCACAGAACTGATGCCGCGCGCTTCCGCGAGCATCACTTCCGCATACCCACCATCCATGGTTACTCCCGACACTACAGGGCTCTTACAATTCACGATGTCTCCGCGCCGGCACGACTCGCACACTCCGTCTTCTCCGGCGATTAGGCCGACACCAACCCGTTGACCGATTTTCCATTTGGACACTCCGGCGCCCAGAGCTTCAAGGCGGCCGACGACTTCATGTCCTGGAACACGCGGCAGAGTTAATCCGGGATAGGCTCCCAGCACAGTGGCGGCATCAGTGTGACAGATTCCGCATGCTTCGACCCGGATGCGAACCTGGCCAGGCCCTGGTTCAGGAATTGTTCGTTCGACTATGCGAAGGCTGCCGGGCGCCGAGACCTCGACTGCTTTATATGTTTTTCCCATTTGAATCTCTCTTCACTTTCTGCATCTCGAGCGATGCGTTGTCCTTTGCTGGATGAAATTGCGGTTTGACCATCAAGTGGTCATAACCAGATCGCCAATAGCCAAGTCCGGTGCCGCTAGTCGCAATATTCATGCTGCCAACTGTTTCTCACTTCAGCCCAGCCACTCGATGAGGAGCTGGTTCAGCCGGTCGGGCGCGTCCAACGGAATCCAGTGGCTGGCGTCATCAATCTGCTCGTAGCGCCACCGTGCTTTCACGAATTGCCCCGACATCTTCATGCGTTCGCCGTCGAGGTAGTGATCGTTTGAGGACCAGATCCCGAGAGTTGGAACTTCCACGGGGGGCAGTTTGCGCGGCGACTCCGGCAGGCGCGGCGCGACGTTCGCGCGGTACCAGGTGAGCGATGACTTTAGAGCATCTGGTCGGGACAGATCAGAGATGTAACGATCGACATCACCATTGCCTCGGAGCATTTCCCGGAACAGCGCCCAGTCGTCGCGTTGCAGCCACGCCTCCGCAATTCCCTCGAACTGGAAAAACAGCATGTACCAGGCCATCTCCCGCTGCCGCAACGTAAATGGGACAAGCGGATGTGGCACCGAAAGAACGACTAGCCTCCGAACGCGATTCGGGTGCGCAGTGGCCGTCAGCCATGCCACAGCGGCTCCCCAATCGTGAGCAACAATGTCCGCTTTGTCGATACCCAGCGCGTCGAGAACACCGACCAAATCGGCGACCGCGTTCTGCAGGGAATAGGCGGCCACTCCTTCCGGGCGATCGGAGAGCCCGAAGCCACGCTGGTCCGGTGCGATGGCGCGGAAGCCATTCGCGACCAGGAATGGAATCTGGTTGCGCCAAAGATAAGAAGAGTCTGGCCAACCATGTAACAACACCACCGGCTTACCGCTGCCGTGGTCTTCTACATGAAGGGAAACGCCGTCTCGCGGAATACGATGCTCCGTATACCGAGGCGGCGGCGGACTTGCTGGAACCTGCAGACTTTCGCGTTTAGGATCTCCGCCAAACATTGTTCTTCTGAGGGCAGCAGCGGTTGCCAGTACGCCGCCAAACCCGGCAATGAACGAACGACGGGAATTGACAGATTCTTCTTTACTGTGATTGTTCATACGCCCTTCTCCATCAAGTGGACAATGCGAATCTCTTCGCGATTGCATGAGACTTGTCAAAGATGCCCGAATACACCCGTCGTTTAACTGGCGATCTGTTTTAACAGTTCATGACCACGGAACGCACCGACGAGCTAGTCGTTTTCTAGTTTTATGGACGTCCCATGATGTGCACATGCGCGTACGGCGATCCGGCAAACATGATGTAGGCTCCAGTCGGCTTATGCGTGGTCGGCAGTCCTGTAGTCTTCGGATCGAACGGCCACATGATCATCCAGTGCGGCCCCACGGTGATTGCCGGACTGGTTTTGTCATTGGGGTCTGTATCGCTCCTCTGCGTAGCACCTGCGAGCATGTAAGTGATGCCCGGGACCGTGTTCGTCGGTTTGGGTTTATGGGCTTTGGCGTCGGCGAACCACTGCAACGAAGGAGCGTCGACACACATGGGCGGCTCCCCAATCACCTTGGGGTTTCCAGGCATACACGTGAAACCGTTGCTGCCCTCGCGCAGGATTACCGTATTGCCCTTCGCATCGGTGTCGATGATTCGAGCTGATCGGGCAATGTCATCTGGGCCGGCGGACATCGCCCGTGCTATTTTGCCTTGCGTAGTATCGCTGGTCTCCGTCGTAGAGTTCTGAGCCAGACTTCGTGCCTCGACCGGCCTTCCGAAATCCATCTCTCCGACGAGCAGCATCGCGCTCGCAAGCAGCGAGAAGGAAAGTGTTCTTTTTACAAGCTTCATATAACCCGCCTTTCACTGAACGAGCGAAATCACGGTTAGATATATTGCCGCGCGTAAACGGAATCCAATTTGTTGGTAAACCACTTTTGCGCCATTCTCAGACTTAACGTGAAGAAAAGGAGTCTTTCCCGCCGCCAGAATCTGAGCTGCGAGAAACGTCGTCAGCTCCCGCGCATATCCGCGGCCGCGAAATTCGGGATGAGTGCACACCGCGCTGATTTCGCTAAAAGCAGTGGACCGTAGTCGCTCGCCAGCCATTGCGACCAACCGCCCATCGTTCGCGCGAATCCCAAAATAGCTTCCCATCTGGATGGTTTGTGGCAAGAACGGGCCAGGCTCAGTGGCAGCGGTGAGTTCCAGCATTTCGGGGACGTCCGTCGTGCCGAGCGGAAGCGGCGCCATACGCGCTGGGGCTAGTAAAGCCTCACAGATCATCTGCTCGATCCAACGAGACCGGTCGACTTGCCAGTCGCCGGGCACATCGAGCGGACTGGCGGTAAATAGCGCGACGTGCTCGCCGGGACTGACCAGTCGCTGTAAATCGGCGAATGCTTCATTCGTGGGATGAAGCAAAGCCACCAGCGGTGAAACGTCCGGCGGATATCGTCGCGCGAGGCCGTGCGAGCGGGCGAGGAGCCGGTGCTCCGTTGTCAGCGCGAACCAGATCGGGTTGTCGAGAGACTCTGGCATCCGTTGTACGTGATCGTGTTTCACAGGGGCCTCTGTATCAAGGTCTCGTCGTGTCTGCCTCTTGCCCGATAAGATGACGCATGAGACCGATCGGTCGCAAGAAAACCAAGACAAATTTGTTCGGCCAGTTCGAACGAAGGGATGTGAATCATCGGGGCTAGCCTGAGACGGCTGTTCTATGAGCAGATATCAACGATGCACTAAGAGGATTACCGGCCTTCGGCCTTCTGGCCGCGAAGTGCCATACATGTGGAAGCCGCTTTCGCGATCAAACGGTTTTCCTCGTCGGTGATGGTGCACTCGACGTAGCCGATCGTTCGGCCCCGCCGCACGACCGTTCCTTCGGCTTTGAGTTGTGCCTGCCAGACCGGTCGAAAGAAATTGATTTTCAATTCCACGGTCGTAAAGGATTCATCGGGTGCCAGAGTACTTGCAAACGCTATACCCATCGCGGCGTCAGCAATATCGCAAAGAATCCCGCCATGCAGCGTTCCCATGGGATTTGCATGCTGTGGTCCGGCTGCTAAGACGACCGTCGCCCGTCCGTCAGCAATGTCTTTCACCTCAAATCCAATCAGACGCGCGATTGGAACATCGTTCGTTCTTGTCCGCTCCCTAAAGTCGGGTTCAGAGAAGCTTTCTTGAGCACTCATGACTTGCCGGCTCCGGCCTTCGATTTCCTGCCACGAACTTTAGTATCGAGATATTCCTCCAGATGACGGACGGCAAGGTCAAGAGGCTCTTCCTTCTTCTGCAGACGGCTCACCATTATGCTGCCTTCAAGCGTACTCGCAATCAAGGTGGCCAATTTCGCCGAATCGACATCGGCACGCACCTCGCCTCGTCGTTGCCCTTCCTGGGTAATTGATTGCAGACGATCAAGCAGGGAACTGAGAGCCTGACGGGCTTTGGCTCGCAACTGAGGATTGCCATCGTCGGAGTCGATGGCCGTGTTCAGCAGCGGGCAGCCTCCCGGCACCAGCCCCGTACGTCGGTCGCGAAAGTTCCGTACGATTTGTTTGAGACGATCAACGGTATTCGAGATCTCATCTGTTCCTTGGAAGCGCGCATCCATTGCAACTTTCCAGGCGTGCTCGAAGGCGTCTCCCGCAAGTTCTTCTTTGCTCTCAAAGTGCCGGTAAATCCCGCCTTTTTCCAGACCAGTGGCTCGCATGAGATCGGAAAGTGCAGCGCCATCGTACCCTTTTTGATTGAAGATTGGCGCTGCCTTACGAATGATGTCTTGCCGTGTCTGCTCGCCTTTACGCACGTTCTGCTCCTTGGCAGTGTCAACTCCCCGATAATACGGTCGCTGACCGCACGATACAAGCAGTTGGATGAGACCGACCGGTCCCAGGTCGCATTTGATATGGAGCCAGCGAGCGGAATTGGGCATTTTGGGCCGCCCGCGCAGTCGCCGTGCAGGAGTTCCCCACCTTACTGTCCGACTGCTCCAGGCGCCTTGAGCAGTTGCACAGTCTCCTTCTGCCTACCCTGAGCCGCAACCAAAAGTGCCGTCCTGCCGTCACCCGTCCTGGCGTTCACATCGGCCTTGGCGGCAAGCAGGGCACGCACGATCTCCGGGTAGCCCTTTCCCCCCGCGGCCATCCTCCTGGGTTCAGTGCACAAGCCTGTCATCGGATGATTGGGCCGCGGAAAGCAGTGGCCGGTAAATCTCCAAAGGTGCTGACTATTTTGCTGTGTCTTGCCCGGAGGTGTGACTCGTCGCTTGCCGTTGCCACATATTCATTGCTTGGAGATCTTTGTTGGAGTAGTCGCCAAAATAATCATTCGCTAATTTCTGGAGAGCAGAATCAGGCAAGGTCTGGGCCGCCAGTGGAGATGGGGGAGTCCCGCTTTGAGGGAAGGACAAACCCGGAGCGAGAGCAAGCCCTGCAAACAACGCGATGCGCACTGCGATATGCATAAGCGCCTAGAAGATGTCTACTGAGAGCGCGATTGAGTACACTCGGCCGCTGATCGGATTGCGCGGCTCCGGCTATTCTTCGTCCAGATATTCGCCGGGCACGTCGTCTTCGGGCACTTCGCGGGTACGAACTTCCTTCCCCTCGCGCGCTCTGGAGTCTTCGACTCCCGCTACCACCCCTGCCTCGAACGCGTTCCCTTCTTCCAACAATTCGTCGACACTTTCAGAATCGACGCTTTCCACGTTGGACAAGCCCTGCAGATCTCCTGATTCCAATCCCGAGGTCTCTGGGGAGAATGCCGATGAACGCGGCCGTGGGCTTTGGTTCCGACTCGTCGTGCCGGCTACGCTCTGAGTTTTCTTCGCCGGTGTTTTCGCCAGTGCCTTCTTCTTGGCGGCTTTCTTCGAAACGGTTTTCGCCTTTGCCAACTTCTTAGCGGTTTTCCGCTTCCGCGCTGTCGGCTTCGCCGGCGACTTCGTCCTGGCGCTTTTCTTCGAACCTCTTGACTTCTTCTTGCTCTTTTTTGGGGTAGCCATTCGCGCAGTCTAGCACTGCCGCGTTCGTGTGGCAAAACGAACTTGCGGCGGGCTCGAATCGAAGCTATGTTTGTGTTTCGCTCGGATCGATTAGATGACGCACCGTCGGCTCCCCAGTCACATAGCTGTAGATCCGCCGTTCCAGTTCGCTGTCGGCCTGGGTTTGCCGCTCATGTTGACGCAGATGTTCGGCCCAGGAATGCACCAGGAAAATTTCTAAATAGCGATCCGGGACTTCAGTGTCGCGAAAAATTCCCCAGCGAAACGCGCCATCGCGACGCCGTATCCGACCGTATTCGTGCATCGCGTCAAGAAATTCCGCCGTCCATTTTTGAAGCACGGTGTATTCGACCGTAACCAATACCGGTCCTCCTTCAAGATCAGCCGCAACTTCCCCGACGACGACGGGCATGCGCCAGTGGTTCCAGGGACTCAGATCCGCGGTCGATTCCGGAAGCTGCGCAAAAAGAGCCAAGGATGCGGTCGCGATGGTCCCAATCCCAGCGTAGAGCAGCGCGGCTCGAATCCCGGATTGTTGCGCGACCGCACCCCAGGCCGCTGTCCCGAGAGCGTAACTTCCCTGCGAAACCAGGATGAAGATGGCCAGCACTCGCGCTCTTACCCAATCCGGCGCCAGGTTCTGGACCAGAGCGTTGATCAGAGAAATGAAGGTCACCCAAACCGCACCGCCAATCAACATGATCGCAGCCAGAGCGCTCAACCGGTGCAAGCCACTCATCACGACAATCACCAACCCCATGAGGACTACACCGGTCGACACGACAGCTTCCGTGGACCACCGGGCGCGCGCCGCCTGCATGATCAAAGCACCGATGATTGCTCCCACCCCAAAGCATCCCAGCAACAGCCCATAGCCGGTCGCGTTCTGATTCAAGCTTCGCGCCACGGTCGGAAGCAAGGCAAACAATGCGCTGGAGAAGAACATGACGACGCCGGCCCGGAGCAATACCGTCAGGATCGCGGGGGAGTGGCGGACATAGCGAATGGCCGCGACTGTGGCTCCCGAAAACGATTCCGGCGGAGCGCTCCTCCTGCGAACCGGCCTCTTCCACCGGGCGACGACCACAATAACGCCGAAAAACGATGCGAAATTCGCCGCAAATGCAGTGGCGACGCCGGCAGCGGCTATGATCACGCCCGCCAGTGCGGGCCCCACCGCTCGGGCCAGATTGAATTCAATCCCGTTGAGCGCAGATGCCGCTGCCAGGTCCTCTTTGGACACCAACTCAGGTAGAACTGCTCGCCAGGCCGGAGTTTCAAACGCATCTCCCGCGGACAGAGCAAACGTCAGTACCAGCAGCAGCCAGGGCGACATCACTCCGGCGATGGTCAAAATCGCTAGCAGCAACGCGACGCCCATCATCCACGATTCGGTGAAAAGAATCAGCCGGCGGCGGTCGACGATATCGCCCGCAGACCCCGCAGGAAGGGCCAGCAGAAAGTATGGCAAAGAAGCGGCCGTCTGCGTCAACGCGACATAAACTGGCCCGGCGCCGAGTGACACCATCAACCATGCGGCGCCCACGTTCTGCATGAATGCTCCGCAGTCTGAAATAACGTCGGCGATTAATAGATTGCGAAAAATCGCTACTCGCAGAGGCCGCCACAAACTCGAGGACGCAGTCGGTTTCACTTTCTCTCCGTTGCTATCGGTGCTCAATCAACAACCAGACGTGGAGTTCGCTCCAGGCAGCGCCTCGCAGACGACGAGTCATTCCCATTGTCCCCGTGCCCGATCCCGTCGTGATCCCCGGAGGTAAGAACGATTTCGCCTTTCCGCCGGAAAGAGCCACGCCCTACAATCGCAAGGAACTCTCCGTCGGCGCAGGAGAAACGGAAATCTCTGCCACAATGTAAGGAGAATATCTCATGCCTATAATCACCACGAAAGATAGAATCTTCTACAAGGTCTGGGAAAAGGCGCCGCTCGGGAGGTAGTGTCCTCTCACGACGTTGCTGGAGTTCCTGATTTCGTAACAAGTCCCAGGTAGTCAGTCAGGCATCGAATAGTTATGCGAACGTCCAGAGGCGCGGCGGAAGTAGTCCTGGTGAAACGTCCGGTCTAAGCCGGCCGGAAGAGGGCGGTTCAATCCCGCCCCGCCGCCCCAGAGGTCTGCGAATCTTCAGAGTTCTGCAATCACCGGGCTTTTCCACAGCCCCCACAGAAAAATACTCCCATCCTGTGACGAACAACCTTAACCGAGCGCCCGCATGCTATAGTGCGATTTCCCTATGGGATCGTTCCTCTTCTTCGCTTTTTCGTGGTGGGGTATTCTGCTGCGGATTGTGGCCATCGTCCACTTCATCCGGCGGCGGCCGGATTATTTCTGGATATGGGTGATCCTGATTCACCCGATCGGAGCTCTGGTTTACATCGTCGTCGAAGTCATTCCCGACGCCGGGCTGCTACGAGGTTCGTTGCAAGTCTTTCCGCGGCGGCGGCGGATTCACGAACTAGAGCGCATCGTCCTCGACAATCCTTCGGCGGGAAACTACGAAGAACTCGGGCTGTTGTATCTCGACGACGGCAGCTACGCGCAGGCTCGGGCAGCGTATGACAAGGCGATTTCCTCAAGGACGGACCATCCCGATCCGTTTTACCGGCGCGGCGTTGCCGAGATCGAACTCGGGGACTTCGCCGCCGCCGTGCCGGACCTGGAGCGCGCTGTCACGTCCGATCCCGACTACGACTTTCATCGCGCCAAAGGGCTGCTGGCCTGGGCCTACGCGCAGACTGGCCAGACTGAGAAGGCGGATGCGATGTTTCGCGAGGCAACCCGGATTTCCACCATCTCCGAGACGTATTACTATTACGCCCTCTTTCTGCAGTCGCAGGGACGCGCTGCCGAAGCCCGCCAGTGGTCGCAAAAGATTCTCGACAAGAAGCCAACCATGCCAGGATATCTTCGCCGCCGCGAACGGCCGTGGTTTCGCAAAGCCAGCGCCCTGCTGGCGCGATTGCCGGCGCAGTCCTAGATTGTCTCTCAAATACGGATCAGGGGCAGGTGATTTGGGCGGCGCCGCTAACGATGGTGGAGGTGCCATTATTGGCCAACGCGGTGGCGCCGACTTCGACGGTACCGGACATCCCTGCCTCGCATTGCACGGTCGCGGTTCCCGTGCCGGTGGAGACGATGCTGGCGATCACTTGATTGGAGCTGTTGGGCGCCACCGCAAATCCACCGGTGTAGGGTAGAGCGAATGTGACCGGGGCGGGAGACGGCGCGACGCTGAAAGTTCCAGTCGCGGTGAAGACAACTTGTCCGCCGAACTGCTGCGCGTCGGCGGCCGCAGGCGTGACCACGATCGACAGCAGAACGCGGCCGGCGTTGGGGATGCTCGGCGATCCGCAGGAGGTCATCATCATCATCGCAAGGAACGCGGGCCCGAGAGCAGCAAGAAGCGGATTGCGATGAAACATGATCGGAACCTCAACGGACCGCGACGTGGCGACAAGCTCTATTTTGCCTGATGCATGATCGGTGTCAAGGGATGGCCTTTGAATTGATAGCGCCGGCGTCTCGCCGGCTGTCGCGTCAGTGTCTCGCCCACGCTGCTGCGGGCGAGGCAGACCCACTCACCGCACAAGTCGTCGATGACTTCGGGACATCTGAATGCGGATGTTAGGATAGACAGTGAAGATTTTCGAGCCTCCCATCCGGCTGCTGGCGACCGACATCGACGGCACCCTGCTCAATCCACAATTTCAGATTTCTGACGGCGATCTGCGGGCGCTGCGGCGGGCGCACGCCGCCGGCATCGAGGTCGTGCTGGTCACCGGGCGGCGCCATACGTTCGCCTTGCCCATCGCGCGGCAGCTTGGATTCGACTTGTGGCTGATCAGTTCCAATGGCGCGGTCACGCGGTCGCTGGCCGGTGAGACTTTTCATCGCGACCTGATGCCGGCGGAAACTTGCCGCCGGCTGTGCGGGGCCATGCAAGAATTCCGCGGGCATACCGTTCTGACCTTTGACAAGGAAACCAAGGGCGCGATCGTCCTCGAACACATGGATGACCTGGGAGCCAGCATCCGGCGCTGGCTCGAGAAGAACATGGAGTACATCGAGTTTATGGTGCCGATCGAGAGCGCTCTGGTCAGCGATCCGGTGCAGGCAATGTTTTGCGGGACCATGGCACGCATGAGCCAGGCGCTCGTGGCGCTCGAAGGCGCGGGCATGAACGGTACTGTGACCGTGTTGCGCACGGAGTATCCGGAGCGGGATTTGTCGATGATTGACGTGCTGAATGCAGACTGTTCCAAAGGACACGCGCTGGAGCGCTGGGCGGCGCATCGCGGGTATCGGCGCGAACAGGTCATGGCCGTCGGTGACAATCACAACGACATTGAAATGCTTGAGTTTGCCGGGCATCCGGTTATCATGGGGAATGCCTGCGAGGAATTACGCAAGCGCGGGTGGACGGTGACCCGCAGCAATGATGATTGCGGCATTGCGGGGGCGATAGATTTGGCTCTGGGATCGGCGATCGTTGCTCGTTAGTCGTTAGTCGTTGGCAAATGCGGATGCGCGTTCTGACTTCAGTTCGGCTCGGTCTCGGCGTCCTGGTGACGCTCCTGGCGGCACTTCCCTGCTTTGCTGGTGAAGTCGCGGTGCTGCGGAATGGATTTTCCATCCGGCATGAGCGGCACGAGGTCGTGGGGGACACGACTCGGTTGTATCTGACGGCCGATGGCTCGAGTTTCGTGGATGTTCCCACCGCGGAGATTGAACACTTTGAGGCAGCGCCGGAATTGCCGGCTTCCGGAGAGAAATCAAAATCCCCATTTCTCGCGAAAGACGCGAGAAATGGGGCACCCAGCGCGTCGGTGTTTGCCGCTGCATCGGTCTTCCCCACCACCAGCGCGGTGGATTTGAATGACGTGGTCAATTCCGCGAGCGGGCGATACCGGCTGGATCCAGACTTGGTCAACAGTGTGATCAAGGCAGAGAGCGGTTTCAACGTGCGCGCGGTCTCGCCCAAGGGCGCGCAAGGGCTGATGCAGTTGATGCCTGGAACCGCATCGCAACTGGGAGTACCGAACGCGTTCGACCCGCAGGCGAACGTTGAGGGGGGAACCAAGTATCTGCGCGAATTGCTGGAGCGCTACAACTTTGATCTGGTGAAGGCACTGGCGGCGTACAACGCCGGGCCACAGCGTGTGGAACAATTCGGCGGCGTGCCTCCTTATTACGAAACACGGGCTTACGTGGCGCGAGTGGTCCGGGATTTTAATAAGAAGAAGGAAGCGCAGCAGAAGGCAGGTGCCGCTTCGTCTCCGGGGACCACCGCATCCAAGAAGGCTGCCACCGCGAAGGCTCCACGACCCAAGAGCAAAGAACATAATTCAAGGGTGGCCCAAGCCAAGGCGAGCCCGGCTCCGGCGAACCCTTAGGTTCCTCGCAACTCGGTGGAAAGCGAGGGCGGCTGTCCCCACATTGACCCCTGTGGCTGGGTCGTTTACCTTGGTGAGTGTCGTTTCCTCTTCGCGTTGCGAAGGCTGCGGCACAACGACGTCCCCTCTTCATGGACAAAAAGCGAATTCTGGGCAGCATCGTCATGTTGCTCATCCTGGCCGTTCTGGTTTACCTGCAATATCGCCATTGGCGGACGTTTGACTGGGCAACCTTCTGGAGCCAAACCCACCGCATCAAGAAAATCCATGTGCTGCACGGCATCGCGCTGATTTACCTCGCGTATGGGCTGCGAGCCTTGCGCTGGAAGATTTTCCTAAAGCCCGTCCGACCCAAGACCACGGTGGCCCAACTGATATCGCCAACCCTGGTCGGGTTTGCGGGACTGGCGCTATTGGGGCGGGCGGGAGAGTTCATTCGTCCGTATCTGATCGCGCGCCGGACGGAGCTTTCCGTCTCGTCGCAACTGGCGGTGTGGGCCGTGGAACGCATTTTTGACGGAGGAGCGTTCGCCGTGCTGATGGCGCTGGCCATTTTTCTGCCGAGCGCGTTGCCTTCGATTCCGCATCCCGAGTATTACGTGAAATTTCGCGAGGCCGGTTTCGTACTCATTGCGATTGTAGTTGTGACTACATTGAGCGCGATCCTGATTGGGCGCAACGAAGAAGCGGCGGGGCTCTTTGTCGAGGGGATTTGCCAGCATTTTCCGCGGAATCTTGGCAGCAGACTGGCCCAGAAGGTGCGGGAGTTTGGCGCCGGGTTGAACACGATTCACGGGCCCTTGTCGCTTTTGTGGCTGGCGCTGGTTTCGGTGGGAATGTGGTACACCATTGCGCTGGCCTACCAGGAAGTGACGCATGCCTACGGGATGGATGCGCTGGAGATTCCGGTTTCGCAGTTGCTGATCCTGATCTTCGCCAGCATGGTGGGCTCGGTGCTGCAGTTGCCGGCGGTAGGCGGTGGATCGCAGATGGCGACGATTGCGATCCTGTCGAGCGTGTTCGATGTGCCCCCGGAACTGGCGGCCAGTTGCGGGATTCTGCTCTGGCTGGTGACGTTTGCCTCGGTGGTGCCAACCGGGCTGGTGCTGGCGCATCACGAACGGCTGTCGTTGCGCAAGTTGTCGCAGGAAAGCCATCAGGCGGAGGACGCGGAGCCGCCCCCGAAGGCGTAGAGAAAACTCTTGCTCTTAACCAACCGCGCTGCTTCACACTATCGGCGAACAGCGGGATGGGCGTATGATGATTGCCGTTTTTGAACCATGAAGGAGATCCCGGATGATTGGCCAAGCGAACGACGAATGTCCAATTTCGGAGCTCATTGAGCCTGCTGTAAAGCGTCAACTGCTGAGCCCGTTCCAGGAATGGTTTAACCAGGACTTATCGCGCATGAGGATCTTTTTCTACCGTCGCTTACGCGATTCTCATTTTCCATTCGCCTTCGCGACCGACGATAGCATCTTCCTCTCCGACCTGGTCGCCCGCTCCGGCAAAACCGGCATGATGTGGGCTCTGACCCATGAACTGGCGCACATCGTTCAGAAGGCGCTGGGGCAGACTCGGCCTCGCAACCGCGCCGACCGACAGATCGAGGCCGATGGTTTAGAAAAAGAAGCCGACCGAGCAGCATTGGCGTTCCTAACCGCCCAGCCGCGCCCGAACCTGTCGCCAGATGAGTCTCGGGCCATCCGCGCGTGGGGCCCGGCTGGACATTTTTATACCGTCTACTGGGTCGCGCGCTTTGTGGGTTTATCAGACAACCGTGCAGAAACATTGGCCTTTTACGCGCAGATGCCAGACCAGGTCTGCGACTTGGACGCGACTTGCGCCGGACTTGCCTGGTCAGCCTCGGCCCCCATTCCAGCGGCTGGCAAGATCCGCGATCAAGTGGTTGGCGGGGAGGATCGCTTCGATTCCTATATCAACTCGATTCAGGCGGGTCTCCATTGCTTGAACGGAAGGGACTCCGGCAAACTCCGGCCGGCGGGTACGAAGATCGGCATCGATTTCAACGATCCCTATCCGCAAGGCGAACCCAAGCGCCGGCTCGCCAATTTACGGAAATTGGCCAATAACCACTACCTGGACCTGTCCTTCGGCCTCGGCTTACATGCGCTTGGGGACAGCTATGCGCATCGGACAGCCGACGGCCATATGTACATGGGACCCAAGGGCCACTTCCTTCCCGGAGGTTCCATTCCTCGTAACGTGAAGGAGTTTATGGGATTTGAGGTGGACGCGATTGAGGAACACTCCGAGCTGTACTCCAACTATTGCATCGATCTATTTCGTGCCATTTCAGATCGGTATGATCCCTCCTCCAGCACAGAGGAACGATTTCGTCGCCTGCCAGAGCTCGGAGACAAAATAAACCTGGTGACCACCCAGGGGGACGAGGACGCACAAATTGCGAAAATGGAGAGATTTTATCCCGACAGAGCCGGCGGTTTCGCGCCCGAATGCGACGCAGAATCGATCTCGCTGATGCCCCCGAAATTTATTTTTTGGGAGGATTTTTGCAAACGGCACCCAGGCAGGGCTTCAGCGGCGTTGCTGCAAAAGGTGCAAGATCTGGCGGAAGAGTGGGCATGATTGGTGCTGCGCGTCGTGCATGGTTCCCATGCGACGTATTTGGCATAACTCAGTTTTCCCAAGCGGCCATTTTCCATTACTCGGACGGTTGCGTCACAGTACAGCGCGTGCTCTACAACACCTCCAAGCGAATCCCAACATTGTGCCGCTCCTCGTCCGTTTTGTGTGACCCTCTATCTTTCGGCGTAGATATCTTGGTGCGAGACCTTTCGAGTGAGCCAACCAACCCTCACACTCGGCGCGTGTTTCTCGCAAACAAGCATTGCCGGAGGCGTTATCTGGCAGCGAAGCGGGCAACAGCTACGTGAAAGACCGCGGCATCCCCTGCGGTCAACTAGCTTGCCTTCATTTGGACGGGATGGTGGCCCCGGGCAGAGTCGAACTGCCGACCTTCGGTTTAGGAAACCGCTGCTCTATCCATCTGAGCTACGGGGCCAAGGATTTGCCCAATTATCTCACGTTGATTTACCGGCACAAGCATCGCACTAACGTAGCGCCGGCATCTTGCCGGCTGTCGCGTGGGCGACCCGCCCACGCCGCGGCGGGCTAGGGCGTCCGCAACGAAGGCGGCGCTACCCAGTCGGTCAGGATCAGGGCTTTGGCGCCACATCGTCAAGCGCAAGATTGAGTTCGAGCACATTGACCCGCGCTTCTCCGAGCAGACCCAGATCCCGCTGCGCCGTATGTTTGAACACCAGATCGCGGACCGTCGATTCCGGCAGGCCGCGCTCACGAGCGATGCGCGGGACCTGAAACTCCGCCGCCGCCGGAGAGATTTCCGGGTCCAGCCCCGACGCGGAAGTGGTGATCAGATCCACGGGAACCAACTGCGCGGGATTTTCTTCGTGCAGGCTCTTGGCATCGGCCTGAACGCGGTCGATGAGCTTCTGGTTGGTGGGCCCTAGATTGGTGCCGCCGGAGTTGGCCGCATCGTATCCGTTGCCCGCGGCCGAGGGCCGCGAATGAAAATATTTCGCCGACGTAAACGGCTGCCCAATAATCCGCGAACCGATGGCTTCCCCGTTGCGATAACGAATCTGGCCGTTCGCCTTGTCCTTGAACACGACCTGCGCCACGGCCGTGATCAGCAGCGGATAAATTACTCCCAGCAGAATCGTGGTCGCGATGGTCATCAGGAATGCGGTGATGAGATGCTTTTTCATGAGAATCCTCAGGCCAGTCCGGCTACGGTGATCAGCATGTCGATGAGTTTGATGCCTACGAAGGGCGCGATCAATCCGCCGACTCCATAGATAAATAAGTTGCGCCGCAGCAAGGCCTCGGCGTTCATGGCGCGGTATTTCACACCCCGCAGCGCCAGCGGAATCAGCGCAATAATAATCAGCGCATTAAAAATCACCGCCGAGAGCACCGCCGATTGCGGCGTCTTGAGATGCATGACGTTCAGCGCGTTCAGCACCGGAAATGTGACGGCGAACATGGCCGGAATGATGGCGAAATATTTGGCAACGTCGTTCGCGATGGAGAACGTGGTAAGCGCGCCCCGCGTCATCAGCAACTGCTTGCCGATTTCAACCACCTCAATCAGCTTGGTGGGATTGGAGTCGAGATCGACCATGTTTCCCGCTTCTTTGGCGGCCTGCGTACCGGTATTCATGGCCACGCCCACGTCCGCCTGCGCCAGCGCGGGCGCGTCGTTGGTGCCGTCGCCCGTCATAGCGACGAGTTTCCCGCCCGCCTGCTCGCTGCGGATGAGTTTCAGTTTGTCTTCGGGCGTAGCCTGCGCCAGAAAATCGTCGACCCCTGCCTCGCGCGCAATGGCCGCGGCCGTCAGCGGATTGTCGCCGGTGATCATCACGGTGCGAATGCCCATGGCGCGCAACTGCGCGAAGCGGTCGCGGATTCCACCTTTTACCACGTCCTTCAAATGAATCACGCCCATAGCACGCCGGTTTTCTGACACCACCAGCGGCGTACCGCCGGAAGATGCGATACGCTCCACGGCGGCGCGAACTTCCGCGGGCATCGCTGAACTGTTCTGTTCGAGATACGTCGCAAGCGATTCGGCAGCGCCCTTCCGGATTTGCCGGCCATCCAGATTCACGCCTGACATGCGGGTCTGCGCAGTGAACGGGATAAACTCCGCTTCGTGCGCCGCGAAATCGCGCCCGCGCAGTCCGTACTTTTCCTTGGCTAGCACGACGATTGATCGGCCCTCGGGAGTCTCGTCAGCCAGCGACGAGAGCTGCGCGGCGTCGGCCATCTCAGCTTCGCTCACTCCGGGCGCGGGCAGAAATTCGGTGGCCTGGCGGTTGCCGAACGTAATCCTCCCCCTCTTGTCGAGCAGCAGTGTGTTCACGTCTCCCGCCGCCTCCACCGCGCGTCCGGACATCGCCAGCACGTTGTGCTGTACCAGCCGGTCCATGCCCGCAATGCCGATCGCCGACAGCAGCCCGCCAATCGTGGTAGGAATCAGGCAGACCAGCAGCGACACCAGCACGAACACGGTCTGCGGCGATCCGGAGTAGATCGCAAACGGCTGCAGCGTCACCACGGCCAACAGGAAAATAATCGTCAGCCCGGCGAGCAAAATATTCAGCGCAATTTCATTCGGAGTTTTCTGCCGCGAAGCTCCTTCCACCAGCGCGATCATGCGGTCGAGAAAAGTCTCGCCCGGGTTCGACGTGATCTTCACCTTGATGAAATCGCTCAGCACCCGCGTTCCGCCTGTGACTGCCGAGCGATCTCCGCCGGCTTCACGGATTACCGGCGCTGACTCGCCGGTGATGGCGGATTCATCCACCGACGCCACGCCTTCGACGATCTCGCCGTCTCCCGGGATGAGTTCCCCCGCGGCTACCGAAACCATATCCCCAGCGCGCAGTTTGGCGCTGGGAATTTCTTCGATCTTTCCGTTGCAGTCAACGCGCTTCGCAATGGTTTCCGACCGCGCCCGCCGCAAGGTTTCCGCCTGCGCTTTGCCGCGGCCCTCGGCCATCGCTTCGGCAAAGTTGGCAAACAACACGGTGAACCATAGCCACAAAGTGATCTGCAGGTTGAAGCTGAACGCTGCGCGCGGGTGCAGAATCAACAGCACCGTCGTAATCACGCTGCCGATTTCAACCACGAACATGACAGGATTCCCCATCATGTTTCGAGGGTTCAGCTTCAGCAGCGAACTCCAGGCAGCGCTGCGGACCAGATTCACATCCCAAACCGATTTGCGGTGATTTGCCATATTTTCTTAAGACGCGTCCTAAAAAGTCTTTCCGACGTGCATGAGAAGGTGCTCAAGAATCGGCCCCAGGCTGAGCGCCGAGAAGAAGGTGAGCGCCCCCAGAATCAGAATGACGCTGATCAGCAGCAGCGTAAACAGCGGCGTCGTGACCGGAAACGTTCCCAGCGACGGCGGTACATATTTTTTCTGTGCCAGATTGCCAGCGATGGCCAGCATCGGAATGATCATGAAAAACCGGCCAACCAGCGTGGTGATCCCGGTGGCCGTGTCATACCACGGCGTGTTGATCGGGCCGATGCCGGCGAAGGCGGAGCCGTTGTTGCCGGCGGAGGACGTAAAGGCGTAGAGAATCTGGCTCAGCCCGTGCGGCCCAGGATTCGTAATCGCCGCCGTCCCGAAGCCTTTGACCACTGAGATTCCCGCCAGCGTGAGAATGATCAGCGGAAAGACCAGCGACGTGAGCATCGCCATCTTGACGTCGTAGGCCTCAATCTTCTTGCCCAGATATTCCGGCGTGCGCCCGACCATGAGTCCCGCGATAAAAACGGCGAGCACCACGTAGATGAGAATTCCGTACATGCCCGAGCCCACCCCGCCGAAGATAACTTCGCTCAGCATGATGTTGACCATCGGAACCATACCGCCCAGCGGCGTGAACGAATCATGCCAGCCGTTGATGGCGCCGCAACTGGCGTCAGTGGTCACCGTGGCGAACAGGGCGGAGTTGGCAATACCGAAGCGCGTTTCCTTGCCCTCCATGTTGCCGCCGGGCTGCAAGTTGGTGGCGTGCTGCGCGACGGTCGCGGGATACAACGAATTACCCTGCGCCTCCGCCCAATAGGCAACGCTCACGCCGACGAGAAACAAAAGTGCCATCGCCGACCACACCGCCCAACCATGCGCCGGAGCTCCCGTCATTTGCCCCAGCGTATAGGTGAGCCCGGCGCCGATCGCAAAAATGCAAAACATCTCGAACAGATTCGTCAGGGGCGTTGGATTCTCGAAGGGATGCGCGCTGTTCGCGTTGAAGAAGCCGCCGCCGTTCGTGCCCCATTCCTTGATGATTTCCTGCGAAGCTACGGGGCCCTGGGCGATCGTCTGCGTGGTCACCGGATCCATCACCGGTTTGCCGCTGGCGTCCACCACGCCCTTGCCGTCGGCGGCCACCCGCTGCGCCTGTTGTGGTTCGATCAGCTTCACGGTGTCGTAGGGCTTCAGGTTCTGCACCACACCCTGCGAAACCAGGAACAGCGATCCCACTATGCAAACGGGCAGCAGCACCCACAAGCAGCAGCGCACGAAATCGACCCAGAAATTTCCCAGCGTATTCATCTGGCGGCGGGCGATTCCCCGAATAAACGCAATCGCCAGCACAATACCGGTCGCCGCCGAGGCGAAATTGTGAAACGCGAGGCCGGCCATTTGTGTGAAGTAACTCATGGTCGTCTCGCCCGAATAAGCCTGCCAGTTGGTGTTGGTGGTGAACGACGCAGCCGTATTGAACGCGAGATGCTCCGGCGTCACCGCTCCAAGATGCTGCGGATTAAAGGGCAGCCACCCTTGCACACGCTGGATCAAATAAAGCACCAGCATCGACACCGCGCTGAACACCAGCATGGTGGTCGCATACTCGGTCCAGCGCATCTCGTGCGTCTCATCGACGCCGGTCACGCGATAAAGCAAGCGCTCGATCGGCCGCAGGGCAGGATCCAGAAAGGTTTTCTCACGGGCGAACACGCGCGTCATGAAGACGCCCAGCGGTTTGGTCACGGCAAATATCAGCGCCAGAAATACCAGGATCTGCAGCCAGCCATTCAGGGTCATTTCAGAATTTCTCCGGACGCAACAGCGCGTAGAACAAATAAACGGTCACCGCCGCGCTGATGATGAGCATGATGATTGACTGTAAGTCCATGATTTTCTCCTACTTCATCCGATCGCAGAACTGCACATAGGCGATCGAAGCCGCGAAAAACGCGATAGTGACGGCAATCCAAAGAACGTCTTGCATTAGTCTCCCCTGTCGATTTCTCGACCCCGCTCCGCTGAAATCAGATCACTTTGCGCTCGCGTCGTCTGGATGGAATTGCTTTCGGCTCGATAGTCATTTCTATGAGTTCGCCTCGCCGGGAGGGATTGAACTTCGCAAAGTGAACGCGTATAGCCGGAGGAGAACTCGCACCTTCTCTCAACAGAGCTGCCAGGACACGCAGCAGGAATGCCACCGCACCGATGCAAAGTAATGCCAGCGCAACTCTCATAACGTTACCGGCGCACTTGTCTCTGAACTACTTCTCATCGATTGTTCATCCCCGCGCGTAAGAGCGGGATCAAGAGTTCATAAGGAATTCGTAAAGGAAGCCGTTCAAACTCGTTCCGAGCCCAAAACAAGACCGCGTTGCCAAACGATGCTTCAGCAGCGCCAGTCTGCCTCTCCCGGCTTGGCGTAATACTTGCGGCCAGGGCCCGGTTCCGCGGAAGGTGCAGCCAGTTCGAGCAGCGCCAAACGGGCTGCGGCCACCATCAATTTGCGCTCGTCTTGAGGGGCGCGATCCCAGGAAGACAACTCTTCCTCGCCTGCCTGACAGCTCCCGTTATGCGCCAAAGCTTCGCGGTAGTGATGGAACGCCTTCGCCAGCTGTTCCGCCGAAACATCCTGAATCGTTGACATTTGGTTCTCAACCTTTCTGCGTTCGTGATCTCTTCGAGCGGACGGCTTCGGAAGACGCGTACCCGTGTTATCCGTCTGCTCTTGATGGATTTGATGATGAAAGGCGTAAGGATTGAATAAAAGGTTCGTAGAATTGTCGTAAGAAAGAAGGACTACTGGCAGGCGTGCTCGATGGTGAGAGCGCTATTCGCCGGGCTCAAAGCGATACCCAACCCAAGGCTCGGTGACAATGTAGCGCGGCGACGACGCGTCCGGCTCGAGCTTCTTGCGCAACTGCCCCACAAACACGCGCAGATATTCCACTTGCTCCGTGCTCTGCCCGCCCCAGATCGCGCCCAGCAAAGTACGGTGGTTCACAACTTTGCCCGGACGCCGCGCCAGAAACACCAGCAGGTCGAACTCCTTCGGAGTAAGCCGTACTTCGTTTCGCCGAACCATTACTTTGTGAGCGCCCGTATCGATGCGAAAATCGCCAATCTCGATCACAGGTTCAACCGCTTCGCTCTCCGTCGGCACGCGCCGGAGATTGGCTCGCACTCGTGCCAGCAGTTCGTTCATGCCGAACGGCTTGGTCACGTAGTCATCGGCGCCGGCGTCGAGCGCCTCCACCTTCTGCTGCTCCTTGTCGCGCACCGAAAGCACGACGATCGGAACCTGCGAAACCGCGCGCACCGTGCGGCACAGGTGCACTCCGTCAATCGACGGCATCGAGAGATCGGTGATGATCAGGCTCGGCGACCAGTCCTTCATGATCTCCAGCGCCATCTCGCCGCTGTTGGCGACCCGGATGTCATAGCCCTGCGCCGAAAGGCTGGTGCGCAGCACGCGCGTGATCTGCGGCTCGTCGTCCACCACAAGAATGTGCGGACGGTCCGCCATCAGCGCGCCTCCTGGGTCACGATGTGGACGTCAACCGAAGGTGAGTCGCGCAGAAACCGTTGAATCGCCGACAGGTACAAATACCGTTGCCAACCGGTGCGCGCCGACCTTCCAAAGATTACCTGCGTGATGTGATGTTCGCGCACCAACTGCGCGACGCCGTCGGCAATGCTGCTGCCGGAACAACGAACGACTCTGGCACCCAGATTCTCGGCGAAGCGAATATTCTCGGCCAGCGATTTCTGATCTTCCGGCCGCGTGTCACGACCGACGTCGACATAGAACACGTAAAACTCACCACCCATGGCCTGGGCCATGCGCGAGCCGCGAGCGATCAAATACTGCGCCGCCGGATTCGAACTCACGCATACCCCTATGCGTTCGCGCACCGTGTGCGCTGGTTGCGTCGCATCCTTGTCGAGAAAAGCGTCGAGACTGCGGTCGACCACGCCCGTTACTTGCCGCAACGCGAGCTCACGCAGTGCTATCAAATTGCCGGGACGGAAGAAATGCGAGAGCGCCCGCTGCGCGCGGTCGACGGGATAAATATCGCCCCGCTCCATGCGCTTCTGCAGCGCCTGCGGCGTCAGATCGGCAAGAACAATTTCGTCCACCCGCTGCATCACCCAGTCCGGAACGGTTTCTCGCACCTGCACGCCCGTGATTTGCTGCACCGTGGGTCCGACGCTCTCCACGTGCTGCACGTTCATGGTGGAGAGCACATCGATCTTCGCCTCCAGCAGTTCCATCACATCTTCATAGCGCTTGGCGTGCTTGCTGCCCTCGATATTGGTATGCGCCAGTTCATCGATCACCACGACCGCTGGCTTACGGGCCAGGATCGCATCCACGTCCATCTCTTCAAAAGTTGTGCCCTTGTACTCGAGTTTGCGCGGCGGGATACGGTCCAGCTTTCCCGCCAACTCGGCGGTAGCTTTACGGCCGTGGCTCTCCACCACGCCGGCCACAACATCCTCCCCGCGGCTGGCGCGGCGAATCGCCTCACTCAACATGGCGTAGGTCTTGCCGACGCCAGGAGCGTAGCCGAGAAACAGTTTGAAGATGCCGCGCGGCTTTTCCGGCGAAACTTCGTGCAGCCATTCCTCCGGAGTCTTGGCGGGCGTCTTGGTCATTTGCAGCTATTGTCTTTCGCAAACTCGAAATTGTCACGTCCATCGTACAATGCGGGGGTGAATTAGGAAGCGAATGAGGGGTGAACGCGCAAGTGAACGAGGAATCGAAATCCGGTCTCCTGCGAGATATTCAGACGCACCTTCTGCGCTACGCCTTCGTCTTCGCGGCGATCGGCGTGATTACGGCGGTCGATTTCAAGCTGCACGTCAATCACACCACCGTCGCGCTGATGTTTCTAGTAACGGTGCTCCTCACATCGGCCTACTGGGGATTGCGCTACGCGGTCGTCATGGCCGTCGGCGCCACGGCCGCGTTCAATTTCTTCTTCCTTCCGCCAATCGGAACCTTCACCATCGCCGATCCGCAAAACTGGGTCGCACTGTTTGCCTTCCTGGTGACAGCGCTCGTGGCCAGCAATCTGGCGGAACGCGCGCGGCGCGAGGCCGAAGGCGCGAAGCAACGCCGCCGCGAGGTCGAACGCCTTTTCGGTTTGAGCCAGCGCCTGCTGGCTTCGGAGAACGTTCTCGAACTGTTGAATGCTCTGCCGAAATATGTCCAGGAGACGTTTTCGGTGAGCAGCGTTGTGGTGATGGCGCCCGACCACCCGACCGTTTATCGCTCGTCGCTCGATGCCAAGTTTGATGAAACTGTGCTGCGCTCCACGCTCTTGCGCGGCGAGCCCATCACGCAGGCCGGAGTTTCCTACGTTCCTCTGCGTTTGGGAATGCGCACCGTCGGAGCCCTGGGCGTCACGGGAGACGAGCTTTCCCGCGAAACACTCGATGCTCTGGGAAGCCTGGCCGGGCTGGCAATCGAGCGCGCCCGCGCCCTCGAAGCTCTGAGCAAAAATCGCGCCGAGCAGGAACATGAACGCCTGCGCACCGCTTTGCTCGATTCCGTGACCCACGAATTCCGCACGCCGCTAACTTCCATCAAGGCCAGCGTCACGACTCTGTTGTCAGGCGCTAGGCTCGACGATCAGGGCCGGCGCGATTTGCTGACGGTCATCGACGAAGAGACCGATCGCCTGAACCGCCTTGTTGGCGAGGCCGCGGAAATGGCGCAGCTCGATTCCGGCATGTTCAAGCTCGATCTGCAGCCGCACGCGATTCAGGACGCGCTCGAACTCGCTCTGGAGGACGCAAAGTCCTCGCTGGAAACTCATCCCGTGGAAGTTGTTGCCGATGCCACACTACCGAAAGTTCGCATCGACGTGCAGCGCATTCGAGAAGTACTCATGCACCTGCTCGAAAACGCCGGGAAATATTCCGATCCCGGAGTCCCGATCAAAGTAACGAGTGAAGTGAGGGATAACCAACTGGTAATCAGCGTTGCCGACCGCGGCCCCGGCATCGATTCGTTCGAACAGTCACTGATCTTCGAAAAATTCTATCGTGGCCAGCACCAGCGCTACACCGCGCCCGGCACCGGCATGGGCCTGGCGATCGCCAAAGTAATCGTGGAAGCCCACGGCGGCACAATCGGCGTCGTCAGCCAGTTGGGCAGCGGCTCAGTTTTCTCATTTACGTTGCCGCTGTAGAAATCGTCCCGCCCGTAGCGGTCGCCGATGCAGCGCCGTCAAGTAGCGCCGGCGTCTCGCCGGCTGTCGTGGCGGCGTCTCGCCGCCACTTCCGCGAGCAAGACAAACCTTCACTCCTTCTTAATATAAAACGCCGCTTCCTCCGGTCGCACCACCCGCGGAATCCACAACGGCCGCCTCAACCCACCGGGCCCCGGCGCCGGGCGCGCCAGCGCTTTCCACCGCTGATACACCGCGAACGACAGATTTGTATCTACAAAAATGTCACCATACCGGTCGTCCACCCCGGCCTTCTCCACGCGCACCATCTGATGCCAGCAGTGCATCCCGCTGACCGGATCCGGATGCACCGGAAACGTAATATCCTGGTGCACGCCCGCATCGCTCCACCACACGCGCTTGGTCTCCGGATCCGCGCTCTCGTATGGCGTGACGGATTCGAGCTGCCGCATTTTCCACTGCCCTTTGCCGACTTCCCTCAGATCAACCCACGCGCTCGACATGCGCTCCACCTGATCTTCTTTGTTAATGCGCCAGCGCCCCAGATGATGCGAACACGCGACCACGCCCGGCGTCAGCCCCTCCGTAACCCATGCATGCAGCACGAAGTAGCCGATCTCAGTGTGAACCTTCATCAGGTCGCCGGTGCGCACGCCGCCCAGTCTCTTCGCATCCACCGGATTCACCCACAGCGGATTCTTATGCGAAATCTCGTATAGAAACTTGGCATTGCCCGACCGCGTGTGAATCAGATTGGGCAGCCGGAAAATCGGCAGCAACGTGTAAACATCGCCACGCGAATCTTTCGGCCACTCCACCACTGGCGTGTATTTCGGATCGAAATCATCCGCCTCCTGACCCTGTGAAGCTGCCTGCGCCGAGCGATGGATGTGGCTGCGGTAATATTCCGGCAGCGTGAACTCCGGCCACTTCCAATCGGCCATGGTTTTTGAAAACAGCTCCAGCTTCCGCGAAGGCGTGTTGTATCCCACGACCGCCTTGTCGTCAACCATCACCCCAACCGGCTTCCCTGCCTTCGTGACCACGCCATTCGATTCCACTCTCGAGTCCGCCAGGTCGGCCGCTGCCACCGGCCTCTCGTTCTGCTTGTAAACATCCCGCGTGATTTCAAACGCGCCGTACTTGCGCATGTACTGCAGTGGCGTGAGCCCTTCTTTCTTCGCGGTCTCCGGCAGACCAGGGACGGAGTTGTCGAACATCCAGCCGTAATAATCGTCCACCGTAAGTTTTTCTCCAGGCCGGTACGGTGATTCGAAATATTGCCGGATGCCCATCGCTCCATCGGGATCGATCTTCCACGAAAGATCAATCCAGAACTCGTCCTCTTCCCAAACTTCGCCGGGATTCGTCTGGTAGGTGTACTCGAATTTTTCTCCCGCCCGTTCGCGCAGCACACGAGTCACCGGCTGCCGAAATCCGATCCACTTCCCCGCGTACGATTCCATGCTCATCAAGTCGTGACGCTCCGAGCTGAATCCCATGGGCAACACGTAGTCAGCAAACCATGCAGTCTCGCTCCAGGTGGGCGTCAGCGCCGCGTGCAGGCCAACTTTTTCTTCATCGCGCAGCATCTCGATCCACGAAAAACCGTCGGGAAAAGTCCACACCGGATTGAATACGCGTGTGAAGTACGCCTCAATACGGCCGCGCCCTTCTTTCAGGAAGTGTGGAAGCAGAAACGACATTTCATGGGTACACAGCGGCCACTCCTGCGGATAGAGCAATTCGTTCCAGCGTTTCTGCGGCGGCGGAACCTTGAACGCCTTCGGCACAAACTTGTTCCAAGCGTTCAGATTGTGTCCGCCCTCGGTTCCGACTGATCCCGTCAGCACGTGCAGCAGCATCAACGCCCGTGCCGGCTGCCATCCGCCAAGATTTCCTGACGCGCTGCCGCGCCACAAGTGTGACGCAAAGCGACTGCCGGCGCTCGCAATCTCACGCGCGGTCTTGACGATGATCTCCGCCTTGACGCCGCTTTCTTTCTCAGCAAACTGCGGCGTGAACTTCGCGTAATGTTTCTTCAGCGTTTCAATCATCACCTCAAAGCTCTGGCCTTTCGCGCGGAAACCATCCACCTCAATATCTTCCCAGTTCGTCCAGTTCTTCACGAAAGCGGCATCAAAACGATTCTCGTCAAGAATCACCTTCGCCATGGCCAGCAGCACCGCGGCTTCCGTGCCTGGATACGTAGGCATCCAATAGTCGGCCATACTCGCGGTGTTCGACAGGCGCGGGTCCATCACCGCCAGCTTCGCTCCCGCCATCTTTCCGTCGATGATGCGTTGCGCGTGCGGATTGAAATAATGTCCCGACTCCAGATGCGCGGAGAGCAGAAGAATGAAGCGCGCATTGGCGTGGTCGGGCGACGGCCGATCCGCATAGTGCCACAGCAAATAGCCGAGACGCGCCGACGACGAACAAACATTGGTATGCGAGTTGTGCCCGTCAATCCCCCACGCCTGCAGCGTGCGGTCCATGATGAAATCGTGCCCTGGACGTCCGACGTGATACATGACCTCTTCGCCACGCTCTTCCAGAATCGCTTTGCGAATCCGCGAACCAAACGTTTCCAGCACTTCATCCCACGAAGTCCGCGCCCACTTCCCCGCCCCGCGCGCGCCCACGCGTTTCATCGGATACAGCACGCGATCCGGATCGTGAATCTGATTGATGGTCGCTGGACCCTTGGCACACAATCGCCCGCGGCTCGCCGGATGCATGGGGTTGCCTTCAAACTTGTCGACCTGACCAGTTTCTTTATTAACGTAAGCCAACAGCCCACAAGCCGATTCACAGTTGAAGCAGATCGTAGGCACCAGATCGTAATGTTTCTCCACGCGCCGCGGCCAAGCCTCAGGATCAAGCTCAACCCAATCTTCCCACTTCTCCACCGGAGGACAGTAAGCCAGATGGCTCCCGTCGCGCTTGAACTCATTGCTCATCGAATCTCCATACCCTCCGAGCGAGACGTGGGAGAGTGCCCCATGTCTCGCTTCCTTTGCGAGACAAAGGACTTCCGCTAACTGTTCGGCACGCTCTGCCCCGCCATCACGAAACACCACTCAAAGATCAGCAACCCAGCCAGAGTCAGAACTCCTGCGATCGGGACGCTATAAGACTCAACCGGCGTCGCCCACAAAAGAATCAGCGGAATAATTCCCCCAACTCCGACCGTCCCTCCCCAGAACCAGTTCTTGAACGGACCATGCGTAATCAAGCGCGCCGCATAAGCGGAGTTGTCGGTCGAATGCGGCATCATGAATTCCGCCGCGACGATCAACAAGTGCAGAACCAGCGTGAACCCCAGCGCTAGTTTCGCGATCGCCAGAACCTGCACCGATCCTCCAAACGCCGAAGGCAACAACGGCAACACAGCCGCCCCACACATCAGCGCCTGCACAATCAAATGCACCGGCAGCAGCGGGGTCTGCCACAGATCGCGCCCTTCGCACTGTCCGAAAAGAAACGCCGTGTACATCGCAGCCATGAACCCAACCAGCACTGTGGGCCACAACAAAACACTCGCAACCGTCGAGGATCCCAGCACCGACGCCAGCCAGAACATCCCGCTCAGCCCGCTGTACCCGATCAGAATAAAAGCTCCGCGCGCCAGCCACGACTTACTCTGCGGCGTAAACACCACGCGCAGGAACCGCGCCTTGTGTTCGAGATCCCAAACTAAGAACACCGTCGTCAGCGCGGTGAACACCAGAGCAATTGTCGAGAGCGCAACATCCCGCCAACGGTCCGCGCCCAAGCGCCCGAGCAGCATGGCAATCGCCGGAATCGCCAGCGCACCCGACCCGATCGCCTTCGTCCAGCAATACGCGGGAACCTGCCAGCCCCACGGCCGCGCATGCGAAACGTCATACGCCGCCAGCGCATTCTTCTGCAGCAAGGGACTGTCCGGCGGATACAGCGCGCCTCCGCCGTGCAATTTCTGATTGCGCTCCGCCCACATGTAGATCGACTCGTGGCGAGCCGCGGTGGGCACGATCGCGCTCTCGTCTCCGTCGATGTAATACAACTTGGGCCGCGTTCCCTGCTCCGGCTTGCGCACACGCACCGGCTCCCGCGCCAGCAACTGCGCGATCTCTCCATCACAGGCGTCGAGATCTCCGGCGATGATCGCGTGCTCCGGGCAGACGACCACGCAAGCCGGCTCCAGCCCAACTTCCGTGCGATGCGCGCAGTAGTGACACTTGGCCGCTGTGCCTTCATCCGGATCGATGTAAATGGAATCGTACGGGCACGCCTGCATGCACGCCTTGCACCCGATGCAGCGCTCAGAACTGAAATCAACGATCCCGTCTTTGCGCTGGTACATCGCCGTTACCGGACAGATGGTCACGCACGGCGGATTTTCGCAGTGATTGCAGCGCGTCACCTGAAACACGCGCCGCGTGTTGGGATAAATTCCCTTTTCGACGTACTTGACCCAAGTCCGGTTCACCGTAAGCGGAACATGGTTCTCCGTCTTGCACGCCACCGTGCAGGCGTGGCAGCCAATGCACTTGCGGTTATCGATAACGAACCCGTATCGCATTGGGATTTCTTGGCTTTCTCTATTGGCGCGCGGCCCAACTCCCCGCGCGGCTTGGGTATTGTAGCTGACTGTCTGGGCGCAATGAGTGACTGCCTTGAGGCGGCGGCGTCACGTGTACAATTCATTTGCATTTCAATAGCGCGCATTTCCTTGGCATCCCGGTGACCGCGAATCTATGACTGCTGATCTCGCATCAGGCAATTCCTTCGTGCTCGACGACAAGAAGATTTTCTACAACCGTTTTCTCCTGATCGTAGCTGGCCTCGGCGGCCTGCTCTACGGCGTGGACGTCGGCATCATCGCCGGCGCCCTGCCGTATCTGGAGGCGACGTCGACGTTGTCCAGAGGCCAGCTCTCGATCGTTGTCGCCGCGGTGTTACTCGGCAGCGTGATTTCCACACTATTCGCTGGATTGCTGGCGGACTGGATGGGGCGCAAGCCGCTGATGGCGCTCAGCGGCGTGATGTTCGTAATCAGCATCCCGCTGATCGCGCTTTCGCAAGGCTACGGACCCCTGGTCTTTGGCCGGCTGCTGCAGGGCGTGAGCGGCGGCTTCATTGGAGTCGTGGTCCCCCTGTATCTGGCTGAGTGCCTGCCGGCATCGAGCCGCGGTAAAGGTACGGGAATTTTCCAGTGGCTGCTGACGGGCGGAATCGCGGCGGCGGCCATTGTCGCGTTCTACTATAGCTTCCAGGTCGCTCAAGTTGCGAAACTCGGTGACGCTGCGGCACTCTTCGCGTTTAAGAACGCCGCATGGCGCAAGATATTCTGGGTTTCACTCCCCCCGGGGATATTGTTCGCAGTCGGCAGTCTGATGGTGGCGGAGTCGCCTCGTTGGCTGCTTCGACACGGCAAGAAGGAAGCCGCCTATGCCGGTCTCCTCCGTTCACAGATGCCCGAGCAGGCTGATCTCGAACTCAAAGAGATGCAGCAAGCCCTGGCGGCGGAAAAGAGCAAGACTGCAACCAAGACCAACGATTCGCTGCTGCGGCGCAAGTATGTGATCCCATTCGTGCTCGCCTGTATCATTCTCGCCTGCAATCAGACTACGGGTATCAACTCCGTGATCGCATTCAACACCGATATTCTTCTGCAGAGCGGGTTATCCGATTTTGCTGCGCACCTGGGTTACGTGATATTTACCATCGTGAATTTCACCGTGACGCTCGTCGGTGTGGCACTGGTCGATCGCAAGGGCAGAAAATTCCTTCTCAGCCTCGGAACCGCGGGCATTATCGTCTCGATGATCTGCACAGGAGCTCTGTTCGTGCGATCGGAAAATCGGCGCATGGACGCGAAGACGGCGGTGCAGTCGATGGTTACGGCAGACCAGAAATTGACGCTGCCATATAACGAAGATTGGGCCGCAAAACTGACTGGAGGAAATTTGGCAGCGGGTCGACCGACCTCGCTGGTGGTGATCTACTCGTGCGGTGATTTCCGCGCCGCCAGTTCCGCGGTGCGTTCCGATGATCTCGCCGCCAAGCCGATTGAGATCACCCGCGACGCATGTCTGCCTGAGAACAAAGTCAACGCTTTCTTCACCAATCCGTTCGGCAATCTGCAAGCGTCGCGCGAAGCTCCTCTGAAAATTGACAACGCGCTCATCAGCCCGATCCCCAGCACTCAAAACGGATGGCTGGTCGCGATCACGCTCTACGTGTTCATGGCATTTTTCGCCATCGGTCCGGGGGTGTGCGTTTGGCTCGCGCTTTCGGAGTTGATGCCGACTCGCATTCGTTCCAACGGGATGAGCATTGCGCTGGTGCTCAATCAGGCCGTGTCCACAACGATTGCGGCGGTTTTTCTCCCCACGGTCGGCAAGTATGGCTACTCAACCATGTTCTTCGGATTTGCGGCGTGCACCGTAATTTATTTCATCACGGCTACATGGTTCCTGCCGGAAACCAAAGGAAAAACGCTGGAAGAAATTGAAGCCCACTTCGAAGGCGCGGCCGCAAAGTAGCGCCGCCGTCTCGGCGGCTGTGCTGCGGTGTCTCGCCAGCAGATGCAAGGGCGAGGCGCCCTCGCGACAGCCGGCAAGATACCAGCGCTACTTTAGTATCGTTTGCTCGCGCCACGAAGAATAATTTACTCTCATCGTCAGTCCCTATGACTCCAACCAAACCGAAGAAGACCGCTCCAAACCAGAAGCATTCCTCCGCTATGCGGCGGGAAATCTATGAACAGCCCACGGCCATTGCCAAGACGGTCGCGAAGCATTTGAAGGACGACATCATCTTCCCCGGCGAACTGGATGCCATCGAAAGCGCGCTCCTGACGTTCGAGAAACTGATCATCGCCGCCAGCGGATCGAGCCGGCACGCAGGTTTGGCGGGCGAAATCATGATTGAAGACCTCTCCGGCGTCGCGGTCGACGTAGAGTACGCCAGCGAATATTGCTACCGCTCGACTCACGCTGCGGTCGATCCCATCGTGATGGTGATTACGCAGTCCGGCGAAACTGCGGACACCATCGCGGCCCAGCGCGAGGCCCTGACCCGCGGCGTGAAGACCATTGCAATCTCGAACGTGCCTGACACTACGATTGTGCGCGAAGCCGGCGCGGTGCTGATCTCGGGGGCGGGACCGGAACTGTCGATCCCTGCGACGAAAAGTTTTACTACGCAGCTCACCATTCTCTATTTGATGGCTCTGTTCCTCGCGCGCAAGCGCGGACGCATGACCTCGGAAGTAACGCGATCGTACCTGCAGCGGCTGATGCGGCTTCCCGACGCGATCGAACAGAACCTCCCGACCTGGGACAATCTCGCCGAAGAGTTCGGCGCAGTCCACTTCAAAGCGGAAAAGTTTCTCTATCTCGGCCGCGGCGTGCATTACGCCATCGCCCGTGAGGGCGCGCTCAAACTCAAGGAAATTTCCTACGCCCACGCGGAAGGTTATCCCGCGGGCGAGCTCAAGCACGGGCCCAACGCCCTGGTCGATGAGAAACTGCCCGTCGTCGTGCTGGCCACGTACGATCACCGCGACCCCGATTCCGTATTGCGCTACCGGCGAACTCTCGAAGTCATGAAGGAAGTGCGATCACGCCGCGGCCCGCTGGTCACGGTGG
>Ga0210395_10000309_pt1 | contig 38295 bp, 39 predicted proteins | sample IncBWH4OmetaG_FD_150861 | JGI IMG/M metagenome (GOLD analysis project Ga0210395, IMG submission 150861) | Forest soil microbial communities from Barre Woods Harvard Forest LTER site, Petersham, Massachusetts, United States - Inc-BW-H-4-O ... | reverse complement strand
CGGCCGGTTTTGCCTATCGCTTCGGCGACAAGCAGCTCAACGTCCATGGGCCCGGCGTGAAGCCTGCCGAAGTGGCGCGGCTTCCGGTCGCGCCGGGCAACAGCGATCTGTGCTTTGAATGGATGGGGCCGATCGCCGATGCGGTGGCTCATCTCAAACGCCACGGCATAGCGATCGAGAACGGACCGATGCAGCGTTTCGGCGCCAAAGGCCCCGGCACCAGCGTTTATTTCCGCGATCCCGACGGTTCGCTGATGGAGTTCATGTCCTACACTTCATAGAGCGTGATCCGGAAAAGCATGCCCCCGGACTTGATCCGAGGGTGGGAACCGGTTTTCCGCAAGGATCATGCTCAATCGCCATAGGAGGCGCAGATGCAGGAAGCTCCCGGCAGGCACGATCCGACGGTGCTGCCGCTGGATATCCCGGCGCCGCGAGACGACGGCGGAGCGCGGCACCTCACCGGCATGAAATTGCCCGACATCGCGCTCGCAGCGACCGATGGCGATGCCGTCAATCTGGCGAAACTTAAAGGCCGCACCGTCCTCTATATCTATCCGCGCACCGGCGTGCCGGGCGTCGATCTGCCGCCGGGCTGGAACGAGATACCCGGCGCGCGCGGCTGCACGCCGCAATCCTGCGGCTTTCGCGATCATTTCGCTGATCTCAAAGCGCTCGGCGTTGCCCATGTTTACGGGCTCTCGACGCAGGACAGCGATTATCAGCGCGAAGCCGTCGAGCGGCTGCACCTGCCATTTGCGATCCTGTCCGACGCCGCGCTCAAGCTCGGACACGCCATGAAGCTGCCGACCTTCATGACCTCCAGCATGACGCTGTTCAAGCGCATGGCGCTCGTGATCGACGACGGTGTCATCATCAAAGTGTTCTATCCGGTGTTCCCGCCGGACAAGAATGCCGAGGAAGTCGTTGCCTGGCTGCGCAGCAGCTAGCGCCGATCAGCCGCCGACGCCGGCGGCGGCGAAATAACGGGTCATGAAGTCGTTGAACGCGAGCACTTTGGCGGAGCGCTGCTGGCCCGCCGGATAGACCGCGTAAATCGTTGCTTCGGGCAATTTGAATTTCGGCAGCACCTCGATGACGCGGCCGGCATTGAGATCGTCGCGGAAGAAAATCACCGGGCCGTAAGCGATGCCGAGGCCGCGCACCGTCGCGGTCTTAAGAACCTCGCGGTGGCTGGTCACGATCGGCCCGCTGACTTTCACCACGCGCTCGCCGTCATTGCCGATGAGGTGCCATTCGTCGGGCGTGTCCAAATAGCTGTAGGTCAGGCAGGCGTGTTGCGCGAGGTCTTCCGGACGCCGCGGCGTGCCGCGCCGCGCCAGATAGTCGGGTGCCGCGCACAGAATGCGGCGGGATGTATTGAGCTTGCGCGCGATCAGGCTCGATGACGTGCCGCGCGGCCGCCCGACGCTGATGGCGATGTCATAGCCTTCCTCGATCGGATCGGTGACGCGATCGTTCAAGGTCAGATTGATGCGCAGGCGCGGGTAGGCGAGGACGAGGTCGGTGATCGCGGCCCCGATCTCGGCCAGCCCAAAATTGGTCGGCGCGATGATGCGCAGCTCGCCGCGCGGCTCGTTGTGGAGCTCGCCGGCCGATCTCTCGGCCTCTTCGAGATCGGCCAGGATGCGCCGGCACTGCTCGTAGAAGGCGCGGCCTGCTTCCGTCACGCTGACGCGGCGCGTGGTGCGGTTGAGGAGGCGGGCGCTCAGGCGTTTCTCAAGCGCCAGCACGTGTTTGCTGGCGGCGGCCCGCGATATGCCGAGCCGTTCGGCAGCGGCGGTGAAATTTCCTGCCTCGACCACGGCCGCGAAAACGCGAGTGTTCTCAAAGCGATCCATTCGAGGCCCGATTGTCAATCATTGATTGACAATCTATTTCAGCCTGCCGCGATGATCAAATCAATTCGACCCGGTACTCTCGCTGCCAACAGAGCAAAAATCTCTCGAACGGAGGAAGCCGCCATGTCCAAGTTCGTCGTCGCACCACATTTCCGGTTGCATGAATGGGTCGCCGAAGAGAAGGGCTATTTCGCTGCCGAAGGTCTCGATTACGAATTCCGCGAGACCATGGATTCAAGCTCCGGCAAAGGTCATCACATCGGCAATAAGGTCGGGGCCTATCAGACCCTGGAAGCAGGCCGCACCTGCAATGTCAGCGGCGCCTGCCATTGGACCATGAACGTCGCGGCGTCGAACGGTCACGGCAAGCTCTATGCCGATGCTTATTCGGTGTCGCCCTGCGGCGTGTTTGTGTCGGCGGATTCCCCGATCAAGACGCCGGCGGATCTCGCGGGCATTCCGATTTCGGTCGGCTATCAATCCGGCAGCCATTACGCGACCATTCAGGGACTCGAACAATATCTCAAGCCCGATCAGATCAACCTGTCGTTTAACGATGGTCTCTTGTTCAGCCGCATGGAGCTTCTGATCGACGGCAAGGCGCCGGCGGCATCGCTGTTCAGCGGGCCGTATTATTTCCTCGAACAGCTCGGCTTCCGCAAAGTCATCGACACGACCTTCATGATGGCGTCCATGGTCACCGGCACGCCCGATCCGGAAGACGTGCGCAAATATTTCCGTGCCTTGCGGCGGGCGCAACGCGACATCGATCTGCGGCCGGAACTGTTCACGCATTACTACAAGAAGGAATTCCCGGCGCGCTTCCACGGCCAGATAGATACGCGCCGCTGGGGACCGGGCGAGCGGCTGGTGTTCGAGCCGTATTCGAAACAGACTTTTGACGAGTCGTTCGAATGGATCGAGCAGCACGGCATCTTCCCGCGCAGCGAAATGGGCACAGGCAAATACGAGAGCTCGATTTTCGCCTGAAAGCATGATCCGGAAAAAGCCTGCCCTCGGACTTGACCCGAGGGTCGGAACCGGTTTTCCGAAAGGATCATGCGCACAGAGTCAGCCGTCGAGTGTTTTGCGCACCAGCGCAAATACGTCGTGGAACATCTGCTCCGTGAGCACGCCGGTATTCGTATTGTAGCGCGAGCAGTGATAGCTATCGATCAGCGTCAGCGCGCCGATCGTGTGTGCCTTGCCGTGACCAAAGGGAAACTGCGCGCGCCGGGCGCCGTTCGCGGTCACAAAGGTCTCGTGCGCGATGCGCCCGAGCGCGACGACGATGGTCAGCTTGCTCATTTCGTTAATCGTCTCGGCGAGGAAATCGCGGCAGGTCGTGATCTCGGCCGGCGTCGGCTTGTTCTCCGGCGGCACGCAGCGGACCGCATTGCTGATCCGGCAGTCGACCAGCTCAAGCCCGTCGTCGGGGCTTGCAGCATAGGTGCCGCGGGCGAAGCCGAACTTCGTCAGCGTCGCGTAGAGTAGGTCGCCGGCATAGTCGCCGGTGAACGGCCGGCCGGTGCGATTGGCGCCGCGCAGTCCGGGGGCAAGACCGAGAACCAGAAAGCGCGCATCGGCCGGTCCGAACGAGTCCACCGGCGCGTTGAACCAGTCGGGCTCAAGCTTGCGCCAATGCTCGCGAAAACTGACCAGCCGTGGACAGCGCGGGCAATCGCGCCCCGGCATCCCGCTGCCCCGCGTCATTGCTATTCGTCTTCGAACTCGTCTTCGACTTCGACGCGCTGCGAGGTCGGGCTGCGTTGCAGGAACTGCGGGGTGTGGCGCGAGACGTCGCGCGACTCTCTCGGTTCTCTCGGTTCTCTTGGCTCGCCGCCGCGCATGTCGCGCGGCTCGCGCTGCGGGCGCTCGTTGGGGTCGCGGCCGATCTTGGATTGCAGTTCCATAATGTCGACGAATTGGTCGGCCTGGCGGCGCAACTCGTCGGCGACCATCGGCGGCTGCGTCGAGACGGTCGAAACAACGATGACGCGCACGCCGCGGCGCTGCACCGCCTCGACCAGCGAGCGGAAATCGCCGTCGCCGGAGAACAGCACCATCTGGTCGATATGCGGCGCGAGTTCCATGGCATCGACCGCAAGCTCGATGTCCATATTGCCCTTGACCTTGCGGCGGCCGGTCTGGTCGACGAATTCCTTGGTGGCTTTGGTGACGACGCTGTAGCCGTTGTAATCGAGCCAATCGATCAGCGGGCGGATCGACGAATATTCCTGATCCTCGATCACCGCGGTGTAATAGAACGCCCGCACCAGATAGCCGCGCGATTGGAACTCGCGCAGCAGCCGCTTGTAGTCGATGTCGAAGCCGAGCGACTTGGCGGTGGCGTAAAGATTGGCGCCGTCAATGAACAATGCGATTTTTTCGTTTTGTGCGGACATGGTCTTTCTCGCGATGAATGTTGTGTCTCGTGATCAAGCCGGATCGACTGCAATGAACGATGCCGGCGGTCTTTAAATGGTCTCGTCAACGGAAACGTTTGGTGGTCTAAGTGCTATTTCAATCGCTGTTCCAACGGTTCTTCGTCACGTCATCTAACTTCAGGCCGTCCGATCATCAGGCTTTCTGATCTTTAACGCCGTCCTATCGCCACATTATGCCGTAGCAAGCGGCACGCGCTTAAAAGCACTTGCGGCACGCCGTCGCGGTCCCCTCCGAAAATATGATTCAGAACGCCGCGACGCGGTTCCAGAATTTTTTGGGTAACAGAGCCTCCGGCCGCAGCCAAGTTAAATATCCGAAGTGTTAAATATCGGCAGCGTTTCGATGGCGGAGTTCGGAACTCTTCGTGGCATTGTCATGAGGCTCTTTTTGCAGCCGGCAAAAATTGGATAGCAAAATCAGCCGGCAAACGCGGCGAGCAAAATCAGGGAGCAAAATCAGGGAGCAAAATCAGCCAATAAAAACAGGCTTGCGCATCCCGGCCGCGGGCGTTACTTAAGCGCCACATTAAGGACATTGTCCTATAGCGGGAACAGCCGAAAAGACCGGCATTGAGACCCGCCTTAAGGCTAAAAGCCACAGGAAAATCGCCAAATGGCTCGTGTCACCGTTGAAGATTGCATCGACAAGGTCGAAAACCGCTTTGATCTCGTGCTGCTCGCCGGCCACCGTGCGCGCATGATTTCGTCCGGCGCCCAGATCGCCGTCGACCGCGACAACGACAAGAACCCGGTGGTCGCGCTCCGGGAGATCGCGGAAACGGCGATTTCGCCCGAGGACCTCAAGGAGGAACTCGTGCATTCCCTGCAGAAATATGTCGAGGTTGACGAGCCGGAGCCCGAGGCCGTGCCGCTGATCGGGGCGCCGGGGACCGGCGTGGATGTCGACGATACCGAGGTGACTACGGATCGTATGACCGAGGAAGAGCTGCTCAAGGGCCTCGAGGGGCTTACGCCGCCCGAAAGCCAGCCCGAGCCGGATGTCGGCGACGACGAAGAGTAAGGCTGCCTTCGGTCTCCTTCCTGCCTTCAGGGCAGTTTTAACCAAACCTTGGCTTTGACGCTGCCAATTTGCGGCGTTGCCACCATGTTGTGTGCCTAAATCCCGCGCGTCTTGTGGCGCTCGCGCATCTGCATGATATCTTTGTGAGCAGTCGTGGCCGAATCTGGCGTTTTGCCGGGTCGGCCGAGTGCCGTGCCGCGGCACGACCACGGGATTACTATGGCGCGTTCGCCAATCGACCTGCCGCGCATGCAGAATCAGCCCCGCTCCCGGGGGCCTTTGGCGCGCGCACCGAGCCTTGTCCCCGCGGACGCCGTCGAAGCGCCGCAGGCCAAGTCGCGCAAGCCGCGCGTGCGGCAATACGATCTGATCGAGGACGTCAAAAAGTACAATCCTGCCGCCAACGAGGATTTGCTCAACCGGGCCTATGTCTATGCCATGCGGGCGCATGGCGAGCAGAGGCGAGCTTCCGGCGATCCCTATATTTCCCATCCGCTGGAAGTCGCGGCCATCCTGACGCGGCTGAAGCTCGACGACGCCACGATCGCCGCGGCGTTGCTGCACGACACCATCGAGGATACCGACGCCACCCGCGCCGAGATCGACCGGCTGTTCGGCCATGAGATCGGACTTCTGGTCGAAGGCCTGACCAAATTGAAGCGGCTCGATCTCGTCTCCAAAGAGGCCAAGCAGGCCGAGAACCTGCGCAAGCTTCTGCTCGCCATTGCCGACGACGTGCGGGTGCTTTTGATCAAGCTCGCCGATCGCCTGCACAATATGCGCACGCTCGAATACCAACCGCAGGCGTCGCGGCGGCGCACCGCTGACGAGACGCTCGAAATCTACGCTCCGCTTGCCGGCCGCATGGGCATGCAGGAGATGCGCGAGGAGCTCGAGGACCTGGCGTTCCGCGAGCTCAATCCCGACGCCTATAAAGTCTTGACCGAGCGGCTCGAGACGCTCGCCGCCAAATCGAGCGGCTGGATCAAAGAGATCGAAGAGCAGCTCGCCAAAAAGCTCTCCGACCGGGGCATCAGCGCCGAAGTCTCCGGCCGCCGCAAGCGCGCCTATTCGATCTGGCGCAAGATGGAGCGCAAGGCGGTCGGTTTCGAGCAGCTGTCCGATATCTTCGGCTTCCGTGTCGTCGTCGGTGATATCGGCGAGTGCTATCAGGCGCTCGGCATCGTGCACACGTCGTGGCCGGTGGTTCCGGGGCGTTTCAAGGACTACATTTCGACGCCCAAGCAGAACGATTACCGCTCCATCCACACGACGGTGATCGGTCCCGGCAAGCAGCGGGTCGAGCTGCAAATCCGCACCCGCGAAATGCAGCAGATCGCCGAATATGGCATCGCCGCGCATGCGCTCTATAAGGATGAGCTCGGCTCGCCGACGGAAATGCTGTCGCGGGAATCGAGCGCCTATGCCTGGCTGCGCCGGACCATCGAACTGCTCGCCCAAGGGTCGAATCCGGAAGAATTCCTGGAACATACCAAGCTCGAACTGTTCCACGACCAGGTGTTCTGTTTCACGCCCAAGGGCAAGCTGATCGCGCTGCCGCGCGGCGCCACCCCGATCGACTTCGCCTATGCGGTGCACACCGACGTCGGCAATATGGCGATCGGCGCCAAGATCAACGGCAAGATCGGTCCGTTGTCGTCGGCGCTGCAAAACGGCGACGAGGTGCAGATCCTGACCTCGAAAGCGCAGACCGCGCCGCCGTCGGCCTGGGAATCCATCGTGGTGACCGGCAAGGCGCGCGACGCCATTCGCCGCGCCACGCGGGACGCGGTGCGCAGTCAATATGCCGGGCTCGGCCGGCGCATCGTCGAAAAGCTCTGTCAGCGCGCCAAGATCGAATTCTCCGACGAGAAACTTGAAGGCGCCTTGCCACGGCTGGCGCGGGCCTCGATCGACGACGTGATGGCGGCTGTCGGCCGCGGCGAGATGAAGGCCTCGGACGTCGCGCGTGCCATGTATCCCGATTACAAGGACGAGCGGGTCACGCCCGTTGCGCCGAAGGCCGAGAGCGGCTGGTTCGGCCTGACCTTCGCCAAGGCGCTGAAGTTTAAAGTCCCGGACGAAGGCGAAAGCGGTTCGGCGATTCCGATCCGCGGCATCAATTCCGATCTCCCGGTACGCTTTGCGCCGCAGGGTGGTGCGGTGCCCGGCGACCGTATCGTCGGCATCATGACGCCGGGGGAGGGCATCACGATCTATCCGATCCAGTCCGAAGCGCTCAAACAATTCGAGGACGAACCGGAGCGCTGGCTCGACGTGCGCTGGGATGTCGACGACAAGGCGCCGCAGCGGTTTCCGGCGCGGCTCGCGGTGCACTCGGTCAACGAGCCGGGAACGCTGGCGCAGATCACGCAAGTCATCGCCGAGCACGACGGCAATATCGACAATATCCGCATGACCCGACAGTCGCCGGATTTCACCGAACTGACGATCGATCTCGAAGTCTATAATCTCAAGCACCTCACCTCGATCATCTCGCAATTGCGGGCGAAGAAAGTCGTCGCCAATGCCGAACGCGTGAACGGATAGGCATGCCGGCTCAAGCCATTCGCCTCGGCGTCAATGTCGACCATGTCGCGACGGTGCGGAATGCGCGTGGCGGCAGGCATCCCGATCCGGTCAAAGCCGCCGAGATCGCGATTGCGTCCGGCGCCGACGGCATCACCGCGCATCTACGCGAGGACCGCCGCCACATCGTCGATGACGATGTGATTCGGCTGAAAGCGCGCATCAACAAGCCGCTCAATCTCGAAATGGCAGTGACGCCGGAAATGATCGGTATCGCGTGCAAGCTCAAGCCGCACGCCGCCTGTATCGTTCCCGAACAGCGGCAAGAACGCACGACAGAGGGCGGCCTTGATGCTTCAGGCCAGCGCGAGGCCTTGCGCGCGGCCGTCAGCGAACTGGCCGCGGCCGGCATTCGGGTGTCGCTGTTCATTGCCGCCGAGCCCAAACAGATCGAGGCCGCAGTCGCCGTCGGTGCACCGGTGATCGAGATCCATACCGGCGCCTGGTGCGACGCGCTGACGGCCGGCGATGGCGCGGCTGCGGCGGCCGAATTCGAGCGCATCACCCGCGGCGTCATGATGGGGAAAAACGCGGGCCTCGAAGTCCATGCCGGCCATGGGCTCGACTTCATCACCGCCGAACGGATCGCCGGACTGCCGGAGATTGCCGAGCTCAATATCGGCCATTTCCTGATCGGTGAGGCGATCTATTCCGGCCTCGACTCGGCGGTCCGCACGATGCGCGCCGCGATGGAGCGCGGCCGCAGCTGGGTCGGAGCCACCTCATGATTCTCGGCATCGGATCGGACATTTCCGACGCGCGCCGCATCGCCAAAGTGTTGGAACGTCACGGCGACCGCTTCATCGACCGTATCTTTACGCCGGTCGAGCGGGCAAAGGCCGAGAAGCGGCGGAACCGGGTCGAGACTTACGCCAAGCGCTTTGCCGCCAAAGAGGCCTGCGCCAAAGCGTTGGGCACGGGGTTGCGCGCGGGCGTGTGGTGGCGCGACATGGGCGTCGTCAATCTGCCATCGGGCCGACCGACACTGGAACTAACCGGCGGGGCCAAGCGCCGCCTGCAGGCGATCACGCCGAAGGGCTATGAAGCGCGGATTGATCTCACCATAACCGACGAAGGCCCCATGGCGCATGCCTTCGTTGTGATTTCGGCCGTCGCCATCGCGGGCGGCTAGGGCTACGTTCCTGTGGCCGTCGGTTTCCTTGTTTCGTTGCTACCCAAGGCATCGCGAGTTCGCCCAATATGTCGGGAAGCCGGCGGTAAGAGCATGGTATCTCTAAAGAAAATTAAGGCTGCCAAAGCTGCGGCCAAATCCCTCCTGCAATTGCTTGTAGGTGTCCCAGAGGTTACAAGATCGCTGGCGGGCGCTTCCGATGCGAGATGACGGGCCGATGAGCGTGGAGACAGAATCCAAGCGAAACGAGGGTGGATTCGCTGAAACAATTCGTGTGGTCGTCCAGGCCCTTATCATTGCGCTGGTCATCCGCACGTTTCTGTTTCAGCCGTTCAATATTCCGTCCGGCTCGATGATCCCGACGCTTCTGGTCGGCGATTATCTGTTCGTCTCCAAATATTCGTACGGCTACACGCACTACTCGTTTCCGTTCTCGCCGCCGGTCTATTCCGGCCGCGTGTTCGCCCGCGATCCGCAGCGCGGCGATGTCGTCGTGTTCCGCCTGCCGAAGGACGACTCCATCGATTACATCAAGCGCGTCATCGGCTTGCCCGGCGACAAGATTCAGATGATCGACGGCGTGTTGAACATCAACGGCCAGCCGGTGCCGCGCGAACGAGTCGACGATTTCATCACCGATGAGGACGGCGTCGTCGAGCGCGTCAAACAATATCGTGAGACGCTGCCCAACGGCGTGAGCTACGATACGCTCGATCTCACCGACAACGGATTTTACGACAATACGCCGGTCTATACCGTGCCGCCCGGGCACTATTTTATGATGGGCGACAATCGCGACAATTCGACGGATAGCCGGGTGCTGAGTCAGGTCGGCTACGTGCCGTTCGAGAATTTGATCGGCAAGGCGCAAATTATTTTCTTCTCCATTCGCGACGACGCGCACGCCTGGGAAGTCTGGCGTTGGCCGTGGGCGGTGCGGTGGGAGCGGCTGTTCAAGCTGGTGAGATGAGTGGCCGCAAGAAAGCCAAATCGTTAGTCTCGCGCAAAGAGGCGCCGGAACCGGCGGCCGCGCGGGCTGACGGCGCGTCCGCCGCGAAAGAGGGCGCGCCAGCGGCCAAAGAGCCCCGCCGCCGCAAGCGCAGCGCCACCGCGCTCGAAGATCGCATCGGTTATCGTTTCTCCGACGGCACGTTGCTCGACTGCGCGCTGACCCACATTTCTGCGTTGAAAGGCGCGCGCAATCGCGCCGGCAGCTATCAGCGGCTCGAATTTCTCGGCGATCACGTGCTCGGTCTCGTCGTATCCGACATGCTGTACCGGTCCTATCCGAAGGCTGACGAGGGCGAGCTGTCGCGACGGCTTGCCGATCTGGTGCGCAAGGAGACCTGCGCCGAGATCGCGCGCGCGATCGAACTCGGCCCAGCCATCCGGGTCGGCTCTTCGGAAGCCAATGCTGGCGCCCGCACACGGCTCGCCATTCTCGCCGATGTCTGCGAGGCGGTGATCGGCGCGGTTTATCTCGACGGCGGCTACAAGGCGGCGGTCGAACTGGTCGAGCGGCTGTGGCAGCAGCGCATGCAGGCGACGGTGCAGCCGCTGCGCGATCCCAAGACCGTATTGCAGGAATGGGCGCAGGCGCGCGGCCTGCCGACGCCGGCCTATCGCGAGATCGCCCGTTCCGGTCCCGATCACGATCCGGAATTCCGCGTCGCGGTCCAGCTTCCGGCTTTCGCTCCCGCCGAGGGCTCCGGGCGCTCCAAGCGCGCGGCGGAGCAGGCCGCGGCGTCCGCCATGCTGGTTCGCGAAGGCGTCGAGCGAACGCGCCGTCATGGATGAGCCGGCGCAATCGCCCGCGCCGGCGACGCGCTGCGGCTTTGTCGCGCTGATCGGCGCGCCCAATGCCGGCAAATCGACGCTGATCAATGCGCTGGTCGGCACCAAAGTGTCGATCGTGACGCCGAAGGTGCAGACCACGCGCACGCTCATTCGCGGCATTGCGATCGAGGGCGCAGCCCAACTTATCTTTGTCGATACACCCGGCATCTTCTCGCCGCGACGACGGCTCGATCGCGCCATGGTCGGCACCGCCTGGGGTTCGACGCAGGACGCCGATCTTGTTGCATTGTTGGTCGATGCCAAAAAAGGCCTTACCGAGGACGAAGACGCGATCCTGCGCACGCTCGCCGATATCCGTCCGTCGAAAGTGCTGGTGCTCAACAAGGTCGATCTGATCGACAAGCGGGCGCTGCTGGTGCTGACCCAAAAGCTCAATGAGCGCGCGACGTTCGCCGCAACTTTCATGGTTTCGGCGCTGTCGGGTGATGGCGTCGGCGATCTCAAGACCTGGTTTGCCGGTCATGTTCCGCCCGGGCCGTGGCTCTATCCCGAAGACCAGATCTCCGACGCGCCGCTGCGTCAGCTCGCCGCTGAAATCACGCGGGAGAAGCTCTATCTAAGACTGCATCAGGAATTGCCGTATCAGTCCACCGTCGAGACCGACGTGTGGAAGGAATTGCGCGACGGCTCGGTGCGCATCGAGCAGACCATCTATGTCGAGCGCGAGAGCCAGCGCAAAATCGTGCTCGGCAAAGCCGGCCAGGCGATCAAGGCGATCGGCGCCGCGGCGCGCGCCGACATCGCCGAAGCCGTCGAGCACCCGGTGCATCTGTTCCTGCACGTCAAAGTGCGGGAAGGGTGGGGTGATGATCCGGAGCGTTACCGCGAGATGGGATTGGAATTCCCGAAAGAATAGACGTGCGCCAAAGAACGCGCCGCAGAGCGTGCCAAGGAATTTAGCGACGCCAAGGAATTTGCGACGCAATGGAATGGACCGACGACAGCATCGTGCTCGGCGTCAAGCGCCACGGCGAAACCAGCGTCATTCTCGAACTGATGACGCACGGCCACGGCCGGCATCTGGGCCTGGTCCGCGGCGGCGCGAGCGCGCGCCAGCGCGGGGTGCTGCAGCCGGGCAATGCGCTGCGCGCAACATGGCGGGCGCGGCTCGACGAGCATCTCGGTAATTACACCGTCGAGGGCCTTAATCTGCGCGCAGCGGGATTCCTGCCCGCGGCTTATGCCGTTCATGGCGTGACACATCTTGCCGCTCTGTGCCGCTTGCTTGCCGAGCGCGAGCCGCATGCCGCGATCTATGACGCTCTCGAAACCATCCTCGACCATCTCGGCGATCCGCACGTTGCGGCGCCGATGATTGCCCGCTTCGAACTCGACTTTCTCGCCGAGCTCGGCTTCGGTCTCGATCTGTCGTCGTGTGCGGCAACCGGCGCGACCGCCGATCTGATTTACGTCTCGCCGAAGTCGGGCCGCGCCGTGTCGCGCGACGCCGGTGAGGCCTATCGCGACCGGCTGCTGCGGCTGCCGGCTTTTTTGCACTCGGATGTCGAGCCGGAATCGGCGAGCGATCTCGCCGACGCGTTTTCGCTCACCGGCTTTTTTCTGGACCGTCACGCTTTCAGTCCCCGCGGCCTGTCGTTGCCGGAGGCGCGCGCGCACTTCGTGACGGCGCTGTCGCGCGTGACGCAATAGCTGGAGCGCAATCGCCTTAAACTCAAGCGATTGACGCTCCAGCGTTCAGGCAAAATTCAACCTGTGGCCGCGCCTAGATTACCAGCGGCGCCAGCCCCAATGCCGGTGCCAGCCCCAATAGGGATGGCCCCAGTACGGGCCGCCCCACCACACGCGGCGGCAGCCGTAATAGCCGCAGACAATCGCGGCCTTTTGGACCAGGCCGGAGTCTGCGGCAGCAGTGTCGGCGGATGTCGCGAGCCCGAGCTGGGTCGGCGCCGTCGTCGGCATCGCAGCGGCCTCATTCGCGGTCGCTCCGATCGACAAGACAGCCGCAACAGCCGCGGCTGCTAACATAGTCTTACGCATGCTAGTCCTCCGTTATGTTCCGGCGCGAACCGAGGGAGCGTGCGTCGGTGCTCGCAATGATCTTAGCGAACTCGTTGATGTTGCGGGATTAATTATGTTTCATTTTGCGCCGGCGTTTATTCATTACGCGTTCAGATGGCGTAATCCGGTAGGGCCGCAGATCTGAATTGTGATCCGCGCCAAAGCCGCTTTGCGCGGGCCATTTTGCTAGTATGAAAGTGATTCCGATATTCGAGTCGGCAGGCGCCGATGCATGTGGCTTGGAACATGCGCGCGCGCTTTGCCACTGAGAGACGAAACGCAGCCATCATGAACAAGAAGATCAGTCCTCCCGAACCGAGCGGCGTGCAGGAGATCGCGTTGCGCGAGGCGCTGGAAGAGCGCTACCTCGCCTATGCGCTCTCCACCATCATGCATCGCGCGCTGCCGGATGCGCGCGACGGGCTCAAGCCCGTGCACCGGCGCATTCTCTACGGCATGCGGCTCTTGCGGCTCGATCCGGGCGCGACGTTCAAAAAGTCGGCGAAGATCGTCGGCGACGTCATGGGTAATTTCCATCCGCATGGCGACCAGGCGATCTATGACGCGCTCGTTCGCCTCGCGCAGGATTTCTCCTCGCGCTATCCGCTGGTCGACGGCCAAGGCAATTTCGGCAATATCGACGGCGATAATGCCGCGGCCTATCGCTACACTGAAGCACGCCTGACCGAAGTGGCGCGGCTTCTGCTCGACGGCATCGACGAAGACGCCGTCGACTTCCGGCCGAATTACGACGGCATGTCGCAGGAGCCGGTGGTGCTGCCGGCGGCATTCCCGAACCTGCTCGCCAACGGCGCGCAAGGCATTGCGGTCGGCATGGCGACCTCGATTCCGCCGCATAATGTCGCCGAACTGTGTGATGCCGCGCTCTATCTGATCGAGCAGCCAAACGCGCGCACCAAGACGCTGCTGAAATTCATCCCGGGTCCCGATTTTCCGACCGGTGGCCTCGTCGTCGATCCACCGGAAACTATCGCGGAAGCCTATGCCACCGGCCGCGGCTCGTTTCGACTGCGCGCCCGCTGGAAGACCGAGGAGACCGGCCGCGGCACCTATCAGATCATCGTCACTGAGATTCCGTGGCAGGTGCAGAAGATGCGGTTGGTCGAGCGCATTGCCGAACTGATGAACGAGAAGAAGCTGCCGCTCCTTGCCGACATGCGCGACGAATCCGCCGAAGACGTGCGCCTCGTCTTCGAGCCGCGTTCGCGTTCGGTCGATCCGGCGCTGTTGATGGAAAGCCTGTTCAAGCTCACCGAGCTCGAGAGCCGCGTGCCGCTGAACATGAACGTGCTGGTGCGCGGCCGGATTCCGAAAGTCATAGGCCTTGCCGAAGCGATCAGCGAATGGCTCACGCATCGCCGCGACGTGCTGCTGCGCCGGTCGCGCTATCGGCTAGCGCAGATCGAGCATCGCATCGAAGTCTTGGGCGGCTATCTTGTCGCCTATCTCAACCTCGACAAGGTCATCAAGATCATCCGTACTGAAGATGAGCCCAAGCCGGTCTTGATCAAGACCTTCAAGCTCACCGACGTGCAGGCCGAAGCGATCCTCAATATGCGGCTGCGCAATCTGCGCAAGCTCGAGGAAATGGAGATCCGCAAGGAAGACAAGGATCTGCGCGCCGAGAAGAAGTCGCTGGAGGAGTTGCTGCGCTCGGAAAAGCAGCAGTGGAAGAAGATCGGCGAGCAGATCCGCGAGGTGCGCGACGCGTTCGGACCGAAGACGCCGCTCGGCAAGCGCCGCACCGGTTTTGCGAAGGCGCCCGCGCATGACGAGGCCGCGATCGAGGAGGCCTTGGTCGAGCGCGAACCGATCACCGTCGTGGTGTCGGAAAAAGGCTGGATCCGCGCACTGCGCGGGCAGGTCGCCGATCTGTCGAGCCTGGCATTCAAGGCCGACGACGGGCTTAAGCTTGCCTTCGCCGCCGAGACGACGTCGAAGCTTCTGGTCTTTGCCACCAACGGCCGCTTCTACACCATCGACGCGTCGAAATTGCCCGGCGGGCGCGGCCATGGCGAACCGATCCGGCTGTTCGCCGATCTCGAACAGGAGGCGGATATCGTCACCGTGTTTCGCTATCAGGGCGGCCGCAAGCTGATCGTCGCCAGCAAACAGGGGACGGGATTCATCGTTCCGGAGGACGAGTGCCTCGGCAATACGCGCAAGGGCAAACAGGTGCTCAATGTGAAGCCGCCCGACGCGGCGCGCGCTCTCGCCGCGGTCGAAGGCGAGTTCGTCGCCACCATCGGCGAGAACCGCAAAATGGTGATCTTCGCCCGCGATCAGGTGCCGGAAATGACGCGCGGGCGCGGCGTGCGCTTGCAGCGCTACAAAGACGGCGGCCTGTCCGACATCAAGACTTTCGAGGTGGAGACGGGATTGCGCTGGACCGATTCTGCGGGCCGCAGCTTCTCGCTCACGCTCAAGGAGCTCTCCGACTGGCGCGGCAATCGCGCCGACGCCGGCCGGCTTGCGCCCAAGGGCTTTCCCAAGACCAACAAGTTCGACGGCGCGTCCGGCCGCGTCGCCAACGGCAAGGACGCCGACGAAGACTAGGGTTTGCGGCAAAGACGCGTATGCGTGGTCGCTGCGGCGCGAATTCCGCGGCGGCCCCGGGGTCGACTATAATCGCCTTTACCAAGACGGTTGCGCCGGCATGGCTTTTTCGCCGGGGAATTTTTCGCGATCTCGACCGATACCGATCAAGATCGCGTACGGGAACATAGGGCGGAAAGCGTGCGGCAAAAGCGATGATATTGGGCAGTCGCACTTGGTCGAACTGGCGGAGCTGGCTGCGGCTTCTCAGCGCGCTGACGATGCTGGCTTTCGTCATCTGCCATCTCACCGCGCATTGCTTTCTGCTGATTTCCTTTGACGATGCGGAAACGGCGCGCCGCATTCTGATGTATCCGTGGCGTGGCTGGACCGGCACGCTCGTCCTGTCGACCGCGTTTCTCATTCATTACACTAATGCGCTGTGGTCGATTTACGTGCGCCGCTCGCTGCGGTTGAAGCCGTGGGAATGGACGCAGCTCGCGCTCGGCCTGTGCATTCCCGTGTTGCTGACAGCTCACGTGGTGGGGACGCGCATTTCCGAGCACGTGCTCGACACGACGACCTATTACAACACCGTGTTCATCGCCCAGTGGGTGATCGATCCCTGGCTCTCTGCGGTGCAGATGCTTGCCATTGTCACGGTGTGGACCCATGCCTGTATCGGCATCAACTATTGGCTGCGCGTGCGGACCTGGTATCCGAAATGGCGGCCGTTCCTGTTCACTTATGCCTTGCTGCTGCCGACGCTGGCGCTTGCCGGCTACGTCACCGGCGGCAATCAGGTGCTGCGCGAGGCGAAGGATCATGATTTCGTCGATTCAGCGCTCGCCGATGCAAATCTGACCGACGAAAATAGAGCCGCGCTCGCCCATATGGCCGATATCGGCTGGATCCTCTGCTTCACGCTGCCGCTGCTGCCGTTCGCCGGACGCGGGCTGCGCGACTGGTACCATCGCAGTCAGCGTCCGCCCATTCTGGCGCATGCCAGCGGGCGCAGCATGCGGATCCTGCCCGGCGCGACTGTGCTCGAGACGCTACGCGCCAACGGCGTCGCGCATGCTTCGGTCTGCGGCGGCAGGGCGCGCTGCACGACGTGCCGGATCATGGTCACCAAGGGCCTTGACGATTTGCCGCCGCCGTCGGCCTTGGAAGCCAAGGCGCTGTCGCGCATCGGCGCGACTGAAGGGACGCGGCTTGCCTGTCAGATCCGTCCCACCTCCGATATCGCCGTGATGCCGCTTCTGGGGGCCGATGCCAGCGCCGCGGACGGTGCGACGCGCGGTGGGCTCGAGGGCAGCGAGCGCTTGGTTACGGTCGTCTTCGTCGATCTGCGCGGTTCGACCACTTTGGGCGAAGCGCGGCTGCCTTATGACGTGTTGTTCATCCTCAACCAGTTCTTCTACGAGATGACGCGGGCGCTGGTCGAAACCAACGGGCACTATTCGCAATTCACCGGCGACGGCCTGATGGCGCTTTACGGCCTTCATGCCGCCAACCCGAAGACCGGTGCGGCGGATGCGCTGCGTGGCGCCCGCGCGATGCTGCAGCGGCTCGATGCGCTCAATCACACGCTACGCACCGATTTGCGCGAGCCGCTGCGCATCGGTATCGGCATTCACTATAGCGAAGCCATCGTCGGCGCGATGGGCCCGCCGCATTCGCAGATCATCACCGCCATCGGCGACACCGTGAATACCTGCGCGCGGCTCGAGAGCCTGTGCAAGGACTATCAATGCACCGTGGTTGTCTCGCGCCAGGCGGCGGAAGCCGCAGGCCTGAAGCTCGGCGGCTGCGAACTGCATCAGGCACCGGTGAAGGGCCGCAACGAGCCGGTGCAGTTCTACGCGCTGCAATCGCTCGCGGAAGTTCAGGTCTAAGCAAGATTTAAGGCACGGCGATGTGCCAGACGCTGTTGACGCCGTCGCCGGTTACATCGCCGGGCTTGCTGTCCTTGTTCCAGCTATAGAGCGGCTTGTTCTTGTAGGCCCATTGCTTGCGGCCGTCGCTGCGGGTGATCAGGGAAAAATCGCCGGAGGCGCTGGCGTCGGTGGTTGCGATCAGCGGCATCCAGAGATTTGCGCATTGACCGTTGCAATTCGACTTGCCCTTGCTGTCGTTGTCGAACGTGTAGAGCGTCATGCCGTCGCCGTTGACGAGCGCTTTGCCTTTCGCGGTATCGGCGCTGGTCGCCGGCGCGCTTTGCGCCAGAGCCGCGCCCGCGACGAAAACGAAAAAGCCGGCAATGAGGCCCGCCCGGTTGGATCTCGGCATAATCTGCTCCCCCGCTGTTCCGCGACGACTTACTCTACGAGCTACTCTACTCTTGCCCAGCCTTCCGGCATCAGCCGTTCTTGCGGCAAGAAGCGGCCCTTGTAATCCATCTTGCGCGAGCCGCGCACCCAATAGCCGAGATAGACATAGGACAGGCCCATGCGTTGCGCGCGCGAAATATGGTCGAGCACCATGAGCGTGCCGAGCGAGCGCGCGGACAGGTCCGGCTCGAAGAACGAATAGACCATGGACAGGCCGTCGCTGAGCACGTCGGTGAGCGCCATGGCAACGAGCTCGCCGCTCTCGCGCAGCCGGTATTCGATGATCCGCGTCTCGATATGGCTGTCCTCGACCATCATCGCATAGTCGAGCACCGTCATGTCGGCCATGCCGCCGTCGCGGTGGCGCGAATCGAGATAGGCGCGGAAGATCGCGTATTGCTCCGAGGTCGGCACTGCGATCCGCATGTCGCTGACAACGTCGGCATTGCGGCGGGCAATGCGGCGCATGCTTTGCGAAGGACGAAAATCCTTGGCGACCACGCGCACCGAGACGCAGGAGCGGCAGCCTTCGCAAGCCGGCCGATAAGCGATGGACTGGCTGCGGCGGAAGCCGCCTTGGGTCAGAATATTGTTGAGCTCGGGCGCGCGCTCGCCGACCAGATGCGTAAAAACCTTCCGCTCCTCCTTGCCGCCGAGATAGGGGCAGGGCGAGGGGGCGGTGAGGTAGAACTGCGGTGTGTCGCGCGGATGCTGGGTCACAGCGGCTCAATCGGTAACATTAGATCATTGTCGTTTCGGCGTTGCGGTATGGCCGGAACCGATTCCGGCCGCCGCTTGAGATTGCCAGAGCGGCGGCTTGCGGCAAAGGCCATTTCGCAGCCTGCGTCAGCGTGGAATCTAGCGGCCGGTATGCGCGCGCAGCAATGCCGCCCGCGTCGCGTTATTTATGACAACGGTACCGACCAGGAAGTCATGCAGTAGACGTCCGCGCGCGTTGAAGAGGCCGACCACAAGAATCAGCGGCGTCAGCACGCTGACGCTGACCCAATAGACGATGGCGTGAACCGCGCCGAGCAGAAAATAACTCGACGCGCCGTACCAGGTGCGCATTTCGATTTCCATGGCGCGCATGCCGATGGTGGCGGAAGCCGGGCCGCCGAGCGTCGTGCCGTAGTAGAACAGCGCCCACACCACCGCGATCGGCGACATCAGCCCGTAGAGTGCCCAGCCGAGCCCAAGCGTTACAATGCCGAAGACGAAAATGAACACCCAGGCGATGATCAGCGGTATGGCGAGGATGACGACATCGATGACAAAGGCGACAAAGCGGCGCGCCAAGACGCCGTCGAACAATTCGGGGTTGGCGGCAGGATCATAGGCATGCGGCTTGATCTCGATGCCGGCACCGAAGCGCCCCGTGCCGGAATTCGTTCCGGAGGATGGGTTAGAGAATGGGCCAGAGACTGGGTCTGTCATCTTGTGCCTGCCTGTATAATGCCATCGAGATGGCAAGCGACTTTGGCCAAAGCAAGAATTTTTTGCCGCGGCAAGAGGTAATTTGCCTGCAAATGCCGGAGAATTCGTTTGACGATCACGCTTGCCGATATCGAGGCCGCCCGGCGCATCATCGCCGGTCACGTGCTCAAGACGCCGCTTCTGCCGGCGCCGCCGCTGTCGGCGCTCACGCGCGCCGAGGTCTATGTCAAATACGAGAATTTGCAAGTCACCAATTCCTTCAAGGAGCGCGGCGCCTGTGTGAAGCTCGCCGCGCTGTCGGATGAAGAGCGGCGCCGCGGCGTCATCGCCATGTCCGCCGGCAATCATGCGCAGGCTGTCGCCTATCATGCGCGGCGGCTTGCGATCGGCGCGACCATCGTCATGCCGGTGACGACGCCTTACGTGAAGGTGAAAGCAACCGAAGCGCTCGGCGCCAATGTCGTGCTCGACGGCGAAACCGTGATGGAAGCGCAAGCCCGCGCCGATACGATTGCCGCCGAGCAGAATCTGGTCTGGGTCCATCCCTATAACGATCCACATATCATTGCCGGGCAGGGCACGCTTGCACTCGAAATGCTCGCCGAGCAACCGGACCTCGACGTTCTCATTGTGCCGATCGGCGGCGGCGGCTTGATCTCCGGCAGCGCCATCGCCGCGCGCGCCAAAAAACCGTCGATCGAGATCGTCGGCGTCGAAACCACGCTCTATCCGTCGATGTGGAACGCGCTCCATAACGGCGATCGGCCGTGCGGCGGCGCGACGCTCGCCGAAGGCATCGCCGTGAGCAAGGCCGGCGGTTTGACGGTGCCGATCGTGCGCGAACTCGTCAGCGACATCGTGCTGGTCGAAGAGGTGCTGATCGAGCGTGCGGTCAATGCGTTTTTGACCTTGCAGAAGACCATGGCCGAAGGCGCGGGCGCCGCCGGTTTGGCGGCGATGCTGGCGGCGCCGGAGCGCTTTGCCGGCCGCAAAGTCGGGCTGATCCTGTGCGGCGGCAATATCGATCCGCGCATCCTTGCCTCGATCGTGGTGCGCGAGCTCGAACGCGAGAACCGCATCGTGTCGTTTCGTCTGGCCGTTCCCGACCGGCCGGGCGTTCTTGGCCAGATCACGAGCCGGATCGGCGAACTCGGCGCTAATATTCTCGGCGTCGAGCATCACCGCCTGTTTCTCGACGTGCCGGCCAAGGGCGCCAAGCTCGACGTCACCATGGAGACGCGCGACGGCGCGCATGCCGAGGAGATTTTCCGCGCGCTCGCGGCCGAGGGCTATCAGCCGGTGCGGATGGAAGGCGGTACGGCGCTGGGTTAGAGGCGCGCCCGGCATCAGGCTCTAGTGCAGCGCCGAAGGGTCATAGGCCCGGTAGGGCGGTTCGACTGGCGCCGGCTCGGGCGCGGAAGCCGGGCGCGCGCGCGGCAGCGGCACGCTTGAGGGCGTTGGGCCGCTTGGCGACATGGCGGCGGTGGCCAGCTTCACATTCGGCGTCGTTGCCATTTTGGCCATCACTTTGGGCCGTTGCGGCGGCAGCGGGATCTTACCCCGCAGCACCATGCCGGCCGCCAGATTATCGGCATCGTCCACAACCGTCGCCTGCTCGGCGGAGGCGACCGTGTCGGTCGGCGGCGAACTCGGATTGAATGCCGTCGGTGATGGCCACGCCATGGCTGGAGCGGACATGGCGGGAACGGATGGAGAGGTCGACGCGTCAGGCGCCGGCGCGGCAGGCTGCGTCGCATTGGCTGCGGCGATACTGGCGGTGCTGGCAGGCGCAACACTGGCTGGCGCAATACCTGGCGGCGCCGCTACGGTTGCGGGCATCTTGCTCGTGCTGCCGCCGGTATTGGGGTTTGCCGCGGCAAAGGGCGGCGGCGGCACGGTTGCGATTTGCGCCGGGATAGGCGGTGGCGGAGCGGGCGCCAAAGCGGGCACACTGGCAGTCGAGGCGACAGCAGCGGCCGGATCGCTCGGCTTTTTGATCTCGAGCAAGGTGGCGCGCGCGTCGGTCGCGGTCGTGGTGTTGGCGGTCTGGACGGCGACTTGAACGTTGGGCGCGGCGGGCGGCGCCGGCAGTGCGGCCATCGGGCGGAAGGTCGGCAGTTGCGGCGGGCCGATATAGGCGCGGACGAAAGCGGTGATGGTCCACAAAACCACCGGCACCGCGATGATCACCGCCACCAGGACGATGATCCGCTGCAAGATCGGCGTGTACAGCCGAATATTTTCGTCATGCTCACGCATCACATCCGCCTCGATCTGTTCCCGGGCGGCAGCGGTCGGCATTGTACTTAAGTTAAGTTTCGCCGGCTGTGTCAGCTCTCCCCAACAACTTCGCTGCGACTCGTGGTGCAAAATAGGTTAGCACGCCATCCGCTCCGGCGCGCTTGAAAGCGATCAGGCTCTCGATCATGGCCTTGTCGCCGTCGAGCCAGCCGTTGCCGGCGGCTGCCATGATCATCGCATATTCTCCGGACACTTGGTAGGCGAAGGTCGGCATGCCGAAGGCATTTTTGACTCGATGCAGAATGTCCAGATAGGGCAGCCCCGGCTTGACCATGATCATGTCGGCGCCCTCGGCGAGGTCGAGTTCCACTTCGCGCAGCGCCTCGTCGGTATTGGCCGGATCCATCTGATAGGTCCGCTTGTCGCCGATCAGCGTGGCGCTGGAACCGACCGCGTCGCGGAACGGCCCGTAGAAGGCGGACGCATATTTGGCCGCATAGGCCATGATCTGGACGTCGTGAAAGCCCGCGGCATCAAGCCCGGCGCGGATCGCCCCGACCCGGCCGTCCATCATGTCGGACGGCGCGATGATGTCGCAGCCGGCCTCGGCTTCGACCAGAGCCTGTTTGACGAGGACGGCGACGGTCTCGTCGTTGAGAATGACGCCGTCGCGCATCAGCCCGTCGTGGCCGTGGCTGGTATAGGGATCGAGCGCGACATCGCAGAGCACGCCGATCTCCGGCACTTCCTTTTTGATGGCGCGGATGGCGCGGCAGACCAGATTGTCGGCATTGAGCGCTTCCGAGCCCGTCGCATCGCGCAGGCCCGGCTCGGTATAGGGAAACAAAGCGAGGCAGGGGATCGTCAGCTTGGCCGCGCGCTCGGCGGCGCGCACCGCTTCGTCGACCGAAAGCCGCTCGACACCGGGCATCGAGGCGACCGGCAGGCGGGCCTTGCTGCCGTCGACGACGAATAGCGGCCAGATCAGGTCGTCGGTGGTGAGCACGTTTTCGCACACCAGCCGCCGCGACCATTCGGCCCGGCGGTTGCGGCGCGGGCGGATCGGCAGATCGAGCTTCTCGGCGTGGGCGCCGGTTTCGAGCGGCACCACTTTGTCGCGCGCTTCTAGCCGTTCTAGCGGCCGGCCGAATTTGATGGCCATTTCGAACTCCACACCCTGACAGCTTCAAACCGTTCTAACCTACTTTTACTCCTTCCAAGGCGGACTCGCCACTTGCCATAAGTGCAGGTGTTAACAACCAAAATCGCGGGGCTCCCGGCCGATCTAGCCGCGGCGTTGACGGGGATTGGCCGGGCCTCTATCGCTGCCGCATGAGCGATCAATCCCAGCGCCGGCCGACCCGGCCGAGCGATATGCTGGAGCCGGTGCGGGTCGGAACGGGTGCCCGTCGAGGCAGTTGGACCGAATATCTCGTCCTGTTTCTGCGCATCATGGCCGGCATATCGATGATCAAGGGCCTCTATCACTGGTCCCAGGTCTGCGGCATCGGCGCGCGCTCCGGCGAGGCTTTCGAGAGCCACAGCACCGCCTGGCAGACCGCGACCGTGTTCTTTGCCGTGCTCGATCTGGTCGCTGCGGTCGGCCTGTGGCTCGCCGCCGCCTGGGGCGCTGTGGTGTGGCTCACCTCGGTGGTGTCGATGGCGGCGGTGGAGCTGTTCTTTCCCAATGTCTATGGCGGCAGCATCTTTATCATTCTGGTCGAGCTCACGCTGCTCGGCATGTATCTCTATCTCGCCATCATGTCGGCGCGCGAACACGCGTAACGCTAAAATCGCGGCGGCTCTCCTTTGTAAGCCTGCGTAATCACATCGGTCATCTCGTCTTTGCTGACCGGGCGCGGATGCTTGATCTTCGCCGCCATCACGACCTCGACCGCCTTGCCGATATCCTTCTGCTGCATGCCGAGATCCTTGAACCCGGTCGGCAGCCGAAGCCGCACATTGAGATCGTAGAGCCCGCGCGCGGCGTCGCTCGAGCCGAGCGCGCGCTTGATGCGCGTCATCGCCTCCGGCGCGGCACTGGCGTTGAAGCCGATGGCGTAAGGCGTGGCGATGGCGTGGGTCTGCGCATGTTCGAGATTGAACCATTGGCGGACCCGTTGCGCGATCGCGTGTTCCAGCCCGACTTCGGCGCGGAAATTCGCCGCGAGCCAGGCGCCGTATTGCACGTCGGTGCGCGCCTTGAGATCGCGCGGAGCATCGACCAGGCGGGGCAGGCCGGAGCCGAGGAGGCGGATGCCTTCTTCGGCGAGCGTCTGCACGACGGGATTGGTGTCGGCGCCGTAAAGCGTCTCGACCGCATGCGCCATCGCGTTCATGCCGCTCGCCGCCGAGACGCGGGCAGGGAGATCGAGCGTCAGTTCGGGATCGTAGATCGCGGTGGCGGGCAGCGCATCCGGCCCGTCGCCGGAAATGCGGTTCTCGGCGACGCCGATATACCAGCGCGCCGCCATCTCCGAGCCCGAATAGGTGGTGACCACGGCGATATAGGGGAGCTTCGTCATGGCGGCCGCGGCTTTGGCAAGCCCGATCGGCGAGCCGCCGCCGACCACGATGAAGCCGTCGGCATCGAGCCGCTTCAATTCGGCAAGGATGTGCTCGAAGGCTTCGCGCGGCATGGTCTGCCCGCCGGTGTCGCAGAAGCCGACAATGCGCTCGGCGATCGGCGCGACGACGGCCTTGGTGAATTCGGTGCGGGTCTTCGAGCACAGCACGACGATGCGCGAGAATTTGTGGCGGTCGGCCTCCGCGCGCAGCGCCTTGGCCGCGCCCGGACCGAGCACGACGCGGACCGGGTCGGAGTGATAGGTGAATGTGGCGGTCATTTCGGGTTCCTGATGCGCGGCTTTCCTAGCGCAACGCTCCGTGCGCGTCACGCATGCGCGCGAACACTCCCCGTCACCACCGGACTTGATCCGGTGATCCATGCTGACTTGCGGCTTGCGAAGTCCGACCGATAAGTCCGACCGCGCTTCGCTGCCGCTTGGATTGCCGGGTCAAGCCCGGCAATGACGAAAGGAAGCAGCACCAAATAAGAAGGGAAGCGGAACGCCGACAGACGCTTGCTCCAACCTGCCGTGCAGGCTGGCACGGCCGCTGCCCCCTCCATATCCTCCCCCGCATGCGGGGGAGGATAAAGGAGGGGGCAGCTCGCCTGTCGGCGTTCCACCGCGGTTCTAACGTGCGGGCTTTCGCCCGCTGCGCGCGACTTCAGGCCAGGCTTCCTGGGACGCGGCAAGAACGCCGATCTGTGACGTTCCCCCTTCCGGGGGCAGCATCGGACGCAGTTGTTGCGGGCGTTACCCGCCCAAACCTGTCCCAGTCCAGTGGCAGCACCCCACCGGCCGGTCGTAATGCCGGCCTGCATGATGCCCGAAGCCGCCCGGGTGCGGACTGTGTCGTTCCGCCCGCGGGCACCGCACTCGCTCCGCACAATCGAGAGCACCCTCGCGACCGGCGTCCCTTACAGAGCGAGATTCGCAAACGGAATGTAACTGAAACGGTGACAAATGTCCAGAGGTTGTTGCTTAAAATGTGACAGCCTAAAGCGGACGCTCGACGTGTCCGCTTCTCCCCTAAAAGCGGACATTCGTCAGATACGCTTCGGGTCATAAGCAGATATTTTGCTCCTCTATTGGATATCTCGTCGGCGAGGAGCACGGCAACCGCTGCGACGCAGACTCCCAATCGGAATTGCTTACAGTCCCGCGAGCGCCTCTTCCATTTGGAGGCGAGGGCGCACCTCAGGGAACCGAACGCGGATTAGTTGAGCAGCGGATTGGAAAATCCGGCGACCAGCTTGACCAGGTCAGCCTGACGATTAACACCAGTTTTATGATAAGTCTGGTTGAGATGGGTCCTAACCGTGCTCTCGGCGATGCCAAGAGCCTCGGCTACTTCGGGAACGCCGCCAACTTCGACAATTGCGAGCAGCACCCGCAATTCCATCGGTGTGAGTTTATAAGCTTTGGCGATTGCCTCTGGCGGCGAAGGCGTGTCAAGCGCCGCCTTGTGTACGAACAGCGCAGCCACGGCAGCATAGCTTGCGCCGGCTTGCCGGCGGGCGCCCGAGGTCAGCGGCAGCACGTGAGCGACATAACGCTCTCCGTCGCGCGCGACGAGAGGAACGGCGACGCCCTTGATGCCGACCGCTGTGTCACCATTGCCAGCCGTCGCGAATGTGTCGGCCAATGTCCGGTCTGCTTGCGAATCGTTCGCGATCAGGCGCCCTCCTTCTGCGCGGAGAACACTTGCCCTTTTGAGCAACACATCGCCCGCTCTATTGGCATGTACGATACGGCCGATCGTATCGACAAGGAACATCCCTGCGCTAATGCCATCGAGGGTATCGGCGAGTGATTCCGCTTCCGCCTTCTTGAGATCGATCACTTTGCCGATGAGTGTCGCTCTCCGGATGTGGGGGATGACGAGGCGCGCGCGGTGGCGCGTCTCGTCATCAACGAAGCCATCCCGCTTGTTGCGGAATACCACGAGAAACCCCACGCTCGTCACGGATCTGTCGATTAAGCACATCAGGGCGTCGACAATACCTTGCGGCTGCGCCCATTCCTTGTAGAGACGTGTTTGGATCAACTCGGCATGGGGCATGACTTCCAGAAATGATTTCGGCTCTTCGATCTCGACGACAAACTGTGTCGTGGTGAATGGGTCGAGCTTAATGTATTTTTCGAAGTAGAGTTGTCGATAGTGTGGGTCCTGGCCGCCTTCCTCAAAATAAGAACCACCGCGTTTGGCGACCGCATCCTTCCAGGAAAGCGCGATCGCCCAGCCGCCGATGAAGGCTCTGATTTTTCCCAGAACGTCGACCCACAGCGCGGGATCGAGCGCCGCATCGTAAATGTCGCCGATCAGCTCCGACAGCTGCTCCGTCTCCTGCATTGCTGAACGTTCCCATTCAATGGCAATCCGCAACGGTTCGCCCAAGTCTATTACGTTCGGCTTTGTGGGCAAGCGTGTGAGCGACACGGCAACGACGGGCCGGCAATGTCCGAGTTGGGTCAAAACCTGTCGACTGAGGCTCGAACTCAGGGACCCTGTATCGTTGCCGATTCTAATTCCTTCGCGAGCGCCCGGACCGCCTTTTCCGTTTCAGTCTTCAAGGCATCAAGTTGGCAGTCAAAGGGCACAGGAAGGCCGAGACGCTTCTCGGGTTCATCCTTCCACGTGACAGTCACAAACGACCGTTTTTTGAGAACATCGCGATGCAGCCCCTCAATTATCAAAGTCGTCATTAAACGCTCCATTCCAAGGTCGCTACTTGGAAACTCGGCACACACTGCATCGATGCTTTTTAGAATTTCGTCGCTCGTGCCAAGGTCCGAGGTCATTTTGATCAGATAAATTCCAGAGTGCGTCACCGCGCCCGCAATACTGAGCATTCCTTCTTCGTCGCGCTGGGTCTGACCTGGTGATCCATGCTGACTTAAGTCTTCGAAGGCTCCGGCGAAGGAGGTGGCGCGGCGGGCGCTGCAGTCGCCGGTTTCTTTGGTGACTTTCCGCGTGCTGCTGGCGGCGGCGGAACATCAGGCAGCAACACGACTGAAACCGGATTGGGGACGTGTTCGAAGCCCGCGCCCGTGGCCGCATCGACCCCGAGACCGATGACGCCGCCCAGGACAATGTTGCCCGCGGTCGCCGCGACACCGGCGCCGACCACTTGCCGCGACACCGGGATTTGTTGCGGGACGAATCCGTCTTTCTGGAAGGTCGCGATAAATTCTTCGTTCTTTTTGACCGTCAGCGTGCAGGGCGTGATGCAGCCAAGCCCGTTGCTGGTGTGGACTTCGGCGCCGCTTGGCGTCGAATTGAATCCCACCTGATCGGTCGTTCCGCGAATGACCGTTGCGCAGCCGCCGCACATTGCGGCGAGTGCAAACACCACTACGAGACGCACGGCGCCAGCCCCAGATAATCCCCTGAGACAGTATTCCTCAACTTATGCGGGAAGGCAATTGGCAGGCTCGCCTGTGTCGCGGGGGCATCCACGTCTTAGGCGTGCGGGGCCAAAGACGTGGATGGCCGGGACAAGCCCGGCCATGACGACTGGCGACGTTTCGTTCTCCGCTCACTCCCGCGCCAGGGGAATCCAGTCCTTCATTTTAGGCGTGCGGGGCCAAAGACGTGGATGGCTGAGACAAGCCCGGCCATGACGGCTGGCGCGGCGTCGTTTGCCGCTCATTCCCGCGCAAGCGGGAATCCGGTCTTTCATTCATCTTGCGCTGGGTCCCCGCTTTGGTGGGGACGAGCGGATTGGAACTGCAATCACTACAGCTCTTTTATAAAATGATCGGCCGATCCGTATCGTTTCTTTATGCGCGACCGATTACGTTTCGTGCACAACTCGCATCGGGTGTGTGCCATGCAGAGCGCAGATCATCCTTTCGATTTTGACGAAATCGGCGGCGAAAGCCCTCGGCAGGATGCTGCCGAGTCGCTTGAATCTTCCCAGGAGCCAAAATCTCCCGAGGATGCGGCAGACCGGTTCGGTGTCAGGGCCGCGCTGCTGGTGTTGTGCGTTGGGTTTGCTATCGCGGCCATGTGGCTGGTCACGGGTCCAAGCTTCGAGAAGTGCAGCGCGCTGGAAAATCTCGCGCAACGCAACGCCTGCTATGACGCGCTGAGAAACGACCTATTCAAAGCGCCGGCCAAAGGCGGCGACCTGCGCAACGGCTGATCGGCACGTCCGCCGGCGCCGGTCAGCACCCAAAACGCGCCGACTATTGTGTGTCCCGCTTATCGTGCGTCGTTGTTTGTCACCAGCGTCAGCCGCGCTCGCAGCCGATTGCCGCCTTCGACACCGGCGCGACCGCGACCCGCAGTGACCTTGACGGGTTCAGGCGCGGGGTCAGGCGCTGTCGCGATGACGATGGATTGGCCGCGCTCACGCAAGTCGGCAAACGCGCTCCAAGCATCGTGGAGAATGAGCCACTGCACTTTGTCTTGCGGGGTCGATGCCCGCCGCGCCGCCACCAAGCATTCTGACGCCCGATTGCGCCAGTCCGTCACCGTCATCTTCATCGCAGCAGCCCCCCGCACGCAACAGAACCCCAGAAAACTCTCGGTCATTTTTGCGCGAGCTTGTGACGGTTTTGTGCCGATCTGAGACAAAATTCGAAACCGCGCGCCAGCCGCCGGCGGCGCCAAGGCGACGTCAAGGCGACGTCAAGGCGACAGCCGATTCGCAAACGAACAGTTTCAGATGAAACGGACCGCAACAGCCCGGTGAATTGTCAGCGCAATCCGGCACCCCCGCCGGCCCGGCCGTGGTCTACGCGACCTTGGCCTCTGCTGTCGCCTTGCCTTCACCGGCAGAGCGAGCGTCTTCGTTGTCCGCGTTCGCCGCGTAGGATTCGCGCACCAGCGCCGTGAGCCGCCATTCCTCGACGTGACCAAGGGTCGAAAGGCGCTCAGTGGGATTGGCAACCGACCTTTTGTGGTGCTCTCCGGACGCCTCTATGGCCGCGGCAATATCGGCGGCATCCCGCGCGTAGGTTTCAGGCGTCTCTTTGACCGCAGCAGCTGCGGTTGCGATGACCGCCGGGGCCGCAGCAGGCGGCGCCACGATAGCGATCGCGGGTGCGAGTGCGGATTGTTGCTCCGCGGCGGCGGCGGCAGGCGGGGCGGCCGCCGGCACGTCTTCCTTCCTTGCTGCTTCTTCTTTCCTTGCTTCTTGGCTTGCTTCTTTCGCGGCCACTTTTTCGGCAGCAGCGGGCGCAGCATCGACATTTGCATCATTGCCGACAACGTCGAGAACTTCGGAAATATCCTTGATCGCTTTTTCGACCGTGAGCAGCGCGCGGTATTCCTGCGTTGTCGTCAGCCGCTCCAGAATTTTCTGCTTGGCCGTCTGCAAATGCGCGACGAGATCGGGAATATCGGCAACTTCCGCTATCGGCATTTCGATGGCCAGGAATGCCCGATATTCCGGCACCTTCATCAATCGCAGCTTCACTTTATCCCGAACGGTCTGGAGCGAATGGATGACGCCGGATGGTTGTGACTGCGACATGACAGACCCCTAAAGAACTGACCCCTACAGAACTGGCGAAGAAATCCCGACCGTCAAAAAGCTCGCCGAGATATGCGTCAATTTAAAGTCAAAGGACTGCCGCCGAGGAGTATTCAACAGGCGCGCGCGCCATTACCGGCGACGTGAAGCGAGGCGAGTCCCTGGTCCCCGGTGCGCTGCAACGCAGCATTATTCGATCACATCACCTCGTCGACGCGACGATCTCCGCGCCAAACCGCCGTTTATTTGCGCCGCTCATTTGCCGCGCGTCGTCAGCTGGGGGTCGGCCGCCGCGGCATTCTGGGCCGCGAGCCGGCTCAACACCTCTTCGTAGCGGCGGTCGGGCAGCAGCGCCAAGAGGATAGCGGCGATCAGCGGCGACAGGAGCAAAGATGCAACAAGCCAGCCGAGGCCGGATCTGCCGCGGCGCGCGGCCGCGATCCCGATGACGATGGCAAGAGCGAGCCAGATGATGATTGCTGTGAGCATGGCTTGCACTAACGTGAACCAGGCTAGGAGAGTTCCGCCGCAGCGCGTAGGCTGGGCGGAACGAGACGACACCCGTCATGGCACGGCAAGGCGGGAGGAGGGGTTTCACAAGGGCTCAACCCATCCCTCCAGGCTGTCGCCGAGACGCAGGGTTTAACTTGACGGTGTGTAGACGGCGCCTTTAGCTTTGCACCGGCGCCTTAGAGGAATCATTGATGGGGATCACGATGCTTGGATTGACCCGGCTTCAGTTCGCGGCCGCTGCCTTGCTTATCGCGGGTGCGGTGTCTTTGACTGTCGGCTCGGCATGGGCGTTCAGCAGTAGTAGCGCTTCATCCGGCGGAAGCGGCAATGCGACGTTCACGGATCCGGACGATCAGACAACGAACTCCACCCAGGGCGCGCATCCGTTTGGTCTTAATGGTCCGACCGTGCAGTTCGGCGCCCAGCAAGGCCCGTCGACGACCACCTTCGGTCATTTTCAGGGCGACGGTTACAATAATGGGCGGGCTCCCGATCCGTACTTTCGGCCACTCAATGGCAATTAAGCGGGCTGGCAATTAAGCGGGCTGGCAATTAAGCGGGCTGGCAATTAAGCGGACGCGGGGAGTTTAAACGCCCCGGTTCGCCCGAATTTTCGCCAATACGGCCTTGCCGGCGCGGGTCGCCTCGGACATCGTTTCAAAGAATTCGGATTGCTGCACGGCCTTGCTCTTGCCGGCTGCGTAAATCTCCCATCGCCATGATTTGGGCGGACGCCCTTTGTTCTTGATGGCGAGGGTGTAATCGATCGGATCGGGTGCGGTTGTTGCCATGCTTGGTGCTACCGGGAACCCGGCTGGCCAACGACAAAACCGGAATAGGCACGGCGTAACATCAATTCGCACTCCTGCGCGCGCTCCTGTGCTACCTCAGAGCCCCAGCATAGCAGGATTTCGCGTAAATCCCGGATGGCGACATCTACGGCGGTCACGAGGTCGATCTCGACATCAGCGCCATCGCCCAAATAGTCGCCAAAATCACGATAGTCGCTAAACTTAAGTATTTCGGCGCTCACGCATCACCCCCGAATCAATCCGTGGGCAGAATGGACACCGGCGGTTAACGAGCCGTGATCTAGACGCGACTTTGACTTACGAGAGGCAATCTTGGCGACACGGCAAGAGCGCATTGACGCTTACACGCATGACGGAACCCCACCGGCGGATCAGCCGCTGGAGCTCCTTTGCGAGGATCACGTCGGTACCTACGTGATCCCATTCTTGTGTCGATGGCGCGACGGCGCTTGGCACAGCCTGAACACCAACGACCGCATCGATGCCACGGTCGTTGGGTGGCGCCCACCCGGCCAAAATCAGCGGTGAACCTTGAGGTTCTCTGCCGACGTTTTGCCTTTGTTCGCGACCTCTTCGTACTCGACGACTTGCCCCTCATTGAGGCCGCTCAGCCCGGCTCTTTCGACCGCCGAGATGTGGACGAAGACGTCCTTGCCGCCCGCCTGAGGCGCGATGAAGCCGTAGCCCTTTTGTGAGTTAAACCACTTTACGGTACCGGTAGCCATTCTCGAACTCCTGATGAATCCATTCCATATATCACAAAACGAGACGGCTGAAATCCACTTATTGGCGATGACGGCAGCCCATTGCCGAGGACGGCAGCCCGCGTCCGCACAGGGCCATTAGCCGCCGCGCCAGCTCGCAGAAGCCGTGTCCGCTTTGCCCCGAAAGCGGAGGGGTACGGCGAGGGCACGGCGGCCGCACAACGGCGGCGGACATCATGGTTTTTGCCAAGCCGCCCTGATACGGTCCACTCTTGGCGATAGAGCCGCCAGCGGGACGTGCCGAAGTTCTGCCGCCGAAGTCCTGCCGCCGAAGTCCTGCCAATGACCGGCGGCGCAGGTGCCCGCGGCGGGCAAGCATCACATCAGCATCCGTATGTGACGACGTGAGGAACGATCGTGATGCTTCGCCGCCGCCGATTTCTGGTTCTTGCGGCCGGCGCTGCGGCCCTGCCTGCCGCTTCACAGATTGTTCTGGCGCAGACTTATCCGACGCGGCCGGTGCGGATTGTCATAGGCTTTCCCGCCGGTATCGCCCCCGACGCTATCGCCCGCCTTGTCGCCCAATCGCTGTCGATCAGGCTTGGACAGCAATTCGTCGTCGAAAATCGGCCTGGAGCCGCCACGAATATCGCGACTGAAATTGTCGCTCACGCTCAGGGTGACGGCTACACCCTTCTCGTCATCAGCTCGACCAATACGATCAACGTCACGCTGTTCGACAATCTCGGGTTCGATTTCGTTCAAGACATTGCGCCTGTTGCGGGCCTGTTCCGTTCGCCGAATGTCCTGGCCATAAACCCCGCGGTGCCCGCCAAGACGCTTCCCGAATTTATCGCCTATGCCAAAGCCAATCCGAGGAAGATCAATTATGCGTCCGCCGGCAATGGGACGGCGACCAATCTGGCGGGTGAACTGTTCAAGACGATGGCCGGTATTGATATGGTCCACGTCCCATATCGCAGCAGTTATTTTCCGGATCTGCTGAGCGGACAGGTCCAGGCGACATTCGCGCCGGCTGCTGTCGCGCTCGAATACATCAACGTCGGCAAGTTGCGGGCGCTCGCGGTGACCGGCGTCGGCCGCTTGGATGCACTGCCGGATATTCCGACGGTGGCTGAATTCGTTCCCGGCTATGAAGCTTACGTTTGGGACGGCATCGGCGCACCGCGGGCCACGCCGGTCGAAACCATCGGCCGCCTCAACACAGAGATCAACGCAGTGCTCTCGGATCCGAACATGCAGGCGCGTCTGCGGCAGCTCGGCGCGGAGCCGATGGTCATGACGCCCGTGGAGCTCGAAAAATTTATTGCCGCGGATTGTCAGAAATGGGCAACGGTGGTGAAGGTCGCCAACATCAAGTCTGACTAGCCGCTTTGCTCTCAAGGTCGAGATCGAAATCGGTCAAAATGCCTTCGGCGCGATCCACTCATTCAGGGCGACATTGACGCCGACTTGCGCGCCGTAGGACGTGACGTTCTTCTGTGCGGCTTCGCCAGTGAACATGGCGAAGCCGGTGATGCCGCGCTCGAGGCGCACGCTGGTGCCGGCGGACAGCGTCATCCAATCGGTGCCGGGAATGATCGCCGGCATGTAATAGCTCGGCGCCGCGATCGAAGTCAGCGAGGCGGTCACCGTGCGATTGGCGCCGGCGAATTCGTGATCCCAGGTCAGCTTGGCGAAGGGCGACCAATTGCCGAGCTTCACGCTTGCCTGATAGCCAAGTTCGCTCACCGCGGAGTCGCGGGTCTGACCGGCATAGGAGAGGGCGGTGAAGCCGCCGACCGCGGCGAACGGGTCGGTTTCGGTATAGCCGTCGATATAGACGCGCTGCAGCAGCACGCCGGCGAGCGGGCCATGGGTGACGGGGCCGCTTTCGAAATTGTAGCCGCCTTCGGCCGCGAGCGAGATGTTCGAGCCGTTGGTCGAACCGGTATTGGCAATCTGCGCAATGCCGATCGGGACGATGCGGTCCACGTTGTCGTCAATGTAACCGGCGCTGCCGATGATGTCGGCCCAGAACGGGTGGCCGAGATAGGCGGCATAGGCGCTGAGCGCGAATTCGTTCTGCCGGAAGTCGCCGCCGAGGCTGAAGGTTTGCGTGGTGTTGCCGACGGACACGGCGCCGCCGGCGAGCCAGCCCGGCGCGAACGCGTAATCGAAGCCGACCGTGGCGCCGAGCGGCGCACCCGGATCGCCGGGAACGCCCGGTGCGCTCGACTGCATGCCGAGCGCCGACACGCCGCCGCTGATCCAGGCATTATAGGTGCCGACATTGCGGTTCTGCTGCGACAGGCCGATCTGCGTGAACATGGCTTCGATCATGGTCTGCCGCGTCTTCACCGGCGCTTCGGCGAGCAGCGAGATCTCGGTCGGCGCGGTGATGAGGCTGTATTCGTAATCGGCCTCGATGATCTGGCCCGCAGTCGACAGGTGAATGTCGTCGGCGAGGAGATGGGTATATTCGGCGTCCGGCGACACCAGCGTCGAGATGGTGGAGGTCGGCGAGCACATCGTCGACCAGCCGCTCGGGATTCCGGCGGGCTGCGTGCAGGCCGGGCCGCCGCCGCCGATCAGGCCGAAAGTCGACGGGCTCGCCTGCACCGCGCGATACATCGCATTGATATCGGCGGGCACGAAATTGACATGCGCGGCGGCGAGGCCTTGCCATAGCGCCGTGTTGTAGGCCGCGCGCAATGACTCGGTGGGCTGGCCGCCGAAGGACTGCGGCGTGTCGGGGATGATGAAGGTGCGCGCGCCGGCCGCCTGCAACTGAACGATGGCCGCGACGAGCGCGTTGGCGGCGCCGACGACAGTGGCGTTTTGCATGTTCGCTGGCAGCCCCAGGGCAAAAGAAATGTCATTGCCGCCGGAGCTGATCAGATAAAGCCCGTTCGGGTTGGCGACGCCGTTATTGGCGGCGAGATAGTTGCTGATCTGCGTCACGGTGGGCACCGCGCCCAGGAGCGCATTGGCCTGCGCGTTGGTATTGACCTGGGCATTGCGCGCGTCGCCGGTGGCGTAATCGGTGCCGCCCGGCGTGTTGGCCGGATTGGCGGTGAGACCGAAAAAGCCGGCGAGCAATTGCGAGTTGATCGGCCCGGGATTCGTCGTGGCCGTGCCGCCGCCTTGCGTTACCGCGATGGCGAAGTCGGTATTGTAAGTCGGATTGGTCGAATTCGGCGCGGCATTGCGATACCAGCCGCTGTCGACCGTGCTGTCGCCGAAGACGACGACTTGGCTGACGGACTGGCTCGCGGCCGGGGCGCAGCCGATGACCAGAGCCAGCGCGGCGCCAGCGCAGCTACATTTTACGTCGGTCAAATTCATCGCACCGCCGTCCCAACCGGGGATGACGGAAACTACGGCCTGGAGTCAGCCGTTGCAACGTGCGTACTTCTTACTTCGCCGCCGCGACCGGCGCGGTGGCCGCAAGCGCCTGGTAATAAGCGGCAAGGGCGTCGATGTCGTCCCCGGTGAGCTTCTTGGCGAATGCCGCCATGACAGCGGGGCTGTTGTTGCGTGAGCCATCCTGCCACGCGTGCAGCTCGGCCGTGATGTATTGCGCATATTGCCCGGCGAGATAGGGGATCACCGGCGCTTGGCCGGCGCCGCGCGGGCCATGGCAATCCTCGCAGGCCGGAATGTTGCGTGACGGATCGCCGTTCTGCGCGAGCTTTTCGCCGCGCTGCATCAGCGCGGGATTGGGCGGCACTAGCGGCGGCAACGGCGCGCTCGCGCCGGCGTAATAGGCGATCACATCCGCGGTGTCGTCGGCGGAGAGTGCCTGCGCGAACGGCGACATGATGGCGTTGTTGCGCACAGCCGAGGCGAAGTCGCGCATCTGCTCGCGCATATAATGCTGCACTTGGCCGGCCATGCGTGGGAAGGCGCCGCTGCCGTCCGACGCGCCATTCTGGGCGTGGCACTGCGTGCAAGCCGGCGCGCCGTTTGGCGTACCTTGCGTGGCGATCACTGCGCCATGATGCGGATCGGGCGCGCGGGCCGTCTCCTGCTGATAGACCGTCGGCGGAGCGGTGAGTTGCAGGCTCGCCAGATAATCGCTGATCGCGTCGAGGTCTTGCCTGGCGATCGGCGCTTTGTAGACCGCAACCATCTTGTCCACTTCGGCGCGCCATGCCGCCTTCGACAGCACGGGCTGCGTCAGCACCATGCTGGCGGAATGGCAGATCAGGCAGCCGTCGTTGACGGCCTTGGCGGCGCTGCCGGCAAAGGTGCGGTTGCTCTCGGGGAAGGTGACGCCGATCGAATGCAGCGTGACGCCGGCCGCTGAGACCGCGGTTGGTGTCGCAGCAGGCTTTGCCGGCGCGGATTGTGCGGACGCCGCGGACGCGCTCGCCAACAGCAGGAAGACTGCGACCATCGGCTTGTCAGATCTGAGCATGGTTGTCCTCGCTCTGATTTTTATGGCTCTGGGCCGATCGTCTCTAGGCGACAGTGAGCGCGACGCGCTCGATGACATTGCGCATGAAGCCGCCGCCGTTCCAGTTCGGCTCCGGCGGCTGCGCGTCGCCCTTGGTATTGGTGCAGCGGACTTGCAGCGCGAGCGCGCCCGACGGCGGCGCGGTCACCTGCGTGCTCCATTGGCGGAAGCTGTATTTACCTTCGTCATTGCCGAGCTTTGTCTTCCGCCAGGTCTTGCCGTCGTCGCGCGAGAGCTCGACTTGCGCCACGCCGCAATCGCCGCCGAAGGCGATGCCGCGCAGCGCCACCGGGGCGCCCGCCTTCACCGTCGTCTTGGCGCTGACATTGGTGAAGAACGAGCGCGGCAGCATACGGTTGATCGGCACGTTTTTGAAACCCGTTTCGCTGGGCTTCACATTGGCGAATGGCGTGTCGGGAATGAGATAGGCCTTCGCCATCCAGAAATTGCCGTCCGGCGCGTCGAGCACCTCGATGTCGTTGAGCATCTTGACCCAATAGGTCGAATACCAGCCCGGCACGATGAGGCGGACCGGGAAGCCGTTGACCACCGGCAGCTCGGCGCCGTTCATCAGATAGGCCACCATCACCTCGCCGTCTCGGGCGTGGTCGATGTCCAGCGATTTCAGAAAGTCCGGTGCGCCGTCGACCACCGGTGCGTCCATGCCGTTGAAGCGGACAGCGACGGCGCCGGGCTTTACGCCGGCGCGGTCGAGGATGTCGCGCAGCCGCACGCCGGTCCATTTGGCATTGCCCATGGCGCCGTTCGACCATTGGCCGCCGGCGACGCGCGGCGCAAAGAAGCCGCGGGAATTGCCGGAGCACTGGTTGACCGCTGCCATCTCAACGCGCGGCATCGCGAGGATGTCGGCGAGCGACAGCGCGAGCGTGGTGGTGACGTGGCCGCGCACGGCGATGCGGAACGTCGTGACATCGATCTGTTGCGGAATGACGGCCCAATGCCAGCGCACGAAGAACTGGTCGTTGGGCGTGAACACGCCGCGATCGAAGACTTCGAACGGCGTTTCCAGGAGCGGCGGCCGGGTGCGCTGCAGAATCATCTGGCCCTTCTGCGGAAAGGCCGTGGTCAATTCGCGGTCGGTCGGGCCGCTTGGCAGGCCGAGATTGGTGGTGCTGTCGGCCCAGGCGGGGGAGGCGGCCAGCATGCCGCCGAGAATGGTGCCTTGAAGGAAACGGCGGCGGCTTAAGGCGCGTTCGTCGCTGACCGCGTTCGGAGTCGAGCTTAGGCTGTCAGGTCGAAGTGGCATGATCCCTCCCGACCGTGTTTGTTTTGATCACACGGCCGCAGTTCCCGAGCCTCCGCGCGGGTGCCACGGCCGGTGCGAATCTATTGTTGCTCTTACGCTGCTGAAAATAAACAGGGGTGACGGCGGGCTAAGCCGCCGTCACCCCTCTACATTGAGCACTGCATGCGGCGTCTTTGCCGCCAAGCCTATTTGCCGCCAAGCCTAGGCTGTCACGACTGCCGTTAATCGGCGGATACGCCGCTGGCCTTGATCGGCCCGGCCCATTTCTTGACTTCGCTGGCGACGAAATTTTTCAGATAGACCGAAGAGGTGCGATCGGGCGCCACGAGATCGGTGCCGATCGCCTGCATTTGCGTGCGCAGGGCCGGCGTCTTCATCGCCTCCACGGTTGCGTTCCGCAGGCGGTCGACGATCGGCGCCGGGGCGTTGCGCGGCAGGAACAGGGCGATCCAATTATTGGCTTCAAATCCCTTGAGGCCTTCCTGCTGCGCCGTCGACAGTGCCGGCAAAACGGCAGAGCGTTGCGCCGACAGAATGACGATCGGCTTCACGCTGCCGGCCTGGATCGGCGACAGTTCCGTCGAGACGGCATCACAGAGATAGTCGATGCGGCCCGCGATCAGGTCCTGCAGCGCCGGCGCCGAGCCGCGGTAAGGCACATGCTGCACGTCGACGCCGATCGCCGCATTGAGCAGCAGGCAACCAAGATGGGTCGACGAACCGGCGCCGCCCGAACCGAACGACAGCTTGCTGGCATTGGCCTTCACGTAGGCGGTGAACTCTTGCAGGTTTTTCGCCGGGAAGTCCTTGCGGGTCACCAAAACCAGCGGTTGCTCGGCGACAAGCGCGACCGGCGTGAAGTCGGTCAGCGAATTGTAGAGCGGTGTTTTGTAAAGCGTCTGGCTATAGGCCTGGGTGCCGACGGTGCCGAGCAGGATCTGATATCCGTCCGGCCTCGATTGCGCGATCTTTTGCGCGCCCGCCATGCCGCCG